>ENA-UOJP01000135-UOJP01000135.1-human-gut-metagenome-genome-assembly--contig:-C102-NODE-135-length-167201-cov-10.428033_pt1 | contig 167201 bp, 140 predicted proteins | sample MGYA00242353_ERZ723900 | MGnify/ENA metagenome assembly ERZ723900 | reverse complement strand
ATCGAACCAGAGACACGAGGATTTTCAGTCCTCTGCTCTACCAACTGAGCTAACTGGGCTTGTGCTGTAAAGCACTCACAGCACTGATTATTTTATCGGAAAAAGCAGGGGTTGTCAAGACAATTTTCCTGCTTTTTTCATTTTTTCTTTTTTATTCCGGTGGCACGATATCTCTGTTCCGTTTTTATGTATTTCGGCTTTATTCTACGGTAATAAGTGCCATGGAATAAGATGGCAGTGTCAGTTCATTATTATCCAGCGTAATTGTATCTTCTCCGGTCAGAAGCATTCCACCGATAGTACCTTCTCCGCCTAAATCTACACCTGAAATGTCAACCTTCTGAGTTTCCTGGGAAAGATTAAATACCAGTAATGTGGTTTTACCATCATATGTCTTGGTAATTGCTGCTATATTCTTATCAGAAAGACTCTCTACATTTGCAGCGATACCACGGGCGATTTCCGGATAACGGTTTCTCAGGCGGATTGCCTGTTTGAAATAATTATAAATGGAATCCGGGTCATCCTGCTGGTCTTCCAAACTTCCATTTGTCATCTTAATGCTTTCCATTCCATCCGGCCCTTTACACATACCCTCTGCAGATGCATCTGAGGACCACTGCATTGGTGCACGCTTATTTTCATCTTTTCCAGAGCCTTTCATACCAATTTCTTCCCCATAATAAAGAAATACATTGCCGCTCATCATAAGATTCATGGCTCCGGCAGTCTTAATCTGTGCAGCCTTATACTCGCCACTATAGTATCCGGCACCTCTTGCCATATCATGATTTGTATAAAACGGTGCATCAATATAATTTTCATTATACTGGCTTAAAAGCTCATCCATTTTGCCGCAGACATTGGCATATCCTTTTGCTCCGGACTCTGAGCTTCCTTTTACTGCATTGGCAATAATCCCATCGCCATCTCCAAAATCAAAATTGAATACACTATCAATTCCACTTTCCAGATATTTTGCATATGTCTCACGATCCGTCCAGACCTCTGCCACGATATAGGAATTCTCATCTTTTGCCTTTACCATATCATTAAACCATTTTAAGACTTCCACATTTTCTGTGGTATTATCTGAAAAATATTCTTTGGCACCATCCATACGGAAACCATCTACCCCAAGATCCATCCAGAAGGATGTAATCTCATCAAATTCAGCTCTCACCGCTTCACAATCAAGGTTCAAATCCGGCATTTCACTCCAGAATTTTCCTTCATAATACCAATTGCTGCTGCCAGCTTTATAATACACACTGCTTAACTGATCTGTTGTAAAGTTATAATAATCTACATACGGACAAACGCTGCTATCCGGCTGCTGTCCGTCACTTAATCCCTCCAGATATTCCACTGCCTGTGTAAACCATGGGTGCTTGGACGATGTATGGTTAATCGGGAAATCAATAATCACACGGATTCCGCGCTTGTGGCATGCTTCGATTAACTGTTTGAAATCATCTATAGTTCCATACTGCTCATCAATATTTTCATAATCAGAAATGTCATATTTATGATAGGTCGGTGATGGCATGATCGGCATCAGCCAGATTCCATTACAGCCAAGGTCTGTATCTGTACTGTCATCTCCATCATTGATATAATCCAGTTTATCAATTAATCCCTGGATATCTCCGATTCCATCTCCATCACTGTCATAAAAGCTATATAAAAACACTTCATAATAGGTGCGGTATTTATCATCAATGATATTCAGTTCTCCTGCATTTGCCTTTGCCATAGCAGAGTCTTCCACACTTGCGGTCTTTTCAGTTTCTGTCGCCGCAGCAGTCTCTGTTCCCGCAGCATTGTTATCCTGTCTGCCGCCACAGCCGGCACTTATAGTTCCAAGGGTAAGGCACAATGCAAGAAGTAACGCCTGTAGTCTTTTTTTCATATGATTCTCCTTTTCTTCTCTTTCTTATTTCGTTGAAATGAAGGGGTGATGTAAATGCGATGCTTTTGTTCTGTATTTGAAATAACAGGTATTTTCATTCAGACAGAATGTGTCTCAATTCTTGGCAGTACATTTTTCTGATTTTCAGATGTCTTGCCATTGCTTTGACTGGATGCAGTGGGTGTCCGACTGATACGGATACCTCATGCAACCGGTAAGGGGCGCTAAGAATTTCAATCTACATTACATCTATTCCGGCAACCGGTGCAAAGTCACATCCGTGTTCCAATTGCACCTCGTTGGCACGTCCTGTGCCAACGTTGCCGGTTGCCAGATGAAATTCCAAGCGCCCCTAACCAGTCACAAAATGGTATCCGTATTCAGCCGGACAACCACTTGCATTCTGTCAAACATTGGAAAGACAGATGATAATAAGAAAAGAAAAATGTGCTGTTTAGAATTGGAGCATTCTGCCTGGAAAATAACGTTATTTCAAATGCAGAACAATGAAGTATTGAATCCCACACCCTTCATTATCAACTGATATAACAAAGAGAGGCAAAAGCCTGCCTCTCTTTTAAACATTTTAAACGGCTGTAATATTTAGCCTTTTACTGCTCCACTCATTCCCTCTACATAGAATTTCTGTGTAAACATAAAGAGGATAGCAATAGGAATAGATATTACTACAGCACCTGCTGCAAAACATGTATACCAGCTGTTGATATACTCTTTCTCTAACATCTTCCATAAACCGATAGATACGGTAAACTGGTCTGCATTTGCACCACAGATAACCTTTGCAAATACGAAGTCAATCCATGGTCCCATGAAGGAAGTCAGGATGGTGTATACAATAATTGGTTTACTAAGTGGAATGGTAATCTTAGTAAATACCTGCCATCTGCTCGCTCCATCAATGATTGCTGCCTCGTCCAAGGATTTTGGAATGGTATCAAAGAATCCCTTTGCTACATAGAATCCAACACCACTACCTGCGGAGAATACAATAATCAGCGCAATACGAATCATGGAGCCTTCGGATAATCCCAGTGCCTTTAAGATAAAGTATACCGCAATCATGGACATGAAGGATGGGAACAGACCTAAAATCATTGCAATATTCATAAACGGTTTTCTCATTTTAAAACGCATTCTTGACATACAGTAAGATACTGAAAGTACAAAGATGGTTGAAATGATACAGGTAAAGATTGCAATAATCAATGTATTCATGAACATTTTCGGGAAGTTCAGAATACTGGTATCTGTAAATAGCTTAACATAATTGTTTAAAGTATAAGTCTTCGGGAAGAAGGTCTCAACATAAGAACCTTTCTCCGCACGGAAGCTTGTAAGTACTACCCAGAATACCGGAAGTACCCAGATAAATGCTAATATTGCAAGAAATATATGAATCAAAACATTTACAAGTGTTTTACGTACTTTTGCGCCTGATGTGGCTGTTTTCTGCTTACTCATTACATGAATCCCTCCTCATCTTTGTAGGATGTGGTATTTCGATAAGTAACCAGGGCAACAATAGCCAATACCACGAATGTCATAATACCAATAACGGCACCCAGGTTAAAATATTTCTTATCAACAGTCAGCTTATACAACCAGGTAACCAAAAGGTCTGTCTTTCCTGCGGTTGCATCCACCGGAGTAGGATTTCCTCCGGACAGAAGGTATATAACGTTGAAGTTGTTGATGTTTCCTGTAAACTGTGTAATTAAGTACGGTGTCATTACAAATAACATATATGGCAGAGTAATTTTGAAGAAAGTCTGGACAGCATTAGCACCATCAATCTTTGCTGCTTCGTATAACTCAGCCGGGATATTCTGTAAGATACCGGTTACCTGGAGAATCGTATATGGAATACCTACCCACAGGTTGATTACAATAACTGTAACCCTTGCCCACATTGCCTTGGTAAAGAACGGCAATGCTGTGTCAATAATACCATATTTCATAAGCAGTGTGTTAACAATACCGGTTGGCTGTAACATACTTCTCATAATCAGAAGGGATACAAACTGTGGTACTGCAATGGATAATACAAAGCAGAATCTCCAGAATCCCTTTGCTCTTGTTTCTTTCCGGTTGATAATGATTGCAAGAATCATACCGAAAATATAGTTTAATGCTGTTGCAAATACAGCCCAAATCAGGGTCCATCCTAATACGGAATAGAACTGTTTTCCAATACTGTCTCCAATATTCAATATTTTCTTAAAGGTAGCAAATCCAACCCAGTCGAATAACACTAAGTGTTCTCCAGATGTACTGTAGTTGGTAAATGCCATTGAAATATTGTAAATCAATGGCAAAACAGTAAAGATCAAAATTCCCATCAGTGGGAGTGCTAACAGTAATTTATGTAAATTTTGATCAAACAAACTCTTGAAGTCTTCTTTAAATGTGTTTAAATGCTTACCTGCTTTTGCCAGCAGTTCTGATTTATATGAACTTTTTACTGCTTCCCTCCATACAATGATAAATATGAAGGTAATATATAATGTTGCAACTCCATAAAGTAAGATAAGCTGTGAATTATCACCAGCCTGATATTCATAAATACTCTTTGCATCATTCCATACCTTTTCCCGCTCTCTCCATCCAAGTGATGGCAGCATGGAAACTGCATAGAATCCATAAGAAATCATGTAATAAAGATACGCAACCTCGATTGCCAAAAACATAAGACCTTTTACAATCTGTTTATGCGCAATATTGCCCAAGCCCATGATCAACATGGAGAGCTTAGTAATTGCATTTCCCTTAACTAACGCACCAGTAACAGTATATGGTGTCTGGAACTCTTTTGCTTTTTTCTTTTTTGTAGCAGCCTTCTTCACGCTATGGGCCTCCTATACTCTCTATAGTAAGACATCCAGGGTACCGTTGCCGGTATCCTGGAGTCCCCGGTTCTTTTCCAAACCGCTGTTTTAGGAATTCTTATAATGAACTTCCAATTACATCTTCTGCTTATTCAGCAACGTCTGTATTCATAGTTGTGTTCATTTCTTCTGTCTTCTCAGCAGCGTTGTCTTTTGTTACTTCGCCAGACTGGATATTTTTACCCATATTCTCTGCTGGTGACCAGTAGTTACTCATTTCTTTACATAATGGCTGCATGATAGATGTATCTGTCATAACATTTGTAACTGCTGTTGCGATTGGATCGTCAGCTAAAGAGATGTTGATGTTTGAAGGAAGGAGGTTTCTCATTTCATAATGAGCTGTCTGAGCCTTCTCACCTGCTAAGTAAGCTGCAAGAGACATAGCTACCTGCTGGTTCTCAGCATTAGGATTAACACCGATTGCTTTAGATCCGATGAAGGATTTCATCTGACCTTCTTTTCCGTCGATTGTAACGGTAGGAAGAGCTGCAACACCCATGTTGTCGCCAAGTTTTTCTTTAACTGCTTCAGCATCCCATGTTCCGGAGAATAATGCTGCTACACTGTCGCCTAATCCTGCAAGACCAGATCCATCAGCATCTACTAAGAAGTTAGGATTAGCTGCTAAGTCTACTAAGTACTCTGTAACTGCTGCTGCTTTGTCTCCACCGAAGTCGATACCAGCATCTGTATCAGTTCCATCACCGAATAATGTACATCCGTTAGCTACATAGAATGCCTCGATATACCAGGAATCAGTTAATTTGAAAGAAACTTTCTTTCCAGCTTCTCCAGCTTTCTCTAACATTGTGTCAAAGTTCTTTACATCATCCTCTGAGAATACGCTCTTATCGTAGTACATAAACCATGTATTAGGAGTAAATGGGAATGCTACTACTGAATCGTTGTATGTAACAGATGCAAGGATAGAATCAGAGTTTGTAGATGTTACATATCCAAGATAATCTCCACCAAGCTCTGATAATGCGCCTGCAGATACCAGATCCGGGATGTTATCGTTAGCAAGCATGTAAACGTCTGCTGCTGCTTCAACGTCTTTTGTTACGTTGTCTTTTGCTTCACCCTCTGGACATACGCCATAGTTGAAGTTAATTTTCCAGTTTGGATGCTCAGCTGCGAATGCTTCGCACTGATCCTGAAGCCAGTTTGTATCCTGATCTTCCTGTGGGCTCCATACTGTTAAGTCACCCTCCCAAGCTTCATCTTCTGCTGCAGCTTCTTTTTCTGTTGCTACTGCTACTTCAGTATCTTTCTTTTCTGTGTTCTTGTCTGCGTCTTTGCTACCGCATCCTACCATGGATACTGCCATAGCTGTTACAAGAAATAATGATAATGCTTTCTTTTTCATTTTCTTCCTCCTTAAAAATGTGATTTCGATTAAGCATTTATATAAAACGGTAATCCGTTCTATATCATATAAAAATCATCTGCGGTATACTGCCGCAATGGTACGGACCCATGCTCTTCGTTCTTCGCTCAGAGTATCTTTTCCTACCCGCCATTTCCAGTTCTGTCCGACTGTGGATGGCTGATTCATTCTGGCTTCATTGCCAAGCTGTAAAACATCCTGCATCGGAATAATTACCACATCCGCTATGCTTGAATAAGCCAGACGGATTAAGGCATCCGGAATTTCTTCCTTGGAGCCTATATTTAAATATTCATAGAGGTAAGCCAGTTCATATTCTGTCTTATCCCGGAAATAACCAACGATGGTATCATTATCATGTGTTCCGGTATATACCACTATGTTATTTTCTTCAAAGTTATGTGGAAGATTTTCATTTCCTGTATTTCCATCGAATGCAAACATCAGGATTTTACTTCCAGGCCATCCAATTCTTGCAAGAAGCTTTCTGCTTCCGGCGATGGCACTTCCGGCATTGTCTGCTATAATTCTACAGTCACCGGCACTTTCTTCCATCACATCTGTCAATTTCTTTCCAGGACCCTTATTCCATTTTCCATTGCAGCAATCTTTTTCCTGAAACGGAATCGTATAGTACCTCACAACTCCAAGGAAGTGGTCAATCCGGATTACATCATATAATGCTGCGTTTTTCTCAATCCGGTGCCTCCACCAGTCAAACTGATGCTCTTCCATATAGGAGTAGTCATATACGGGATTGCCCCATTTCTGGCCTTCTTCCGAAAAATTATCCGGCGGACTGCCTGCTACATGCTGCTGGCTTCCGTCTTCTTCTAATAAGAAGAGCTTCCGGTCTGCCCACACATCGGCACTGTCCATAGCCATATACAGCGGTATGTCCCCAATAATCTGTATTCCTCTTGTATTTGCGTACTGTTTTAAGAATTTCCACTGTTCATAAAATTTATACTGGCAGAACTTCCAAAACAGGATCTCTTCTTTTAATAATTCTGTATATTCCTGTAATGCCTCCGGTGTACGGTTTCTGATTCCCGGTTCCCATGCCATCCATTCCCGGTTATTTTCTTTTCCTTTGACTGCCATAAACAATGCATAATCAGCCAGCCAGCAATCATTGTCTTCTTCAAACTTCCGGAAAGAAGGCTTTGCGGTATCAAACCGTTCAAATGCTTTCTTTAATATCTGAAAGCGGTTTTCAAAAAGATTGGCATAATCAACATCTTTCTCATCTGCACCCCAGTTATAGCTTCGAATCTCGCTTTCCATAAGCAGACCGTCGCGAACCAGGTCATCTAAATCTATCAAATACGGATTTCCTGCAAATGCTGATATTGACTGATACGGACTGTCTCCAAAACTGGTTGGACCAATTGGAAGTATCTGCCAGTATCTTTGTTTCAGGTCTACAAGTAAGTCTACGAAATTGAAAGCTGCATCACCCAGAGTTCCGATTCCATAATCAGACGGAAGACTTGTTATTGCCATCAGGATTCCTGCTCCTCTGGTTAGTCTCTTTGCCTCCAATGTTTTTCCCCCACATCGGTTTTTATTTTTGCTTTTCGTTAATTTTCGTATCTGAGGTTATTTTACGTCTTTTTAACATTTTTGTCAAACAAAACGGTCCTTTTAACATTATTTTTGCCATTTTTGACGGAATTCACATTGTTTTTTTGGTTATATTGCTATTCAAAACCCTGTTTTTTTTCGAAAAATATTATTTTGCAGTACTTGCACCTGTCATGCAAATTCTATATAATACAGAATATAAAAAGTTTTTGATATAATTTTTCTTAAAATATACCAGATTTATGGAGGCTTGTTATGGTCACAATTAAAGATATTGCCAACCGGCTCGGCATTTCCGTCAGCACTGTTTCCAAAGGATTAAACGGCGCCAGTGATATCAGCGAAGATTTACGGCAGATGGTTCTTGATACCGCTGTAGAAATGGGATATCAGTCCAAGAAGATGAAAAAGGATGAAAACAAGAAGCTTTGCCTTTTTATAGAAAATATGGAATATGAAACAGCCAACCAGTTCGGATACGAAATCATCCTAGGTTTCCGCCAGGCTGCTTTCCGAAATGGCTGGTCCGTCAGTGTAGTTCCGGTTACTCCCGCTTTCCAGATGACCGAAAAATATGATACTTATATGTTAAAGAACGGTTATTCCGGTGGGTTCCTGGTAGGCTTTGCTCTCCATGATGACTGGATGCGGCAGCTTGCCTTCACCTCCATTCCGACGGTTCTTTTCGATAATTATATTAAGAAGAATCCACATGTGTGCTATGTGGGAACAGATAACTTTGAAGGAATTGAATCTGCAATCGACCATCTCTATCAGCTTGGGCACAAAAAGATTGCTTTCCTCAACGGTTCTCTCTATTCCATGGTCAGTGAGAAACGTTATCAGGCATATTTAGATGCCATGAAATCCCACAATCTTCCAGTAGAGGAAGATATGGTTGCACATGGCTACTATGTTGCAGACAGTGCAAAATATCATGTACCGAATTTTCTTGCTGCCGGAGCAACAGCAATTCTCTGCGGTAATGACCTGATTGCTTCCGGAGTCATTACAGAATGCCGGCTTCGAGGTTTTTCTGTTCCGGATGATATCAGTGTGGTTGGTTTTGACGACCTGCCGATTTCTTCTTTCTTAGAGCCGCCACTGACTACAGTCCGTCAGGAAAGAACCGAGCTCGGCAAATGTGGATATGCTGCTCTGAGCAACCTTATTAATCATGTCTCCGTCAGCATGACTTTACTGCGTCCGCAGCTTATTACAAGAGCATCTACTGCTCCATGTGCAGAGCGTGAAGAAGAGGCAGAAGAAGAATAGGACTATTTATAAAAAAAGGAAGCGGTTACCGCTTCCTTTTTTAATGCCCGCGACCGGAATCGAACCGGTACTGTGTCACCACAACAGGATTTTAAGTCCTGCGCGTCTGCCAGTTCCGCCACGCGGGCAAGTATCTTTTTATAGTTACATAAAAAAATTCTCATTGCATAACCACAACGAGAATGGGCAGAGGTGGATTCGAACCACCGAAGCAATTTGCAGCAGATTTACAGTCTGTCCCCTTTGGCCACTCGGGAATCTGCCCATTTATCAGTCCTTAATTGTCCTGACGAATATAGATTATAGCATAACGCCCTGCTGTGCGCAAGGCGTTTTTATGCATTTTTTGCATTTTTTATTTTGCCATTTTTTATTCTTCCGAATTCTTTCTCTTCAGAATGACAGCTGCATGCTTTGGCAATGTAATATCCAGTCTTCCATTAACGATGTCATAGCTGACAGAAGAAATGGAGTATCCATTTTCACTGGTAAAAAGTATCTGTTCTAAAGTTCCATACTTCGGAAGCCCCACTGCCCATACAGACAAATCAATGTGCCGGATATTTTCATCATTATTTACAATAATGACAAACTGCTGTTCCCGGTTAAATCTTCCATAGCAGAGAAGATTATCCTCGCCATTTAAAAATTTCACACTTCCGGTACGAAGTGCCGGGTTTTCTTTATGAATTCTGATGATATCACGATGGAAACGAATCAGCTCTTTATCTTCCCTGCCCCACGGATAAGTTCTGCGGTTATCCGGATCTGTAAATCCACATAGTCCGGCTTCATCACCGTAATAAACGGTAGGTGCTCCCGGCCAGGTCATCTGAATAACAACCGCCTCCCGGAGAACTGCTGTATTTACGCCCTCTTCTGCCGCTTTTGTTCCAAGTTGTTCCGCTCTGCCCACCTTATGATTGGTTCTGGTTAAGAATCTGGAATGATCATGGTTGGAAAGTTCGTTCATGGAGCACTGCAGCGATGGTGTCAAAAAGCTTGCCATATAATGCTTCATAGCGCCTTTAAAGTTCTCAACCTTTCCAATATTTTCCGGTTTAAAATCATCACTGTGTTTCTCCATTCCGGTAAGAAACCATGTCACCGGTTCCATAAAGGCATCATAGTTCATAACCGTATCCCACTGGTCTCCACCCAGCCAGTCTCTCGGGTCGCCGTAATGTTCTGCCAAAATCACCGCCTGCGGGTTGGCTTTCTTTACGGCATCACGGAATTCTCTCCAGAACTGATGGTTATATTCCGGACTGTGTCCCAGATCTGCCGCAACATCCAGTCTCCAGCCATCGGCATTATAAGGTGGAGAAACCCATTTTGCAGCCACATGCAGAATATAATCGTGTAATGTATCTGAATCTTCGTAATTAAGCTTCGGCAATGTATCATGTCCCCACCAGCCATCGTAACTTCCGTTATCTGGCCATGCATTCTGATCATGAAACTGGAAAAAGTCATTGTACGGACTGTCCTTGCTGATATAGGCTCCCGGTTCATAGCCTGCTTCACTACGGTAGATTTTTTCACGATCCAGCCATTTATTAAAGGAACCGCAATGATTAAATACTCCATCCAGGATGACACGGATGCCCCTCTGGTGTGCTTCCTTTACCAGCGTTGCAAAAAGTTCATTGCTTGCCTCCAAATTCCGTTTATCCGTCACGCGGGTGATATAGCGGCTGGCATGCTGGTTATTGCGGTCACCCGGTTGTAAAAGTTCTCCCTCATCCACCACTATTTTGCCGTAATGCGGGTCAATATAATCGTAATCCTGAATATCATACTTATGATTGGACGGAGAAACGAACAGTGGATTGAAGTATATCACCTCTATTCCAAGTTCTGCGAGATAATCCATTTTCTTTCTCACGCCCTCTAAATCTCCGCCATAAAATTCTGCTACCGAAAAATTCTCCGGGCATTTCTCCCAGTTATCTACCTTCTGACTGGTAGTACGGATATAGAAATATTCATCCGTCAACGGGTCATTAGAAGTATCTCCGTTGTAAAAACGGTCTGTTAAAATCTGATACATAACCGCCCCCTTTGCCCAGTCCGGCGTGGAAAAGCCCGGTACAATTTCAAAATTATACTGCGGTCTTGGTGTCTGATTCACGCCATAGCGGTCAAAGATACAGCGAAGCATTCCCGTCTCAATTTCAAAGTAATAGGAGAAATGCTCCTCTGTCATACGGATTTCTACGGAATAATAATCAAAGAGCCCCTCTGACTCAGTCTTTTCCATAAAATATTTTTTCTGTTCTGTGCAAAGCCAGACTGCATCTACATTATCTCTTGCTGTACGAAAACGAATGGTCACCAGCTCTCCGGCTTTGGGTTCTGCCGGACTACGATAATCTTCTGTTCCATCAGAAAAGAGTGCGCGTTTTCTAAGAATCGGGCGCATCTGCATAATATACTGCTGAATTCTGTTCAATTCATAAATCGATTGCTGTTTCTTCATCATCTTACAACAAGCCTCTCGTTTCTAAATAATTATTTTTATTACTATAATATACGAAAGTTCCAAAGATTACAACCAGAAAAGGACGGATACATTTTCCGTATCCGTCCCCTCTTAAAGAAGTAACTCTATGAAATCTATTATATACCTAACTCCGCCTTTACGTCTGATACCCATTCTTCTACGGTACCATACCATTCAATCATTTCATTTAATTTGTCTTCTTCAATTTCAGTGTCTCCCTCTAACAGCTCTTTGTGCTGCTGTAAGACATCTGCCATTTCAACCATGGTATCAATCACATCCTGGTCGTATGCATCCGGATTCGCATTGATGGCATTCGCTACTTCATTGAATGATGTGCTTGCTTTATTGAATGCATCAATTGCAGCCTGTTTATCCGTTCCCCCGCAGGCAGCCAGTGAAATGCACATAGTTAATACCACTAAACATGAAATTATTTTCTTCATTTTCATCTTCCTCCTGTCTTTTGTGTGTCATCCTCGACTTAGATATATTTTACCATTCTTTCTTATCCAGCAGGAGATTCACGTCTCAAACGGCAGTAAAATGTACTGAATCGACATTCTTTTCCGACAGATTCAGACGGAGTATAAAATACTCTTTTTCCAATGAAAATGTATATACCCCTCCATAGCGTTCCACAATGGCACAGATACTCCGGGTTCCGATACCATGTCCTTTTTTCTTTGAAACCGGGACTCCGTTTTCGAAGATTGGTGCTCCGGCACAGGAGTTTTTTATCTGTAAAAATACCTGCCGCTGTTTTTCATAAATCTGTACTTCTATTCTGGCTTCTTTTCCCTCTTTTTGTACTTCCCTGCAGGCATGGATGGCATTTTCCAGGGCATTAGACAATAGCACACACAAGTCAGTATCACTTATCACCGCCTTCGCTTTCATGCCGCCTTCCACTTTCATCACAATTCCTTCCGCTTCTGCCCTTCCTGCAAAGGATGACAAAATCAGATTCGCAGCTTCGTTTTCACAATACTGTATCACCTTCTGCTGTTCCAGCTCATTACAGATATCAGATATATAATCCTCTGCCTTCTGTATCTGATGGTTCTCCAAACAGGCATATAGATATTGTAAATGATGACGCAGGTCATGGCGGTAACGACTGGCCAGATTCTGTGACTCCCGTAACGTCGTTATTTCACGCATGGCCTGTGCCACCTGCATATCAAGGCTTTTTTGAATCTCCCTCATCCGGTTTTCTTCCTGTCCTTTTGTAAAGTTATACAACAGGAACACAAGATACGCTCCACAACAGATAAATGGCATAAATTCCACGACAACCGGAGCCCCACTGGACAAAAGATCTGTATACACTCTTGTCAGATAATCAAATACATAATATAGCACCGGTATCACACCAAACTGACACTGCATTTTTCTGGAATAACAGGAAATATAACGGACTGCCGGCGTCATAAAGTGCAGCAGTCCAAACAGTAGTGGCAGGGTAATCAATAATTCCACCGCATCCAGCATCAATGCTCCTCCGCCCAAAATTTCCACTGTAAGAAGTGCCAGCCAGCGTCGTAACTGGCAGCACAGGTAGGCTGCCATCACAGAGAAAAACGGCCATAACAATTTACCGGTCAGTCCAGATAACAGTAAAATCAACGGAACATGTACCAGCAGCGGATAAATCTGCCTCAAAAAGCCATCCTCCCATACATAGTAAATAATCCCCTGTGCAATTGGAATCAGTGCGATGCATATCCAGAATATAATCCGGTTTTTCCGCCGGTCCAGTGCATCACAGAAGGACGCCGCCAGCACACTTCCAAAAACACTGACTGCCACATTGTTAAGAAGGGACATCCAAAGGCTCATAACGTCACCTGCCCATCTTCAAATGCATTTTTCAGAAATGCACTCTTTATTTCATTGTATTTCCCTCTTGGAATAGGAATTTCCACAAGACTTGACATCGTAATGGTACGATAAGAAAGATTCTTTATATATTCCAGATTCACAAGATATGAACGATGTGGACGTATAAAAGTTCCATAAGGCATAAGCTGCCGGCCCAGTTCATCCATGCTGCCGCTGCATTCATATACCGTCCCATCGGTCAGATGTATCAATAATGTCCTGTGGATTACTTCGCAGTATTCCAGCTGTTTTAACGCAATCCGGGCAATTCCCGTCTTACAGCGCAGTACAATACTACTGCCATGCTCTTTTTCCATCTGTTCTAACATAGAATCCAGCAGATGATAGAAGCTGCCCTTTTCAATCGGTTTCAACTGATAATAATATGCTTTCACCTCATAAGACTGCACCGCAAACTCCGCAGAAGAAGTAAGAAAAATAATTTTGATATTATTATCAAACTTCCGAATCTCGGATGCCGTTTGGATTCCATCTACCCCCGGCATTAAAATATCCAAAAACAAAATGTCAAAGCGGGTTCCTTTTTCCATTTCATTCAGTAAATCCAGCGGACTGTGATAGACTTTTGCATCTATTCTGTAATCACGCTCCCTGCGATACTCCTCCAGTAAGCTCTGCAGTTCTTTTAAAACCGTATCGTCATCATCGCAAAATGCTGCCTTTATCATGTTGTATCTCCCATCTATGTGTCAGCTTTATCGAAATATTCTTTTCTTAAGATTCATTATAGGCAGTTTTGGGACCGATGTCCACTGTTTGAGGGATGGGAGTTTTCTATGCGAGATAAGTGAGGGAAAAGCTCCCTCACTTCCGCGATAGGCTCGGGAACAAGTTTACTCGCGTAAAAAAAGACGACCTTTCGCACGGTCGTCCTTTTTGGAGAAGGTATTTTTACTATGGGGTGTAGCAAAAATTATATAATGTATTGGGGGGTTTTTACGTTAATTATAGTACCATTTTCCCATTCAAAAGTGTGCACAAACTTCCAAAAAAATTCACATTCCTTTTATTCAATCTGTATAGCCCATAAATTTCATATCTAAAATACCACTTATTTTTTGCACAAAAGAATGGCTTTTTTAGGCTTCTATTTTGGTCTGACCATTTTTCTGCTCTTTTCCTCATTACTCGCGTAACAAAGAATGTGCCTTGGCACATTCTCGCGCCTGCGGCGGTCGCTTGCGACATCTACCTTATACGCCGCAGTGCGCATCCTCGCGGAGCGTTTTTTACTTTACAGGAAAGCAATTTCCTGTAAAGTAAAAAAAGACAGCCACCGATCGGCTGCCCTTTTAAGGAGAAGGTATTTTTACTATGGGGTGTAGTAAAAACTATATATATAATGTATTGGGGGGTTTTTACGTTAATTATAGTACCATTTTCCCATTCAAAAGTGTGCACAAACTTCACAAAAGTTGCACATGCTTTTTGTACACTTTGTATAGTACCTTTTTCCCATTTTCGAAAAAACCTTCTCTTTGGCTTCTACTCCTCCGTTGTCTCAGTTACAACATCAGCTCCGCTCTGGAATAATGCTTCAAATTCATCTCTTCCAATCTTTTCTTTTTCCAAAAGAAGGTCTGCTGATTTATGGAGTACATCACTATTTTCCTGAATGATTGCCCTTGCTTTGGCATAGCATTCGTCAATGATGCGTTTTACTTCTTCATCAATTTTGGATGCCACACCCTCGCCATAGCCTCTGGTATGTGCAAGATCTCTTCCGATAAACACTTCGTCATCATCATTGTTATAATTAATCAGTCCGACATTTTCGGAAAATCCGTATTTCGTTACCATTGCTTTGGCAAGCTCGGTTGCCTGCTTGATATCCTGTGAAGCTCCGGTTGTGATATCATCAAAAATCAGCTCTTCTGCCACACGTCCACCTAAGGAAACAATTATCTGCTGCAGCATTCTTCCCTTGGTATCAAACATTTCATCACGCTCCGGCAATGGCATCGTATAGCCTGCTGCTCCACCACCGGTTGGGATAATGGATACGGTATATACCGGTCCCACATCTGGAAGTACATGGAATAAAATCGCATGACCCGATTCGTGATATGCGGTAATCTTCTTTTCTTTCTCGGTAATAATCCGGCTCTTCTTCTCCGGACCGACACCTACTTTTAAGAAGGATTCCTTAATATCTTTCTGGATAATATAACTTCTGTTTTCTTTGGCTGCAACAATTGCCGCCTCATTTAAAAGATTCTCCAGGTCTGCTCCGGTAAAACCTGCTGTAGTCTGTGCAATCTGTTTCAAATCCACATCCTCTGCCAGGGGTTTATTCTTTGCATGTACCTTTAAGATTTCTTCTCTTCCACCAATATCCGGACGCCCCACATGTACCTTACGGTCAAATCTGCCCGGACGCATAATTGCAGGGTCTAAGATATCGACACGGTTGGTTGCTGCCATTACGATAATTCCTTCGTTGACACCAAATCCGTCCATCTCTACCAGAAGCTGGTTCAAGGTCTGCTCCCGTTCATCATGTCCGCCGCCCATACCGGTTCCTCTTCTTCTTGCCACTGCATCAATCTCGTCGATAAATACGATACACGGTGCATTTTTCTTGGCATCTTCAAAAAGATCACGTACACGGGATGCACCGACACCAACAAACATTTCTACGAAATCGGAACCGGAAATACTAAAGAACGGAACGCCTGCTTCTCCGGCAACTGCCTTGGCAAGCAGAGTCTTACCGGTTCCGGGAGGTCCCACCAGAAGAACTCCCTTCGGGATTCTCGCTCCCAGTCTGGTATACTTTCTCGGCTCTTTTAAGAAATCTACGATTTCTTCTAATTCTTCTTTTTCTTCCCGCAGTCCTGCCACATTTTCAAAGGTTACATTGCGGTTCTCATCGGTGGTCATCTTTGCCCGGCTTTTTCCAAAATTCATCATCTTGCTGCCACCACCACCGCCTGCTGCCTGATTGTTCATAACAATCATAAACAGAATAAACATTGCTCCAAACACAAGCAAGAGCGGTAATAAATTCATCAGCCAGTTTTCTGCCGGAATATCATTCACCACATAAGAAGTAAATTTCTCCTTATCCATCAGCGATTGAGCCTCACTGACATCCAGCACATATAAGGTCTCTTCTGACTTATCCGTTTTGACAATATCCAGTCTTCCGGTTGGATAAACTCTGTTTGGCTGCACTTCTACAGATTTAATCTCATCATCAGCCAGTTCCTGTTTAAACTGGGCATAATTATAGTCATCCTGATTCAGATGCTGTCCGTCCAGTAAGAACCAGACCAAAACCACAACTACAATCAGACTGATATAAAAGCCCCATCCTCTATATGATTTCTTCACGCAAACTCCTTCCTATCCCAAATCAAGAATGCCAATGTATGGCAGATTGCGATAGCGCTGGTCATAATCAAGACCATATCCTACTACAAATTCATCCGGAATTTCAAAACCGGTATAATCTACCGCAACGTCTGTTATCCTGCGATCCGGTTTATCTAACATTGCACACAATTTTAAGCTCTTCGGTCCTCTGGCGGATAAATCATCCAGCAGATAACGCAGTGTTCTTCCTGTATCAATAATGTCTTCAATGACAATTACATTTCTACCTTCAATAGATTCTTCCAAATCTTTCTTTATGGTGATTTTTCCACTGGACACGGTTGACGCGCCATAACTGGAAACGCACATAAAATCAATTGTTACCGGCACGGTAATACGCTTTGCCAGTTCACAGGTAAAGAATATACTTCCCTTCAGTATGCAGATTAAATGAACGCTTTCACCTTCATAATCCTTGCTAATTCTTTCTCCTAATTCAGCAATTTTACGATCAAGTTCTTCCTCTGAGAGTAATACACGAATCTGCTCACTCATTGTCTTCTCTTCCTCCATAATATTGTATTTCCAAAATCGTCTTCGTTGTACTGCTTACTTTGTAATATGCACTGATCCGGTATCCCACAATCCACAGGATATGAGCACCGTCTGCCACCAACGGAATAGTGTCCCGCTGCTCTTTTAAAATTTTCTCATTTACAAAATACTGCTTCAGCTTCTGTGTTCTGCCCGTCTCATCCAGCACAAAATAATCGCCCGGCTGTCTGTTCCGAATCAAAAGACTATTTTTTATTTTATCATAATCCAGCCATTTCGTATACTTTTTTTTAGAAATTCCTTCCGGTAACTCTTCCCGTTTATAAATCCGACAGATAAAATCCGGATGTTCTTCTATTAAAATCCCACAACAACCGGCTGGTTGACCGCTTTGTTGTCCGACCGGCTGACTGGAAGACTGACTGGAAAGCATTCCTACCGGTTCTGTAATTTTATGCTCCGGTTGTTTTTCACACTTTTGCAGACGCACACCGCCATAAGTCCGCTCTGCCACCACCTGATAAGGCAGGTTCACGCTTCTTCCCGTCTGCATGGCAAAAAGTTTCTGTACCAGTTCTACATGGGTTCTTGTAATATCTTTACTGCTTGCGGCCGTCTCACAGATACACTCCTTTATAATGCTTGTATACAGGATTTCCGGTTCTTTTAAAAGCTCCTCCGATATCAGGAAAGCCTGCGTCTTTCGGAAATCTCTTTCTACATATTGTGCCTTTTTTTCTTCTATTACAGCAGACAGATATTCCTGTGTCTTCCGGATGTCATCCCCCAGCTGTTCCATATGGGCATAAACTCCAGCATTCAGTTCCTCCAACACCGGAAGTACCTGATTACGGATCCGGTTTCTGGTATAATCCAAAGATGCATTGGTAGCATCTGTACAGTAGCTTTCACCTTTTTCTTTTAAATAATTTTCGATTTCCACCCTTGCCGTATGAAGAAGCGGACGGATAATGCCTTCTCTCACCGGTGGAATTCCAGCCATGCCACGCATGCCGCTGCCCCGGATCATATTCCAGAGCATGGTCTCTGCCAGATCATTACGGTTATGGGCAACTGCAATTTTCCCTTCCGGCGCACCCAATTCTTCTAACGCTTTGTGAAAACTCTCATATCGTAAATTTCTTCCCGCCTCTTCTTCCGAATATCCATGCTGCTTTGCATATTCCGGCACATCATAATCATAGCGGAATAGCTGCACCTGATACCGCCTGCAAAGTTCCTCTACAAACGCTGCATCCTGAAGGCTTTCTTCGCCCCGGATGCCATGCTGCACATGGACTGCTGCCAGCGTAAAGGAAAGTTTTTCTTTCAATTCCAGCAGATGCAGCAGCAGGCATACGGAATCTGCACCACCGGACACTCCGGCAACCACTACATCCGACTGCTCAATCATATGATATTGTTCCAGAAAAGCTTCTACACCAGGAATCATATTATTTCTCCCAAATTGCGGTGGCAAGCACCGTCATATCGTCTGCCGCCTTTCCTCCGGTAAAAAGTAACACCCGCTCTAAAATGCGCTTTGCAAGAATTGTTGCATTATTAGTCTCAATGCTTTCTATGATTTCCTGCATGGTTTCTTCCGGATTCGGCACATGTAAATATTCTAGCACACCATCTGATACCATGACAAGGAAATCTCCGTTATATAAGTCCTTTTCGCTTTTTTCCATATCCAGTTTATAAGACACGCCCACCGGAAGACTGGTGGAAATAAGACATTCCACTATGCCATTTCTCCGGATAAAGGTTGCCGCCGCTCCGATTTTATAAAAACGGCAGGTTCCGTCATATAAATCCAGTTCACTGATATCCACCGTGGAAAATAAATCCTCCTGCCCTTTCATCACCATGGCAGAATTCATCATGCGGGCTGCCGTTTCCACATCAAAGCCCGCCTCCAGAAATTTTTCCACCAGTTCAATGACCATTTCACTTTCCTTGCAGGCAAGACTTCCAGAACCCATGCCATCCGATAAGCACATGACCATTTTTCCACTTTCCGGCTCCAAAAAAGAAAAGTTATCCCCGGAAACGGCTGCTCCATCCTTTACCATCCTGGCTACGCCATAAATTGCCTGAAACCGCGGCTCTTCTTCATAGGTATAGAGGTTGACGCCTTTTCCAATCAGCGTCTTGGTATCCTTCTCCGGAATCATGCGCCGGTTCAGTGCTCCGGCTACTGCCTTTGTCAGTTCTCTCGTAGTGACACAGCCATCTTTTACCATAACTTTCATCACAAGCTGCCAGCGGCCGTTTTCCTTTTCCCAGAGCTGTTCATCAATCACTTTTATGCCCCGCTCCCTTGCCCGGTAAGCTATGTCCTGCAGATTTGACCGGCACTCTTCTGTAATATTTTTCTGCTTCTTTGCACAATCCTCCATGATATATGCCATAGCATCCAGCTGCTCGGCTATGACCTCACGGTTTTCTACCAGTCGGTTGTACCACGCCATATTTAATGAAGCTTTTTCAAATATCCGAAGAGCCTCCGCCGTCATTTCCTGCATATAGGGGCAATATTCTTCCATTTTCTTTTCAATATCGCGGTTCGTCTTTCCCGCCTCCCGGATAGATTGCAGCAGTGACGACAGATAGCCGTACATGGGGCTGTCATCTTTTTCCCAGCAAAGAGCGCACTGGTCGCAGGAAACACACATTTTCCCGGTTATCTCATTTTGCATCCTGCCCATTTCCTCTGCCGAAAAACTGGTATGTTCCACATTCATCCGCCCGAATATATCTGAAAGGCTTTGAAAGGACTTTGCATAGGTCAGTAGTTTTTCTTCTTCATTACTCTTTATCTCCGGTATTGGCCGATTCACAAATGTGAACTCCAGGAAGCTATGTATGATACGGCTTAACACCATGGTGGCTGCAAATATAAAGACTCCTTCTAAGACCGCCATTTCCGTCCGCATTCCGTCTCTTACGTTTAACATTTCTCCAAATACGGATAATAAGGTTGCCGAACAGCCTGCGCCAAAGGCAGCTATCCAGGTATAACAGCCTTTATTTACCCATTCTGCCAGCTTGATGATTACTATGGTTACCAGCAGTGTCATTACATATTTTGTCATCAGTGTCAGCGGCAGCATAAATGCCATTCCAAGAAACATTCCGATTCCCAGCAGCAGCCGTCCGCCCCGTTCCAGGTAAGCTGCCGCAAAATATGCCGGGATAAAAGGGTAGCAGCCTGCAAATCCTAATTTACACACTGCTACCCCTATAAAACATATTACCGCCTGTTTCGTTCTCAATTTCTTCATTTCCATTGTTCCTCCTTCTCCTGTCATTTGTGACAGCAGAAGCTATTATAGAAATGTTTGTCCGAAATCTTTGTCAAACCGTTGTCTCATTTCAAAAAAGTTTTCGGCAAAAAGCGGAATGGTTTGTCTATTTTAAGTTTTTCTATGGTCTTTATGTTTTCGAAGCTGTTCTACTTCTTGTCTTCCTTGAAGATAATCTCATTTTCATGGGTCAGTCCCAGCTTGCTCTTTGCCTGGTCTTCAATATATTCCTGACTCTTGGTATATTCTTCGTAATTATCCAGCTGATTCTGACGTTCTGTTTCATCTTCTAAAGATTCCGTCAGTGCCTTCTCTCTGGCAGTATACTCCTGCTCCTTCTGGTAGAGCTTAACAATTTGAACTGACATAATCACCAAGAACATTATCGCAATCAAAGAGATACAGATTCTTCCGTTTCGTTTCTGTTTTCTTTTTCTTCGACTATTTGTCATACTCATTTCCTCATCTATAGTTTACATAATACCATTCTAATGGTTTTACGGATTTTTTTCAACGTTTTTTGTAATTTTCGTAATAATCTTCTGATTTTCCCTTTCAGGAAACGTAAGGGTACTGCCACCATGCGAAATACTGCCCGCAATGGTTTCCCCACTACTTGAAACAGTTTCTTAAATACTTTTACGATTCCCTTCACCAGCCATGGACTGATGGCATAATTGCATAACAGCATCCCAACGCTCATGCCCAGCATGCAAAAGCCCCGGATTGCTCCGTCATTTTCCCGGCAGAGCATAATAAATATAAATATGGCACTGCCGATGCAGTACAGCATATCCTCCACTGCAACCATCCCGGTTCTATGGGGTATCAGCCTGCGCAGAATCCGAAGCAGGTCAAAGGCTAAGATTAACAGAAATCCCACCAGCATGAACCGGAGGAACCTTAAGGCTTCACCGGAAATTTCCGGGCTGATTTCTATCATTTAAACAACCTGCCTAAAAAGGATTCTCCGCCACCTTTGTGATAGGTTTCCACATCCGAATAGGTTAAGCCATCAATTTTCCCTGTGACATCCACTTCCCCCTGTTCTAAGGACAGGCGGTTTACATGAAGGTCATTTCCCTTTATCAGAAGCATTCCCTGTTCTGTTTCCAGTAAAATCTCATTTACATCAAAAGAAAGCACATCCAGCACTCCGCTGAAGTTTGCACTTTTCCGGTTTGCCAACAATACTTTATGTGCTTTTGCTGTTTTCAATTCTTCCATTCAGTCTCATACTCCTTTACCCGAAAGTTAGTCCTTTCCAAAATATATGAGACTGTTTCTCTTTTTATGCGTTTTTACTCTTTTACAGATAGCGGAATAATTCTCCTGCCTCTTCTTTCTTGGTGGTATCTGCGATTGCAACCACTTCTACTTTCACCGTCTTCTGGCCAAACATGATTTCGATGATGTCACCTGCTTTTACATTGACGGATGCTTTCGCCGGTTTGCCATTTACGGTGACACGTCCGGCATCACAGGCTTCGTTGGCAACGGTTCTGCGTTTAATCAGGCGGGTTACCTTTAAATATTTGTCTAATCTCATTTGCTTACCTTCTTTCTTTTTTGAAATTCGAATGAAAACAGATATCTTTTCCTTCTTTCAAGTACAGCATGTACAGGAAACAATCCTGCCAAATCAGAATGTTGTAATTGCAAGACTGCGTTTTTTCTTTTCTGATAAAACCAGTCTTTCCAATGTTTGACAAAATGCGGTGGATTGTTCGTCTGCATGCGGATACATGAACGAGACGGTTAGGGCGGCTTGCATTCTTTGGAGCAACCGGCAACGCTGACACAGGGATGTGTCAGCGAGGCGCAATTGGAGCATGGATGCGACTTTGCGCCGGTTGCCGGAACAGCCATTTTTTTTAAAGAATGCCTAGCCGCCCTTACTGGTGAGTGTCGTATCCGCAGCAGACGGACAACCGCCGCATTCCGTCAAAGCAACCGGAAAGACAGGTTCTGCCAGAAAAAACGCAGCCCTGAAATTACCACGCATTCTGATTTCACGCAGCATTCTTTCCTGTACATGCTTTACTTTAAAAAAGTGAAAAATAAATCTCTTTCTCATTCGAATTTCAATAAAAAAAGGTGTAGCAAAAGCAGTTTTCTACTTTCGTTACACCTCTAATCAGAATCATTTTATCAACTTATTTATTGATTAAATCTTTTAAAGCTTTTCCTGCTTTGAACTTAGGTGCTTTAGAAGCTGGAATAACCATCTCTTTACCGCTCTGTGGGTTTCTTCCTGTTCTTTCAGCTCTTTCAGATACTTCGAAAGTACCGAATCCAACTAACTGGATTTTCTCACCTTTTTTTAATTCTTCAGCTACGATATCAGTGAAAGCTTTTAAAGCTGCCTCTGCATCTTTTTTAGATAAAGCTGTTTTTTCAGCCATAGCTGATACTAATTCTGCTTTGTTCATGTTAAAATTCCTCCTCTGGATTTTATAATTCTTCTTGAGGTCTACACTCTCCAAGATTACCTACGAATATATTTATACTTGTTTTTCCTTTATTTGTCAAGGAAAATACGGTAAATTAAGGCATACAATTTGGTCTATAACATTTTATTGATTTTGTCCAAAACTGCTTTTCCAAGGACTTCATATTTCTGCTCTGCTTCTTCCATAGATGAACCCTTCACACCAATGTAGAATTTTACTTTCGGCTCGGTACCGGATGGTCTTACACAGAACCACGCAGCATCGTTTAATTCATAGTAAAGTACATTAGAGCTTGGAAGTCCTGTTGCTGTTACTGCTCCGGTTGCAAGGTCTGTAATGGTATCCTTCTTGTAATCACGTACTTTTTCAACTTTATAGCCACCGATTTCAGTTAAAGTTTCGCTGCGCAGTGTATCCATGATTTCCTGAATCTTAGCCAGACCCTCGATTCCCTTTAATGTAATAGACTCAACATGGTCTTTATAGTATCCATATTTTTCATACATGGCAAGCATTGCATCCCAAAGAGTCATATTCTTGGTCTTGTAATATGCAGCAGCCTCACATAACGCCATAGATGCTACCACTGCATCCTTATCTCTTGCATAGGTTCCGGTCAGGCAGCCGTAGCTTTCTTCCATACCAAAGAGGTAGGTTCCTTTTCCGGTCTTTTCGAACTCTAAGATTTTGCCACCGATAAACTTGAATCCGGTTAATACTTCGATTAACTGAATGCCATAGTATTCTGCAATGGCATCTGCCATATTGGTAGATACGATGGATTTGATAAATGCACCATCTGCCGGCAGGGAGCCGTTGATTGCTTTCTTCTGTCCGATGATATAATCACCAATCAGGCAGCCGGACATATTTCCGGTTAAGGAATGATATTCTCCCGTCTTAGAATCCTTTACATATACACCAAGACGGTCTGCATCCGGGTCAGTTGCAAGGATTAAGTCTGCATCTACTTTCCTGCCCAGTGCAAGTCCCAATGCAAATGCTTCCTCTGCCTCCGGGTTCGGATAACTTACGGTTGGGAAATCTCCATCTGGAAGCTCCTGTTCCGGAACAACATATACATTTTCAAAGCCAAGCTCTTTTAACACACGGCGGACCGGGATATTTCCTGTTCCATGTAATGGTGTGTATACAATCTTAAGGTCTTTGCCTACTGCATCAATGGCATCCTGATGTACCACAAGCTTCTTAAGCTCTGCAATATAAGCATCATCGATTGCCGCGCCGATAGTCTCATAAAGGCCTGCTGCCCTGGCATCCTCTAAGGACATGGTCTTAACGGTACTGTAATCAGTTACTTTCTTTACTTCATCCATAATTCCGGTATCATGAGGTGGTGTAATCTGTGCACCGTCCTCCCAGTATACCTTGTATCCATTGTATTCTGGTGGGTTGTGGCTTGCTGTAATATTAATTCCGGCAGTGCATCCTAATTTACGGACTGCATAAGATAATTCCGGTGTTGGTCTTAATGACTCAAATACATATGCTTTGATTCCGTTTGCTGCAAGGCAAAGTGCGGATTCATCTGCAAATTCCGGTGACATATGTCTGGAATCGAAGGCAATTGCCACACCCTTATCCTGTGCATTTACTTTTAAAATATAATTTGCAAGACCCTGTGTTGCTTTGCGGACAGTATAGATGTTCATACGGTTGGTACCAGCACCGATCACCCCACGTAATCCTGCTGTACCAAACTCAAGATCTTTATAGAAACGATCCTCAATTTCCTTGTCATTGCCTTTGATTGCCTGAAGTTCAGCCTTGGTTGCCTCATCAAAATACGCTCCCTCAAGCCATGCTTCGTAAGTTTCCTTGTAACCCATTCCTGATTTCCTCCTGCTTTTCATTTATGTTGTTTACCAAAAGAACCTGCCAGTAGCAGCCTCCTTCGGATGTCTCGCCCTTTCATTTCTCCCACTAATTCGTAAGACTGTTAACTACCTGATTTAATGTACTTGTCGAAGAATTATTGTTACTGGTTAATGTATCAATAATTTCACTCAATGCCTTCCTATATGCATCAGAGTCACTGGATGAACTTCCACTGGAGCTGTTAGTTCCACTGGAATTCGATGTACTGTCGGAATGCTTATGCTCCACGGTTGTGTTCTCTTCATTTCCGGCAGTTTCCGTCGATTCTGTCTCTGTACTGCCCGTATCATCACCTGACAACGCAATCTCTATCTGCGCTTCCGGCGAATTTACATATAGCCGCTTCGACCAGGTGTCATATCCATCTGCAGTAATCTGTATGGAATGGATGCCATACTGTAACTGTAATGGCTGTGTATAATCAACCTGACTACCATCAATATACATCAAAGCGCCTGCAACATCAACCGCAAAGGTTAAAGTACAATATTTCGGATCCTCACCCTTTATGGAATCTACATCCACGGAAATCTGCTCATTTCTTGTTACAGCTACCTCTGTGGAACCGCCGTAGCCATTGCCGGCAACGGTTAATTCATAGGTTCCTTCCGGCACCTCTAACTGCATATTCTCCGTGATCTTATAATAATTCTTATGATTCAGGCTTAACCAGCCGCCCTCTAATGCCTGTGTATTTACAAGCTGGATGACTCCATGTCCTGTTGTAACGGACACTGACAGCACTTTCCGGTCAATTCCCTGTATTCTTAAGGTGTCCTGTCCGGTAACTGCGGACAATTCTATGGCTGCATCTCCGGAAAACACTTGTAATTCTTCATCATAAGAATACTTTGTGTCTCCGATGGTAAATATCTTATCTTCTTCATTATAGGAAAATTTTCCGATATCGTCCATCTCCCATGCATCTGCCGACTGCTCCACCTTTTCTAATATCAGGTCTTTGTCCCGTAGTGTTAAAGTAACCACTTTTCCCGGTACCATGGATGCTGCCGAAATCAGACTACCATGTCTGTCTTTAAAAATTGTCCCGTCTGTATAAGAATACTGTTCATAACGTCCCGTGTCAATATTCAGAAATGTCATTGTTGAAAGTGTTGTATCAACACCACTTACCGTATACAGGCTGCTTTCCTCTGCCTGTGTCTCTTCCTCCGTTGCTGCCTCAACACCTGATGCATAGCCTTTCATGCTGACAGGCCCATCGTCTTTCCTTCCACAGCCGCTCAAGGCCACAAATACTGTGAAAATAACCAAGGCCAACAGCCAGTGCTTCCCTGATTGCTTCATTTCGCACCTCTTTTTCTCCTGTATGCTCTTTTCCTCCGGCAATTGCCTGTACATGATTATACATGATTATTCCACAAAATAAAATAACATTCTTAAAAACTGCTGGCGGATTTCTTCCTGTTCGATAACCCGGTTCAACTTCTCAATGTCTCTGCCGGACACCCACGCCTTATTGGCATTAAAGTAGTGATTTGCCACTTTCCAGAACTTCTGTGGGTATGCCATCCTTACATAAAGCTGCTCCCATTCCTCTGGTAATAATTTTCGTCTTTTTTCGTAAGCTGCCAGCATATCCGTTGCCAGCCCGATATTAAAATTATGTTTTTCCATCAGTTTCCGTAAGAAATGCGCCAGATCCCCTACCAGCACATCATAATGTGCCTGTTCAAAATTTGTAATTATAATTTTACCATGGGTAAATAATACATTATGCTGGTTAAAGTCTCCATGGCAGATTCCATACATTGCTGCTTCCCGGCTCTGCTTTCCGCTCTGCCCCTGCGTTTCACCCGGATTTGGTTTCATCAGCCGATGTTCCACATCCAGTGCCTGTTTTAAGAAAATCTCATAATTGCGCATAAATATCATTTCAAATTCATTCTTTTTATGCTTTCCATGAATATAATTGCGCACCTTTTTAAGCTCCCGGTTGTGCCGGAATACCTCCATGGCATAATCCTGTCCGCCAATTTTTAAATTTTCATCCTCCACCTTCTGCAGGACAAGATGCAGCTTTGCCAGTTCTTCTACCGCAGCAAGTACATCATCACGGCTCCTGGTCTCACACTCTCTGCCCTCCATATATTTTCTGGCATAGTACCATGTTTCATCCACCTCCTGGGCTAAAATTTCTCCTTCCCTGGTATGTATGATTTCATCTGCTTCTATTCCATTTTCTTTCAGACGGAGCAAAACATGTTCTAAAGCTTCCGCTCTGCCTTTTGACCCGCGAAAAGATCCTATTATTATTTTTCCGCCCTCCGATGTCGTGCAGATATAGGTTCCCCTTCCTTTCTGGATGGCGGTTACCTCAAACGGATACTGTTCTAACAACTGGCTCGATAAATTATACACAAAAACCCCTCCATACGACGAATTCGCACAAATCTTTATGCGTCTTTCTATCCTATGAAGAGGTTCTTTAAAGTATAACCTGTCAGATATTCTTTTGTATTCTTTTCCGGTTCTTCAATTACCACATCTAAAAGCTTTGCCAAAATGTTCCCTATCTGCGGACCGGGCTTCACACCAAGTTCTATTAAGTCCCGTCCGTTAAGTGCAAGGTCTTTTAGTGTCAGACAGTCTGCATCTTCGATTATTTTATCATAAATCTTATGATATCCGTCCAATGCTTCAAGCTTTTCTTTCCTCTGATAATCACTCTGGGCTAAAATATCTGCTTTCTTCAACTCAAATATAACCGGATAGCACTCTAATCCCGCCTTCTGTATTGCCTTTCGTACGGACTCCGGTGTCAGTGCCGGGTTAATATCATGAATTGCCACCAGCCGGCAGACCATATCAATGGTTGCATTGTCGAATTTTAATCTGCGTAAAATTGTCTTCGTCTTCTTTGCTCCCACCTGCGGATGCTCGTAGAAATGGTCAATTCCATCTTCATCTGTACTGCGGCAGTCGGGCTTTGCCACATCATGAAATAATGCTGCAAGCCGTAGCACCTTGTCTGCTTCCACACCTTTTAACACTTCAATGGTATGCTCTCCCACTGTATAACAGTGATGGGGATTATTCTGTGGTGTACGCATCATCACCGAAAATTCCGGCAGTACCACATCCGCAATTCCTGTGGCATATACGGTATGCATCTCCTCCGGATGGACTGAGGTAAGAAGCTTAACCAGTTCTACCTGAATACGCTCTGCACTGACCTTTTTTAACATCGGTGCAAGCTCCTGAATCGCTTCTGCTGTCTCTTCTTCTATATCAAAGCCCAGCTGTGCCGCAAAACGCACTGCCCGAAGCATCCTTAAAGCATCTTCCCCAAATCTCTCCTTTGGTTCTCCTACACAGCGGATGATGCCACGCTTTAAATCTCCTGCTCCGTCAAAAGCATCCACCAGTCCCCGCTGTTCATTATATGCCATGGCATTAATGGTAAAATCCCTGCGTTTTAAATCCTCTAAAAGATTATCTGTATAGGTTACTTCCTTCGGATGTCTGGCATCCTCATATTCGCCATCAATCCGGTAAGTTGTCACCTCATACCCTTTTTTATCCAGCATTACCGTTACCGTTCCATGCTCAATTCCGGTATCGATGGTGCGCCCAAAAATTTCTTTTACGTCTTCCGGATAAGCAGAAGTGGTGATATCCCAGTCCTGAGGCACACGTTGAAGGAGGGTGTCTCTGACACACCCTCCTACTGCATATCCTTCAAAGCCTGCTTCCTGCAGCTTCTCAATTATGAACTTAACATGCTCTGGAAGCTTCATTACCATACGTTTTCCCGTTTTCTTTATTTCTGTTCCTGTTCTTCAAAGAACTTATACGTTCCTTTGGATTCTGCTTTTACTGCATACAGAAGATCATCTGCCTCTTTAATCATTTCATCAATGTCTTCTGCCTTCTTTACCTGATTGGAAGAAATAATACCAATAGAGCAGGAAAGTAATTTCTTATCATCAATCTCAACCGGCTGTCCGATTTCTTTTGCAATCAGTTCCCGGAACCCATCCTGTTTCTTAATCTCTTTATAGATAGCCTTTGCGGTGTCCTCTAAGGTCTTGTGCTCTCCGGTGTAGAGGAAAATAATAAATTCATCACCACCGAAACGTGTCACAAAGCCCTTGTCCCTGCAGACCCTGCTGAAGATATTTGCCATGGACTTAAGCAGCAAATCTCCCACATCATGTCCAAAGGTATCATTATATCCTTTGAAATTATCCAGATCGATAAACATAATACCAAATTCATGCTTCATGCGGCCCTTTTTAATCTTCCGGATAATTTCCCCGATGTTCTGATAGAATCCCTTCCTGTTGAGAATTCCCGTCAGCTGGTCGGTTACTGCAGATTTATACAATGCAGCATTCATTTCATAGAGCTTCTCATATGCATAGAGACGATTCAGTGCATACTGTACCTCCCGGAACAAAAGCTCATAAATCCGCATATCACTCTCATCTAGCATATACCGGCTGATGGAGGAATGCCAGTTATCCTTCATCAGAATGTATGCTATCATAATGCTTGTTACTTTTCCGTTGTCAAAGAATGGAATGGCAACAAGGGAGCATACATTATCTTCATCAAACAGTTTGATCACATTCAGATGTTCCGAATAGTTACTGCTGATTTTCGATACAACAAACCCTCTCTGTGTCTTTTCGAACACTTCCTTTAAATACTCCTGATCCTTCATAGAAAGGCTGGCTTCTGTATTATCATAAAGTACCTTTGGTTTTCTTCCATGATACTGTATATATAATGCCCGGTCCAAATTAAAGTGATACAGGAATGTCCGCATCACATTCTCTACCATTACTTCTGCCGAAACATCCGTTACATCAATGGTCTTCTGCCATGTCGACAGAAAATCCATCTGACGGCGTTCCTGCTTGTAAGCACGGTTAATGCTTTCCTGCTTCAGCTGCATTTCCATCTCCAGGGTAGATATCACATGAAGAGGTTCTTCTGATAAATACTGTTCCAATGGCTCTAATACCTTAATTTCTTCATCTGTGAGAGAATGGGTATTATCCTCAAGATATTGTTTTAAGATTGCCTCTTCATTACTCTTAAGTTCCATTCGTCCTGTCTGCCCATAAAAGCGGATCCTGTCCTTACGGAACAGCTGATAACAGAAGAACTGGTTCCCCTCAGTCCGCACCAGATGTGTCTCTGCACAATTAAAATCTTCAAATGCAGACGAATCATTACCGGAATCCATTTCAAGTAGTGCCCGTGTGAAATGATAAAGGAACATATCATCATCACAACGTGCATAATCGTGAATGATTCCCAGATCATTCTGAAGCTTTTCTTTTTCAATTATGTAATTTAAGAACTGTTTGCAGTTATTGAGGTACTGTTCACAGTTGAAGCGGTTGCCAAGCTTCTGATTGCACAATGCTAAGAGTCCATACAATTTACTTAAATTACAGACCCTCAGACTATTTAAATGCAGACGTTCAATGGCCTTCATACAGCGCATCAGATATTCATTGGCTTCCTTGAATTCTTCTGCTACAATACAGTTAATTGCCATATTGTAATATACTTCCGCAATATCCTCCGGCAATTCCAGATTATATAAAATTTCTACTGCTTTCTGAAAATAACGCTTTGCAAGGTCATTCTGTCTTAATGCCGTTAAGGTATAACCGATTCCCGAGAAAATACGTCCACTTTCCACGGAGCATTTATTATCCAGTGCTTTGAAAATTCTTACCGAATACAGCAGCGCAATCGGATACATACCGTTGCTAGACGCCAGCATAATGTTCTTCTGGTATGCATTGTAAATAAGCTGTGTATTGCCAATTTCTGTTGCCAGTCTGATTCCCTTACTGAAATAAATAAGCTGGGATTCGGAATAATATGCCTTTGCTACAATCTCCGGCTTATTGTCATAGGCATACACATAAATGTACGCCAGATGATTCCGGTAGTCATATTTTATTAATTTTTCAATCATGGCATCGCTGACTTCCACGTTCTGTGCGCAGAAGAAAATATTATTCCAGCCTGCCATCTTCGCCTGTATTTCTACCAGCTCTGCTTCAAACTGACCACGCTCCATGCCGCCTTCTGTTGCAATATTTTTTGCAACACCTGCACATTCAGTGGCTTTCTGCAGTTTTGACTGATACATATAAATTACAGAGCGGATATAATATGCATAAAAGCGCATCCTGCGGTTCTTTTTCTTCTCTGCAAGCTGTAAGATACTCTCACTTATTTCCAGCGCTTTTGGCAAATCCCTCATATATACCGATACATATGCATAGAACTGCCAGAGTTCGTATTTCACTTCATCCGATACTGTAAAATTATCAAATCTGATTCTGCGGTCTACTTTTTCCAGATAAAACAACGCCTGTTCAAAATCCATGAAAAAAACAAGATTCTGCAATGTTCTGATATCATCTGCAATACTTTCTGCTGTAATAACCTCATCTCTTTGTTCCCGGGATTCTCCGGCATTTCCAATGCGGAATATTGCAACATTATTGTCCAATTCCTCCGTTACGCTTTCCCAGCCCGGCAGCATATATTCCGGCAGACGCTGCTGCTCATTCATACCGAGAACGATTCCGATATTCTCTGTATGCTCTGCTTTTAACAGTTCATAGACTATTTCTAGGGTTCCCTTTCCGGCAAACTGCATGCGGTTAATCCAAAGCATAAACGGCTGTATCTTAGAAACTTCAACAAGCATTGCCACAATAGCATCATGCATCCGCTCCCGCTCATAGTCAACTTCTGTATACAATAAACTCTCTTTCCGGATACATTTTCCGGTCTCCCGGTATGCTGCAATAATCGGACGCTGCAGGGAATAGACATTACACTTGTCCAGAAATTCATCAAATGTCATCTCCTTCTGCTGGTCGAAAAGTTCAAAAATCAAATCCAGAAACGGCTCATATGCTCCCGATAATTTCTCTGCCCGGAATTCGTGGGCTGCAAAATGAACCTCTTTATTATTTGTTATCTGCTCTGATATTTCCAGCTGCTTTAAGGAAAAATCATTACTGTATTTTGCCAGAACAATGTTGTGTTCTTTCTTTCCAATCTGTGCAAAAACCTGTTCCAGAATACTGTTATAATATTTTTGAATCATCTGTTTCCCCCTTCAGAAATATTCAAAAAGGCTCTGAAAATATATGATAATTCCCTGTTATCATATACCTCCCTTTCTCTTTCTGTAATAACCTGTCTGGTATTTATAATTTATATATTAGTATAGTCCTCAAGCCCACGGATTGTCAATGTTTGTTGCGACTTTTTGAAGGGAGTCTGAATGAAGTCCTGAAGCAGGTTTTAATAGAAATCCAGTCCTTTTCCGGTATCATTTATTTTCATAAAAATACGGCTGCTTTATAATGTATGTATTGGTAATTGCAGAAATTTTAATGCAGCTCTTGCTGCAATCTCCGTCGGGTCAACTATATTTTCTCTGATTCCTGCCAGAGAAAAAGCAATTGGTAATTCAGTACATCCCAGAATCACACTTTGCGCACCCTGTTTAATCAAGGATTTTAAAATATCGTCAAGTCCGTACTTTTCTACATCCTTTTTTCCAGCTTTAATACATTGATAGATTACTGCCATAATTTTCTGTTGCTGCTCTGCATCCGGATAAATCGTTTTGATTCCCTGTGTCCGAAGCTCTTTCTCATAAACCCCACTCTTTATCACGCCATCCGTAGCCAATACGGCTGCACATGATATATTCTGCTCTTTTAAAGCTTTTACTGTCTCGCGTGGCATATGCAATATCGGGATATCAGTAAATATTTTTAACCGGTCATAAAAAAAATGTGCTGTGTTACAAGGTATCATCAATAAATCTGCTCCCATATTTTGCAGACTTACTGCACTTTTTACCATCTCTGGTATAGGATCCTCTCCCTTTTCAAGAATAGCTTTCGTTCTATCCGGAATATTCGTGTTACAATCAACACAAACATGCACATAGTTCTGATCGCAGTCTGCATCTGACACTTCAAAAATCTTTTTCATTAAATCGCAGGTAGCCATCGGTCCCATGCCACCAATAATACCTATTGTTTTTTTCAATTCCGTTCCTTCTTCCTCAGGTCATGTGTCAAAGCTCAGAAAGCCCGGAAATCATTATCATTTCCAGGCTTTCCTTGTAATGTACTTCAAATTTTCCATCAAAATCTGACATGCTGTATGTTTACATCATTTTTTAAGTTTTTTAATACTCTACCTTCCACATATAGCGTCGTGTTGTCAGTGGATGCTGTCTCTCCTCAGCCAAAGCCTTATTATAAACCGGATATACATTTGTGAATAAGGAATGGTTAAAATAGTCTACGACTGATGCATCAATTGTAGACAGCCCTAAATCCTTTGCATCAATTACTTCAATCCGTTTTGCATAAGTCTTCAAAAACTTCAATGCACGTTCATCCAACGGCCGATTGGTTCCCTCAGAAACCTGAAGCACAAATGGTACTTCTTTATCTGTAATTTCGAAAGGTCCATGGAAAAATTCCCCACTGTGAATACTGGAAGAATGAATCCACTGCATTTCCATAAAAATACATATACTTTGCATATATGCTGCACCATAACCCGCTCCGCTTGCCATAGTATAAATAATTTTATCATCTTTATATTCCTTGGCAAACAGTTCAGCCCGTTTTTCCACATGCTTACATGCATGTTTCACAATACCATCAATACGTCCAACACCATCCATAAATTCTTCATAATGCTCATACCCTTCTGTCTGATTCAACAGTTCCACTGCCACCAGAAGTGCACAGATAATTTTTTCACCAGCAATATCCTTATTATCCCCAAAAGTATAATTGATAACATAATCACCAAATGGGGTAATCTCTGATTCCTCTTTCCATGTCAGAATAATTACAGCTGCACCTTTTTCCTTTGCCAGTTTCGCTGCATTAATTGTTTCCGGTGTATTTCCCTTATGGCACGATAAACACACGATTACATTTTTTCCCAAATCCTTCGGAGTACTATATACAAATTCATTACTATTAATTAGTGCTGACTTAATATTTGCACATTCTCTTTCCATAAATGTTTTCGCTGGATAAAGTGCTCCATTAGAGCCACCACATCCCACAAAATATAATGCTTTAATACCGCCTTCTTCTTTTCTGCTTTCTAAAATTTCTGTAATTACATTCTTGATTTCTGTTGGCTTCATTGATAATCCTCCCATAAATATTTTTAATACATTGTTGTTATATTATTCTGCAAGCATTGGTCTTGCTAATTTCTGAATATATGAAATTTCTTCCTGGCTCAGTTTACAATACTCACTATTATCCATACTACATCCGGCATCCTGCACATACATCATTTTGGTATCCTTTTCTACAATAGTAAAAAACCAACGCTCTTTAGGTACATTGTATAAAGTTCCTTTCTCCACCGGAGTTAATTCAATATTAAACTTTCCATCTATTCTGTCCGCTGTAATAATAATACATTTTCCAGAAATCAAAATGAATTGTTCATCTGTCGTATGATGTATCTCTAAATGTTCTAACCCATCAATGTCATTATTCGGTTTCCAATTTTTGATACAAACAACCCATTTTTCATTCCGGTATGCACATTCTATTCCTTCTCCGTCATACCTGTAACTTGTCGGCTTTATATCCATATGCTGTTCCTCCTTAAACCTTTTTAATTATTTCTATTATCAATTATTCTTCCTGCAATTGGCGTTCCATACCCAAACGCTCCTTCGACACCGCAAATCTTTGAAGCGAATTCTGCTCCAGCCTGCATGGCTTTCTTTAAAAGTTCTTTAGCATTCCCATCATCTTTACTTTCTTCTTTAAAAAATTCCGGGTCTTTATGCCGTAAAATATATGTCAAAAATGTCGCGAAATAAGAGTCTCCTGCACCCATAGTATCCATAATGCTTTCTGCCTTTACAGCTTTTTCATACATCATTTCACCATGGTATAAAATGTATGAGCCAGCTTCTCCTATTGTTCCCAGAACAAATGGGACTCCAAGCTCTTTTACTTTATTCATTTCCCTTTCGCGTTCTTTATCACTTAAATGTGCACAGGAAAGCATCGCCACTTTAATATGCGGACAAATTTTTTTCAGATATTCGTCTGTCCATCGATTTGAAAAATCAAATGCAACCGGAAGACCCAAAGAAGCAATTTCTTCTATGTCATCATCTATATAGGCATTCAGATTTGTATAAATCAGATCAAACTTTCTTATATATGAAAAATCTTCCTGCGTAAAATCATAAGGATACTCTTTTGCCACACCTCCATGATTGGATCCGATAAATACGCGATCTCCCTGATTCAGTGTCACACATGCAAATCCATTTTCACCTTCATAATTCCTGCTATGTGAAAAGTCTACATTCATATTTTTCAGTGCTGCCTGAATGCATTCTGCTACTTCATCATTTCCAAATTTACCTAAAAATGCACTTTCTGCATTATTCATATGCGCATATGCACATGTGTTAACACACTGACCTCCTGGATACATTTTCCCCCTGGAAAGATATTTGTCACAAACTGCATCTCCAATTGCAATTATTCTAGGCTGTCTCATTTTTATTTCTTTCTCCTTTCTTTCAATTTTTCTTTCACCCAGACTCCCTCACCTCTTCTTTTTGCAACAAGCAATTATTTTTCCAGATTCGCTCTTTCATTTTTTCAGATAGCCATTATTAATATTTATGTATATCTGGCAATCCATCATGAGGTGGCAGTTCCCACAGCCTGTCAGAATAACACAGGCTGTGTGCTATTACTGTTTTCTTTATTTTGCCACCACCGGTTTTTATCAGAAAACAAAATATCCGATTCCTGTTGCTACTAATACCGATACAATTGTACATACAAGTCCCGGCCGCATATAGCTGTGATTAAATATGAATTTTCCAATCTTCGTAGTACCTGCCGTGTCAAAAGCAAGACCTGCTATACACTGGCTGGAATCCGGGATAAAGTAGTTGGATGAGCATGCCATCCATCCACCTACGATAATATAAGCCGGCAGTTTCAATGCAATTGCAATCGGAATCATAATCATTGTCGTAGACGCTTGTGAACTCGTCAGTGCACCTACCAGAAATACTGCAATAATATAAATCCAAGGATATTTATTTGTTAATGCTGACAAATTTTCTGTAATGAAGTCTGTCTGTGCTCCAACAAAGGTATTTACCAGCCAGCAAAGTCCCGCTGCAAGAATAACAGCAAAGAATCCAGTCTTTAACAACGGTACTTCTAAAATGTCGTTACTATCAATTTTACTTACAATAACAATAATTGCGGCAGCTACATACATAATAATCTGGATTAAAGATGTCATTGCTAACTGTGTACCATCGCTAAATGTTGGACGGAGTGCCGGGAAAATACCGCATATTGCAATTACTACCATAGAAACCAGGAAGATAGCAACAGAAATCTTTGCTTTTTTGGTTACCTGTTTTTCTCCTTCTACTTTCTTTTTAAAATCTTTTACCAGTCCATCTGCAACCCTCTGCTGATATTCAGGATCATCCTCTAACTCCAGGCCTTTCTTGTATACAGACAATGCTGCAATCAACACTCCTATCAGTGCTGCCGGAATTGCTACCAGCATAATTGTTGCCAGATTTACTTTTTCAAAAATAGTCATATAACCCACAATAGCTACTGTTGCAGCTGTTATTGGTGATCCGGTATTTGCCTGCTGGGATGAAATAATACTAACAGAAATCGGGCGCTCAGGCCGAATTCCATTTTCCAATGCTATTTCATTAATAACCGGAAGTAACGAATATACAATATGTCCGGTTCCACAACAGAATGTAAATAAATATGCTACAAAAGGTGCTACCAAAGTAATGTTTTTCGGATTTTTCCGTAATATTTTTTCTGCAAGCTGTACCATAAAATCCAATCCGCCAGTCGCCTGCATCGTACAGGCTGCGGTAATTACTGCCAACATAATCAGTATAACAGTAATCGGTGGATCTGATGGAGTCACTCTAAAGATATATACGAAAATCAACATTCCGATGCCGCCAGCCATTGCCAGGAAACTTCCACCTTTTCTGGTTCCCCACACAATAATCAGCATTAAAACAATAAATTCAATCCAAAACATGGACATCTACCTCCTCTTTTTTATTTATTCCAAAGCATGTGCACTACTTTAAAACCCAAATGTGTTAATTTGTTTTTATTTGTATTGTTTTATTTTGTATCTATTTGTATTATATATATTCCATACATTTGTGTCAATAAAGAAATACATTTTCGACATTATGCACAATTTTTTGTTTCACTTTTTGTACATCAATATCAATTTAATTGTGCATAGTAAAACCCGCCAGGAGCACTGGCGGGCATACAATTAAATACTTTTTATTCTTCTGTTTTCTCTTTCTTTCACTCAAGCAGTTAAATGTATGAAGAAATAACATAATCCGCCTGACTTACATCCTGATTCTCACCAGCTCCTGTATACGCAACTACCTCTATATTTGCAGCCTTTGCTGCCTGTATACCAATAAACGAGTCTTCTATTGCAATACATTCTTCCGGCTTTGCTTCTAAATATTGCATTGCCTTTCTATAACATTCCGGATCCGGTTTTCTATTCCGGCACATGTCTCCGCATACCACCACATCGAACAAACCCAGCATTTTCATCCGGTTCAATGCTACTACAATCAGCCGTGTAGAGGTCGAAGAAACCACTGCCAGCTTTTTCCCCTGTTTTTTCAAGCCGGCAATAAGCTCCAGCAATCCCTCCATCGGCTTAATGCAGCCATTTTCATATGTATTTCCTATTTCTTTTCTTTTTTGCAAAAGCTGTTCCATTGTTATTTTCTCTGGCGAGCGTTCCAGTAGTCCCAGCAGAATATGGGAATCATGTGAGCCAATTAGTCTATCCCTGTCTTTTTGTGTCAGTTCCACTCCAAACTCTTTTAATGCCAGGCCCAGATAATTACCATTACTCTCTTCTGTATCTGCTATAACTCCATCAAAGTCAAACAATACATATTTTTTTTCACAGAATTTTTTCATTAATATTCTACCTTCCACATATAGCGGCGGGTTGTTAACGGATGTTCACGCTTTACTGCCAGTGCGTGGTTGTAAATCGGATATACATTATTAAACAGTGCATGGTTAAAGTAATCTACTACTGATGCATCAATTGTGGATAAGCCAAGCTCTTTCGCATCAAGAACCTCAATACGTTTTGCATATTTTTTCAGGAATGTAAGTGCTCTCTCATCCAGTTCACGGGTTGAGCCTTCTGATATCTGAATCATAAACGGACGGTTTGCATCTGTAACTTCAAATGGACCATGGAAAAATTCACCGGTATGAATACTGCTTGAATCAAGCCACTGCATCTCCATAAATATACAGATGCTCTCCATATAGGCAGCTCCATATGCTGCACCACTTCCCATTGTATAAATCACTGAATCGTTCTGATACTCTTCTGCAAATGCCTCTGCTCTGGCAGCCACATGTGTACGTGCATTTCTGATGATATTGCTAATCATGCCTAAAGCTTCATAGAATTTATCATAATTAGCATATCCCTCCGTCTGTGCAACCAATTCCACTGCCACAAGCAATGCACACTGCGTCTTTTCTCCTGCATAATCAATATCCCCTGCAAGATGATCAGGGCTTGCATCAAATGTATAATGGATAATGTAATCTCCAAATTCTATAATTTCTGATTCCTCCAGCCATGTCAGAATAATAACCGCTGCTCCTTTTTCTTTTCCTAATTTGGCAGCCTTAATCGTTTCCGGTGTATTTCCCTTGTGGCAGGCAAGACATATAATAGAATTTTCTCCAAAGTCCTTTGGTGTGCTATGCACAAACTCATTACTGTTTATCCAGGCTGATCTCAAAACCTGTGATTCTCTCTCCATAAATGTTTTTGCCGGATAAAGTGCACCCAGTGATCCTCCACATCCCACAAAATAAATATTTTTAATTCCACCGATGTCTTTTTTTTCTTCTAAAATTTCTTTCACAATGTTTTTAATGTCTTTACTTACGTATCCCATTTTTTCTCTCCTTTTTGTAATGTATTTATTTGTTCTATGCACTTACTATAATACAATATAATACATTCTGTCAATATATATCATACAATATAGGAAAATATATACATTTTTGCAACTTTGTTTTATAATATTTGTGAAAGTTATATTAGGAGAGAGGTATTTATATGGAACTGAACAACACCATTGCCACACCACTGTACAAACAATTGGAGGAAAAAATACGAAAAGAAATTGACGCCGGAGAACGGGCGGCCGGCAGTCGTCTGCCTACAGAAAATGAATTAAGTGAATCATACCATGTGAGCAGAGTTACTGTCCGAAAAGCATTAGCCGTTTTATCTGAATCCGGATATTTAGAAAGGAAATCAGGAAAAGGGACTTTTGTAGCGGAAAAAAAATTGCAGCGTAATATTACAGAAGTCATAAGTTTTTCTGATATGTGCCGGATGAAAAACGCAATACCCGGAGCTAAGACCATAAAAATTGCATTGGAAGATCCTTCTGAACGGGATTTAACTGAAATGTCACTACACGAAGGGGATAAAATACTCGTAGTGGAAAGAATCCGTTATATGGATAATGTCCCTGTCATCTTAGAGTTCAATAAATTTCCTGAATCCTTTTCTTTTTTATTTGGAGAAGATTTAAACGACTCATCTTTGTATGAAATACTAAGAAAACACAATATCATTCTGGATCATTCACGTAAAACACTTGATATTGTTTTCGCTAATGCCCAAGAGGCTAAGTCTTTAAACATCAGTAAGGGGTATCCTCTGCTCCGGATATCAAGCACCATCCACGATGTTGACAACACTATCACGAATCTTTGCAAACAGCTATGTATCGGTGATAAGTTCCAGTTTATTATTTAGTTACAATTTACACCATTTCCAATGCGGCTCATCTAATAGCAAATGCGATAAAGTTCCCTATTACAATTAACTTTATCGCATTTATTATATCCTTAAAGAGGTCATTTCTTAGCAGAAAGAAGTTTCTCCAGTTCATCTGCTCCAACCGGTTTGGAATAATAGTATCCCTGAAACCATGTGGCTCCCACAGTCCGGAGATAATCTTCTAATGCCTTATTTTCCACGCCCTCCAGACAACTCTTGATATTGACTGCATTGGCAAAATCCACCATGCTCTGGACAATCGCCTTATTCTTTTTATTTACAAGAATCTTCCGGATAAAGCTCATATCAATCTTAATCTCATCAATCAGCATCTCAAGTGCCATGGCAGAAGATGAACTTCCTGTTCCAAAATCATCCATGGCAAATTTGATTCCATAGCCTCTTAATACTGCCATCCGCTCATTGATTACCGATACCGGAAGGCTTCTGCACCGCTCCGTAATCTCAAGACAGAGATGTCTTACCGGAAATTCCGTCTTATCCAGAAGCTCTAATACCACCCGGCAGAAATCCGGCCGCTCAAGCTGCTTTGCCGATACATTTACATTAATAAAGAACTCCGGCTTCTGCTGTAAAAAGCTTTTACTGTCCCACAAAGCCTGTTCCAGAACAAAATTTCCCAAATCATACATGGATGGGTCATTTTCCAGCCAGTCGATAAAAAGTCCCGGTGGAATTGCTCCATAAGGCTCCTTCTTCCAGCGCACCAGTGCTTCCGCACCCATTATTTTTCCATCCTCAGAAGTTACAATCGGCTGATATTCCACGTAGAATCCATCGCAATGATTCAATACGGACTGATGAATGATTTTCATCAAATCCAAATCCATGCCGCCATAGGACAGCACTAAATCATTAAAGAATAAAATGTCGGTGCTGCGGCGTTCCCTTGCTTTCTCCAAGGTGTATTCCAGTTTACTTTGAACCGTGGAAATATCTCCCTTATAATCATCTAAAATCAGTCCGCTGGCATAGATTTTAAATTCAAAAAAATGCCCGTCAATATATGCATTTTCCTTTAAGGTGTCCTTTATCTTTTCCATATATGCTTCCGCTTCTTCCCGGTCTGCATCCCTTAAGATAAAGGCAAAATTGGAACTGTTCATGCGATATACTGCTGTATCAGCATCCATCATATAGATGAAACGCAGTCCGATTTCCCGCTGCATCTGCTCGCTGTAATTCGTTCCATATAAAATATTCATGTCATTCATATGGTCAAATTCGATTTCAAGGACTGCCACTTTCCGTCTGGTCGCAAGATAATCTTTGATATGTTCTTCAAACTTGACCTGACTATATAAATCCGTCTGCGCATCAATCTCCTGAAGCGCATTTTCATTCTTCAGTACAACAATCAGATATTCCCGGTTCTCTTTTCTTAATACATCCACAGAAAAGCCCATCATATAATCCGTTTTCTCTTTTCCCATACGAATATAAAGAGGTTCTGAAAGTGCCTCCTTCTTAAGACGTTTTCCCATTGCTTCTTCATATTCCGGTATATCATATGGATGAACATGTGCCGTCAGTTTCTGATAAAAATTCAGACTGTATCCGGCTTCCATTCCAAGAAATTCTGCTGTTTTCTCCGGTACAAATGTCTGATTTTTCTGCAAATCAGTCACTAAAAGATACAGATTCCTTGACAAATCTGTTATCTTAGCCATCATATCTGAAAAAAATTCCACATCCTCTATCCAGAAGTCTTCCTGTTTCATCTTCAATCATCCTTTTTGCAATAACTGCAGGTGACCATCTATGCCCTTAAAAATACCTTGCCTTCTTTTTTATTTTACCATGTTACGCTTCGTTTGGCTATCTGATATTGTGCTGATTCCATAGATAAATCTTGTTTTATCATAGAGTTCAAAGTACCGATATGAGGCATCCTTTTCTTCCTGTATGTTATCGGATTTTATCCTCAGTCCGGCTACGTCCAACCCCGTGTAGGAAAGCTGTTCTGCCAGCTCTTTATCCACTGTTTTTTCTTCTTCATTGTCTTTAACGGATGAGGAAGCTTCCTCTGTGGCTGTAACATCCGATAAAATATCTTTTCCTTCTGCCTCCGCCAGCAAAACGGTGCCATCTTCTAACAGAAATACCGCATGCTTCTCTGTGCCATCATATTTTGTAAAAATAAGTTTCCAGTAGTAGGCACTGTAGGTATGAAATGTTGTATCCACCGCTTTCTCCGAAAATGCTTCCCAGGTATACCAGTTGGCATAAGAAGAAGCTAAATCGGAAGGATACTGCCCTTTCTGATAAATGGCTTCCATACTGTCTCTTGCCAGTGCCGCTGCCTCGTAATCCTTTAAAGTCATCTCATAGGAATAGGCTTCCTGTGTCTCACTCTCCCACTGCCCGGTAATCAGCTGGATGCGGTCATTAAGCTTAAGGCTTTCCGATGCCTCCTTTGCCAGCAGGGAATCGGAAGCAATATACTGTGCCGGAACCGCCTGCACTTCTCCCACTGCTTTACGTTCCTGCCCTTCAATCAGAATTCCCGGCAGAAAAATTCCTGTCAGCACCACCAGAAGTGTTCCTGCTATCATTCCACAGACACTTCCTTTTATCTTTAATTTTGTTCTTTTTCGTTTTCCTGTCCTTCTTTTCTGAAACATATCCGCATCTTCGTCCCCTTCTTTGGCTCACTTTCTACGATAAGTTCCGCCTGATGATGTTCTAAAATCAATGCCACTAATGACATTCCGATTCCGGCTCCGCCTTCCTGTCTTGCCCGGGATTTATCTGCCATATAGAATTCATCGCAAATCCGCTCTGTCTCTTCCTTGGTCATGCCGATTCCATAATCTTTTACGGAAAGTTCATAATAAAATGGATTTTCTTCTTCCTGTATTCTCTTTCCGCTAAATTCAATGACACCATGCTCTTTGGATGCTTTTCTTGCATTATCCAGTAAATTCACCAGTGCAGTCACCAGAAGTTCTTTATTTCCGTACAGTACTGCCGGCTCGATATTTTCCTTTAACACAAGCCCTTTTGCCGCAAAGGACGGTGTCACCACCTTAAGTACTTCACTGCTTACATTTTCAACCTGAACTGCTTCCTTTTCCATTTCATGTTCCCTTAAATAAATCAAATCAAAGAGCTTTCCCGACATCCGCTCTAACCGTCTGCCTTCGGAAAAGATGTAACTTAATGCCAGCAGCTGTTCTTCTCTTGGAAGTTCCATGGAACGCATGGTATCTGCATAACCGATAATGGAAGTCATCGGTGTCTTAATCTCATGGGTAAAGTCTGCTACAAACTGATCCCTTTTCCGTACCATTCCCTGAAGCTCCCCTATCTTTTCTGATACTGCTTCTGCCATCCGGTTAAAGTTTTCTGCCAGAAGTCCTACTTCATCCTGACTCTTTACTGTAATCCTCGTCTCATAAGAGCCATCGGTAATCTCCTCTGCCACCCGGTTCAACTGCTCCAATGGTCTGGTCAGATACCGGCTGATAACATAAATAAGCAGAGATTCTATCATAAGGCAAATGAAAAGAATCAGCCGGAAATAACGGATTTCCCGGTCTCTTAATGCGTAGGCATCGGACACATCACTTCTGCTGATCATGCAGAGGTTCTCATCCCCTACCTTACTGGCTGCCGTCACATAAATATAATAATGACCGTCCTCTTCAAAGATGGCATAGTTCTTATTTCCATCCTCCTGCTGTGCTTCCCAGACTTTCTTTAAATTGGCATTTTCTTCTGTTTCGTTATAAACCAGCTTATCCCCATAATAAATAAAAAATGTCACATTTTCTGCCCGCATACCGCTGCTGACCTGTGCTCCAATGTCTGGAAGTGCGCCCTTTACCGACTCTTCCCGGTTCAACGCCTGAAGTACTTCATATTCCACCGAGGACTGCACCAGATTATTCTGAATGACTGCATTAGAAATCTGTGTTTCCTTCGCCAGTTCAAAATTCTTATGTATCATCAGATAGCCCACCAGTCCCAGACTGACTGAAAGCAGGATTAAATTTGTAATTAATACTTTATATCGAAATTTCATGCTTTATCCTCTAACCGGTATCCTGCCTTAAATACTGTTTTAAGCTCCGCTCCAAGATTCAGTTTTTTCCGTAATCTCTGGATATGAAGGTCTAAGGTTCTTGACTCTACGGAATATTCCGTTCCCCAGATTTCTTCATAGATTCTTTCCCGGAACAGTGTAATATTCCGGTTGCGCATCAGAATTTCTAAGAGCTCAAATTCCTTTGGCGTAAGCTCCACTTCTTTTCCTGTCTTTGTCACCACCTGATTTTCACTGTCTAATTCAATATCCATAAAAGTAATCTTCTGCTCCATCTTATGATAGCGGCGCAGCACAATATTAACCCGTGCCAAAAGTTCTACCACTTCAAAAGGCTTTACCATATAATCCTCTGCCCCGGAGGTCAGCCCCTGCATCCGGTCTTTTAGGGAATCCTTTGCAGTCAGAAAAATCACCGGAATTCCCATTGGACGGATGTATTCCATCAATTCAAATCCATTTAATTCCGGCAGCATAACATCCAATATAATCAAATCAAAATTTTCTGTTTCCAACAGGTCTGCAGCTTTCATTCCATTGTATACACAGACACACTGATAGCCTGCCTTCATCAGATTCAGCCGGATTAAATCCGATATTGCCTTTTCATCCTCTACAATCAATATCCGTATCATGCTGCCCGCTCCTTTTACCACTCTTTGATGTTTATTTTAACATATATTTGTATCTAAAATGTATCTACACATAAAAAATGTGCCTTGGCACATTCCCGCGCCTGCGGCGGTCGCTTGCGACATCTACCTTATACGCCGCAGTGCGCATCCTCGCAGAGCGTTTTTTACTTTACAGGAAAGCAATTTCCTGCAAAGCAAAAAAAGTTTCTTCTACTCCTTCTGATTGCTCATCGGAATAAAAGAAACTTTTTTATTCTCATCTTCTCTGGTTTAGAAGAAACAATTATTTTTCATGCTACGCCTGCACCAGTGTCATATTTCCACTGCAATGCATCTTCCGGATGCCCTCCGGTATCGTAAGCCTGTCTCCGGCATCTACCCAGATGCTGCCGATTAAACCGCTGCCGGATGCCACATAAATGACATCTGTGCTGTCAGAAAGCAGCAACTCCATTTCCCGCTCTACCTTAAATCCTGCGCCTGTTACCTCTGCCGCACCACGCTCTATCCGGATTTTTCTATCCGGCTGGTTGCAGGATAACGCTGCTCCATTGCTTTCCATGACTTTCTTATACCAGAATGCAGAATCCTTTACATAACGCTGCTGGGTTGCATAGTCCACATAAATAATTCCAAACCGTTCGGAATAGCCCTCATGCCATTCGAAATTGTCCAAGAAAGTCCATAAGAAATAACCGGCAATCTCTGCTCCTTCATCCGCCGCCTTCTGCAGATTACCAAGGTACTCATCTAAGAACTGAATACGGTTGGCATCATGCACGCTGCCATCTGCTTCCACATTGTCATGACAGGACATTCCATTTTCCGTAATATAAATCGGCAGCTGATAACGTTCGTAGAGGAATTTTCCTGCCCAGTAGAGGCATTCCGGTGTCACCGGCCATTCTGCGGCGGTCTTTGGGAATCCTGCCGGACGGTCTACAAATTCCGGCTCTCCATCTGCTCCTGCACGAACCGGATATCCGTTATAAATATTCTGACCGTAAAAATCAATGGGCTGGTGAATCAGTTCCATATCTTCTTTCGTGATTTCCGGCAGATACTCCTTGTATTTCTCAAGACCTTCCTTTGGATAATGTCCTAAAATAACCGGGTCGGAATACCAGGATACATTCCAGGTCCAGTTGTCGACATCATTATAAAAGCCAAAATATACCTTCTTTGCAGCTTCAATATCTTCCGGGGAATTACTTGCCGGATATGCCACCCCACTGGTTGGTGCATAGCCAATCTGTATCGGCTGCTTTGCATATTTCCGGAGAGTAATAACTGCTTTTCCATGTGCCCGCAATGCATTATGCGCAATCCGGAAGCTTTCCTCTGGTGTGACTTTCTTTCCCGGTGCATGAATACCACGGTAATATCCCAGTCCGATAAAGCACTGTGGCTCATTCAAAGTAAAAATCTTGTCGCAGATATCAGTAAAATTCTCTGCTACTACTTTTGCATATTCTGCAAACCAATCTATGATTTCTTCATTGAGCCAGCCGCCTTTATCCTCCAATGCCTGCGGAAGTTCCCAGTGATAAAGTGTCATATATGGCTCAATGCTGTTTTTCTTCATTTCAAGAATCATATCACGATAGAGTGCCACCGCTTTTTCATTGACTCTTCCGGTTCCCTCCGGCATCAGTCTCGCCCAGCTTACGGAAAAACGGTATGCCTTCACACCAAGTTCTCTCATCAGCGCATAGTCCTCTTTATAACGGTGCATGTCATCGGCACTGACATAGGCATTATGATGTTCGAAGGTTCTTCCCTCTTCGGTAAAGGTGTCCCAGATGCAGGTTCCTGCGCCATCGTTTTTGTCTCTTCCTTCTACCTGATAGGCACTGCTGGCAACGCCCCATACAAAGTCTTTTCGAAACATTTGTTTTCCTCCTGATTCTATTTTTGTGTTATTCTTCTGCAATTGTGAAAATTGATACTCTTTTATTTTTATGCAATATCTGTGTGGTTCGTCGAGTGCGGATGCGACATAAGGGCTGCAGGGGGCACTAAGAATTTTGACTATTATTTTCTTTTTTCCGGCAACCGGCACAAATTCACATCCATGTTCATATGTGCCTCGCTGGCACTTCCCTGTGCCAGCGTTGCCAGATACCGGACAAAATTCCAAGTGCCCCTAGCAGCCCTTAAAAATGCATCCGTACTTCGGCGAACCGCCCAGATATATTCCAATCATAAAAATATATCATTTTTCACAATTGCAGAAGGATTTCTCAATCGATTTCGTTATAAAAACACTCTACCACGAAACAACTGTTTCGGGATAGAGTGTTTTACATTAAAAATGGTAGAAATCTATTTTATTAAGAAAAATCAGAATGTACGGATTCCATATGACATAACAGTTTATTTTAAGTCATTTGACTTTTTGTTACTTTTGAATAGAATCGAAGTATTTTTTTACAATTTTCTCCGCTGGTTTTGCATATATTTCATAATCTTTTCTCTTTAGGGCATCATTCTTCGTATAGAGATGACTGCTCCAGGACCAGAATGCCATGCCCTTTACCCATTCTCTTTTTAAGCAGGCTTGAAACATTGCCTCATACCAGTCTGCCTGTCCCTTAGCATCTGCTTCCCCCTGCACTGTCCAGTCATTTGGCACTTTATTGGAATCCACGATAGACATACATCCTGCCTCTGCAAAGAAAAAAGGTTTTTGAAATTTCTTTACCACCGCTTCAATCCGGTCAAGCTGGTTCTCCCAGTCCTCCAATGGATAATAGCCACTGGAAGAAATTACATCTACTGCATCCCACCATTTCACATTATGCTCCTGATATTTATCCGTATTATAGGAAACAAGTCCGTCAAATTCACTCCTGATATCAGCGATCAGCTTCCGCCACTCTGCTTCCCTGTGTTCTGCCATAACCATTTCGCAGCCTGCAATATGCATTTCCACACCCATTTCTTTTGCCAGCCTTGCGTAATGAAGCTGAAATTCGGTATAGGATTCAAACCAGTTACACCACTTTGGTTCACAGACTACGTCTTCATCAAAGAAATTGACATGGGCACGCCATGTTCCGTTCTTGCAGTTTACTGTAGGCTTTAATGCCACACGCATGCCAAGCTCTTTTGCATAATCAATCATGCCCTTTAATTCATCATCTGACACCGTTGCCTCAGAAGTATAACAAATCTCTTCCGACTGTGCCGTGTCCTGCAATCCGTTGGGCGCTAAGATAACAAAATTGCTATTGGTATTTTCTTTCATTTTCTTTAAGCTGTCAAAAGCACTCTTCTCCTGATAGCTTCCTTTCCTTGCAAATGGTGCATATGTCATGCCGCAGATATATTCCATGGTAAGTGTTTCCTTTCTCCTCTTTCAATGACTTTTTATGATGGGAACTATAGCATTCGCCCTGTAATCTTGCTATAATGATTTATTATAAAAATAGTAAAAATCTCTTATGGCAGGAATTCATTTATTTTAAATATATTGGGGGATGACTTTATGAATTCACTTTTTGAATACAGTGACCGGCTGAATGCTCCTTTTGAATGCTTCTTATTTGACACGAGAATCCATTCTTTTCCCATCCGGTCCCACTGGCATTATTTTGTTGAAATTCTGTATATGTTAGAGGGCACCGCCATCATCAACTGTGATGATGATACTTATGTACTAGAAGAAGGTGATATGACGTTATTTCTTCCGCAGGCAATCCATTCTATCTATACTGCCACAGAGCAGCCATTGGTTTATTATGTCATGAAATTTGACTTAAACCAGCTTGCACCATCCGGCAATGCATTAAGCACCACTTTTTCCGGGATTAATTTTGTATCACTTTTTAATCTGGCGAAGGGTGATTCCCATGCTCCGAAATATTTTTCCAAAGCGATGTTAACAGACTATCCCATTGCCGGAATCTTTTCCTCCTGTGAACGCGAAATGCAGCAGCAGGAATACGGTTACCGGATTCTGGTACAGTCCCAGATTAATTCCCTTTTAACCTTTATCCTGCGTATCTGGCGGGCACAGGGTTTTAATACGGATAAAGCTCTGGCTATTCCGCAAAACACAGAAGAAGCGTCCATACACTCCATTACGGAATATATCGACGCTCATGCCCAGGAGCCATTAAAGGTGGAAGACCTTGCCAGAATGTGTAATATGAGTTATTCCTATTTTGCCAAAAGCTTCCGGGAACTCTATGGCCAGTCCTGTAAAAAATATATTGAATTTATCCGCCTTTGTAAGGCTGAGGATCTGCTGCTCTTTACCAATCTTGACTTGAATTATATCAGTCAGGAAACCGGATTTTCCGATTGCAGCCATTTTATTAAGGCTTTCCGAAGCAAGCACAAAATGACACCCAAACAATACCGGAAGGAGCATTCCTCTTAAAGGTACATTCTTAATGCTGCATTCTTAAAGGTGCATGTAGATATCTGCCTGCTGGATTGCCACATCTGCTCCTGCCATCAGCATGGCAAAAAAGGTTAATGTGATGGTAAGGAATACCGCCTTACCATCATAGACAAATTCCACATTCTTCTTCCGGTTGGCAAGAAGAATTTCTATTCCAAGTAGGATAAAGATACATGGCCAGATATGGAAAATGATTTCATAGGTCAATACTGGCACAAACAGATGTACCAGAAACAGGATTCCAAACAAAACCAATGCACTGCCTAAGGTAATGCTGCCCACTCTGTGGGTGCGTACTTCTTTCACATTCTCATCCATTTTCCCTATGCCTCCTTTGTTTCTTCTTCCTCAAGGGATTTTTTCTTACCATGAACCAGATAAATTCCTGCTGCTATAATTGCAATTCCTGCCAGCAGTCTTGGAAGCCGGTAACTGATTTCCTGAAGTACCCAGACCGTTTCATCCGGAATTAAATTTGCAATCATCCAATAGAAGCTGTTCCAGATTAACATAATACCAAGCAGAATCAGCACGACTGCAATAATGGTACGATAACGCTTTACAAAGGATTTATCTTTCCCGCCTTCTCCACTTAAATGGAATAAATAATCATCCTCCACAGCATAGAATTCTTCATCGGATAAGCCTGCTAAATTGTGTACATGGAAGAAGCTGTAAAACCATGCAATTACTGCAAGCACTGCCAGCGGTCCAAGTTCAAAAATGGATGCTGCTACAATAATGCCAAAGAACATCGACATCAGGCTTAAGCCCATTTTCATAAATCCCATATACATTTCCCCTGCTCCCGGTAAAAGGGAACAGCAAAATCTTAAAAATCCATTTCTCTTTTTCGTCATGTTATCTTTCCTCCTTTAAAAACCATCCATTTGTCGTCTCAGTAATAAAATCGCAAAATGCACTGGACGCATCATTTACACTTTGTAAGAAATTCTGCTCTTCACTACGCTTTTTCGCTTTCTCTTTCTGTTCCTGTAAGTCCTTATTGACCTGCTCTTTTGCTTCTGCCACATAAGTTTCCATGTTTGGTCTGCTCTGCTGCTCCACCGTAGGAACTACAATCAGAAATGCGATTGCCGCTGCCGCCGCAACCATTACTTTCATGCTATAAGTCAGGAGCTTCCGCTTCGCTGACACTTTTTCTTTGTATACAATAACCTTCTGCTGCTGCTCAATTTTATGTAGAATATTTTCTTCTAAATATTCCGGTGCTTTTATCATCGGTCCTTCTTCTGTTTCCCGGATCAGTGCTTCTAACGCTTCGTCACTTAAATACTCCTGTGTATCTTCTTTTCTCATATCAGCTCCGCTCCTTTCCATATAGTTTTCTAAGCATTGCCCGCGCCCGGTATATCTGTGTCTGCACGGTTTTCAAATTCTTCTGCTTTAACTCTGCTATCTCGCCGGCAGGATGTTCTTCACAGAAGTACAGCTTTGCGATTTCATCATAAGGTGGTTTCAACTGTCCGCATTTTTCCTGCAGTTCTTCCCGGACCACCTCTTCGATGCATTGCTCTTCCGGTCCTCCCGCTCTCGCCGGATGGCTTCCTAAAACTTCGTCTTCGGTGGGCACCATCCGCCTTGCCGCCTGTCTGCTGTAATCAATACATTTATTCGAAGCAATCCTGCAAAGCCAGGCTTTCTCATTCTTACCGTCGAACTCTTCCTTGTGCCGGTAGGCAGATAAAAATGTTTCCTGCGTCAAATCTTCTGCTGCAAAGTAATCTCCGGTCATCTTAACGCAAATAGAAAATACCAGATTCTGGTATTTATGAACCATCTGCGTAAATGGTTCCTGACACATTTTTATCCACCTCCTTGTCTCTTAAGAACGTTCTCATAATATATAACGAGTATCTTTTTCTATTGTCTTCAATTTTTTCAAAAAATCAATATTTTTTTAATTTATTCTATCCGGAATCCATTCTATTGACTTTTCTTTTCCGTGAAACTATAATCATTGTGGTTATCATAAATGATAGAGCAATTGCCAATACATCTAATATACGAGGGATTTAAATGATGGAAAAGAAGAAAAACTCCATTGATATGACACATGGAGCTTTATGGAATAAAATTTTGATTTTTGCGCTGCCGCTGGCTGCCAGCAGTATCTTACAGCAGCTTTTTAACTCTGTCGATACCGCTGTCGTCGGCAACTTTGCCAGCAGCCAGGCTTTAGCTGCCGTGGGAAGCAACAGTTCCCTGATTGCTTTGATGATTAACCTTTTTATCGGTATCTCACTGGGTTCAAATGTTATTATTTCCCGGTATATCGGTCAGGGTGTCCATAAGAATATCAAAGCAGCCATTCACACTGCCATTGTTGTGGCTCTGGCCGGCGGCATTTTCCTGCTGGTTTTGGGACAGTTTATTGCAAGACCGGTTCTGGTACTGATGGGAACACCGGATGATGTCATTGACCTTGCAGTCTTATACCTTCGGATTTACTTCCTTGGTATGCCATTCATTCTGTTATATGACTTCTGTTCCTCGATTCTCCGGAGTACCGGAGACAGCAGACGGCCGCTTTACGCACTGATTGCAGCCGGTGTTATCAATACCGGGCTGAATCTTATTCTGGTCATTGCCTTCCACCTTGGCGTATCCGGTGTTGCTATCGCTACCGTGGTTTCGAATATTGTAAGCTCCGGAATCCTGATTTACATCCTGCTGCATGAGGATGATCCGATTCGTTTAGAGCCAAAGGCACTTGCCATCTCCTGGCATGAATTAAAGAAGATTCTTGTCATCGGCGTTCCTGCCGGATTGCAGGGTATGGTCTTTTCCATTGCCAATGTCTGCATCCAGAGCACCATTAACAGCTTCGGCTCTGATGCTGTCGCTGGTTCTGCCGCATCGTTAAACTTTGAATATTTTTCCTATTTTGTGGTAAATGCTTTTGCCCAGACAACCGTTACTTTCACCAGCCAGAATTACGGTGCCGGTAAATATGACCGCTGCAAAAAGGTATTCCGTTTAAATATGATATTTTCCCTTATCTTCTGCGGACTCCTTTCCAGTGTCTTCATCTTAGGACGGGGCTTCTTCCTGCACCTCTACAGCAACGACCCGAAGGTACTTACCTTTGCCGTCCAGCGCCTGTTAATTGCAACAGCCTTAGAGCTTTTGACTTCTACCTATGAAATCAGCGGAGGCGCCATGCGTGGACTGGGACATTCCCTGTCGCCTGCACTGATTACCGTTTTCGGTTCCTGTGTCCTACGGCTCATCTGGGTATCTACCGTCTGTCGGTGTTTCCATGAGTTCTGGGTAGTTATGATTATCTATCCGATTTCCTGGGTGCTGACCGGAAGCATGATGCTCCTTGCCTATTACCTGCTGCGCAGGAAGTTATTCCGAAAAAGTGCAGTATAGAAAATCTGTCGCATGATTGAAATATTTGCTAAAATGAAACCCCGGAAGCAGATGGTTCCTTCTTCCAAAGAATGAATCTTTCTGTTTCCGGGGTATTTTTATGGAGCCAACTTTAAAGTACTCCTTTTTCTAAATTTTCTTTATAAATGTAATACACGGTCTTTGATTTCCTGAGTTCTTCCCTGATTCCAGAACTGGGTTCCGATATAACCACAGGTACGTCTTGCCACATTCATCTTATCCTGGTCACGGTTACCACAGCTTGGGCATTCCCACACCAACTTGCCGTATTTGTCTGTCACAATTTTAATCTCGCCATTGTAACCACATTCCATACAATAATCACTCTTGGTATTCAGTTCTGCATACATAATATGGTCATAAATATAACGGATGACAGACAGTACCGCCTCAATATTATCCTGCATATCCGGCACTTCCACATAGCTGATTGCGCCGCCCGGGGAAAGCTCCTGGAACTTTGCTTCAAAACCAAGCTTCTTGAATGCGTCAATATGTTCTGTCACATGAACATGATAGCTGTTGGTAATATAACTCTTATCCGTAACGCCCGGAATAATTCCGAAACGCTTCTGTAAACATTTTGCAAATTTATAGGTCGTAGACTCAAGCGGTGTCCCATATACACTGAAAGCAATATTTGTCTCTGTCTTCCACTTATCGCAGGCATCATTTAAATGCTGCATCACTGCCAGTGCAAATGGTGTTGCTTCCGGATTAGTATGGGATTTACCGGTCATATAACGGGTACATTCACACAATCCTGCATAGCCTAAAGAAATAGTGGAATAGCCGCCATATAAAAGCTTGTCTATGGTCTCGCCCTTCTTAAGACGGGCCAGTGCACCATACTGCCAGAGAATCGGTGCCACATCAGAAGGTGTTCCCTTCAGGCGGTTATGTCTTGCCATCAATGCCCGATAGCATAATTCCAGACGCTCATCGAAGATTTCCCAGAAACGGGTCATATCTCCGCCGGAGGAACATGCAATATCCACCAGATTCAGTGTTACGACACCCTGATTGAACCGTCCGTAATATTTCGGCTTTCCTTCTTCATCCTTGTATACGCTTAAGAAAGAACGGCAGCCCATACATGGATAGCAGTTGCCCTCTTTCAGCTGTTTCATGATTTTTTCTGAAATATAATCCGGTACCAGACGCTTTGCGGTACATTTTGCAGCCAGCTCTGTCAGATAATAATACTTGGAATCCGGCTCAACATTATCCTCTTCCAGCACATAAATCAGCTTTGGAAATGCCGGTGTAATGTAGATGCCCTGCTCATTTTTCACACCAAGAATTCTCTGCTTTAAGACTTCTTCAATAATCGCTGCAAGGTCGTCTCTTACCTGTCCTTCCGGTACTTCATCAATATACATAAAGACTGTTACAAACGGAGCCTGTCCATTGGTGGTCATCAATGTGATAACCTGATACTGAATCATCTGGACGCCACGCTTGATTTCGTCTTTTACTCGAATCTCTGCTACTTTATTAATCTGTTCCTCTATTAATTCCAGTCCTGCTGCTTCAAATTCCGCTGCTACCTGACGACGGAATTTCTGACGGCTCACATTGACAAATGGTGCTAAATGTGCCAGTGAAATACTCTGTCCCCCATACTGTGAACTTGCAATCTGGGCAATACTCTGGGTTGCAATATTGCAGGCAGTCTCAAAGCTCTTTGGCTTATCAATCATGGTCTCACTGATTACGGTTCCATTCTGCAGCATATCCTCCAAATTAACCAGACAGCAGTTATGCATATGCTGTGCAAAATAATCGGAATCGTGGAAATGTATAATTCCCTGCTCATGAGCCTCTACAATATCCTGTGGCAGGAGGAAGCGCTTGGTAATATCCTTGCTGACTTCTCCTGCCATATAATCACGCTGCACACTGCTTACCGTTGGATTCTTGTTGCTGTTTTCCTGCTTTACTTCCTCATTCTTGCAGGCAAGCAGCGTCAGAATCTGATCGTCGGTAGAATTGGTCTTTCTTACCAGAGCACGTTTATAGCGGTAAGTAATATAATTTCTGGCTACCGTATACGCACGCTGATTCATAATCAGGTTCTCCACCAGATCCTGAATCTCTTCTACGGTTAATGCACGGTTCATGGTATTACATGCCTTCTCCACATTTTCACCAATAGCATTAATCTGTGCCTCTGTCATACGCTCGCTGTCTACCACACTTTCATTGGCTTTACACACAGCCGCTAAAATCTTCTCTTTATCAAATATAACTTCCGTCCCACTTCTCTTAATGATTTTCATATTCGCACCCCTATTCAAAATAATTCATTTTCAACGCGTATACTATATATTGTATCAGATTAAATTATCTTTTCAAGGTATTGTGCCAAATTGTTTATTCTTTTTCTAATACAAGAGCGGAAAGCGGCTCTACATCGGCCTTTGCGGAAATAATTTTTTTGCCGTCTGCACCTGCCGTTTTGTCATCCACCAGAATTTTCCATTTTCCTTCCGGCAAATTATACAAAATCTCTTCGTCATTTCCGTTGAATATTACCAAAATGTTTTCTGGTGTATCATCTGCACCTTTTCCCTTTAAAAGATATGCCACAACATTTTCCGGTGTATCTGATAAGAAGCAGAGATTCTGTGTCATTTCCGCTTCACTCTGCATACGGAATACCGGATGGGCTTTCCGCAGTGCCATCAAGCCCTTATAGTATGCTATCATATCCGGATATTCATGTATATTATCCCACTTGATGCTGTTTACCGCATCCGGCATATTATAGCTGTTTTCTGCAAAACCTTTTTTCTCCGGCAGCGGTTTGCTGCGGAGGAATTCTTCACCTGCCTGGATAAAAGGCACACCCTGGGAAGTAAATACAATGGCTGCGCACAACCGGTTCATGGCTTTCTTCTTTTCTTCCGATGCCTCCGGGCAGGAGACGGATAATTTATCCCACAGGGTATAGTTATCATGACAGGAGACATAATTAATACTCTGTCCCGGCTCTTTCGCCCACGGCTTACTGCCATAGGCATCATAATCTACCTGTGGATGTGCGACTGCTCCTGTAATGCCATAGCGCAATGCATTTTCCAGATGGGTGCCGCCATTAACGAAGCCCAGATGATCATCATAGAATACGCTTCCTTTTATGGTATCACGGATGTCATCATTGAACATGCCGATTCCCGGCATCTTTTTCGCACTGGCTTTAAATGCACGTTTCTCCTCTGCCAGGGAAGATGGGCCACCGTTCCAGCCTTCTCCGTAAAGGTAGACATCCGGACGTATTTCTTTTAACCGCTCTGCAATAACATTCATCGTATCAATATCCAGAACGCCCATCAAATCAAAGCGGAATCCATCGATATGATATTCCTTTGCCCAGTAAATGAGGGAATCTACGATTAATTTCTGCACCATCGGACGGTCACTGGCCACTTCATTGCCACAGCCGGAGCCGTTGGTATATCCGGTCTCATCACTTCTATAATAATAACCCGGCACTATCTTCTGAAGGTTGGAATCATCCCTTCGATAGGTATGATTAAAGACCACATCCATAATCACTCCGATTCCTCTGCTGTGCAAAGCCAGCACCATCTGTTTCATTTCCTGAATCCGCACTGCTCCATCATATGGGCTGACTGCATAAGAACCTTCCGGAACATTATAATTATCCGGATCATATCCCCAGTTATACTGTGCTTTCTGATTTTTCTCATCTACAGTCTCAAAATCAAATGCCGGAAGAATCTGTACATGTGTCACACCAAGGCCACTAATATAATCAAGTGCCGTTGCTTCTCCAAAATGATTTGTAGTATTGGCTTCCGTCAGGCCTAAGAACTTTCCATTATGAAATACGCCGCTGGATTCATCCATCGTAAAATCCCTGACACTGCCTTCATAGATAATGGCATCTGTGATATGCTCCGGATTCCGGTACCCATCCAGTTCAAAGCCCTGTGGGTTTGTCTTTGCCAGATTGATAACCATACCGCGCTGCCCGTTTACCCCTGCAGCTTTTGTATACGGATCTACTGCCTCCTGCTCTTCCCCGTGATTTACTACTGTATAGGTATAGTAGATTCCATTACAATCTCCCTGTTTTTCAAAAACGTAAGTACCGTTTGCTGACTTCTTCATAATATGCTGTTCTATGAGATTATCTCCTTCGCCCTGTTTATAAAGGTTCAGCTTCACGGATTCTGCCTCTGGTGCCCAGACCTTAAATCTTGTCATTTTCGGTGAGTATACCGCTCCTAAATCATTTCCTGTGTATACTTCATAATCAAACTTCTGCATATTTGTTTCCTTTCCCTCGTTACCTGCGTACGGCTACAGGAAACACACTTTGCGCATTTCCCGCATAACCGAAAAAAGGAAGCTTCCGCCAATGCACGGATGCTTCCTTCTTGCAACTGGCTGTCATTTCAAAGACCCTATAGCTTTGCGTCACAGGCTTTCACCTGTTTTGCTGATACATAATCTTTATTATAATGGTGGCACAATTATAAGTCAATGACTCCGGTTACTTATTGCAATTCTTATATTCCAGTATAATTCACATATGTGAATTATAAATTTAACTCTTTTTTGATTTCGGCAATGGCTTCTCTTTCATCAAAATGATATTTTACACCTTTAATTTCCTGATAATCTTCATGACCTTTTCCAAGCAGCACTATCATATCACCCTTTTTGGCATTTTCGATACAATATTTGATGGCTGCTTTGCGGTCATCGATTTCGATATATTTTCCGTTGCTCTTTGCAAGGCCAATCTTAATATCGTTGTTGATGTCGCGGATTTCTTCATCTCTTGGATTATCACAGGTCAGCACGCTTAAATCTGCCAGTTCTCCTGTCACTTCCCCCATGTCATAACGGCGCAGCTTGGAACGGTTTCCACCGCCACCATAGACACAGATTAAACGCTTCGGATGATACTCTTTTAATGTGGTAAGCACACTTCTTGTGCTGACTTCATTGTGGGCATAATCAATAATTACCGTAAAATCTTTGGAAACCGGAACTAATTCCACACGGCCTCTGACTTTTACTTTATCCAGTCCACGTAAAATTGCCTCATCGGAAATTCCTGCCAGATGACAGGTCAGCATGGTTACCAGTGAATTGTATACTGAAAAGCTTCCCGGAATATGAACCACTGCATAAACATTCATACAGCCGGTAGTGGTAAAATGCATTCCAATCTGTCCCTCTTCATCCAGATATCCAACAGCTCCCGCCATCAGGTCTGCGTCTTTCTTACAGGAGAAGGTATGAAGCTTACAGGTATGATTTTTGATAATTCCATCTACGTGCTCATCATCTGCATTTACGATTCCCTCTTTGCACTGACGGAATAAGAGACTCTTGCATTCCTGATATTCTTCAAAGCTAGCATGCTCATTTGGTCCGATATGATCCGGTGATAAGTTGGTAAAGATTCCATAATCAAATACAATTCCTGCCACGCGGTGCATCTTAAGTCCCTGGGAGGATACTTCCATTACTACATATTCACAGCCGGCATCTACCATGGCACGGAACATCTTATGTAATTCATAAGATTCCGGTGTGGTATTCTTTGCCGGAAGCTTCTCCTCGCCGATCAGGGCACCGATGGTTCCAATCAGTCCGACTTTCTTACCGGCTTCTTCTAAAACGCTCTTTATCATATAAGTAGTAGTGGTCTTTCCTTTGGTTCCGGTCAGTCCAATGGTAGTAAGCTCTCTGTCCGGGTGTCCAAAGAAAGCAGCCGACATAATTGCCAGGGCATAACGGGCATCTTCTACCTGAAGAACCGTACAGTTCTCCGGAATATCAGTTTCTACTGCATGCTCTACCACAAGGGCAGCAGCACCTTTCTTTACCGCATCTTCAACAAAGTCATGTCCGTCTACAACAGCTCCTACCATACAGACAAATACGGTGTCTTTTTCTACTTTTCTCGAATCATAGATAATATCACTGATTTCTTTCTCCATCTCTCCCTGCAGGCAGGTATAGGTCAATTCTTCACATATTTCTGCTAATTTCATACTTCTCTCCTAATGTATTATTCCGCTGTTCCGATAATGTGGCTTGCATCAATTTCCGATTCAAATACCGTATGGGAAGGTCCGGTCATAAACATATGTCCGCTTTCTTCCTCCCACTCAATATAGAGCGGTCCGCCAATCTGCTCTACCGTTACTTTCCGGTCTAAGCGTCCGGTTAATACGCCGGCTACCACTGCAGTACAGCATCCGGTTCCGCATCCGATAGTCTCTCCGGTTCCTCTTTCCCATTCCCGGATTTTCACATAATCCCTGCGAACAAATTCCACAAAAGTTACATTGGTCTTATTGGTAAAAAGTTCTGTCATATGTTCAATGGTTTTTCCGTATTTTTCTACATCAAGGTCTGCCACGCTGTCTACATACATGGCACAATGCGGGTTGCCCCAGGATACTGCCGTAATATGGAAGGTCTTATCCAGTACCTGTACCGGCTGCTCTACAAATTCATCCAGCTTTGTGTTGACCGGAATCACTTTTGCAGACATTCTCGGTGCTCCGATATCTGCTCTGATATTGCTTACCAGACCGTCCGTTACGGTTAAGTTCAGATGCTGCATGCCGCCTAAGGTTTCAATTACAAGGTCTGTCTTATCCGTCAGTCTGTGATCGTATACATATTTTCCTACGCTGCGCAATGCATTTCCACACATCTCGCCCTCTGTTCCATCCGGGTTAAACATCCGCATCCGGAAATCCCCTTTTTCGGACGGACAAATCAATACCATTCCGTCAGAACCAATGGCAAAATGCCGGTCACTTACGAATCTCGCAAGCTCCGGCAGATTGTCAAGATGCTGATGAATGGCATCGATATATACATAATCGTTTCCAAATGCCTGCATCTTTGTAAATTTCATTTATTTTCTCCTTGCTTTCTCTTTCCTTTATTTTTCTTAAGCATTCATTGCCCGGTCTAAATCTGCAATGATATCATCCACATTTTCAATTCCTACTGACATACGAAGGAAACAGTCTGTAATACCAAGCTTCTCTTTTACATCAAGCGGTGTATCCTCATGAGTCTGTGTGGTCGGATATGTGATTAAGGTCTCTGTTCCGCCAAGACTCTCTGCAAACATAATCATATCTACATTTTTAAGAATCTTCTTAACGGTCTCATAGCTGTCTACGGTAAAGGAAATCATTCCGCCAAATCCTGTTGTCTGACGGCAGGTTACTTCGTAATCCTTATGGTCTTCAAAACCAACATAATATACTTTCTTTACCTTCGGCTGTGTACGAAGCCACTCTGCAACCTTCCTGGCATTCTCATTGTGACGGTCCATACGGACTGCAAGGGTCTTGATTCCCCTTAATACCAGCCAGCTGTCTAACGGTGCCAGCTGGCTTCCATGGGATTTGATATGGATGTGAATCTTATCTGCGATTTCTTTGTTATCCTTTACTACGACGATTCCGGAAATGGTGTCATTGTGTCCCCCCAGATATTTTGTTGAACTGTGGGTTACGATGTCAGCTCCCAACTGCAGCGGTTTCTGGAAATATGGTGTTAAAAATGTATTATCTACAACGGTTAATGCTCCGATGGATTTTGCGATTTCAGAAATGGCATGAATGTCTGCCACCTTCATCATCGGATTGGTTGGTGTCTCAACGAAGAACATTTTTGTATTCGGGCGGATAGCTGCCTTTACTTCGTCTAATTCAGACATATCTACATAAGTATGCTCGATTCCATATTTTCCAAATACATCTCCAATGATACGGAAGGTTCCACCATAAATATCATCGGAAAGAATTACATGCTCGCCCGGATTTAATAAGGAAAATACTGCCATATTCGCAGCCTGTCCGGAAGAAAATGCAAATCCCTGGATACCGCCCTCTAAAATTGCCATGGTACGCTCTAATTCCTGTCTGGTCGGATTCTCAAGACGGCTATAGGCAAATCCTGTTGTCTGTCCTAATTCCGGATGACGGAAGGTTGCTGCCTGAAAGATTGGCATGCTGACTGCGCCGGTTAATGGTTCCGTTCCTAATGCTCCATGTACTGCCTTGGATTCAAAATGTAAATCCTCTTTTGTACTGTAATCGGTATAGTTGCTGAAGTTTTTCATATTGTTACCGCCTTTCTTCGTCTTAATTACCCACCAGATATTTTCGTTTCCAACAGGACAACCGTCTATTGACGCACTTGTCCTTTTTCATATATCAATCATTATACCAACATTTTATTGAAATTGATAGTAAAATAATGCTTTCCTTATTGCAAATCGTGCTTTATACTGTCCATAGACTGATTTTGTATATAGGATGTGATTTTTATGAAAAAATATGAGAAAACCGGATATCTTCATCATGATTTTAAGATATTTCACCTGACTGACCACGAAATGTCTGCCTACGACTTTCATTATCATGATTTTCATAAACTGCTCTTTTTCCTAAGCGGCAATGTCACCTATTGTATTGAAGGAAAATCCTACCAGCTTACCCCGGGGGATCTGGTTCTTGTCCGTGCCGGTGAAGTCCACCGCCCGGTCATTCATGATACCACACCCTACGAGCGGATGATTATTTATGTTTCTCCGGATTTTGCAGTTACATCATCCGATAAGACTATTTTCTTAAACCAGTGCTTTCTTCCAGACGCTGCCATGCCGTCCAATGTCCTGCATTTATCCGGCATGAAGGAACGGCGGCTCTTAGATACCATGACAGAGCTTGTCCACTCTTTTTCCGAAGACAGCTTTGCCAATGAGATTTACCAGAATACGCTTTTCTTAGAATTTATGATTCACTTAAACCGGGCTGCCTTATCCGGCACCCTGCAATATGAAGATTCCTTCCAGGCAAATGAAAAGATTCTGTCGGTTCTTACCTATATGAATGAACATCTGACGGAAGATATTACGGTGGATTCTTTAGCCGAGCACTTTTTTACCAGCCGCTATTATCTGATGCATTCTTTTAAGGAGCAGACCGGGTATACCATCGGAAATTATCTTTCCACAAAGCGGCTTCTCTTTGCCAGGGATTTAATCAGCTCCGGCACTGCAGTAACCGATGCCTGCTTTGCCTGCGGCTTTCACAATTATTCTACTTTTCTTCGTGCCTATAAGAAGCAGTTTGGAAAATCCCCGCGGGAAATGATTTAGGTGCTGCGAAAGAATAACATTTTAACAGAAATTTCTTTGCTATTTGAAGTAGGTGTGTTTATGTGCATCAAAATACCAGTAGTTCTTAATATTATGTTTTGCTTGTCTGCAAGCAGTCTTTCCGTTGCTTTGACATAAGATAGTGCCACTGTCCGTCGAATACGGATGCCACATAACGCCTGCAAGGGGCACTAGGAATTTCGAATAATTAAGAAGTCCGTCCGGCAACCGGCGCATATTCACATCCATGTTCAGATGCGCCTCGCTGGCACGTCCTGTGCCAGCGTTGCCGGATGCCAGGCGAAATTCCAAGTGCCCCTAACAGCCTTTATCAGGCATCCGCACTTTGACGAACAGTGGCGCTATCTTTGTTAAACATTGGAAAGACTGGTTTTATCGCCAAAAGCAAAACTAATATTTTAGAACTACGGTATTTCGATGCAAAACAAAGATACTTTACATAGCAAAGAAATTATTAGCAAAATGTTATTATCTTTCGCAACTGCCTAAGATATGATTTCATAGAAGGAGACCTGTATGTTTACAAAAGTGAAAGATTTTTTCAAAAAAGAAAACGTCTGCTGCATTGCTTTCCTGCTGGCAGTTGTATCCATGTTTTTTATTCCACCATCCGTAAATTACTTTTCTTATATTGATTTCCGTGTGCTTGCACTCTTATTCTGCCTGATGGCTGTGGTACGGGGATTCTCTTCCATTGGCGTTTTTACCCGGCTTGGAACCATGCTCCTTCATAAGGTGCATTCCCTGCGGACACTGGCAGCCCTTTTTGTCTTTCTCTGCTTCTTTTTCAGTATGCTGATTACCAACGATGTTGCCCTGATCACTTTTGTGCCTTTTACAATTCTGGTACTGTCGATGGCTGACCAGCGACAGGCATTGATTCCGGTTATTGTCTTAGAAACGATTGCTGCCAATCTCGGCAGTATGCTGACTCCCCTTGGCAATCCGCAGAATCTCTATCTGTATACAATTTCCGGTCTGTCTCTATGGGATTTTATCCGGATCATGCTGCCCTATTCCGCTGTATCCGCCCTGCTGCTCATCCTTTTCCTGCTGGTTCTTCCAAAAGTCTCTTTCCAGGCAGGCAATTTTTCTGCAGTCCAAACGGAATCTTCCGCCTGTTCCACTGATAAGCCAGCCTCTTCCCGCAGTCACAGGAACCCCCGGATTCTGTTTGCCGCTTATTGCATTCTTTTTCTGATATGCCTTCTGACGGTACTGCACATTCTGCCATTTCAGATAATGCTGCTTATCGTTTTCTTTGGTTTTCTTATTCTTGATTATCATGTGTTAAAAGATGTGGATTATTTCCTGCTGCTTACCTTTCTTTGCTTCTTCATCTTTATCGGAAATATGAAGCAGATTTCCCTAGTACACGAACTGATTTCAAAGCTTTTGGTCCACCATGAAGTTCTGATGGGTATTGGTGCCAGCCAGATTATCAGTAACGTGCCTGCTGCCATCCTGCTTTCCGGCTTCACCGATGATTATTCTGCCCTGCTGATTGGGGTAAATCTCGGCGGCCTTGGTACTCTTATTGCTTCCCTGGCAAGCCTTATTTCCTTTAAGTTCTATGCCAATACCGATGGCAGTAACAAGAAACGTTATCTTGGTATCTTTACCCTTTATAATGCCATTTTTCTTGTGATTCTCTTCGGACTTTACCGATTCTTTGGTTGACGGAACATTTTTGCCCTTATATAATAGGATTCAGATGTTTTAAGGAAATAATCATGAATCATACCGTAAGAATATTGGAGGAAATACTATGTGGCTTGCAGATAACTGGAAAGATTATGAAGTAATAGACTGTTCAAAAGGTGAGAAATTAGAGCGCTGGGGTGACTATATCCTGGTTCGTCCGGATCCTCAGGTTATCTGGGATACACCACGCAAAGAAAAAGGCTGGCATAAAATGAACGCCCACTATCACCGCAGTAAAAAGGGCGGCGGCGAATGGGAATTCTTTGACCTGCCACAGCAGTGGAGCATCCACTACCGCAGCCTTACTTTCCAGTTAAAGCCTTTCAGCTTCAAGCACACCGGTCTTTTCCCAGAGCAGGCTGCTAACTGGGACTGGTTCTCTGAACTTATTAAAAAAGCAGGAAGACCAGTTAAAGTCTTAAATCTTTTTGCCTATACCGGTGGTGCCACGATTGCTGCAGCAGCAGCAGGTGCATCCGTTACCCATGTAGACGCTTCAAAGGGTATGGTTACCTGGGCCAAGGAAAATGCTGCTTCTTCCGGTCTTGCAGATGCACCAATCCGCTGGATTGTAGATGACTGTGTCAAATTCGTGGAACGTGAAATCCGCCGTGGCAACCACTACGATGCTATTATTATGGACCCTCCATCCTACGGCAGAGGTCCCAAAGGTGAAATCTGGAAAATCGAAGAATCCATCCATCCACTGGTCAAACTCTGTGCACAGCTTCTGGTGGACAGACCTTTGTTCTTCCTGATTAATTCCTATACTACAGGCTTACAGCCGGCGGTTCTCTCTTACCTTATCGGAACAGAGCTAAAACGTTTCCCTGGCAAAGTCACAGCCGACGAAATCGGTCTTCCGGTCAGTTCCAACGGACTTACACTTCCTTGTGGGGCTTCTGGACGGTTTGAGGGGATTTAAATTTAATGCAAGAAAAGCTGCCATCGGCAGCTTTTCTCATTACTTTCATCAGCGTAAGCTGGAAAAATTGAAGAATGTTGAACTTGCAAAAGAGTGGGCGGTTTGTAAACCGGACGAAAAGAATGGATGGGTTCATAAGTACGAATTGGGTATTACTAATTTGAAAATATTAGATTTTCAACAATACAATGTATTAGCCTGGTTAGCAGAATTAATGAAGCATCGAGAAGCGGCAGGCACCAATCGTTATAGAATTTTAGCGAAAGAGTTTGTCCGTGATAATATTGATATTGAAATTCTCGAGGAATTATTGTCGTTGGGCGGTCTTGGTATTCAATATTGTATAAAATCAGAGTTAGCATATTCAAAGTTAGAAGAAATAGACGCAGAGTTGATGAGTGTTAATTATAATGAATTCAATGATAAATATAATCAAAGAGACATAGTCGCAAGGAAAAATATGCGTGAGCTTGTTAACTCAGATGCAAATAAAGTAACCAATGTGTTTAGCACATTATTTGAGAGGTGATTGAATTGAGAGCATATTCAGATGTATATTTAAATGATGTAGTTGAAAATCAGGGGAAACTATTTGGTTTTATTTCTCAAAAATATCCTCAAAAAGATACAGCGGATTTTATTCATGCTTATATGGTAAGTAAGACAAGAAAAAGTATTGATGAAGCCCAAGCTTATGTGAATACTATGAATGCCAATGAATTGTGGGATTATTTTGAAAAAACAGATAAATATGAACTTAAAGATGGAAAGGCACTTGAAGGATTTCTACCAGATTGGATAGGGGAGTTTTATGCTTATTATCAATGGTATTATAATCTCCCGAGTAGTGATGTGGTAAAAATAGTTCCATTAGATTTTTTGATAAAGGCTTATAGCGGGTTACATGATTTAGAACTTGAACTGGCGGTAAAAAAAGTAGGTAAAGTAGATTGAAAATTGTTTGTTTTCATAATCCAGAAGAAGAAAATGGTTATCTAAGTAATTGGTATCCAAGTCAATTTATTATGAATAATATCAACCTTCATCAGCGTAAGTTTTTTATATATAAATCAGATACAAATTTGCATTTCAATTAAACAGCAAAAAAAGCATGACGTTAATCCGTCATGCCTTTTCATTCCTATCCTTTTCGAATCTGCTCATTAATAATCTTCATGTCCAATAAACTTGCACTTAGCAATATATCCACCACACCAGACGGCTCCTGCCACCGTTACAGACAGTAGACACTTGAATACCGCCAGTGTGATGATTCCAATTGTAAGATTTCCTGCAAAGTATGCAGAAACCACCCCCTGTATTGGTTTACATAACATAAGCCAGCCTCCCACATAAAGGGCTAGCAGCGTTCCGATGACAGAACAGAGTGTTCCGATCATCAGTCTCAGTGTTTTATGGCTAATCTGTGTTTCCTCTGCCTGTTTTGTAACTTCTTTCATCCTAATTCCCCTCTTCTCTAACATATCCCTTAGCATTTCTACTTGTTTAAACTTTTCAGATAAAAATTTACATTTCTATATCAAATATACAATTTTTTTGTCGAAAATTCAAGTGATTTTCTATTGCAATCTGTTGTAATCTGTTGTATCTGCGCCTTTCTTACTTTATAATAGTAACACAGTAAAAAGAATTTTTTTCAGGGGTGACTCTATTATATGAATGGTTCGAAAAAACTACAACAGATATTGGCTGTTCTCTTTATCTTTACAATTTTATTATGCAGCTGTAGAAAAGCAGAAAATACTCTATCCACAAAACAGGAACCTTCACTGCCAACTATTGTAATTGGCAGTGACAATTATCCGCCTTTTAATTATAGCGGAACAGACGGCAGACCAACCGGCATTGATGTGGAACTTGCCACGGAAGCCTTCCACAGAATGGGCTATCAGGCTGAATTTGTCACCATCGACTGGGAAAATAAAAAAGAGCTTCTGCAGGATGGCAGTATCGACTGTGCCTGGGGCTGTTTTAGTATGGACGGACGAATGGATGAATACAAATGGGCGGGACCTTATATGATCAGCCAGCAGGTGGTTGCAGTCAGTCCGGACAGCAATATTTACACCCTGCAGGATCTTGCCGGTAAAAACATTGCCGTTCAGGCCACCACGAAACCGGAAGATATTTTTCTCAACCAGACCGACCCCGACATTCCAAACATTAACGGGCTTTTCTCCATGCAGAATCGTGAGCTGATTTACCCAATGTTAAGCAAAGGTTATGTGGATGCAGTTGCTGCCCACGAAACTTCTATTTTACAATATATGTCCGATTATCATGTGGAATACCGCATTCTGGATAAACCGCTTCTTACTGTCGGACTGGGTGTGGCTTTCTCTCTTGATGATACCAGTGGGCTTAACGAAGAGCTGTCTGATACTTTAGAGGAAATGCAAAAGGATGGAACCTCTGAGAAAATCATCGGAAAATACTTAGCGCATCCAAGTACTTATCTGGAGGTAGAAAATTATGAAGTCAAATAAGAACAAACCCTCCAGACTGCGTTTTTTCTGGCCTTTTTCAATTTTTCTTGGCATCCTGTTCTTCCTTCTGGTATTTTTTACTTCCGCAAACGATGATATCGAATCCACAGAAGAACACCTTGCAGATACGGTTAATTATTTGAAGAAACAATGCTCCACCTACAGCAATTTAAATTTAGCCTCCGAAACCAAGAGCCTGATGCGTATTATTGAATGCTGTCAGCAGGCTGCCCACAATATTTCTACGGATAACCGTCTGCATGGCACAACATCCATGGAAAAAGCTTCCATGGAAGAATTTACAAAAGACCTTTATATTACCGGCATTATTTTTCTGGATGAAACCGGAACTGTAACCTCTGAATATTGTACTGATTCCATTGGCAGTGCCGATCTAACCGATACGCTGGAAAAAGAAGTTCTTCTGGATGTTGCCATACATCCGGAAAAAACATACTCTTCCAGAATCGACTGTGAAGATGGCTCTTATATCGATCTGGCAGCGGTAGGACGTACCGATACCTCTGGTATTATTGTAACTTATTACCATACACCACTTGATTATATTGAAAGTTACAGCATCTCTTTTCAGAATTTGCTGTCTGGCTACAGTATCAGCCGTAGCAGCACCATTGTCATTACCAGTGGTGATAAAGTGATTGCCTCAAATGAAGAAAAACTCGAAGGAACAGATATTAAGGATATTGAAGTACTACAGAATATAAATAAAAAAGCGGTGAGTGGACAGATGGTTCATGTTCATAATACAGTCTCCTCACCAAAGTATGTCTTTGGTATGTTAGACCAGGGGCAGAATTATTATATCTACGTCTATCTGCCTGAGCATGCAGTTTTTGAAACGACTCCGCGAAAAGTATTTTATTATATGTTTGGTTATATCTGCCTTCTTCTGATTTTCCAGATGCTGCGCTGGAGGACTGACCAGAGCTACCAGGAAGCCCAGTTGAAGAGGGATAAACTCTATCAGGAATCACTAAAGGAGGCTGCCAAAAAAGCAGAAAGTGCTAACCTTGCCAAGACTGAATTTTTGCAGCGGATGAGTCACGATATCCGGACGCCGATTAACGGAATCCGTGGTATGGTGGAAATTGCCGGACATTATAAAGATAACCCTGTCAAGCAGCAGGAATGTCTCGGGAAAATCCGGGAGGCTTCTGGTCTGCTCTTAGAACTTGTAAATGAAGTTCTTGATATGGGAAAACTGGAATCCGGCGAAATTGTCTTAGAATCCCGCCCGTTCCATGTTCTGCACCTGGTCCATGATATCACCACCATCATAGAAAAGCAGGCTGCGGAACGTGGCATCGAAATTATTTCCGGAGTTCCTTCTGTCCAGCATCCCTGTCTCATCGGAAGTCCTATTCATATCAAACGGCTTCTTATGAATATTGTAAGCAATGCAGTAAAATATAATAAGGAAAATGGAAAAGTCATTCTAAGCTGTCATGAAGTACGTTTCACGGAAGATACTGCCTGGATTGAATTTACCTGCTCTGATACCGGAATCGGCATGAGCAAAGAATTTCAGGAGCATTTATTTGAACCTTTTACCCAGGAAAGCCATGATGCCCGTTCTACTTACAACGGTACCGGACTTGGCATGGCAATTGTAAAGAATCTTTTGGATAAAATGGGCGGAACCATTGATTTTTCCAGTGAAAAGGATGTCGGCACCACTTACCGGATTACGATTCCTTTTTGTATCGACCATAACGCCGCTTCCACTTCCGAAGCAGAAACTTCCGATGAAGAAATCTCTCTTTCCGGCTATCATATTCTGCTGGCTGAAGATAATTTGCTAAACCTTGAAATTGCAGAATTTATTCTGACTGATGCCGGTGCAGTGGTTACCAAAGCCTGCAATGGAGAGGAAGCACTACAGCTTTTTATGGAGGCTTCTCCTTATGAATACGATATCATTTTAATGGATATCATGATGCCGGTTATGGATGGTTACCAGACAACCCGTGCCATCCGTTCCTTAGACCGTCCGGATGCAAAAACAATTCCGATTCTTGCCATGACTGCAAACGCCTTTGCAGAAGACCGTCAGAAAACTTATGCTGCCGGTATGGACGAACACCTTACCAAACCACTGGATACAGAACTTCTTTTAAAAACAATTGCTAAATACACACCAGAGAAAAAAGCTCCTATGACACCATAGTGCAGTGGGAGCTTTCTCTTCTTTGCCAGACAACCGTAAGAAACTGCCGGCAGCAGGTTCTTACGGTTATTTGATATTATTAGAGTCTCTACCCAATCTGATGCCCAACAATTCGATAATAGGTTCTTGAGGTCATCTTGTATACCAGAAGATAAATAACTGTAAATACTGCAATCGTACCAAGGAGACAGTACGCAAACAGTCTTCCATTATTCAGATTCATCACTGCCAGTATCATCCGGATCATTGGAAACGCTGCCAGCACATGTAGCGCAGCGGTAACAATCGGTAGTAAAAATACCATCCGGATCTGTGCACTGATTGTTTTCTTTACCTCTTCATTGCTCATTCCTACTTTTTCCATAATGGCAAAGCGCTCTTTATCCTCATATCCTTCCGAAATCTGCTTATAAAAAATAATAAGTACGGTAATCATCAAAAACAGGATTCCAAGGAAAATACCAAGGAACAGAAAGCCGCCATACATCTGCCGGAAGGAATCTTCATTTTCTGCCCTGTTTTCTATCATGATATAATATTTACCGTCATGCCCTTCTTCCATGCCGGATGCACCAATTGCCGCAGATACTGCATTTCCACAGGCAATTTTTTCTTCCCTGTTTCCATCGATGTCGATATACAGAGAATAATAATAGCTGCTGGCATTTTTCCCATAAATCTCTTTCTGTGCTTCATACAACGGTGCCATATCTTCTACGCTGTTTACTACCATATAATAGACCTGATTATCCATCCAATGTCCATTTTCAGAAGAAAAATGCTGTTTCTGTAAAATAGGATAAGTATAATCTCCAACCGTAATCGTATCTTTATCATAGTCATCACTGGTTGCCAACACCACTTCGTGATCCGAAAGCTCCGGAACCCTTACATTATAAGCTTCCTCATAATCTTCCCTTGTAATCATGCGGAGCATAATAATATCAGAACTATAATCGCCCTCATCATCATGTTTTCGAATTACAAGATTTCCATCTTCTGATATGCAGGAAAATGTCAGCGTCATCATGCCCTGTTCTTCTTTTATACTGCGGTTCTCCTGCTGGATGGTGCGGTTCACTAACTCCCGCAACGCATCACCTTCTGTAATCGGATTTTCACTGGTAATGGATACTCCGATATCTCCCTGATAACGGGCTGCCAGTTCATCATCCAGTCCGGCATACATACTTACCGTTGAAGAAATTACCACCAGTACCATCGTGGATAAAATACAGATGCTTGCCAGTCCTGCTGCATTCTGTTTCATCCGGTAAATAAGACCAGAGACTGCCACAAAATGTTTCTTTTTATAATAATAACTTTTTCTCTTTCTTAAGAACTTAAGCACGGCAATGCTGCCTGCCATAAATATAAAATAGGTTCCGATAATTACAAGTATTACCGCTACAAAGAACAGAAGCACTGCAGTTACCGGATTATCTACTGTAATTGCCATATAATAGCCTGCTGCAAGTGTTACAATTCCAACTATTGCCATCAGCTTTTTCGTCTTCGGCTCCCGCTCGCCCTGGCTGCTTCCATGCAGCAATTCCACCGGTTTGGCAAGCTGTATCTGAAACAGATTATATATAAAGGTCAGCATAAAAATACCGGCAAACAAAAGGATGGTACTTACAACGCCACTTTCTGATACATAAAAAACAATTTCTGCATGGTATCCAATCATGGCATACAATAACATACACATCAGTTTACTAAAAGCAATTCCTGCAACAAGTCCGCCACCGATAGCAACCACTGCCGAAAAAAACGTCTCCAGAAAAATTACTTTTGCCAGATGCCTTTTCTCCATTCCAAGAATGTTATAAATACCAAGCTCCTTTTTTCTCCGTTTCATAATAAAGCTGTTGGTGTAAAACAGGAATATCACAGAGAAAAATCCAATGATAACTGCACCCAGTCCCAACACAAGCTCTACATCCATGGCACCAAATGGCAGTTCATCCAGTCCCGGATTGTGATTGAGGTACAGCATGGTATAAAAGAATGCCACCGTCAGCATCCCGGTCAACAGATACGGCAGGTAAAACTGTCTGTTGTGCTTTATATTATTTACTGCCAGTTTTCCATATAACCCCCTATTCATGTTTCTCACCACCTGTCGTAAGCATCGTCAGTGTATCGGAAATCTTTGCATACAATTCCTCACTGGTTAAATTACCACGGTAAATCTGGTGGAATACTTCCCCATCTTTAATAAACAATACTCTTCTCGCATGGCTTGCAGCCTTAGTGCTATGGGTTACCATAAGAATTGTCTGTCCCCGCTCATTAATCTTATTAAATAATGTCAATAAATCTTCCGTTGCTTTGGAGTCCAGTGCTCCGGTAGGCTCATCTGCCAGTACCAGCTCCGGCTTGATTATCAAGGCTCTTGCTACCGCCGCACGCTGTTTCTGTCCGCCAGATACTTCATAAGGATATTTTCCAAGAATATCAAGAATTCCAAGCTGCGCCGCAATCGGTGTTATGCGCCGCTCCATCTCTTTATAATCCACACCGGATAACACCAGCGGAAGAACGATATTATCTTTTAAAGAAAAATTATCCAAAAGATTAAAGTCCTGAAATACAAATCCAAGATTTTCTCTCCGGAATGCGGAAATCTCTTTTTCCCGGATATCCACAATGTTCTTGCCATTTAATATGACCTGTCCACCGGTGGGCTTATCCAGTGCTGCCAAAATGTTTAAAAGCGTAGTCTTTCCGGAACCGGATTCTCCCATGATTGCTACATATTCTCCTTCTTCCACAGAAAAAGAAAGATTCTTTAATGCCTCTACCTGATTTCCACCCCGGCGGGTTGTATAAACTTTTTTCAGATTATTTACTTCTAAGATTGCCATTGTTTTCTCCTCACTTTATTGCTCTGTCATCTTTTCCATTATCATAGCAAAAAAGGAAAATGTCAGCCATGGATTCTGCTTACATTTTCCCTTTATCTCTTACATTTTTGTAAGATTGAAATTATATTTTCTAGCTTTTTTATTGTACCATAATTATATTCCACATTTTTCAGGTGATAAATTTGCTAATATTTACATTTTTCAGGACAAAATTTTGTATATCACTTATCTCTACTTCACATTTTAAGATGCACCTTCGTTCCCACTCCAATCTCCGACTCAATCGTAATTTCATGGGACAGCTTGCGCATAATTTTCCGGCAGAGATACAGTCCGATGCCGGTAGAACGCTTGTCGGCATGTCCATTGTATCCGGTATAACCCTTTTCAAAGATTCGTGGCAAATCCTCCGGTGCAATTCCAATCCCGGTATCTTCGATGATAAGTTCTTTTACTTCTTTCTTCTCGTCTGTCACAGTCATTTTCTGGTAAATGGAAATCGTTCCACCGGCAGTATATTTGATGGCATTGGATAAAATCTGTTCGATTACAAATTCCAGCCATTTTTCATCGGTCAGTATCTGCGTGTCAATGGAAGTTAATTCCAGCTTGATTTTCTTTCGCACAAACAGTCTGGCATACTTGTGGATTGCCTCCCGCACTACTTTATCCAACGAAACTTCACCAATCACAAAATCCGTACTTTTCGCAGACAGTCTGGAAAACTGCAATGCCATTTCCACATACTGCTCAATAGAGAAAAGCTCTTCCCACATTTCCTGGCTCCGCTCATCCTCTTCCTCTGCCAGCAGCAGGCGCAGTGCCGCAATCGGCGTCTTAATCTGGTGCACCCACATGGTAAAATATTCTGCCTGCTCCACCTGCCCGTTTTCCAGCTCATTAATCTGCTGCTGCAATGTGATATATAACGAACGAAGCATTTTCTGGTAATCCGTTTCCATCTGTCCCCGCGGCAATGACAGCTTATCCATTGTCACAGCAATTTCAGAAGTCTGCTTTTCTAACTTCTTATGATGCAGATAACGCCTTGTAAAGTCTATGATTACTACCAGCAAAAACAGGAAGAAGCACAAAAATGCCGCATATCCCCATTGTGCCAGCGGCACCTGCTCAAATCCGATTACAAAGCACAGGATTCCAAAGCAGGCAAGCACTAACAACAGCCATTTCAGATTTTCCTTCAGATAATTTTTGACAAATCTCATTTCAGCCGATACCCGATTCCCTTCTTCGTAAGAATAAAATCCTCCAGACCTGCATCTGAAAGCTTCTTCCTAAGGCGGTTTACATTTACGGAAAGTGTATTCTCATCCACAAAGCAGTCACTTTCCCAGAGCTTTGTCATCAGCGTATCTCTTGAGACTACCTTTTCCTTATTTTCCATCAGTGCCTTTAGAATCCGCAGTTCATTCCTGGTAAGTTCCACTTTCTTATCCTGATAAGTAAGGACTGCTTCCGCCACCTGAAGCATCACTCCGTGATAGGTCAGCATTTCTCCGGTCTCCGTAAAATCATAGGTGCGCCGCAGCATCGCCTGTACTTTTACCATAAGGACACTTAAGTCAAAAGGCTTTGCAATAAAATCATCCGCTCCCATGTTTACTGCCATGACAATGTTCATATTATCCGCAGCCGATGATAGAAAGATAATCGGCACCTTAGAAATTTTGCGGATTTCACCGCACCAGTAATAGCCATTGTAGAAAGGCAGACCGATGTCCATCAGCACCAGCTGCGGTGCAAACTCCGCAAATTCTTTTGTAACTGCTGAAAAATCTTTTGTGCACTGCACTTCATATTCCCAGTTTTCTAAATGTTTTTTAATACTTCTGGCTATAATTACATCATCTTCCACAAGATAAATCCGGTACATCTTCCCCTGCCTTTCCGTTTTTCCCATACACTCCACTTTCTCTATGTTTTTCACTCTTTAATCCGGTGTTTCATAATACGGAAAAAGATTTTTATCCTTGTCTTTTTCTTTTTCAAACATGTTGTTGTATTGCAGGATATTATACTGATTCAGAAGGTCTGCATCTTCTCCCTGTGCCTCGGAATAATGCAGAAATTCGCCCTGACTCTTCGAATAAAATGCTCTGGAATTCATTGCCGGTATCTCTTCCTGTAAGTCTGCTAAGAACTGGTTATATGCCGGCAGTTCAATACCCGCCTGCTGCAGTGTCATTGTAGATAAGTAATTCAGGCTGGTCAGTTCCACATCTTTACTTTCACTGTCATAATTCGTCCATACAAAAAATGGTACTGTAAATAATTCCTGCAGTTCATCCAAGGTAAGACCGGATAATCCCTTGCCATTCATGGACTGATAGAAATTATTATTCAGACTCGGCTGATGGTCTCCGAAAAATACGATTTCGACCTTGTCATCCACGTTTTCAAAATAAGTAATCAGATTTTCCAGTGCCTTGTCACTCTCATGAATCAGGCTTAAATACTGGTTCACATCACTGAAATAATGATTCTTAAGATTTATGGTATTCTGGAAATTATCATAATAATCGGTATAGCCACCGTGATTCTGCATGGTAACACCTAAGATAAATAATTTTTCATCGGAAGTCTTTGCCTCATACTGGTCAATAATTTTATTGTATAATTCCTGGTCCGTAATATATTCCCGCATGATATTGGTCTGGTCAAAATCATCGATAAAGAGACTCTCATCAAAGCCCAGCAACGGATAAACCTTGCTTCTGCTCCATCCGGACGCATAGTAAGGATGCATGGAAATGCAGGAATATCCCCGCTCCTTTAAGGTGCTCACCAGGGAATACGGTTTCTTTGACATATACTGCTGATAAGGCACGGAGCCGCTTGGCAGGAATGCCATGGAATTTCCCGTCAGAAATTCCCACTCGGAATCCGGTGTCTTTGCACCAAAGACAGAAGACAGTGCATATCCCTTAATGACATTGGTGTCCATGGAATCGAAAAATGGTGTTACCTCTTCCGTTGTCTCAAATCCATAATGGGAAATCACACTCAAATCCGCAAAGGACTCATTCATAATAACAATAATGGTCGGGTCATCTTCCGAGCCTTTATTCTCCAGTGCCGGATATTCTTTGGAAATCTCTTCCACCACATCTTTTGAGTATCCATCCGGCTCCGCCACAAAGGAATCCCGGATGCTGAGTACAAAATTTAAGATATAGCCGTTGCGGTAAGTTCCTTTCTGTTCCCAGGATTCCATTACCGTATCTTCTGCGGCAATTCCCACATAAATTCCCATCACCAGTGCTGCCGCAAAGGCACTGATCCGGAGCATCCATTTCTTTTTAAATTCAAAATTCAGCTTTCTTATAAAGGCAACATATATCATGCTAAAAAGTATGACATAGACCGCCCGGTCTTCCAATACAAATTTATAATTTGCCGCTACGGAAAGTCCGGTGGATGCCGCTTTCAAATCTCCGAAAGAAAATTCATTTCCACGAAACTGATAGACAAAGTAATTGATTCCTGCAAGGCTTAAAAGGAAAATATGTCCTATCATGCAGGCAATCTTCGGCTTTGCTGTAATCACTAACATGGCAAAATAAAAGACCATGCAGCAGAGCACATTCCATCTGGTGTGATTCACACTGATTTTCTCCCGCAGCTCTGCATCCAGCAAAAGATACTGCACCATATGCTCCGTCATGATGGCACTTAGGAAAATTTCAAGAGCAGCCCAGATAGGATTGGCTTTCTCCGGCAATGTAATCCTAAGATTTTTGATTCCAAAATAAATCAGCCCTGCGGCAACTGCCAGTAGCACATTTACCCCACCATAGAGACAAAAGCCCAACATCACTGCAAAAGCAATGAGTCCGGCTCTTATATTTGTCTTCTTATAATCCAGTCCGATAAGTCTAACTGAATGTTTTTTATTCTGCTCTGTTTTATTCTGTTCAATCTTATTCTGTTCTATTTCATTTCTTTCTGCTTTATTCTCATTCATTTCTTACAATCCTGCCGTTTTCTTCTGTGACAGAACTTCTGTCCATCCGCTACTATAACGCAGGTCTTTTTTGTTTGCAAGTCTCTTCACAAAATCTTAAAGAAATCTAAGCGACTGCAATCGGTCCCATTCCCATTGCCCAGCAGATGATATACAAAATCAGAAGGTGCGCCGGATAGAAAATGTAGAAAAAGTATTTCAGGGAAAGTCCACGTTTTCCATTATAAAATGCAATCGGAATGAATGCCAGCGGTGCGGTAAGCTCCCAGGAAAATCCGATACATCCTGCAAGCAGCTGGTAGGATTTTTTCTTACGAAATACATAGAGTAATACGATGCAGGCAACGCCAATTCCGGCATAGTCGGTATTTAAAAATTCTGCCGCAAGGATTCCTGCTGCAAGAATTCCCGCATCAAAAATAACTTTCTTAAACTTCGCAAACCGTTCCTGATTCTCCACTACCTGGAATCCCCACATAACCATCAGTCCGATAAACAGTGTAAAAAATACATTCTGATAACCGAATTCCAATATTTTTCCATTGAATAATAAGTCAAATGGAATTTCAGATACCAGGCAGAAGGAAAGCAGACGAAGTGCATATTTCTTCACATCATGGGTATGTTCAAAGCCTTCGATTAAAAGAAAACAGAAAATCGGGAATGCCAGTCTTCCGACAAAACGCATCATCTGATATGTAATCACCAGGGTACTGTTGGCATCAATCCATGCATTCAGATCTGCCGCCTCATTCATGCCACGGACTACCAGTAGTCTGCCAAGAACTCCGGCTCCGATATGATCAATTAACATCGTTATAATCGCAATGATTTTCAGTGTGCTGCCACTGATTCCTTTTCTTTCTTTCATCTTAATTCCTTCTCTTTCCCTTACTGCTGTGCCTTATCTGCCTTGCGTTTTGCAATCCGTCGGTCAATACGCTTATGCAGTAATACCACCACACCACCGATAACAAATGGAAGTACGAATGTTGCAAAACGGTATAACAATGCCGCAGAACCGGCTTCTCCGGTTCCTACCAATACTGTAAACAATGCGGTAAATACAAACTCTGAGGAACCGATTCCTGCCGGAGACGGAATGACTGCTGCCAGCATAAAAGCAAGGGAAGTAACTGCCCAGGACTGTAACAGTGTCAATCCATATTCCCGATATAAAATCACGAATGGTATGCCATAGCAGAATGCAAATTTCAACAGATTCTTAGCTACAATGGATGCGATTAGTTTTCCCTTGGTCAGAAGCATGCCTGCTGCATCCTCTAAGATGCCACACTGTTCCCGTAACATGGCTGCCTGCGCATCGAATTTTCCTTTGCGGTTCAGCTTGTCCACCAGGAAAAGTAAAATTCCATGGAACTTCTTTGAACAGCAGAATAAAAGTAATGCAGTTGCTATCACTGCCGTCAACACATATCCTGCAATCAGAAGATTAAAATATTCGGAATAATGTTCCTTCATAAATCCGAAATTTAACAGGAAGAAAATAATGGAAAAGATTGCAATCGTTACTTTATGAATCGCATACTCTACCATATACATTCCGGTTCCCTGAAAAACCGGAATTCCTTTTTCATTGAAATAATATACCGCTGCCACACCGGCACCACTGCCTAAGGTTGCCACACGGTAAAATGAGCAATAAAAGGCGCTCTCTACACCCATCCGGTATGTAAACTGTGGATTATACTGCTTTGCGAAGGAATAATTAATCCATCCTTCTACCACATTATACATAACACCGGCACCGCAGATGGTAATGACCACCCAAGGTGCAGTTGTAGAAAGCTCCTTTAAAATTGGTCCGGCTGAATCTCGGAACGTATAAATGATAATTGCTACGATAGCAATTACAAAAACCAGTTTCAATATTTGCTTTGTCCGCTTATTAATAAAACCTCACTCCCAGTTCTCTTTTTCCTCTGCTGCCTGTCTATTTTACCACGTATCTCCATGGATTATTCGTCACACACAGGATTATATCAAATATCCATTTTTTGTCAAACTTCTGTATTATATTTCCTGGCAAAAAGTGCTATACTTTAATTATCTATATATAAGCGATTGCAAAAAGAATAATTTCTAACAGATTGATTTTTGATTATCCAAAGGGCTTCTTTTTTCGCTATAAAATACCGCCGTTCTAAAGTGCATGTTTTTCTTTCTGTGATAAAAACCGTCTTTCCAATGTTTGACAAAAGTACTGCACGGTTCGCCGAAATGCGGATGCATGATAAGGGCTGTTAGGGGCACTTGGAATTTCGTCTGGCATCCGGCAACGCTGGCACAGGACGTGCCAGCGAGGCGCATCTGAACATGGATGTGAATTTGCGCCGGTTGCCAGAACGAACGAAATGTAAATCGAAATTCCCAGTGCCCCTTGCAGGCTTTATGTTGCATCCGCATCCGGCGGACAGTGCAGTACTTCCGTCAAAGCAGGCGGAAAGACAGTTTACAATCAAGAAAAACATGCACTAAGAACTGCTGGCATTTCATATCAAAGAAAAAGAATTCCCTTCGGATAATCAAAATTCACCTGCAGACTTATGTCTCCTTTTTGCAATCACTTAAAATATAATTAGTTGAAAGGATTGTTGTTATGCCAGGATTTACCACCCACTATTTATTTGGACTGAATTCTTTTCGTGAATTAGAGGAACCGGATCTTGTTTCCTGCATCCGTAAATTTCCGCATGCATTCTGTATGGGCTTACAGGGACCGGATATTTTCTTTTATTACCTGCCGTCCTACCTTCGCTCTTCCGGAAATATCGGGCAGTTGGCACACCACAAAAATACCGGTGTCTTTCTTATCCAGCTTTTAAAAAGTAAGGACCTGTTCTTGGAAGAGACGGAGCAGCAGATTGCCATTTCCTATATCTGCGGCTTTCTTGGACATTATGTCTTAGATACTACCTGTCATCCATATATCTTTGCCAAGTCACACTATGGCACTTATGATAAGGGTTATTTTGGTCATCATGTATATCTGGAAACAGATATTGATGCAGAGCTTCTTACCTATTATAAGAACTGTGCGCCATCTGAATTCAACCAGAGTGCCACCCTGCACATCAGCCGGAAGGAACGGCACATCATTGCTTCTTTATTATTAAAGACTTACAGCTCCACATATAAAGAGTACCGCTTTACTTACCGCTCCATGCAGGCTGCCTTAAAAGCTGTGCAGCTTAATACCGCATGGATTCGTGACCCGCAGGGCAAGAAAAAAGTCCTTGCCCGTAAAATCGAGGCAAAGACTTTAGGTTATGCATGTATTTCTCCGTTGATTCCAAGTGACTACTTTACTTTTACGGTAGACCCGCTGAATCTTCGTCATTTCCGTTGGCGGAATCCATGGAACAAAGAAAATGTCTCCCATGAGTCCTTCTTTGACCTTTTGGATACTGCGGGAACCCGGTATCAGTCCATCTTAAATAAAACTGCAAGACTGTTTACGCTTCCAATCGGAACGCCGGTTTACCGGGAACAGTTAGATGCACTTTCCTTAGAGCTAGGAAACAACTCTTATGATTCCGGACTTCCATTAGAGAAAAATTCCTGAATCTGACCACAGATAATCTCCATGAGGCGGGTGCGGGCTTCCACACTCGCCCATGCAATATGCGGCGTAATCAGTAATTTCTCACTGTCTTTGATTCTGCGCAGCGGATTTTCCGGACTCATCGGTTCTACCCGGAGGACATCCAGTCCTGCTGCCGCAATCTCATCCTGTTCCAAGGCTTCTGCCAAATCCTCTTCTACCACAATCGGTCCTCTTCCAAGGTTTAAGAAAATAGCCGTTTTCTTCATCTGATGAAAAGCTTCTTTATTCATCAAATCCAACGTGTTTTCATCCAACGGTGCATGAACGGATACAATATCCGATTCCTTTAACAGTTCTTCGAAGCTGACACGCTCATAGCCCGGCTGGCTGTTTCGTCCGGAAGTGGAATAGTAAATGACACGACAGCCAAAGGCTTTTGCAATATCTGCAACTCTTCTTCCGATATTTCCAAGTCCGATAATGCCCCAGGTCATTTTTGCCAGCTCTCCGAAATGTTTATCAAAGTGGGTAAACATTTTATCTCCGATATATTTTTCATCTTTTACATAACGGTCATAATAAGGCAGTTTTTCCAGTAAATAAAACAGCATGGCAAAGGTATGCTGTGCCACCGATTCCGTGGAATATCCCGCTACGTTGCGCCATGCAATACCACGTTTTTCAAGGTATACCTTATCGAGATTATTCGTTCCGGTTGCCGTCACACACACAAGCTTTAAGTGGCTTGCATTTCCAATGGTCTTTTCGTTAACTTCTACTTTATTTAGTACCAGCACATCTGCATCCACGCTTCGTACTGCCGCTTCCTCTGCTGTCGAGAAATCATATTTTATAACTTCTCCCAATGCATCATATGCGGATAAATCAATATCCTCTCCAATTGATTTTGCATCTAAAAAAACGATTTTCATTCTATCTCTTCCTCCTGCAATGCTGCCGCAATTTCATTCATTTTCTTCTTGTCCAGCCGGTAAAATTTCAACGCAATCAAAGAACTTACCCAGCCGATAATCGGTGTTCCGCAAAATAGGAATATGGTTGTATAACGCAATACCGGAGTCAAGGCATCACCAATCTGCGGAAATGTTTTATTATATCCAATCACTAACATTACCAGTCCTACAAATGCCGTTCCCAGTGCTGCAAAGATTTTATCTACAAAGGAAAACAGTGCTCCCATCAGTCCCGGTACAAATTTACCGCTGCGGTACTGCTCATAATCGGAGCAGTCTGCAATCATCGGCACCACCATATTATTTGTAATGGACTTACAGCCATTTAACAATACAAAGAATAACATAAACCAGAAGGAAATGGCATTAAAATGTTTGAGATTAAAAGTAACCGTATTGATATTGTCCTGCATCAATACCACAATCAATAGTAACTGGAAGAAAATGCCAAGTCCCGTAAATAATACCAGTGCCTTCTTCTGTCCCATCCGTTGTGCTGCCCGGATGCCAACGGTCACTACCAAAAGCGTTGGCAATGCTGCCACCACACCAATCCATCCGGCGATTCCATAATTTTCCATCATGATGCCATAAAGCATAACGCCTACTGTTGTATGGCTGTATACCGTTGCCGCAAACCGGTTGGTGCAGGCTGCCATAATCAGCATACGGATTGGCTTGTTCTGTTTTAAAATCAAGAAAAAATCCCACACCTTAATCTTCTGTGTCTGCTGATGTTCATAGCGTCCCGGCTGGTCTTTCTTCCAGATTCCGATTACCGCCAAAAGTGTTGCCAGTGCCGACAATACCACAACCCAGAATACATACTCCACATACAGCTCTTCGTTGGTAAATCCACCGTATTTCGGCACCAGATAATTGGCTACAAACAAGGCACTGCCGCCGTATGCCGCCATGATGAAAATGGAATCGAAATAAGTGGACAGCGGGCGTTTCTTCGGATTATTGGTAATAATCGTCTGCCCCGATTTGGCAACCACAGTCTGAAAGGTATATCCGATAATAAAAATTGCATAGATAATAATAAAATACGGAATCCGTACCCACTTTGGAATCAGATGTGTTGTTGCAAACAGGAGAACAGCACTGACTGCCATCAGTATATTTCCAGCCACCATAAAAGGACGGAATTTTCCAAACCGTCCTTTACTCTTATCCAACAGAAAACCAACCACAGGGTCAGTTACACCATCAAAAATATTCATTGCTGTTACCAGTGAAGAAATCAACACAACAGAAAAGCCCGCCATGGAATTGGCATAGTATGAGATATAGCCCATCAAAGCCAGATACAGATTTGCTGCTGTATTATTCATGGAAAAAAATGCAATCTGCCAGATCTTTGCATCATTATAATGAATTGTCTTTTCCTGCTCTATCTGTTCACTCATCATTCCTGCTTCTTACTTCTTCAAATAATTCTTTAATGCTACCATCTGTTCTTTTCCCTCAAGATAACCTTCTTCGTATAATTCTTCTAACCGCTTCGGGTCACTTTCGGTTCTGCCTACCCCATGGGTCGTATCCGGTGCAATTACAAAAACGCGTCCTTCTTTTTCCAACCGGAATAATTTTTGCATGGACTCATTATATTTTGCCGGACGCTCCTTTAAATCCTTTACGATATTTGGATAACGCCGATATAATGCAGAAGAAATCTTCGTTCCTCCATCCGTATGCTTCTCATAGCCACGCTCTCTTGTCAGTACGACAATTACTTTATCGCAGCCCTGCTCTAATGCCCTCTCAAATGGAACGGAATCTGCCACGCCGCCATCCAGATAATAGCGTCTGCCTACCTGCACCGGCTTGAAAAATACCGGAAGTGCACAGCTTGCTTCGATAACTGACATGCTGGAGCTGTCTCTTGGCACTTCAAGATACTCTGCTTTACCGGAATGAATGTTGGTCACTGCTGCTTCCACCTGTCCCGGAAATGCTGCAAATGCATCATAATCAAAGGGCAGTAATTTATTTGGCACTTCATCAAAGACGTAATCCAGATTATAAAAGGTCTTGCGGTTCTTATCAAATAAGAACTTAAATCCCTGATAATTGCCATCTGACATATATTTTCTTGCAAGCTCTAAGTTTCTGCCGTGCTGCTTTGACAAATAGGATAAGCCAAAGGCTATTCCTGCCGATACGCCGATAAAATAATCAGGCATTATATTTTCTTCAAGAAATGCGTCTGCCACTCCACAGGAAAAAATTGTCCTGCTGGCTCCGCCTTCAAATACCATTCCAAGTTTCATATGCAATCGCCTGCCTTATCTTTTCTTACTCTACTGTGGTTTTACAATCAGTTTGACACCACTTATTGCCACAACTTCTGCAGTAGTATCTGCTTCTATGGTAACTGCATCGTCATTGCTTCTTGCCGTCCATTCCTGTCCGTTTAATACAGCTGTTCCTGTCTCCTCAATATTGTCAATCTTCATGGTTACACGTACGGTCTTTCCGATGGCATCCTCGTAATTCGTCCGGGTCTTATGCGGGTTTAAATATTTTACTGCCCATGGTCTTGTAAAGAATAACAATACAAAAGATACCACAAGGAATAAAATTACCTGCAGCCAGACTGGGCCTCCTACTGCTGCCACAATCAGGGCTGCCATGCTTCCGCCTGCAAACCAGATGGTTGTCAGTCCTACCGTAATAATCTCTATAATCAGTAATATTACAAAAAGTGCTAACCAGAAAATAATCATCTCCTGCTCCTCCCTTTTCTTCGTTTGCATCTATTATAGCAAAAAGTCATATATATAGGAAGTAGAACCTTCTCTTTTCCTTATGTCTTTTCCTAAACTTTACAGATTCTTCTCAAGATTATGGCGCACCCGCTTTAAAAGAGAGGATAGCTCATCCGCTTCCTCTTTTGTCATTCCATCCACCAGGAGCTTCTCCACTCCAGAAAAGAAGTTCATCATTTTCAAATGCTGCTGTTCCCCTTTTTCCGTCAGAAGAATCTGCTTTAATCGTGCGTCCTCTTTTAGTTCTTTTCTGGTAATCAGCTCCTTTTTCTCCATGGACTGTAACATTTTGCTTGCCGTTGCCCTGGAAATTAAGAATTCCTGCTCGATGTCCTTCTGGCAGATGACCTTATCTTTATTACAATATAAAAAGCCCAGTGTCCGCCCCTGCATCGGTGCCACACCATCTCGGTGATCCGCACCATACCGGTCGCAGTACATCCCTATCATATTGTGTATGACCCGGATATCGTTTCCAAGTTTTCTCTCTTTGCACATTTCATAATCCTTCTTTTCTTTCCCGAAAAATTCATTGACATATAAAAAATATTGTTATATAACAATATCTGTTAGTATGCTAACATTTATGTTATAGCATACAATTTAGAAAAAAGGAAGTGAAATTTATGTTAAAGACTTTAGCTGCCCAGATTAAAGAATTTAAACGTGATTCCATCTTAACTCCTGTCTTTATGATTCTTGAGGTTCTGATGGAAACTTTAATTCCTTTTCTGATGGCTTCCATCATTGATAATGGTGTCAACAAGGGTGACATCCATCACATCTATGTAGTCGGTGCCTGGATGGTCGTTGCTGCATGCTTCTCCCTGTTTGCCGGAATTATGGGTGGAAAATATGGTGCCCGGGCATCCACCGGATTTGCCCGTAACTTAAGGAAATCCATGTTTGAAAATATTCAGACCTTTTCCTTTGCTAACATTGATAAATACAGCACTGCAGGTCTTGTTACCCGTATGACTACCGACGTTACCAACCTGCAGAATGCTTACCAGATGATCCTCCGCATGTGTACGAGAGCACCGGCCAGTCTGATTTGTGCCATGGCAATGTCCTTCTTTATCAGTCCGAAGCTTGCCAGCGTTTATCTGATTGCCGTTATCCTCTTAGGTGGTGTGCTTGCTATCATCATCCGGTTTGCTACCAAATATTTTAATGAAGCTTTTCCAAAATATGATGACTTAAATGCAAGAGTCCAGGAAAATGTTTCCGCTATCCGTGTCGTAAAAGCTTATGTCCGTGAAGACCATGAAGCTTCTACTTTTAAGAAAGCCAGCGGAAATATTTACAAGCTCCTGGTAAAGGCTGAAAATGTTGTTGTTTTCAACGCTCCTGCCATGCAGTTTACGGTATATACCTGTATTCTTTTAATCAGCTGGCTTGGTGCAAAGATGATTGTAAACAGCAGCCTCACTACCGGTGAGCTGATGAGTCTCCTAACCTACTGTATGAATATTCTGATGAGCCTGATGATGCTCTCCATGGTATTTGTCATGATTACCATGAGTGTTGCCAGTGCCCGCCGGGTTTCTGAAGTATTAAACGAAAAAAGTAACTTAAATAACCCAAAGCATCCGGTTATGGAAGTAAAAGACGGAAGTATTACCTTCGACCATGTTACCTTCAGCTATAAAGAAGATGCGGCTGAGCCGGTTCTTTCCGATATCAATCTGTCTATTCATTCCGGTGAAACCATCGGTATCTTAGGCGGAACCGGAAGTTCCAAGTCCAGTCTGGTGAACTTAATCAGCCGTCTGTATGATGTAAATGAAGGCTCTGTCTCCGTTGGCGGCATTGATGTAAGAAAGTATGACCTTGATACCCTGCGTAACCAGGTTGCCGTTGTACTGCAGAAAAACGTACTTTTCTCCGGTACAATTCTTGATAACCTGCGCTGGGGCGATAAAAATGCTACGGAAGAAGAATGTATCCGTGCCTGCAAATTAGCATGTGCCGATGATTTTATCAACACTTTTCCGGATAAATACAATACATACATCGAACAAGGGGGAACCAACGTATCCGGTGGTCAGAAGCAGCGTCTTTGTATTGCCCGTGCCCTCTTAAAGAAACCGAAAATTCTGATTCTGGATGACAGCACCAGTGCCGTAGATACCGCAACCGATGCAAAAATCCGCAAAGCCTTTGCCGAAGAGATTCCGGGTACAACCAAGCTGATTATTGCCCAGCGAATCTCCAGTGTCCAGAGTGCTGACCGCATTATTGTCTTAGATGAAGGTAAGATTAACGGCTTTGGAACCCACGAAGAATTATTAGCAAATAATGCCATCTACCGTGATGTCTATGAATCCCAGACCGGCGGCGGTGGTGACTTTGATGAGAATGGAGGTGCTCAGTAATGGCTGAAAAAAGGAAAGTAAAGAATCCGGGCAAATTATTCTGCCGTCTGATGGCTTACATTTTCCGGAAATACGGAATTGCCTGCTTCCTGGTACTTGTCTTTATTGTACTAAGTGTTCTTGCCAACACCCAGGGAACCATGTTTATGAAAACCCTGATTGACAGCTATATTATCCCGATTCTGAATTCACCGGATAAGGACTTTGCACCGCTGGCTGCTGCTATCCTTCGTGTTGCATGCTTTTACGGTGTGGGAGTTTTAAGTACCTTTGCTTATTCTAAGATTATGATTTATGTTACGCAGGGTACTTTAAATGATTTGCGAATCGATTTGTTTACCCATATGGAAACACTGCCAATTAAATACTTTGACACGCATGCCCACGGCGATATCATGTCTGTATACACCAATGACATTGATACCCTTCGTCAGATGATCAGCCAGAGTATTCCGCAGTTAATCAACAGTGTCATTACCATTGTCAGTGTACTGATTTACATGATTATCCTGAATATTCCACTGACTGTTCTTACTCTTGTAATGGTTGGTGTCATGCTCCTTGTCACGAAAAATCTTGCTGGAAAAAGTGGTAAATACTTTATCGCTCAGCAGCGTGACCTTGGTGCAACCAATGGTTTTATCGAAGAAATGATGGATGGTCAGAAGGTAATTAAAGTCTTCTGCCACGAACAAGAAAGTATCGAAGCTTTTAACAAATTAAATGACCAGCTTTTCCACAGTGCTGACAATGCCAACAAATTTGCCAATATCTTAATGCCGGCAAATGCCCAGATTGGTAACATCAGTTATGTACTCTGTGCCATGGTTGGTGGTGTCCTCGCCTTAAATGGCATCGGTGGATTTACACTGGGCGGACTGGCAAGTTTCTTAACCTTTAACAAGAGCTTTAATATGCCAATCAACCAGGTCAGCCAGCAGTTAAACAGTATTGTTATGGCTATGGCAGGTTCCGAGCGAATCTTCACCCTTTTGGATGAAACACCGGAAACAGATGAAGGTTATGTTACTCTTGTCAATGTAGAAAAAGACGGAGAAAAGCTTGTAGAGACCTCCAATACCAGAAGCGGACGCTGGGCCTGGAAACACCAGCATCAGGCAGACGGCTCCATTGACTATGTAGAGTTAAAGGGAGATGTGGTCTTCGATGATGTAGACTTTGGATATAATGATGATAAGATTGTCTTACACAATGTAAAATTATTTGCTACTCCCGGTCAGAAAATTGCTTTTGTCGGTTCTACCGGTGCTGGTAAGACCACCATTACGAACCTGATTAACCGTTTCTATGATATCCAGGATGGTAAAATCCGTTATGACGGTATCAATATCAACAAGATTAAGAAAGCTGACTTAAGACACTCTCTTGGCATCGTATTACAGGATACCCACCTCTTTACCGCCAGCGTAATGGAAAATATCCGCTACGGTAAACTGGATGCTACCGACGATGAAGTTATCGCTGCTGCAAAGCTTGCTAATGCTGATTCCTTTATCCGCCATCTTCCGGATGGTTACAATACCATGCTGACCGGTGATGGTGCCAACTTAAGCCAGGGACAGCGTCAGTTACTTGCCATCGCCCGTGCAGCTGTTGCCAATCCTCCGGTACTGATTCTTGACGAAGCAACCAGCTCCATCGATACCAGAACCGAGCGTATCGTTCAGGATGGTATGGATAAACTGATGGCAGGCAGAACAACCTTTGTCATTGCCCACCGTCTCTCCACTGTTAAGAACAGTGACTGTATCATGGTATTAGAGCAGGGCCGCATTATTGAACGGGGCAGCCACGACGAACTAATTGCCCAGAAGGGTAAATATTATCAGTTGTATACCGGACTGCACGGATAAACTTTCTACATGCAGGTTCTGTCATAGACAGTGCCTTATAGCTTCTTAGCAACGTAAAAGACACGAAGTATGTTTCAACCAACTGTTGTTTGTCTGAACATACCTCGTGTCTTCTTTCGTATTCTATGCAATGTCTGCTATGCAAATGGTTTTGCCACAAATTTTCCTTTACAATATCTGGCAAGAATATTCCGATCATTGCCATCATAGATATACTGCTTATTTTCGAATGAATTTATCATCCTGCGTGGTTTCATCGTCCGATACGTAACGTTCTACTCTCATGTGAAGGTCGTATTTATCCCTCAATGCCGCAATGGTCTGCATCATCGGAGAAGCATGATGCACATCTAATGCCTGCTGATTCTCCCAACTGTCTATTAAAAGCACCGTTTTCTCATCCTGCATCGGTATAAAATATTCATACCTTAAATTGCCCTCTTCCCGGCGGATTGCATCTGCCGTTCCGCTGCTTTCCATCTCCCGGGCAAACTTTAATGCATTTCCATTTTCACCGGTGTAATAAAGATTTACTGTTATACTCATATGCGTCTCCCTCCTGATAATATTTTTATTTTATAAATGTAATATTGCAGTTATCAAAATTCTAGTTATAAAGTCTCTAAGAAATGAATCATCAGTTTCTTTAATCCCTGTTGCTCTGTTGCAAGTATTACATTCATCAGATTTGCTTCTAACATTCGTTTCATTTTCTTCTTTAATTTCATATGCGTCACTCCTTTTTTAACGGAGCCCGGAATTTATTTTCCGGGCTCAAACATGCTATAAATGCAAGGGACATATGGCGATGTCTTCCTTACAGTCCAAGGATAACATGTTTTCTGTTCTCTGCAACAAGTGTGACGGATTTTGAATGATCGTTTCAAAAGAATCGGCTCTTATGAATGAAATCTTGAAATTTTGTTTCATTTTATTGCTATGATTTTTTTGTATCACACAGGTTCTTTGCACCAATCTCATAATATTGCTTGCTCAGTTTTATATTTTCATCATAACCGGCAGAAAATTCCATTGCAAACATAACATCCAGAAGGTATTTTGTTGCTGCGGAAAATGCCACTGTCCACAGTCCTTCCATCCGGATACTTCCACACTCTGTCAGTGTTCTTGGTGTCAGCAGAACCTCATCCACATATGCTTTCATCCTGCTTTTGCCCTGGGATGTAATCAGAATGGTTTTTGCTTTTGCCCGATGTAAATCCCTTACCAGTTCCACCAGCTTCTTATTATTTCCGGTATGACTAATCATGATGGACAGATGATTTTCATTATTCTGCAATGCCATCATCCTTTGTATATTATCTTCCGCATAAGTATTTGCCACCTTATCGCAATGGAAGAACTGACTGCAGCCGTAGCGTGCCAGATGTATATTCATATCAAAGGCATAGAAATCAATGTACTTGGCCTCATGCACCATTTTTCCCACCCGCGCCAGCTGATCAATCGTAAGAAGACGCTTTGTCTTTTCAACGGCAAGGGTGTCAATGTCCGCAATCTTATTCATAATGGTCATGGCATTTTCCTGCTGCTGTATTACAAAATGCTCTGTGGTCGTCTCCTGTCCACCCTCCGTACTCTGCAATTCACTTAGAAAACGCAGCCGGAATTCTCCATAATCCTGACAGCCGATTTTCCGGCAAAAGCGGCTTACAGCAGCAGTACTGCTATAAGAAACTTCCCCCAACTGCTTTGCTGTCATGGAAATGACAGCCTCCGGATGTTCCATCAGATAATCACGAATATTTCTTTCCCGTTCCGTCAAGTCCTTCCGCTCCTGCATCTGTCGGATAATTTCCATTTGCCATTCTCCTTTTTATGCATTGAATTCATCTAAAATTGCATACAATTCTTCAGCACTAGCTGCCAGATGTGTTGCTCCATGCTCCTTTAAAAATGGAACATCCCGGAATCCCCAGGTCACACTGATACATGGCATACCGGAATTTGCTGCTGTTGCAATGTCCACATCAGAATCGCCTACATAGACCGCTTCTTCCCTGCTGCTTCCAAGCTCCTTTAACGCCTGCATAACAGTGTCAGGCGCGGGTTTCTTACGAATGCCATCTTTTTCTCCAATGGCAACTTCAATCTTTCCTTTAAAATAAATCTGCTGTAATTCCTTTACTGCAAAATCCGCTTTATTTGAAACAATTGCAAGGCGATAGCCCTGTCCCTTTAAGGAAGTAATTATTTCTTCCACGCCCGGATAAAGACAGGTAGTATCATTACAATGCTCACCATAATATTCTTTAAAAGCTGCAAATACATGCTCAAATTCCGGATTTTTCTCTCCGCCCTCTAACGCACGCTCAATCAGCTTGCGGATGCCATTTCCGACAAATTTCCGGACATCCTCTATACTGTGCTGTGGCTGTCCATATTTTTCCAATGCATAATTGGTTGCATCAGTCAAATCCTTTAATGTGTTTAATAAGGTTCCATCCAAGTCAAAGATAACAGTGTTATATTTTTTCATCCTTCTTCTACCTTTCTGTCACTTCCCCCGCCCCATAATTAGCAGACAGCAAATGTAAATCATGCGCTGACATTGCTCATGAGAAGCTGTCCTCTTGTAGCCATATAATTTCTGCCACATTTTCTTTCTCAGACTCCGTGCACACGCAGATGTGGTAATCCGGTATCTCATCATGCTCTGCGAAGCTTACCGGCTGCTGGATGCCTTCCCGGTAAAATGCGATGCCATCTTTCTTCGGATAAGATGCGATGCCATTCTCCCTCCGGTGAACTGCAATGCTCTTTAAGGGAAAGGTAATTCCTTCGCCACTCCATTTTACATAGCTTTCCTTGGCTGTCCAGAGGCGTACAAATGCCATTTCTTTATCCGGCTGGCTTTGTATCCATGCCTGCTCGTCCTTTGTGAAGCACTTGTCCAAAAGCGTCTGCTTTAATGCTCTCCGGTGTTCAATGTCAATTCCAACCGGTGCATCAGAAAATACCGCCACTGCATAGTTTCCTGTGTGAGACAGATTAAAATGCAGTCCCTCACAGCCTGCCACCTGCGGCTTGCCATGGGTTCCCATTATAAGCTGACAGGCATCTAAATCTATGCCATTTTCCCGTAACCCATAGGAAAGCAGGATGCCTGCAGCAATACTCCGCAGTCTGTCCTCTTCTTTTTTTATTTTATTTACCTTCTCCCAACGTGTGGGAAGCAATTTTATTTGTTCTTTATATTCCGGATGCTCTTTTAACAGCCGGATATCCATTCCATATATGCTCCACATATCCACATCATAGCACAAATACAAAAAGTTCTCCACATTCTGTTATAAAAAAGAATGTGCCTTGGCACATTTTCGCGCCTGCGGCGGTCGCCTGCGACATCTACCTTATACGCCGCAGTGCGCATCCTCGCGGAGCATTTTTTACTTTACAGGAAAGCAATTTCCTGTAAAGTAAAAAATCCCCGGGCAAAATACTTCTCTTCCCATAAGAAGCATTTTGCCCGGGGTTCCACTTTTAAACTATGTAATTAGTCCTGATTGATAGTCTCATTTAAGATTCCAGTAATCTCTTTCATGGACTTTTCAAACTCTTCATCATTGTTGTTATTGAAAATCAGTAAATCATCTTTTACATTCGGATCATGCAGATCTTCCGGAATCTCAAAGTTACAGGATGCAATATATTCATCCCAGTGCTCTAACTTCCAATCATCACGGTCAGATGCTCTGGTAATCATTCTCTCATGAACGATTTCCGGATCTGTCTGTACCCAGATTGTTACTAATGTAGCATCTTTCTTTGCCAGCTGGGCTTTCAGACCTTTGATATATTCCATATCACGGATTTCTCTTGTAAATGGTGCATTGATAAGAACCAGATCTTCATACTCCAATGCCTCCAGTGCCAGATTTACGACACATTCATATTCATAATCACGAATGTTCTTCTCAAAGAAATCACTGCTTCTATTATATGGCTGTCCAGCCACTACAAAAATCTGTTTAGATAATGTAATTAAAGTATCCTTATCCAGATATACAATATGATTTAATCTCTTTGCCAGTTCTTTTGAAATATATGTTTTCCCGCAAGCTGGCGGTGATGTTACGATAATCAGTTTCTTGCTCATTTCTACTTCTTCCTCCGTATGCCTGTTCATTTTTCCCTCTATTATAAAACAGGTTTTCCGATAGAACAAGGGGTTTTTTTTACTTTTTTTCCTGTTTTTTCGTAAATATGCAATATTTTTTAAGATAATAACAGCCGTTTATCTTAGAATTTCTCCGTTACTTTCGATTACTTTTTTGTACCAGTAAAAGGATTTCTTTTTGGTTCTCTTCAAGGTGCATTATATCCGATTGGTGGCCTCCCACTGCCGGTTTTCCGCTGGCACTGATGGCATCTCCTAATACGATGGTCAGTACCTTCTTATATTTATCCTTAGAAAGTGGCAGAAGATTCTGCTCATCCTTTACCAGTGTAATTTCTTTATCGGATACCTGATATGCCATGTCAATATGCTTCTTACAACGCAAAATATCAAGGGCGGACTCATCCGGAATCAGAGTATGCGATTTCTGTTTCTCATGCAGCTTCAAAGATGCTTTTGTTGCCAAAATATAAGTAACCGCCTCATTCAGACGTTCTTCTGAAATTATGCCACTCTTAACTGCCTCTAAAACAGTCTCGTAATCCTCTTTCAGATTCTTCGTAAATAAAAGCATGTCACAGCCTGCATTGATGGATTTCGGAAGCAGCTCTTTACGTCTTCCGGCACAGCCAAAGCCTACCATATTGGTGACATCTGTAGTAATCATTCCGTTGAAACCAAGCTTTCCTCTTAACAATCCCTGTAGCAGTTCTTTCGATAATGATGCTATATGCAAAAAAATGCCCTTTTTCCACACAAATTTGATTTGCACATTTATTTTATCCGGTGTATATTTTTACTGAACTGACAAAAGAAAGAAGGTCGAAAAAATGGAACACATTGCAAGAAATGATGCTTTGGCATTACTGAAAAAATATAACAAAGACCCTTTTCATATTCAGCATGCGCTTACGGTTGAAGCTGTTATGAAATGGTATGCCAATGAATTAGGCTATGGCGAGGATGCTGAATACTGGGGTATCGTGGGACTGCTTCACGATATCGACTTCGAATTATATCCTGCCGAGCATTGTCTTAAGGCTCCGGAATTGTTAAAGGATGGCGGCGTTTCGGATGACATTATTCATGCGGTCTGTTCCCACGGCTACGGCATTACCGTAGAATGTGGCACAACCATTGATGTGGAACCGCTTCACGAAATGGAAAAGGTCTTATTTGCTGCAGACGAATTAACCGGTCTTATCTGGGCAGCCGCACTGATGCGTCCGTCCAAAAGCACGAAAGATATGGAATTAAAATCCCTAAAGAAGAAATATAAAAGCAAAGGCTTTGCTGCCGGATGTTCCCGCGAGGTCATCGAGCGCGGTGCCGCTCAGCTTGGCTGGGATTTAGAGAAACTGCTTACCATGACTTTACAGGCAATGGCGGCAACCGAAGATGAAATTAAGGCGGAAATGGACGCGGAATAATTTTTCTGTCTTGCTCCTGCCTTCTTCCTATGTTAAAATGTGAAAAAGCATATATTATACAATCTATATGGCACTTTCTATAGTTCAAATCCGGTTCTGCATAGAACCCAGCATTTCTGTATCTATCTATGCTTTTGACTCACTATTTAACTAAAAAGCAGGAGCGATACAGTATGGAAATACCTGCCATTATTCGATAGCAGGTAATCTTTTGCCACTGGATATGATATTTATTTTCTATTGCTGCTTATCCTCCTGCCACACACAAGGAGGACTTGCTTATGACAGGAAAAGCACATGAAGCAAATGAAACAACGAAACGCACACCGGTGGCGAACCGCAAATTTAAGGACACTGTTTTCCGGATGCTGTTTTCGGATAAGGAAGCACTATTATCCCTTTACAATGCAATTAATAACAGTCATTACACGGATTCCGGTGCCCTCGAAATTGTAACCCTGGAAAATGCCATTTACATGGGAATGAAGAACGATCTGGCTTTTATTCTGGACATGAATCTTTATCTATACGAGCATCAGTCCACAATGAATCCAAATATTCCGCTTCGGGATTTATTCTACATCGCAGCGGAATACCAGAAGCTTGTGGATAAGAAATCCCTGTATTCTTCTGCACTACAGAAAATTCCAAATCCCCATTTTATTGTATTTTATAATGGAAGCACACCGATAGATGACTGCTATACCAGCCGTTTGTCAGATGCTTTTTATCATGTAACTGACAATCCATCGTTAGAACTTATTGTTACTACATTCAATGTAAACGCAGGACACAACACCGAGTTAATGTCCCATTGCCAGATATTAAAGGAATATTCCATTTATGTTGCAAAGGTTCGTTCCTTTACAGAACAGATGCCTTTGGATGATGCCGTGCAAAAGGCTGTCACCGAATGCATTCAGGAAAATATTCTGGCAGATTTTCTTAGGAAGAATCAGGCGGAGGTAATTGCTATGAGTATTTTTGAATACGATAAAGTTGAAGAAGAGAAAAAACTGAGAAAAGCCGAATTTGACGCCGGTGTTGAACAGGGATTAAAACAAGGCGTTGAACAGGGTGTTACCCTTGGGCAGAAACAGGCTTCTACCGATACTGCCCTTCGCCTTTTAAAAACAGGAAAATTTGATACGAAAGAAATAGCTGAACTTTGTAATCTTCCTTTGGAGGATGTTACTGCACTCATGAAATAACTTTGTTTCAATTTTTCACTAACATCCTATTGCCAGATATTCCATTTATGTCGCAAAGGTTCGTTCTTTTACCGAACAGATGCCTTGGGATGATGCCGTACAAAAAGGCTGTCACCGAATGCATTCAGGAAAATATTCTGGCAGATTTTCTTAGGAAGAATCAGGCGGAGGTAATTGCTATGAGTATTTTTGAATACGATAAAGTTGAAGAAGAGAAAAAACTGAGAAAAACCGAATTTGACGCCGGTGTTGAGCAGGGATTAAAACAAGGCATTAAGCAGGGACAGAAACAGGCTTCTACCGATACTGCCCTTCGTCTATTGAATACCGGAAAATTTGATGCAACGGAAATAGCAGAACTTTGTAATCTTCCTTTGGAGGATGTTACTGCACTCATGAAATAACCTTTATATTACATAAATATTTGATACCTATAGAACCTGCCACTGGCAGTTTCTTACGGATACTTGATAACTGAAATCGCCAGATAACTATACATCTGTTATCTGGCGGTATTTATATCTAAATCAGCAATATTTATTTCTTTTATTCTATCACTTGTACTACCTTATCCCATGCATACATTTTAGTTCCATCTTCTAATTTCACAACATAGAAAGTCTTATTTTCATCCTCATTTACTCGCACCCCATAAACGTCAAATTCTGTTCCATTATCCACCCATAGTAATTTTCCACATTCTTTTGCACTTGGCAGAGCAGCTAAATTTATTCCATCGCCATCCCCATAAGAAATCCGAATCCGAAACAGCACCGGCTCCTCTGTCTCTGTTGCCACTTCTGTTTCTGCTACTGCTGCTTCTTTTTCCGTTGGCATCGTGTATTCTGTTTCAGTTGCAGCTATAGCTGCAGTTTCCGTTTCGGCATCCGCCGCGCTCTTTTCTCCACATCCGCCTAAAGCAAAACTTACTGCCAAGACCAAGCCTGTTATGATGACTGATTTTATACATTTTCTCTTTGGATATTCCATTCTAAATTCCTCCCTTATTCTTTTGTGAGATACTATAAATATATTTCACTTTTGTTTTAATACTTATAGTATATGTTTTCTATTGTATTGTGTCAATAGTCTGTGGAATACGTCACTTATTGCTTATAGTATAGATTAAAAAGGATGGATGATTACTATGAGCGAAATTGCAAAATCAGTTGGACAAAGAATTCGAAATTACAGACTTTCTCTTCATTTAAGCCAGGAAAAGCTTGCAGAATTATCAGGTTGTCATCCTACCTACATTGGTCAGTTGGAACGTGGCGAAAAAAATGCCACTTTAGAAAGTATCGAAAAGATTGCAGGAGCTTTAAATGTTCCTATTTCAAAATTAGTGGAACAGATTGGAAAATCCTCTGATGCCGCCACTGATATTCCATTAGAATGCTATCATTTTCTCTGTAAGAAAACCTACAAAGAACAGGAGGCACTATACCAGTTGCTGCTTAATGCGGATGCCTATAAATCCTTATAATACCGGCAAATTTACAGACGCCGGCAAACCTACAGACATCCAGCAACACTACAGACATCCGGCAACACTACTGGCACTCGTCAAACCTATATAGAACCTGCCACCGGCAGCTCAAGAAACCCGCAGACCACCTGTTTTCAAACAGATAATCTGCGGGTTTCCTGCTATAATCTTATTTCTAGTTCTATTTCTATTTCCGGTTCTATCTATATTATATCTTCATTTATAACACTATCACAGCATATCTCGACTTTCCTGTTGCTTACTGGTACTTGCTGGTTGCCTTCAGTCGGGTCAGGGCACGGGATAAGGATGCTCTGGAATGATAGTATTCCTGAATGCTCTGCTTCTGCCGCATCTGCTCCTCGGCACGTTCTTTTGCTTCTCTGGCACGGGCAACGTCAATCTCTTCCGGACGCTCTGCAGTTTCTACCAGAAGTGTCACACGGTTGTTGACGATTTCCACAAAACCCATGCCAACTACTGCATATTCCCAATTTGCAGTACCTTCCGGCTGAAAACGCATTTCACCCTCATCAATGGCAATGACCATATCTTCATGGTGTGCTAAAATCTCTTTCTGTCCGTCATATTCCGGAACAATCAGAGAACGGCATCTGCCGGCATAGAATACCCGGTTTGCTGCAATTATTTTTAAATAAAATGTATTTCCTGCCATACCTGTACCTCTATTCTAAAGATGATAGCTCCTATGCATTCTGGTGTTCCATCTCTTCTGCTTTACGGATAACGTCTTCTACTGTTCCTACGTTGAAGAATGCATTTTCCGGATACTGATCCATATCACCATCGATGATTGCCTTGAATCCTCGAATGGTTTCAGATAATGGAACGTAAACACCCTTTACGCCGGTAAAGTTCTCTGCTACATGGAACGGCTGTGATAAGAACTTCTGAATCTTTCTTGCACGATATACCAGTAACTTATCCTCATCTGCCAGCTCTTCCATACCAAGAATTGCGATGATATCCTGTAACTCTTTGTATTTCTGCAGAATCTCCTGTACTTTCCGGGCTACCTGATAATGTTCTTCTCCAACGATGTCTGCCTCTAAGATACGGGATGTAGATTCCAGCGGGTCTACTGCCGGATAAATACCCTGCTCTACAATCTTTCTGGAAAGTACGGTGGTCGCATCCAGATGTGCGAAAGTAGTAGCCGGTGCCGGGTCAGTTAAATCGTCTGCCGGTACATAGACTGCCTGAACGGATGTAACAGAACCGTTCTTTGTAGATGCAATACGCTCCTGCAATTCACCCATTTCAGTTGCCAGTGTCGGCTGATATCCTACTGCGGAAGGCATACGTCCTAACAATGCAGATACCTCAGAACCTGCCTGTGTGAAACGGAAAATATTGTCAATGAAAAGAAGCACATTCTGGTGTTTCTCATCACGGAAATATTCTGCCATGGTAAGTCCGGTCTCAGCCACACGCATACGTGCTCCAGGCGGCTCGTTCATCTGACCGAACACTAAGGCCGTCTTCTCTAATACACCGGATTCCTTCATTTCTGTCCAGAGGTCATTACCCTCACGGGAACGCTCTCCAACACCGGTGAAAATAGAATATCCGCCATGCTCTGTTGCAATATTACTGATTAACTCCTGAATCAATACGGTTTTACCTACTCCGGCTCCACCAAACAATCCAATCTTACCACCTTTTGCATATGGTGCCAAAAGGTCAATAACTTTAATACCGGTCTCTAAGATTTCTTCTGCCGGATTCTGGTCTTCAAATGCCGGTGGTTCACGATGAATGACCCATTCCGGCGCATCCTTCAGTGGCTCGCCACCATCGATTGCTTCTCCTAATACGTTGAACAGTCTTCCCAGTGTCTGCTCACCGACCGGAGTTTTAATTCCGCTTCCTGTAGCGGTTACTTCCATATCACGGCAAAGTCCCTCACTGGAAGCTAACATAATACAACGTACCGTATGATTTCCGATATGCTGTGCCACTTCCATGATGCACTTCTTATCGCCGTTTTTCACTTCAAGGGCGTCTTTGATTGCCGGCAATTCTTCGTCTTCAAATGAGACATCCACTACCGGGCCTAACACCTGTATGATTTTTCCTGTCTTCATGAAAAAGCCTCCTTATCACTGCCTCTTTTTCCGTTTCTGAGCTTTCGCTCCTGCAATGACCTCGGTTATTTCCTGGGTAATTGCTGCCTGTCTTGCACGATTATATAAGATATCCAGCTCATGGAGCATGTCTTTGGCACTTTTGGTTGCTGCCTCCATTGCCATCATTCTTGCGTTCTGCTCGCAGGAATAAGACTCAACTAACGCTCCATAGATGAAACCAACTACATAATCCGGTACAATTCGATCCATCACCGCCTCCGGAGATGGTTTCAATGCCAGTTCCTCCATCGGAATATCTGCAGGCAGTTTCACGTTAAAACTTGCTTTCTTCAGTGGGAGCAGCTGTCTGATCTGTGTCTCCTCCTGAATCGCATTGACCATGCTGGTATAGATGATATAGACTTCGTCTAACTCTTCTTTCCGGTACAGTTCCAGAAGTTCCTCTGCAATATTTCTTGCACGGTTCAGTGTCGGATTCTGTACGGTATAGTGGAACTGCTTATCAATCTCAATTCCACGCTGTTCAAAATAGTGACGGCCTAACTCACCTAATACAAACAGTTTGTTATTTTTATGTGCTTTCAAATGCTCCTCTGCAAGCTTTAATACATTATGGTTATAGGAGCCTGCCAGACCCTTATCTGCCGTAATAACAATATAACCTACCATCCGTTCTTCCGGCTTTTTCTCTTCGTTGGTCTTAAAATAAATGTCCTCAATATCCGGAAGATGTCTTAAGATTCTGCTCATTTCCGACTGCAGGGTAAAGAAATAAGGTTCTGTGTCAGAAAGCATTTTCTTTGATTTCTTCAGCTTCGAAGAAGAAATCATATACATTGCATTGGTAATCTTCAATGTATCATTGATACTCTTCATCCGATCCTGAATTTCCTTTGCATTTGCCATAACAACACCTGCTCATTCCTATTGATTTCTACTGTCTTCGAATTCTTTTGCAGCCGCAACAATCTTATCGGTCAGTTCATCGGAAAGCACTCTGGTTTCTTCGATTTCCCTGCCGATTTCCGGATGCTTCAAATCCATATATTCAAGAATCTCATTCTGATACTGTTTTACATTCTTTGTTTCTACTTTATCAAATACACCATGGTTTGCCATACACAGTGTCTCTACCTGCTCATGCAGGGAAAGCGGATGGCAGAGTGGCTGTTTTAAAAGCTCCATCAATGCTTTTCCATGCTGTAACTGTGCCTTGGTCATATCATCAAGGTCCGATGCAAACTGGGTAAATACTTCCATCTCACGATACTGTGCCAGGTCGATACGGATACTTCCGGATGCCTTCTTCATTGCCTTGGTCTGTGCAGCACCACCGACACGGGATACGGACAAACCAACGTTGACTGCCGGACGCATACCTGAGAAGAAAAGGTTACTCTCTAAGAAAATCTGTCCGTCTGTAATGGAAATGACGTTGGTCGGAATATATGCGGATACATCTCCTGCCTGTGTCTCAATGATTGGCAGTGCGGTAATGGAACCTCCGCCCAATTCTTCACTTAAACGGCTGGAACGCTCTAACAATCTGGAATGTAAGTAGAATACATCACCAGGATAAGCTTCACGTCCCGGAGAACGCTCTAACAGCAGAGAGATTGCACGATATGCTACCGCATGTTTGGATAAATCATCATATACGATTAACACATCTTTTCCCTGATGCATAAAGTATTCTGCCATTGCAGTTCCTGCATATGGTGCGATGTACTGCATGGATGCAGGATCACTCGCAGTTGAGGAAACCACAATGGAATAATCCATTGCATCATGCTTGGTCAGTGTAGATACGATTTTTGCTACACTGGACGCCTTCTGTCCGATGGCAACATAGATACAGATTACTCCTTTGCCTTTCTGGTTAATGATGGTATCTGTTGCAATGGAGGTCTTTCCGGTCTGACGGTCTCCGATAATTAACTCTCGCTGTCCTCTACCAATTGGGAACATGGAGTCAATGGACAAGATTCCTGTTTCCATTGGTGTATTTACTGATTTACGTTCTACAATGCCCGGTGCTTCCTCTTCGATTGGACGATAATCATCTTCCTTAATCTCGCCCTTTCCATCAATCGGCTCACCTAATGCATTGATAATTCTTCCAACAAAGCCTTCCCCTACCGGGATTCCGGCTTTTTTCCTGGTACGAACCACTTTGGTTCCTTCTTTGATTCCGGTATCACGGCCGAATAAAATAACACCGATTTCATTCTGTCTGATATCCTGTACCATTCCTTTGACACCGTTATCAAATACAACAATTTCACCATACATTGCATGGTCAATTCCGTAAATGGTTGCAATTCCATCACCAACCCAGATTACGGAACCGGTCTCACGACTGGATTCATCCCAGTCAAATTCTTCTATCTCGCTCTGGATAATCGAGATTATGTCTGCAGCACTAATTGCGCCCACAGGCTTCACCTCCCTGTTAATTTTCTTTCCAACTGACGTAAGCGACCTTCATAGCTTCTGTCATATTCTTTATGATGAACCTTAATGATATATCCGCCTAAGAGATTCTCATCTTCCTTTTCTGTCAGAACAATCTCACAGTCGGGATATTTCTCTGCAAGAATCTTTCTTGCCTCTGCTTCTTCTTCCGGCTGTGGCGTGCCTGCACAGGTCAGTTCTGCACGCAGGATATGATTCTGTCTGTCCCAATAGAGATAAAATGCATCCAGAATATCCTCTATTTCTCCGATATAACCCAGTCTGCACATCATCTTGGTATAGTTCACAAGCACCTTGGATAATCCGGCATCCTGATAAATTTTCTCTATCACGGCATCCTTCTTATGTATGGAAATCACCGGACTTGTGAGAACCTTAAGCAGTTCCGGCGTAAGCTCATAAAGCTCCCGGAGTTCATCTGCCTCCTGTCTTGTGGCACCCAGCCGATACAATACCTTTGCGTTATTTACTGCTTCCTGTGTCATGAGCATCACCTGTTTTCATAATTTTCCGTGCAGCGATAACTGCCAGTTTGGCAATCTCAGCCTGAGCTGCCTGCTGTGCCTTTTCCTGCTCGTTTGCAATATCTTCCTTGGCTTTTTCTAACATATGCTCAGTCTCTTCCCGGGTCTTCTCTACCGAGCGTGCATGCTCTTCTTCTGCTCTTGCTCTGGCATCAATAATAATCTGGTCTGCCTCCGTTCTTGCATCCGATAAGCGTTCTTCATAATCTGCCTTTAATTTTCTGGCATCTTCTTCGCTTTTCTTTGCATCGTCGAACTGCTTCTTTACCATTTCTTCTCTTGCCTCAATCACATTCATGACTCTCTGATAAAGAAATTTACGAAAGACTACATATAATACCAGCAGATTTACAACGGTCCATAAAATATTCCAAAAATTAATGCTAAGCATTTCCCGTACCTGCCTTTCTATAATCTTTCTTTATTATTTTAAGAAGAGGATGATTAACAATGCGATAACGAATCCGTAAATAGCAGTTGCCTCTGCCAATGCACATCCAAGAAGAAGTGATTTGCTGATTTTGCTCTCTGCTTCCGGCTGTCTTGCAATTGCATCTACTGCGGATGATGTTGCTTTTCCAATTCCAAGTCCTGCTCCAATACCTGTTAATACTGCGATACCTGCTCCAATTGCTACTAATAATGTTGATGACATAATATGCACTCCTTTTCTTTTCTACTTTTTTGTTTCTCTTTTTATTTTTTCTTCCCTATTCGGTTGCTTCTTTGACGAACAATGCGGTCAGAAATACGAATACATATGCCTGAATCAATCCGTCAAAAATGTCAAAATAACAGCTAAATACTGCTGGCAGAATTGCCGGTACTACCATTTTCAGCAATTCCATAATGACAAATGAACCTAATACATTTCCAAAAAGTCGCATACACAGCGACAATGGTTTGATAAAGACCTCCAGAATATTGATTGGAAGTACTACCGGCATCGGCTCTGCAAAACTCTTAAGCCAGCCCTTCGTTCCTTTCCTGCGGATACCCGCCATCTCAATCAATATGATACTCATCAGGGACAATGCTGCAGTAACATTCATATCCTTGGTCGGTGGTTTAAATCCCAGCAGACCGATTAAGTTGGCAATTCCAATATAGATTGCCACCGTCATAAGATAAGGAATATACCGCTTTCCATTTTCGCCTATGGTATCCCGGAAGAAGTTATTCAACCCGTTTACAGCCGTTTCCAGAATAATCTGTCTGCGTCCCGGATGTTCCACACTTAAGTTCCTGGTCAGTAGTATGCACAGCACAATAACTACTGCCATGATAATCCAGGTTACTACTACGGATTCATAAATGGGAATGCCTCCGAATATCGGAATTGTAAATACCGTTTCACAGTTCAATTCTTCCATCAGGCTATTTACCAGAGCATCCATCTGTCTCACTTCCTTCTGCTGCTCTAAGGCATTTTTAAATCGTTAAAATTCTAACAAGAAAAAAATGCAAACGCAACCGTTTTCTTCCTGTGAAAATAGGTCTGACCATTTGCTGTTTTTTCGTGTAAATATTCCATATTCTTCTGCAATTTTTGCCAGTTTTTTGGTTGTTTTTTTATGCAATTTGTACACTTGCGTCAATTTGTATATTTTGGTATTAAAAAAATGCAGAAATTTCCTGTTTTTTCACAAACATTTTCTGCATTTTTCTTATTCTTTATAGACTTTATACAATTTTAATCATTAAGCTTACTTCACCAGAATTCCGTGGTGTTCCTCCATATAACCGCCGAAAATGGCATTCTTATAGCCTAATTTCTTAAATGCTTTTACCGCCTTTTCGGACCGGTAGCTGTAACTTCCTATAATATAAAAAGATTTTTCCTTATCCGGAAATCTCCGCAAAATACGGTCTTCCGTTATCTTGTCCAGCGGAATATTCTTTGTTCCTGCCACATGTCCTTTCTGGTAATCTTCCTTTGCCCGGCAGTCAATTATAATTGCATTTTCCGAAGTATGCGCTGCATTGATTGCTTCATTTACAGTCAGACGTTTCTTAAAAATACCCATTCTTCTGTTCCCTTCTTCTTTTGTTATGCTTTTGCCTGCATATAAATCCGGATGTTTTCTTCTAATAAATCCAGATCCACCGGTTTGGCAATGTGTGCATCCATCCCTGCTTCCATACAGGTCCGGATATCTTCCGCAAAGGCATTGGCAGTCATGGCAAAAATCGGTATTTTCGCTGCTTCCTTCTTCTTAAGTCTCCGGATTTCTTTCGTTGCATCATAGCCATTCATAACAGGCATCTTAATATCCATTAAAATAATATTATATCGTCCTTCCTCCGCTCTTGCAAACATTTCTACGGCTTCCTTACCATTTACTGCCCGGTCACAGTCTGCACCTTCCATTTTTAACAGTTCTTCCAATATTTCTGCATTTAAATCATTATCATCTGCTATCAGAAAACGCATTCCTTTTAATGTCATTTTCTCTTTTTCTGTTGCTTGTCCTTTTCCCTGCAATTGCTGCTCTTTTCTTGCCTGTTCGATGCACCGTTTAAAATTTGTCACAAAAAACGGCTTGCTTAAAATACTTTGAATTCCAGCATAACCCGCTGCTTCTTCTATCTCCTTACAATCATAGGCAAAAAGCAGTAATACTGTTTTCTCTCCCAGAATCCGATGCAATTTTTCTGCTGTAGTAACACCATCCATTCCCGGCATCTTCCAGTCTATAATTACAACATCCCAACTCTTTGTTTTTCCAGTTTCTACCATCTGTTCTGCCATATGAACCGCCATTTCGCCGGAATCTGCTGTCTGCACATCAATCCCAAACGGATGCAGCGTATCCATAATATATCTTCCTGATTCACTCTCATCATCAACCACCAGTACCTGGCTTATCTTCTGCAGTTTCCACCAGTTAACCTTCTCCTGGTACTTTATTTTCCGGAAATTCAAAATCACCTCAAAAGTAGTTCCTTTTCCAAGCTTACTCTCCACATGAATGCTTCCACCCATTAACTCCACCAGACTCTTGGCAATTGGCATTCCAAGACCCGTTCCGGAAACCGGATTAACAGTGCTTTGCACTTCCCGGCTGAATGGGTCAAAAAGATTCTTAAGATACTCTTCACCCATCCCCTGTCCATTATCACTGATCCGGAACTGATACTGTGCAAAGTTTCCCTTTTTCTTTGGTACTTCTGTAATATCAAATACTATCTTACCGCCCTTTGGGGTATATTTTACTGCATTGGATAAAATGTTCAGCAGTATCTGCTTCAGACGTAATTTATCTGCTTCCACTTCTTCTGTTTCTATCCGATGTACATGAATCATGAATTCCTGCCTCTTCTCTCTGGTCTGTGAACGGATGATCATATCCAGTTCTTCCACCAGTTCAGCAATATTCGTGTTCGTAATATTAAGGACCGTTTTACCGGCCTCAATCTTCGACATATCAAGGACATCATTAATGAGTCCAAGCAGATGTTCCCCTGAATAAGTCAGTTTTCTTGCATATTCCCGGACACAATCCGAATTTTCAGCATCTCTTGAAATCAGTGTAGCCAGTCCCATAACCGCATTTAAAGGAGTCCTCATATCATGGCTCATATTGGATAAAAATACACTTTTCGCTTCATTGGCACGCTCTGCCTCTGCTTTTGCCGTATTTGCAAACTGCACCGTCTCTTCCAATGCAGTATTAACTTCTTCCAGCTTCTCTGCTGCTTCTGCCTGCTGCATTGCATTTCGTCTCGCGTAAGCTACCTTATTCTTTTCATTATAAATCCATAGAATACTGATACCCAGTGCTGCTAACATTGCAATGATAATACAGGTCACTGTCAGCCAGATATGCAGCATCATAATCTGATAATCTGCCAGTACATTCTGCACAATCGTACTGTCCACTTCGCAGGCTATCATATACTGTGTTCCTTTTAATGCACGATACGAAAAATAGTCGGACTCATTTTCACGTTCCAGGGTTATACACCCGGAGCTGCGTTCTGCATAGTCCGACTTCACTTTTTCATAATCTTTCTTATTCATAATCTTTTGTTCATGGTAACTATCAAACAGATTATAATTTATGGTTACTTCACCCGGCTCATTATTAATGCTTGCGTATGCCACTTCTCCGTTTTCATCCATGACATAGATATTAGCCTGTCCGTTATAAGCAGACGTTACAAAAAGATCGTTAATAATCTGTGGCCGGAAGAGAAATGCAATTGCTTCATATTCTTCCCCATTGACCAAAAAAGAATCTACTGATTTTGCAATTATAAAGATTTCCTCTCCATCCTTCCAGGTGCAGTACTGCGCAATTCCTTTATTCTCACCAAATAATTCCGACAATCCATCCTGCATCTGTATTCTGCCATTCAGTCCACGCATGCACAGATATTCACCTTCATCATTGACAAAGACAATATCCCGCACCATATTACTTTCCATAGAGTCAAAATAGTTCTGGTAATCTTTCAGTTCTGCTTCCCTTTCCCCATCCCCGAACATATATTTTTCAATAGAATCTATCTGTTCATAAGTAATCTCCAGACGGTTCCGGTAAGCACGCTCCATCTGTTCCATCAGTTCAGATAAACTCTGTTTGCTGTTCTTATCAATGTATTGGTTTGAACCCCCAAGGTCTTTTGACATCCATCCAAATATCAAAGCCATAACCACAATACATACAATTAATACCGTAAAAACCTTTTTTTCCTGCTTTTCCTTTTTCATCCCACATAATACCTTCCAATCTGTTTCAGCTTATCAGACTGGTTCCTGCAAATTTTGTCGAAAAAGCAAGATGTCTCTGCCTAATTAAATCTTTCCTGAAGTCCGTTTTTCCCTTAAGTCCTCTACCAGCGCATAAACCTCCGGTCTCCGTTCCTTCAGATGTTCGTCTAACGCATGCCGGCGTTCTTTAAAGCGCTCTGCCAGTTCCGGATGTTCCTTTGCAATACGCTCATGTACTTCCCGTCGATGTTCCTCTAACCGCATAGCCAGCGTTCTTTCATCTTTACCGGAAATATTAACAATCTCTTTCAAATGTTCCTCTAAATGCTCCAGCCACTCATCTTCGTCCAGTTCTTCCATATGGGACCAGCTTCCATGTAACAGCTTTTCCACATCTCCTGTCTTTTTCAGCTGTTCTATCTGTGCCACAATCTGCCGCTCTATAGCATCTTCAGTTTCCGAACCAAATGCCCAGACAAATTCCTGCACCCGGTTATCCGCCCGCTTTCTTGAGGCACTGCGCTGTTTATTGTCTACACCGCCCTCCAGCGGATAAGGACGTTCATAACCCATATCCTTTAAAGCAATATGTATTGTTCTTCTTGCGCTGCCCTCTTCTATGATGTGTCCCAGACCAAGCTTTCGCATCTGTTCATTCAAATCTGCAATATGTTCTGTAATATAAAAACAGATACCACGTTTCTTAAGGCCCTGATACAGCATTTCCAACTGATCCGCCGCTGTAATGTCCATGGAGCCGATAGCACTGGCATCTAAAATGACTGCCTTCGTATCCTCTTTTATATTGTCTTCAATGTCCCGCTTTAACATCTGCACATTAGCAAAAAAGAGATTACTGCTGAACCGGTATATCAGAACGCCTTCTATCGCATGTATCTGATGACTTTCTTTTAAATCCCGGAAATGGCGATGTCCCGGCTGGATTCCAAGAAAACATCTTGATGGCTTGGCAGTACGGATAATCATCTCAGTAAAGGAAAGTATAATGCCAATCAAAACGCCATTGATGGTTCCAAGCATCAGCACGCCAAAGAATGCTCCTAAGAAAATGAAGAATTCTGTACGGCTGACCTTCAACAATCTTGCAGCAAGCTCAAATTCCGTTGCCCCAAGTAATGCAGAAATTACAATTGCCGTCAGCATCGGAATCGGAAGATAGCCGATAAATCCGGTTCCGCAAAGCAACAATACCAGCATGGATAAACCGGCTATGATTCCAGTCAGCTGTGTCTTACTCTGATACTGTTCTCCCATTGCAGTTCTTGAAACAGAGCCATTAATAGGACAGCAGCCTGTAAATGCTGCCAGGAAATTTCCCATGGAGAATGCAAAAATTTCCTGATTATCATTCATTCGATATCCATTCTTCTGTGCGAAATTATTTTCTGCCAGAAGCGTTTCTGCCATAATGACCACTGCCACCGAAAGGCTGATAGTTACTACCTCTTTCATCGGAAGCATGCGGATATCCGGAATCACAAACTGTGGAAGTCCCGGTTCTACTGCAGACAGCGTCTGGATCCCCCATTCCCTCACCGGAAAAAATTTTGTCATTACTGCTCCTGCTGCCATTAAAAGCACTGCCATTGGAAATTTCGGCATTACTTTCTTTGATACAAGAAGTATCAGAAGGGAAATGCCGCCTAAAATCAGGGATGGCAGATTCACCTTCGTCTGCCCGATATGCTCCACCAGCTCAATGAGTTCTCCAACGCCGGCGGTACCGCCCATTAACTTTGGTACCTGCATCAGAATAATCGTGGTGCAGATTCCGGTAATAAATCCACCCATAACCGGTGCCGAAATATAGTTCACCAGTTTTCCCGCTTTCATAAAATAAAACGCCAATAACCAGACTGCCACAAAGAAAGTAAGTACCGGCACTGCTGCAATTGCTTCACTGCTTCCACTCTCAATACCAAGTCCCACCAGTGCCGAACCGATTAAGGCTGCCGGTGCCGCATCTACGCCAAAAATAAACTGTGGTGAAGTCGAACACAGTGCAAATATCAGAATTGGGAAAATGGAACCATATAGACCATAGACTGCCGGAAGTCCTGCAATCTGTGCATAGCCCATAGCTATCGGAATGGAAACTGCCATAATAATAATACCGGCCAGAATATCCTTTGGAAAATTTTTCTTATCATATTTACGAATGGTAGCTGCAAGTTGTATGCGCATATTATCGCTTCTTTCTACTATATTATTTTTTATTATACGGCAAATAAGATGATTGTACAATTCTTTTGGCAGCAGAAAGGACAGGCTCTTTATCCGTGCCTGTCCTTTCTGTTCTGGTTGTTCTAATTATTCTGTTCTGTTTATTCCATTCTGATTATTCTTTTTTATTTCTGATTATTCATTTTCAGTTGCTTTCTTTCTTCTGAAAACAAACATTCCTCCACAACCTGCTGCAATTAATGTCATACAAACTGCAATTGCAGAATTATCACCTGTCTTTGGTTTACCGGATGTCTTTACGGTTGGCTGGCTATTTGCTGTTGTTGATGCATTTGCTGCTGTCCCAGCCGCACCACCGGAAGCTGTACTGTCACTTCCGGAAGTTGTCCCGCCATTTCCGGATGTTGTACCACCATTTCCTGTGGCTGCCGTATCTGCCAGCTTTTCTGTGGTAATAAGATAAGTAGAGCAATGATTCTGTTTTACGGTCAGATATCCTTCTGAATCTACTACTCCTGCATCAATATTTAAAATCGTTCCATTGTCAAATAACCGGCTGTAATATAAGGTCTTTCCGGCATACCGGGTTCCCACAAAAATACGAATCTGTGCTTCTGCCGGAAGCTGACCGGAATAATTATACTTAATCTGTTCAATGAAAATATTCTTATTTACTGCACTTGGAAGTGTGCCCAGCTGACTGTAATCTTTTACAATCTTTACTCCAAAATCATAGCTGGAAACATGATCAACGGCTGACATGGTTCCTTTTCCAAAGGTAAAGGAAAGCTCATCATTGGATTTGATAACAATGTCCTTTGTCTGATTCTCTGCCAATATCTGCCGGAATCCATTGTCGGAAATAGCGGTATCTCCATCTGTTACATCCACTACACCATTCACTACAACCTGCTTCGGTGTAAAGGAAATCACATCCGCCCCGGAATATACATTGTAAACATTCTCTACTTCTTTTCCTTCAAATTCATAACCAGCCGGTAAGGTATCTTCCGCAAGCGCCATGTTTTCTACAAGCTCTTTCATAACCGGATGTGCTGCGTCCATAAGATATCTGGTTTCCTGTGTATTATAATCCGTATAACTCATAAGAATCGGACAAAGAATCCGGTAAGAATTACCAGCCTCATAATAGGTTCTTCTATAAATAAAGGTGTCTCCCGTATCCTGTTTCTTTACCAGACAGGCATCACTTCCTCCACTTGCCATCGTAGTGGAATAATAAGCTGCTATCTCTCCATTTGCTGTATATGCCGAAATATCCGTAAGCTTATCTTCTACAGTTATTGCTACCTCTGCATCCAGCGTAGTGCATTCCAGCAATTTTTCAATCCGGTAGGTCTTATTTCCGGACATATCGGTTACTTCTGTTATAACAAACCGGCCTTCTTCTCCGGTTTTTGTATACACATCACTCTGGACCGGACTGATATCAGTTCCAAAATAACCACCATATACCTGAATCATTTCAAAAGGATGCTCTGCCTGAATCTTCATGTCATTAACCTGTCCCTTTGCCACAATCGGTGATGACGTATAATTCCAGGATGAACCAAACGGACATCCGTCAGTTCCACGATATACCGTTACTGTACTGTCCCCGGAAACCGTCAGCAGCGACTTGCCGCCTTCTGCAAATAATTCAATACCATCCGGGTTCTTTCTGTTTTCATTGACAGTAAGGCTTCCGGAACCGCAGATTGTCAGGGAGCCGCCCCAGCCGCCATGCCAGATTCCAAGATTCTGCAGCTTATTACTGCCTACCAGATTCAATTTAAAATCGTCTCCCATCATGTTGGTATAAAGTGCAACATCCGGATGGTCATAATTGGTTAAGGTCAGCGTATTGCTTGCCTGGTCATAAGACGCTCCGTCCACTGTATTTTTCTCATTGGTGGAAAATACAACCGTATCATTCAATTGAATATTGGCAAATGCAAACTCTCCTTCCATGCATGGTCCATTTGATGCCTGCACCGGAATCATGGACGGAACCATCATCAGGGATGCTGCCAGTGCCACTGCACCAATACATTTTAAAGCACGTTTCATTTTCATAAATCTATCCTTCCTTTCTTCGTATTATAAAAACACTATAAGGAAAACGATAGATTCTGTGCAGTCTACATCCGTTTCAAAATATGAGAAATTTATCTCACCCAGCTTTTTTGCAGCATTTCAAGCTACTAATCCTGCTTGCCTAATGAAGTCTTTCTTAATGCTGCCGCAATAATAAATGCATACACTCCACCAATCAGTGAGGTAACTACCTGAGTCAGTGAGAACTGAAGCTGCAATACCTTTAACATTGGTGCCATTTTCTCCGGTAGCATGTTCGGTAAGATAATAAGAGAAATTACAACTCCCATAAATAATCCTTTTAAGATAGAACCGATTACAATAGAAACCGGGAATCCTGCTTTACTACCAAGCTTACCCTTAAACAACGCTACACAAAGCACCAGAATGGCATTTCCTGCCATAATGCATGGAAACATTGCTGGAATGGCTGCCATTACCGGGCTTCCGGTAATAAAGAATGCAGTAACCGGTGTAATAATACTTAAAATAATTCCGCATGCCAGTCCCGCATACAATACAGTTAAGATTAATGCTGCATTGATAACTGGTCCTGTTATGTATACACTTAAATTTTTAAAGAACTGACTTGCAATACAGATTGCAAGCATAATTGCACTAACTGTAATTTGTCTGGTTTTCATTTTCATGATGTCTTTCTCCTCCTGTGCATCTATATTCGTAGGAACCGACCTGTTCCATACCAACGCAATCATACTCCAATGAAAGCCAGAATGCAACCGGATGATTTCTCATCTGCGATTCTGTAAACCATTTTTATAATTGTTCCAGTGTGCTCTTTACACTATTTGCGGCACTTAAAATCACATTGGACGATGCTGCAATCTCCTCCGTTGCTGCAGCAAGATTCTGAATCCGGTTGCCGGTATCATTTACAACATTTGCCAGCTCATCCGCATCTTTGATAATCTCCGCAATGGATTCTTTTACCTTTGCCTGGCTCTCTGTACTCCGGGATGCCGTATCCTTGGAATTCATGGCCAGTTTATTTATCTCATCTGCAACTACTGCAAAACCTCTTCCCGCCTCTCCTGCACGGGCTGCTTCGATATTGGCATTCAATGCCAGAAGATTAGTCTGTGCAGCAATGGAGACTACTTCCTGATTATTCTCTGCCATAGATTCCAACAGCATATCAATCTCCTGCATTCTGCCAGTCAGCTTCTCACAGAATTCAGACACATTACCAATTTCCTCTGATACTGCACTGCATTCCGTCGCATTACTTTCGTTTCCATTCACCATATCATCCACAGAATCATAGAGTGATACAAACAAGTCATTGACTGTCTCCACCGTTGTTTTAATATTCTCCTGCTGTTTCTCCACTGCATCTTTTTCTGCCTTGATTTCATCAGCAAGTTCTAATGCTCTCTTCTTCTCTTCCTCTACGGTATCCTTTACAAAATGAATACAATTTTCCTTCTTATTGAAGCCATTATAAATAGCAAATGCCATCTTTTCACAGCTTTCATAGCCACAACATTCGCAGTCAATGCATCTTGCTTCCTTAGTCTTCTTGCCCATCTCATCATAAATCTGATTCAGTTCCTCTGTAGACGGAAGTTTATAATTGCACTCTTCGGAGCGGTCTGTATATTTTCTAAGATAATTCTCCAGGTTTAATTTTGAGAACTGCTTATTTAATTTTGCAAGCCGCTGTGCCGGAGTCAGTTTTCTTGACCAGGCACTGTTCTTCGTATTCTTCTTACAGTTCTCCTGTATCTGATGGATATTATATAAAGCTGTATCTGTTCTTGCAATTTCCTCTTCGACACCGGTTCCATAAATACAACCCATGCCACAGTTTAATGCATCAATGAATAATTCCTTATTCATGCCCTTTGCAATTTCTTCCTTATGCTCCTCTAAATAACGATATGTATGCTTCTCTCCTTCTATCTGGCGTATATATACATCGTCCCCTAAGAACCAGTATACATTTTCCTTTAAGCCACCCGGCATCGGATAGATGGAACCAAGTCCATATTCAATTTCATCACTGGCAAATGTGCCTGATATATTATGTTCTCTTACATATTTCATCAAATGATCAAATGTCACATTATACGATACATAGCCTTCTGTATCCGGGTCATGAATCTCTGACCATTTTGCAACACATGGACTGATAAATGCCAGTTTATCCGTAATTCCCATCTCCTGTTTTGCATAAATTGCGCTGCACATCATCGGACTGTGTACCGGGAATAACTTTGGAAGAAGCTCCGGTAAGTAGTGTTCAATATATCCCACAATTGCCGGACATGGCTGGGAAATTCCACCGGTAAAGTTGTATTTCTTTACATAATTAAGATATCCCCAGGTTGTAATGTCTGCACCGAAAGATACACTGATTATACGGTTCACTCCAAGATTCTTTAATCCTCCCAATACCTTCTCATAATCTCCAGGATAATTTGCCTTGAACGCCGGAGCTAATAGTATGGATATTTTCTCACCTTTTGCAAGGTCTGCAAAGAATTGCTCCGTATCATCTTCAAATTCTCTTGCACCATGCTTGCAGGCATCCATACATGCACCACAACCAATGCACTTTGCCGGATCTACCTGAATCCGCTCTGTTCCATCTTCTTCTGTTACTGCCACACATGCCCCCGGACAAGGACACACGCGAATACATTTGTTACACCCAATACAGCTGTCATTGGTAAAAACCAGACTCATTTCAAGCACCACCCTTTACTTATACTCATACATTAACTTTTTCAATTTCAACAAATAATATCCCATATTTGTCTATTCGTTAATAATATTATTTCTCAACAAAATTGTCAAATATTCACACTTTCTCACAGGATTTATTCTTACGATTTTTGTCAATTTTCGGCAATTTTTGTGCAAAAATAATCTTTGCAGCTATTGTCCGATAGAAGTTCGCAGCTACTTCATCAGAAAATGCTCCCGCTCAGGGTATTGCTGCCGGAATGCTTCCAATGCAGCTTTCTGCAAAACAGCAAATTCTCTGTCCATATGAAATTTATGTGGCATTGTAAATGCAATTGCACTTATCTGCTCTGCAATTTTTTTAGCAATTCCTTCCTCTGACAACTGTCCCATTCCAAATACGAAAGAGGTGAATCCTCTCCCCTTTTTACTCACATCCATAAATGTCAGAAACGTATTTTTTAGCTCTGCCTGAAGTATCTCCTGTTCCACCGGGCTTCGATTCTCTACATCCAGAAGATATAACCCATTTATGATTTCAACTGCCTGTTTCTTCCGCTGTCCCGAAAAATCTACTCCTGTACTTTCCGAAAGATATTTCATCTGCATCAGATAACCAATAAAGGTATCCTCTTTCTTTTTCTTCTTTCCATATCGTGCATATAAAAGCTGCTCCCGGAAAATGTCTCCTTCTGTCTGTTCCGTACACCCGTATTTCTGCCATAGTTCCATTCTTTTTCCAGCATTGACTTCCTGATAAAAATCATTCAGCCACTTTGAATCTTCCTGCATAATATTTCCTCTTCGTCACTATTTTATAAAATCTTCAACATTACTGATGTCAACTTTACGATATTGGGATACATAATATTTTTCTTCCTGCAGGCTTTGTACTTCCTGATTTTTTCCATCGTAAATGTCCACTGCAAGCCTTGCCATTTCTTCAGCCTGGTCTTCCTTGTCATTATATACGGTTCCCTGCATGGTTCCATTCTGTATTGCCTCTAATGCATCTTCCAATCCGTCAATGCCAAATATAATCGGCCACTCTTTCTGATTATAACCGGCATCTTTATAAGCTTCAATTGCCCCTAATGCCATTTCATCATTATTGGAAATAACCATCTCCACTTCTGTCCCATACTGACTGATAATCTGATTCATTCTATTTTCCGCCTGTCCCCTGTTCCAGTCTGCAAACAGGTAGCTCAGTTTTTCCAGATTGATTCCCTGTTCTATCAGTGTCTTTACTGAACTGTCTGTACGGCTGATGGCATCCTGATGTCCAGCCTCTCCCTCCAGTAAAATATACTGAATTCTCCCATCCTGATTCCTGTCAACCTCAGGATGATTCTTTATATAATCTGCTGCAATTTCTCCCTGCATCTCGCCGGACTGTTTTGCCTCACATCCCACATAGTATAGTTGATTCCACTGCGACAAATCCTCCGGAACCGGTTCTCTGTTAAAGAAAATGACAGGAATATCATGCTGTCTTGCCAGTCTGATAACGGTTGTCGGATCCGTTCGGTCAACCAGATTTACACATAAGATATCGCATCCGGCATCTATCATTTCTTCGACAATTTCATTCTGGGCTTTCTGATCATTATCTGCACTTCTGACAGATGTTATAATCTTCCGCTCTTCTGTTTCCCGCTTCTTTAACTCTTCCTTCAGTTCATCCACCGTGGCGTTGATAAACGGGTCATCATGCGTATAGGTAACTACACTCACCCTCAGTGTATTTTCTATCCGTTTTGTCTTCTGATTGCATCCGGGCAGCACCAGTATCAGTATTATCAGTGTTACCGTAACCGCCATTGTCCTTCTTCTTGTTCTACTCATATGAATACAAAAACCTTTCCAGATCTTTTGAATACAAATCTTCTTTATTGATTATTCTGACTTCTGTTTCACAACTGTTCATTTTATAAAAGGAATGCCTTAGCTTTTTTGCAATCTCATTCATACTCATATACCCCGTCTCGTAATCATCCGGTACGACAAGACATTCTATATTCTGATTATCTAATAACACAATTGTTTTTTCACTGCTTCCAACTCCATAAATCTTTGCACCGTGATACTTATTTCCTTCTGCAGCCTCACCCACTTCTTCTAATGCCCAATTGTCCAGAATTACCAGATAATCCACCTGTTTCTTAGATGCAATAATCTCACTGGTGTTCTGGTTTCCCCTGGCATAATTGTACTCCCAGGAAATTTCACAACCACTTCCCTCCAGTCCATCTTTTAACCCTGCAATTCTGTTCACATTTTCCTCTGTCTCTGCCTTTCCAAGAATGACACCGATTTTTTTATTCTCCAGTTGTTCTTCATCATCCTGTATTAACCGCTTTGCAAGCATCTGACCAATCTTATAATTATCCGGTTTTACCGTTGCATAACCAGATGGCTCTTCTGCGTAGGTATCCTCATTAATCAGTATAAACGGTCTCTCTCCCTGCAGCCGGTTCAGCATAGTCTTTGTTTCTTTTCCCGGAGCCGGACAGATTACAAATGCATCTACATTATTCTGCAGTTGTTCATTAATCAGTTCCTCTTCATCCTCCATGCTTTCAATTAAATCTGTATTACAAATGATCAGATGCAGATTATTATTTTCCGCAGACTGTTTTAACCCATTCAGCAATGCATCCCATCTCTTATCTCCGGAATCTTCCACAATAACCGCAACTCTTTTCATAGACTCATTATCTGAAAAAATCCTGATTATAAAAAATGCAGCCAGTACAATAAGCATCAGTTCTGTGAGGATAAAGGTAATCTTATTTTTTTTCATCTTCTACCCTCTCTCTTTTTCTGTTCTGATTTTCAAGTTCTCCACGTTTTTCCTCTGAATAAGGAATTGCCGGGATATGTATTACAACCTTTGTTCCTTCATCCGGCTCACTGTAAATTTTTAATCCATATTCTTTGCCAAACATCAATTGTATTCTGGTATGCACATTGATAAGCCCAACTCCCGAACCATGCTTTGGAACTTTTTCACTATTTGTCAGAAGATTATCAACCACTTCCTGGCTCATGCCCATTCCATTGTCCTCTACCGACAGGAAAATATCATTCCCTTTCTGCTCACCGCGGACAATAATTTTGCCGCCCTCATCTTCATCCATATTTCCTACTCCATAATAAATTGCATTTTCAAGCAATGGCTGTACTACCAGTTTTACAGTACAGCATTCCTCTACGTTTTTATCAATCAGAAATTCCACCTGAAAACGGTCTTTATAACGAATCTGCTGTATATTCATATAACTTTTGCTATGTTGTAATTCTTCCGAAATCCTTATCACTGTTTTTCCTTTTGAAAGACTGATGCGAAGCAGTTTTGCCAGTTCCGAAATCATAAAAACAGCTTCTTCATTCTTATTTGCCTCTACCATCCAGGTGATGGATTCCAGTGTATTATAAAGAAAATGTGGATTAATCTGGCTTTGCAGTGCATCCATTTCACTTTTTCTCCGCTTATTCTGCTGCCGGATAATTTCTTCCATCAATTGTTCTATCTGCTTATATGAATTCTGGACAGAATATGCCAGATGCCTTATCTCCGAAGCACCCCCTATATATATTTCAGTCTTTTCTCCTGTTTCATAAGACTTTACGGATTCATCCAATTTCAAAATCGGTTTTGAAATCTTTTTTGCCATAATTTTATTCACAACAAAAAGCATCATCAGAAGAATAATTGCCGTGGCAATTATATAATACCGGAACTTATTAATGCTTGCCGTCTGCACCCCCTCCGGTACAACTCCTACCAGTTTCCATCCGGTATAAGATAGACTGTTCACTACTATATTACTTTTTTCCCCATTCACAGAAATCTCATATGTACCATCTGCATAACCAGCAGCTGTACTGCTATCTTCTGTAAAAAGTCCCCTGTCTATTTCTGCTTTTCTTGGGTGATAAAGAATTTCTCCATCATCTGTACATAAATAATAATACGTCTCTCCCGCTGCTTCATTCAGGTTATCTAAAACCTCTTCTATCATGGAATACTTCATATCAACCAGCAATACTCCACTGTCCGGAGTGTCACCATGATTCATATCCACCAGGCTGCTTAAAGACACCACCCAGTTATATTGATATGTCTCATTCCCAAACAAATCCTGAATATGGGGTGTTGATATATGTATATTTTCTATCTCATCTGTAGCACTTTTATACCAGTCCTGCTCTGTTACTTTCTGATTCTTTTCTCTGGTAGCCACTGGTTCTGCTGCAATAATTTTACCATCACTGTCATAAAGAGCCATACTCTGCAGCTTATCATTATTTACTTCATACAACAGGCTGAACTGCCTGCTGAATTCCTGATCAGAAATATCATATTCCTGCACAATATTATAATTAACAGCATTACAAATCTGTCTCATATTCCGCAGTTCATTATTTACCTGATCCACTGTACTCTCTATCCGGCTTTCTGCATTGGAAATTGCGGTTTCTTTTACTGACATTTTAAAACGGCTATAAATCAGTAATCCCATAACTATTGTTGTAACAATGGTCAGGGCAGAAAGAACTGTCATAAGCAGTGACTGTATATCCATCCAGGCTGAAATATTCTGCATCATATTTTGAATTATATTCCTTTTTTCGTGCTTTTTCTTTCTGTTTTTTTTCTGATTCATACCTATCCATATTCCTATTCTGGTGATTTTCTGTATTTTGACGGAGATACTCCAAATTTCTTTTTAAACACATAACTGAAGTAATTTGCGTCCAGATACCCTACTTTTTCTCCAATTTCATAACTTTTATCATTGGTTTCTACAATAAGCCTGACTGCGACATCCATCCGGTAATCCGTCAGATATGTAATAAAGGATTTCCCGGTTTCTTTTTTAAATATCGTTGAAAAATACGAATTGGATACACCAAGCACTGAGCATACCGTATCCAGGGAAAAATCAGGTTCCATATAACGCTCTGCCACAACATTCTTTGCATCTGTAATCAGCCGCCTTGAAGTATTATTTCTTGCACTTTTCAACTTTTCACTAATTGCCACTGCTGCTTTTTTCATCCACTTCATCAGAGTTGCTTTATCCAGTTCCGGCACCTTTTCATAGAGATTTTCTTTTTCTTCAAAGAAATCATTAAAGTCCATAAAATTATTGGCGCAGAACCGGTAAAAAGCACCTACCATCTCCATAACTGATAAATGATACTGATTTACTGTGGCAGCACTTTTATGAAGTTTTTCCACTTCCCTCTCTACTGCTGACTCAATGTCTTTTACATTTCCAAGATAAATCGTTTTAAACAACTCATGCATTTTTGTATCTTCTGACTGTACGGCTACCGTCTGCTCCCGTGGAACTACTTCCGCAATATTTATAGCCCTTGCAGTTCCATAAAGAACCCGGTAGGATACTGCTTTTCTTGCACCTTCATAAGAATTACTGATATTCAAAAGACTATCGCAATATCTTCCAACACCAGCCGTTACAACTGCACCAATCACACGGTTCGCCCATCTGCAGAATCTATCGCAAAAATCTGTCAGTTCTGTTGCCTTATCTTCTGAATCAAGCGATACTATCAAAACTGTATTCCCAAGATACATAAATTCCTGACAGTTGAGTTCTGATGCAATCCTTTCCTTTATTTCATGCTCGACAGACATGGATAACAACAATGGATTCATTCCTTCCGGCACATGGTGCTCTGAAGTATGAAATACCACGCTGCAATAATAGGGTCCCTCCAGTGGAATCTGATAAGCAGATAAAAATTTCTCATATTCTGTCTCATTTACCCTGCCTTCAATTAACGAAACAAAAAAATTCGTCCTTAGCACCGGAAGTGCATCCTGGAAATAATTTTGCAGTTTTTTAACATTTAATTTTTCTTCTCTTTCCCGGTTTAAAGTCTCTTTCAGTCTTTCCATGCAGTCAGATAATTCAACTGCATTTACCGGCTTTAACATATATTCTTCAATTTCCAGATGTACTGCCTCTTTGGCATATTCAAATTCATCAAATCCTGTAAAAATAATAATATGTATATTTGGATAATCATTATTTAACTTCTGCGCCAGTTCCAGGCCATTCATATAAGGCATTTTTATATCGGTTATCACAACATCCGGCTGTATATTTTCTACCAGTTCCAGGGCTTTCACTCCATTGGTTGCACTGCCTGACACCTCAAAGCCCAGTCCATCCCAGTCCATCTTATGTTCCATTGCCTGGATTGCTTCTATTTCATCATCAACTAAAATCACTTTATACTTTTCCATATGACGTTCCTCTTTCAGCATGTTCAGCTCTTTCTTCTCCTGCTCTTATTATATCAGACAAATGTCTTTTTCTGAATACCTGATATTGTTTAGGCCGTCCATTCATCTCTGGCGATGAGCGGGCGGCCTATGGTGATTATATGTGAATGATTATGATTACGAATTACTTATTTTTTCTGTACATATTTCAGACAGTCAAGTGTTACTGCTGCCAAAATGATGATTCCTTCGAAAATAAACTGAAGATTTGTATCAATACCCAAAATGGTAAGGGAATATGTAAGGGATGTAAAGATAAGTACACCAGTTACAACTCCGGAAATCTTACCAATACCACCGGTAAAGGATACACCACCAACTACGCAGGCTGCAATAGCATCCATATCCCATCCTTGTCCATATGCTGCACTACCGGAACCAACCATTCTGTTACATTCCAGCCAGGAACCAAATCCATACAGGATACCTGCCAGAATAAATGCTCCTAATGTTACTTTAAATACAGATATACCGGAAACTGCTGCTGCTTCAGGATTTCCACCAACCGCATACAGATTCTTACCAAATGTTGTTTTATTCCAGATGAACCATACTACGATAATTGCAACAACAGCCCAAAGGATAATTGTCGGGAATTTTCCAATCTGCGGAATAAACATAGCCGGGATTGCAGAATCAATAGCTCCGAAGGAAACACCTTTTGTTGCATATGTTACAAGTCCGAAAATAATCAGCATGTTTGCCATGGTTGAAATAAACGGATGCATCTTGAACTTCGCCATAAAGAAGCCTGCCAGCATAGAAAATGCTGTTGTAAGTACAATACAGACTGCCAATGCAAGAATTGCTCTTGCAGCAACCGGGATACCGGTAAAGTCAAAGATATGGCCAAATACACCACCTGTATTAATTCCATTATGCATGATGATGGTTGCTGTTACCATACCCATACCAACCATACGTCCAACAGAAAGGTCAGTACCTGTTAAAAGAATCAGTCCTGCAACACCTAATGCCAAGAACATTCTTGGTGAAGCCTGCTGCAGAATATTTAAGATGTTTGTCGTTGTCAGTAACTGTGTATTCTTTACAACCGGTGTAATAATACATAAAGCAATGAAGATTAAAATAATGACAATATACAACCCATTTTTATAAAGGAACTGTGTGGTATTAAAGGTATATTTGTAATTTTCAAATTTCTGTGCTCTCTTCTGTGCAAATGTATATCTTGACATACGGAGTAAGTCAATCAGATGATACTTATGTGCATATGCATCATGCCTTCTGTCCTTAATTTCCTGAAGTCTGGACTCATGTGCCATCTGGGCATCAAATAATTTATTCTTATAAACATACTTCTCGTCTTTTTTCTCATCTGCATCGCTGAGTCTGCTCATATTCTGCTCATGCTCTGCTTTGATGGAAGCACATATATTTTTGTATTCTGCATTTTCAGCTTCTTTCTCAGCTTTGCAGCTATCAGCAACTTTCTGATAGTAATCATTTTTATAATGTTTTGCAAGATAACCTTCTGCATCTGCGATAAGCTTTGATACTTTGTCTTTATTCGAAGACTCCACCGCTTTTGCCTTTTCTAAGGCTTCCTTGTCCTTTGCAATCATTCTGCTCTTTTCTTCTTTTGTTAAATTCTTATTTTCCTTTACGATTGCAATGTGATTTTTTAAGCTGCGCACCTTATCTGAACCATCCTTACGAAGTTCATCAATCTGTGCCTGTATTTTTCCTACATATTCATCAATCGGCTTCAAAAGCTCTGCCTCTGCAGCGGATGAAAGAATAATACTACTGTCTGCCATATCCAATGCTCCTTCCTGATTATAAATATTTCGCACTGAGTCTTAATAACTCTTCCTGATTTGTTTCCTTAGTATTAACAATTCCGGCAAGATGTCCATTTGACATAACACCAATCCGGTTTGTGATTCCAAGGATTTCCGGCATCTCAGAGGATACAACAATGATTGTTTTTCCCTGTTTTGCCATATTGATAATTAATTCATATATTTCGTATTTGGCACCTACATCAATTCCTCTTGTAGGATCGTCCATCATAAATATATTTGGTGAGCGCTCCAGCCATTTACCAAATATTGCCTTCTGCTGATTTCCTCCGGACAAACTGGAAATCATATCATCTGGTCCCATACATTTTGTATGCATGACTTTAATTTCTTCTGCCGTCGCACGAATCATATCATCATTGGAAAGTGCGAATCCATTTTTATAATGATTCATATTGGCGATTGTAGTATTAAATGTAATATCTGCTTTCAAGAAAAGTCCATTTGCTTTTCGTTCTTCTGTAATTAAAGCAAAACCATGATCCATTGCATCTTTCGGGGATGTAAAATTCATTACTTTTCCATTATAAATTACATTTCCTGCCGCTCTGGTACGCATACCAAAAATAGTTTCCAATAGTTCCGTACGACCGGCTCCAACCAGACCATACAGTCCAAAAATTTCTCCTTCTTTAATATCAAAAGAAATATTCTGTAATTTTGGTGCATACTTAGTTGAAAGATTCTGTATAGAAAGAACCGTTTCACCAGGCTGGTTATCTACCGGTGGAAAACGGTTATCCAAAGAACGGCCAACCATTGCAGAAATCAGTTCATTCATATTGGTATCTTTACTTGCCTTTGTCATAACAAGGCTGCCATCCCGAAGAACTGATATTTCATCACAAATTTCAAAAATTTCATCCATTTTATGTGAAATATAAATCAATGAAATTCCCTGTTCTTTTAACTGCCGCATCATCTTGAAAAGTTTTGCAACCTCCGGTGCTGTCAGTGATGAAGTCGGCTCGTCTAATACGATTACTTTGGAATGATAAGAAATTGCTTTTGCAATTTCACACATCTGGCGCTGTGATACAGACATTTTTTTCATTGGCTGTGTCAGATTAACAGTAATACCAAGTTTACGGAATAAATCGGAAGTTTCTTTTCTCATTCTTCCTTCGTCAATCATTCCCAATGAATTCTTCGGATAGCGTCCTAAGAACATATTGTCAATGACACTGCGCTCCAGACACTGATTTAATTCCTGATGAACCATTGCGACACCATTTTCAAGTGCATCCTTTGGGCCAGAAAAATTAACTTCTTTTCCATCTAATATTATTGTTCCTTCGTCCTTTTGATAAGTTCCGAAGAGACATTTCATCATTGTCGATTTACCGGCACCATTTTCACCCATAAGTCCCATGATTGTTCCAGGTCTGACATTCAGATTGATATGATTCAGAACCTTATTTCTTCCGAACGATTTGCTCATGCCGTTAATCGATAAGACATATTTATTCTTATCCTCTGCCATAATTCTACTTCCTTTTCTTTGAAAAGAAGGACACCATTTTTATCTGATGCCCTTCTGTATCTATGCTGTTTTCTTCCGGGCAATAACCTTATTTTGAAAGAAGTGATGTATAAGATGATGCATTGTCTGTTTTAACCATGTTGATTGCAAATGCATCATACTCACCCGGGTTGCCGAGACGGTTTGTAATGTTAGACTCTGTCTGTCCATCACCACCGATATAATCTACTTCAAGGTTCAAAAGTTTGTCATAGTTCTGAAGAAGTGGCTGATAAGTTGAGCTAAGGAAGTTATCGGAAGCATTGTAAATATCAAGCCATACCTTCTTGCTTGGACTCTTGCCTGCGTCCAGCTGGTTGGATACTTTGCTATAAACCTTGGTTGAGTCTGTGAAATCCTGATAATTATCAGCTGTAACAGCTATATTTAATGCATAGTAAGATCTTTCTTCTTCACTATATCTGTAATCTTCTCCTTCTGTTAAGCAGTTTCCTGCATCATCCGGAGTACCGATACCGGTATCAATGTCTACTCCATCTAAAGCATTACGAAGCACTCTTAATGTCAGGTAAGCCTGAACATCTGCATGCTGTGAAATTGTTCCGCCATATCCTTCTGCGATAGCTGCAACAGCATCACTATTTGCATCGTATCCGAAGGTTGGTACTTTGTTATCTTTTGCCCATGCATTAAACATTGACATTCCCATACCATCATTATTAGAAACAACTACGTCAATCTGGTCACCAAAAGATGCGGTCCATGTTCCGATTGCATTTCCTGCTGTAGCTGCATCCCATGTTGCACCAGCAGAGTTCTTCATCTCCTGTGAAGCAAGTTCACGAATTGTATAAGTCTTTCCATCTACATCCAGTGTTGCATCCTGAACAACTTTTGCAGAACCGTCTACGTTTGTACCAGCCGGTGTTGAATCAATTGCTCCATTTGCATCTACTCCGGTTCCAAGTGCAGAACGGACACCACGGGTACGTGCAATAGAGTCGTTATGTCCGATGTCTCCGATTGCAAGTACATAACCAATTACTCCGTCTCCGTTACGGTCAATGGTCGCTGCATTTTCTTTGATATAATCAAGAACCATCTGTCCCTGCAGTTCAGCACCCTGATTTGCATCAAAGCCTACATAATAGGTATCTTTGTTGTAATTTAATGCATCCATGTCAAGTTCTCCTGTGGAACTGTTGGATGGCTGACGGTTAAACCAGCAAAGTGGTTTATCCTTGTTTGCTACGCTGCTGGTGCTTCCTGAGTCACCAGAGCCGCTTCCTCCGGAAGAGCCACATCCAACCATGGATAATGCAAGTGTTGCTGCTACCAATACAGTTAATAATTTTTTCCTTCTCATTCTTTTTTCCTCCTGGTTTGCAATTTGTTGATTTTGGTTTCTCCGAACCTGTCTCATCGACTAAATTCATTATAATCACAAACCAATCTGGAAAGAATAGAATTTTTTTGGATGAAATATCAAAATATTTTGATAATCTGTAATTTTTATATGTATTTTGACGAACAACTATGCAGCTGCACCATCATTCTGTTGGCATGTATGCAGGAATGCCTCTGCCAGCTGCTGGTTCTGCTGTGCCTGTTTTCTGATATGATTAACCACGAAAAAAGGCAGGAAAAATAAGGAAAGGAAACCTAAACACAATGCGATGGCACCGACTAATAAATCAATCGGAAAATACGGGACTACAAACCAGCCAAATTTTGCAATGTTCCAAGCCCATTTTGCCGCTATTCCAAAACCACCCACTTTGCTGTAACAAACACAGCCCATAACAAATCCTATCATAATAAAAATCGGATGGAATGCCAGCACCATTCCGATACCTCCACAGACCGTTCCGGCAATTGCCAGTCCCCAGATTTTCTGAATCTCATATAACTGTGTCTCCGCTTCCCGTTTTACCTGCATTGCATAACCATAATCGTTACCAAATTCTACTTCTTCATAAAGATTTCTTTTTTCTTTTGCCATAATATTTTCCTCTTTTCTCCGATGTTCCACCGGTTTTTATTATTGTTTTCACTTATATGACGGAATAATATTATGGCAGGTTTTATTTTTTTAAAAATTTTTTTGACAAGTCCTTATTGCTTTCTTCCGATTACCTGCTTCCCACACTTCCTTTCCAATACATTCACTCCCCTCTACTGTGGTAAAATTAAAGTTGGATTTTTCAACAGCGTTGCAATCACCGGAGTATATTTAGATACTCCATAGTCTTCAACAATACTGGTTATTCTAGCCCCTGCATCCTTTGACGAAGCACCACATAAGAAAACCCTTTCATCAGCAGTTCCATAATCCAACACTATAAATCGATCATGAAATATACCGCCTGTCTTTTTCATTGATATTTTTACGGATGGATATTCTTTGCAAAAATCCGTAAATTCTATATTATGAAGTTTATTATTCCCAACATTATCGCTGAATAAAGTAATATTTACTCCTGCAGGAGAATTTTTAAGATGTACCAGCGTTCTTAATCCAATATAATTGTCAACGACATATATTGACGACTTTGCCTGCTTATAAATGGACTCATACACCTCATCTTCACTACTAAATTTTGCATTAAACATGAGCCACTTTTCATCATCATCTGAAACAAAGCTGTTCATCATATCAGCCAACTCAGATTTTGTCACAACATCCCTCAGTCCTTCTGCAACATCTGAAATCTGCTTTTCAAGAGATATCATATCTGAGTTGATTTTGCTAATTTCTATTCTGTTGTTAGCAGTTTCCATGCTTAACTGAAGAATTTCCCGCTGACCTATAAGATCTCGATTTTCTAAAATGTAATCTTTCATTTTCTTGAAAGTCTTCACAAGTGCACGGCTTTGTTTAATTGCAAGCTCGCCGTGCAAAACTGTCATAAGCATATATACTCCCTGCTCTGTAAACACATAAGGTTTGTATTTTATATTTGAACCTCTTCCCATATTCAAGGTGAAATTTTTGCACCTTGAAAGATTTTCCACTTCTTCATCATTCAATTCAAACATAAAATCATCGCCTTCAAATTTGGCAATGTTATTCTTAACCTGCTTGAAAATGAAGATGACACTATGAACACCATGAATCAGAAGCGCTATATCAATCTACTCTCAAATCTTTATAACAATCTGTCCAATGTATATCTTGCACTTAAAAAAACTGATAAAGCAACCGAAGCCTTACACAAGGCATTTGAGATAAGGATTTCATATGCTGACACCGGCATAATTGAAACGCATGATATGCTCCAACAGATGCTTAATCTTGTAAATATGCTGATACTTGCTGGTGATTTAGAGCTTGCACGGCTTGTCCTTAATCAATATGATGCTCTTGTAACAGATAACGAAGGCTACAACACTTTAGATTATGGCTGCTGCCGACTTGCTTCCGGAATAATTGCATTAAAGGAAGGTAAACCAGTAGAAGCCGAAAAGAATCTACTGGCAGCAGAGAGTATTATCAATACTGCTATGGATACCAGTGATTCTGATTTAGCTTCATCTGATACTGCTGTTTCAGCATTTGATAATTATGTTTCTAAGAATAACTATCTGAAATCTGTATACGGATATCTGAATAATCTATATGCCAGATGGCACAAGCCTGAGAAAGCACTGGAATATAAAGAAAAATGGCTGAATGCCAAGAATGAACAAAATAAGAATATCACACACAGAAACGCATAAACTATTAATGCCACTAAAAAAAATACTGTTTGACATCGCCAGATATCAATGGTATATAATTTGTAGTGGTTGTGCTACGGAAACTTGCGATGCCCGTAGCCGGTGGAGTTCCATGCGTGGGCTCCACTTTTTTATTTTCCACGAAGGTACCTTAAGTTTACTACTTGTGTCAATAATTTGCATTATGAAGAAAATGGTCATCTCAGACAAAAGGGTAAAATCGCTGAGTTAGCCCTGGAATATGGTGTATCTGTAGGTGCTTTGAAATCTATATCAAGGTAAAAGCCTTTTTCATTTCAAAGACATCATCCAACAAAAACAGCAACTCTAAAAAGCAGCATCTCCTGCCGCTTTTCTTTATACTACAATATTTTGTTACCAGTTTGGCAGTGCGTAACTACCAACTAAAGAAAATCTTTCAATTCTCGGATTCTTGTAGGATGTGAAAGTTTTCTTAAAGCCTTTGATTCTATCTGACGGATTCTCTCCCGGGTGACGCCAAACGTCTGCCCTACTTCTTCTAGTGTTTTTTCAACACCATCTTCAAAACCATATCTTGCTATGAGAACCGCCTGCTCCCTTTCTGATAATTCTCCCATTAGTTTTTCAAGAATTTCTCTTAATGCCCGCTGCTCGATCTCTTCATAAATGCCATCATTCCAATAGAATGCATCCGGATTAATGTTTTGAAAGACATTCGGCTGTATTTCGTTTTCTATAATGTTTTCAAAAACATCGTCCTGTATTTCATCTACATCAATGTTTTTCAAAAACATTTCGTAGATTTCGTCAAGTGATTCGATTGGCATAGACTGCCTGATTATGTCCTCTGCCTGATCAATACCACAGCCAAGCCGATCTTGAATTATCCTTCTCACCTCAGGATCAGTCCATATATCAAAATTCAAGTATCCATTTTCCTTCAAAATCGGATACATTGTAAAATAGCCTTCCTTTTTATGAACAGGATAATATACAGCAGGCCTTTGAGTTGCCTGTGCTCGACCAATATTTTGTAGTATCCACAGTGAAGCATATGATCCAAAAGGCCCACTTGAGTCAGGATCATATTTGTCTACAGCCGTTACTAAACCTATTAAAGCTTCCTGTATAGTGTCAGAAATTTCACAATCATAGGTTTCAGCTCTCTGCAGAGCAATACGCACAGCAAATCTTAAATACATCTGTATTACTCGCTCACGAGCGTATAAATTTTCCTCCTGAACCTGATATTTCAGTTGATCCATCTCACGCGCTTGAGGTGGAACGATAGCCCGGACAGCGTTGATAAAATCCTTTAAATCCGAATCAAGCTCAATAACTCTATTGAATACAGCCTCATAGTCTCTTTGCGCATAATCATCGTATTCATCCTCGGAAGAACCGGCTGCATCAGTAACCGGTGCCTCATCATATACAATGATTCCACGGGTAACAATAGAGCTTGAAAGGTAGTCCACATCTCGGATAGATAGAAACCATTTATCAGCCTCATCATAAATATCATCAAATACCAGGAATCCCTTTTCAGATGATAACTGTATTAAATTTGCAAGAGCACTTTCAATACCATTCTTATTCTCCATTAGTTCTCTTTTCATTTTTCAGCAAGAAATTGTTTCAAGATATATCCGTTAGAATCTACCCATACAATATTCCCATTCACCGAATTTCCTATCAATACTTTTGCAGCCGTTAAAAGGCTCCCAAACTGAACATCTTCAGTCAAAACCCCATCTTTCATTTTGCCAGATTGCATTAGATCACGGCGCTTGTTACCTATTGCAATTGTACAAGAGAAAGTGACAACCTCATTTTACTCTGAACCTTTATACACAACAAAACCTTTAGGTAAGACCATTCTTCCATCATCAAAGAGCAAATAACCTTTCTTCTGTGACAGAGCTTTTAACTCTATAAAGACCCTGTCTATATCGTTATTGCTCATTAACTCATCTCGCTATTACTTATGACTTATTAACACATAACTGCAGAATATCGTTACTGCTGATTTCGCTGTTGAAGCGATCATTAAACTCATCGATAAATTCATAAAGTCTGTTTGCAAATGCCTCAGGAGTGCTATCTCCTTCTACCAGCTTTTCATAAAGAACATCAATGCCACCTCTTACGTAGCTATCAAAACGCTCTTCATCAGCCGGATCCTGACCATAATGTCTGAAAGCTTTATCGATTCGCTTTTCTTCATCGGGCTCATAATTTGCATCAAGTAGCATAATCAGCCAGAAGTTATACTGTAATTCATCACCAGAATAAATTACGCGATCACCCATGACATTCTGATTATATATCTGACCGGTCTCTGGATTTTTAAGATCATCAAGGTCAGCAGTTCTTCCATATAGGAATCCGATCAACGGTGCATTCGTATAGACATCTACGTTACGGTCTATCAGCTTTGCTTTGCTTAATTCATCGAATACTCCTGTGAGCTGATCCACACGAAGAGCATGCCTACCTTTAAACCTATATTGTTTATCAAACATGGCGCTCCTCCTTATACCAAATTGGTCTCAAACTCATTTTTCTTGTCAAACTGGTGTCTGCTGCCGATCCTGTTACCCATGTAATCCTCAGCCAGTTCACCATCTGTATCCTTGATAAAGATAATTACCTGCTCAGCAGTCTCTGGCAAAGCCTCACATACTGTCTTGATTCTTCTCTTATCAAAGGCAGACAGCGGTGCATCCATTACAAGTGGATATGGCTCAGATGAAAGCAGCTTAGCATCATCATCACTAGCATTTCTATTTTCTCTGGCCATTTTTATGATACCAGTAATGAAAGCAAAGATAACGGAAATGCTCTGCGCTGTAGAAGTTTCTACATCACCCTCATAATCATTGGCCTGAACGGTAATATGATATTTTGAATCTATTGTTAATGATAAGCCACCTTCATAAATCTGCTTGAAAATATCATTAATCGTATCCTGCAAGCGATTACGGATCTCTTCTTCACTTGTACGATACACATTTTCCAGCTCTTCATAAATCTTTCTGGCATAAGTCAGATACATCTGAGTCTTTCTGTTCTTTTCATCAAGCAAAGTCAGATTCTGTCTCTCTGTATCTGCACGCTCGCGCTCCTTCTCAAGACCGCCACGTTCTATATTCAGCTTGTCTCTATCGTTATTACACTTATTGATAGTTTTAACACAGATCTGAATCTCATTATTTATTGCACGGACCTTTTCGCTGACATCTTTACCACTAAGCTTGGCCTCAATCTTGTGAAGTTCATCAGTCTTATCCATAATATCATCACTCTGCTGACTGGCAGTCGCAAGATTCTCCTGCATCTGTTCAACCAAATCCTGAAGAGCTCCTGCTCTACGTTTTGACTCCTTCTTGAAATCCGTCACATATGTACTGAGTGATTTCGGAGGGATAACATCCAGTAGTGATTTCACTTTCTCATAAGGCACAGATCCTTCATCCAGGTGGGTACCGCAAAGGCATACCTTCTGCTTCAGCAGATACTCAATAGTTTTATCACGGATAAAAGGAATGTCCTTGCCAGAATAATCATGTCTTGACAGAACTTCCAATGCTCTCTTAATCAAAGAAATTGAAAAGAATGGACTCATTGAAGCATTGAAATCCTTACACATCGTCTTATAGACTGTGGCTCTCATACGAGTAGTATTTTCAATCTGCTTCTGTAAATCTTCTTTTTCTTTTTGCAGTTTTTTACCTTCGGAATACTGCTTCAACTCTATAACTTTTTCAGATTTTCTAGTTTCAGCTGCCGCTTTCTGTGTATCAAGTTCCTCTAAGGCTGCATCAATTTCTGCAAGTCTTGCATTGCACTTATCTATTTTTGCAGTGTATTCCTGTATCTTAGTGTTGCTCTTTGAGTCAAAGCTCTTCTCATAGCTACCAATAACGCTAAGACTGCTTCTCGGATTAAAGTGACCAATAGCACTTATCATCGCATTGAGACCCAAAAGACCCTTTACAGCCTCTGCAAAGTCAGTTGCCTTCTTACCTGTAGAAATATCTTTACTCATCTTCTCAATACGCTCTCCATCAAAGAAGAAGTATCTGGACAGTTCCTTAGGCAGAATGCTCTTAACCTCGGCTTCGCACTGAGACTTTTTAACATAAGAAGTATTACCGCTGGTATCCTTTATTGCAATGTCAAATACGGTATTATCACCCTTAACATTGTTTGCATAGTCCTTGTGATATGCCTGCTCTCTTATGAGGGTATAGTCAACCTCACCATGTCTAAGAGCCAAAGTTACACGAACCTTCTCTTCTGAGCCGGGAGTCATTTCGGTGGCTACCATCTTATTCAGAATAATCTTGTCAGAGAACTCTGTTTCTCCATACAGGCACCAGAAAAATGCCTGAGCAAACGTAGTTTTACCCGTTCCGTTTTCACCAATGATGATGGTTACGTTTTTGCCGCCTTCTCCCTGAGCAAAATCAATGGACTCATTGCGAAATTGGCGGAAGTTCTCAAGTTTTATTGATTTAAGTAACATTGCACTTCCTCCTCAATCTTCTTCTTAATCCATGCCACCATCTGAGAATCATTCATTGTTCTCGTTTTCAGATTCATGTTTTCCTTAATGATGATTGACCGCTTCAGTCGCTCAATGGCCTTGCTATCAACCTGGATTTCGCCGTTATCACTCAAAATCTTCACCCTCCTTTTCAAGATCTGTTTCGTTAAGATGATAAGCCTCCTGGATGTCCCAGATCAGGTTGTTTGCCAGCATCGAATTTAATGCCAGCCTACCAAATTCCTTAATCCGGGCAAGCTCATTTTTCACCAATGTCTTATCCCTATTCGCTTGCTCAATCGTCAACCCTGACACTGAGTCAAGCGGTCTAGGAAGAGTAACAAAATCGTATATTTCCGCAAATGGCTTATTAGCTGCTTTACGGAGCACTCTACCTCTACGCTGTATGTATTCCTTAGGATTCGTTGTACTTGCCAGTATAAAGGCCGTTCGTATGCCTGGTATATTAACACCTTCATCCAGACACTTTATCGCTACTATAGCCTGCAGCTTGCCGCCGTCCTGGAAATGCTCTTTAATTAAAGCACGCTCCTCCATATTTTCTTCTGAAGTAAAACGCGCCACGTTCATATTAAGTTCATTTCCAAGAATCTTGGTAACTGCTTCTATCTGCCTGATATCACTTTCGTCATCTGATGAAGTATCACTATCGTCTATCACCCTCGTAGCTCCACAGTACACCAGAATATTATTATCATCTTTGTAAGGAGTGATTTCTCGCTTCAAAGCCTCCAGTTTTTGCATTGCTCCTGCAACAACCCTGGATCTCTTTAGGGCAAGGATTTCTCCACGCTTGCTTAATTTATACTTTCCATGCTTGTCCTTAATCATACACTTGGACATTTCATAAGAAAGCTGTTCATAAGATTCCAACTCAAGCTCACTCAGGTAAACAAGAATCGGATAATATTTATAAGGAGTCAGTTTATCTTCATCAATAGCTCTTTCCAGAGGATATTCAATACATTTCTTTCCAAAGAAGCTATATAAAAGTGCTGTTCCTTCGTCATCTCTGTGTCTTTCAAGTGTTGCTGATAATGCCAGCCTGTAAGCAAATCTGTCATCCAAATGCTTGGCATAGCTTCTTGCTCCAAAATTATGAGCCTCGTCCACCACCAGTAAAATCGGACTCTTAATTTTATCTATTCTCTCCTGAAAGTCTGGACTTGCAAATGTAACATTCGTTGTCACCACACAGAGGAATCTTTTATCTCTTCTGATTTTCTGATCCGTTATTGCCTTGGAGAATTTCTTTCTCCAATCCTTGTGGGCTGGATCACCATAAGCAATAATAGGCTTCATGTTGAATTTGACAATATCCTCAACCCACTGCTCTACCAGATGCTTGTATGGAGCTACGATGATTACAGCAAGATCATCATTAAGATCTTCTGAAAGTTTTGAAATGGCACCAAGACCGGTATAGGTTTTGCCTGTACCTGTTGCCATATCAAAAATTCCTCGATAGTTTTCACCTACCCAAGCAGCAATGGCTTCCTTCTGATATTCATGTAGCTCAACATCTGCTGGTATTCTTGCTCCTACCTGAGCTCCAGAAGAATTACTCATCCCTTGCAATATACTTCCATAAGCAAGGATTCTTCTTTTGAACTGCTCATGATCAATATCAAAATTTGGATCCTTATTCCTGTATTTCTCAATAAGAACATCGGAAATATTTGGAAATTCCAAAACCTTAAGGCTTGGCTCAACATTATTCCACATGGAATAAAAGGCATTTTCCTTTAACTTAACTCTATCAGCTTCAGCCTCTCTCCAATCACAGAATACATCTATAGTCTCATAATTGATGGACATCGCTGTCATAGACTCATTCATGGATCCAGAAAAAGCAACATGATTTCCGTCTTTATCTTCCAGAATTCCCATCTTCTCATGGTACATTCCAATTTCATTGTCCTTATCAGTATAGGCAATGCGAATATCAAGGATTCCATCTGATATAAGATGTGCCAGAAGATTCAAGCGCTCCATAGAATAGTAATCCTCATGTTCATCAGACAACTGACGTATGAGCGCCCCCTCTATTATCTTCTGTCTATTCTCATATCCTTCCTTGATAGCCTGAATATCGTCATCAGACAAATACGGTGAGGCAACTATTTCAATCTTTCCACCATCTTTAGCCATATCAGCTATTCCCTTTGATATTTCGACAAGGGCTGAAGACGAAAAGAATCCCACTGCACGCTTATATGATGTTGACTCATGAAGCAGCGGAATATAAAAATCCTGCACCACATTATCAATCAAGGACCGGTATTCGCTTTTTATTATCTTGTCCTTTAAGCTCACAACACTCCTCCTACAACTCTGAATCTATATAATCCAAAGCTTGTTCTAACTCTGCAAAATCTTTATCTGTCGTAAAATAATTAACACTGAATCTGATCGTTCCCGCTGGAAATGTTCCCATGAACTGATGTGCCAGCGGTGCACACTGTAGCCCTGTTCTAACAGCAATTCCACACCTGTCAAACACTGGTCCTGCACTGTCGCTGCTTATTCCTTCTATGATGCAAGAAACTATTCCCACATAATTACATGAGTCATAATTTCCAATTATTTTAATATAGGAGTATCTGCTTAAAAGGTCTATCAGCTTCTTTCGATTCTCAGCTTCTTTTTTTCTTATGGCATCAATAGTAACTTGTGCTGACCATCCAAGAGCTGCATTTAATCCGGCTATACCAGCAATGTCCTGTGTCCCCATCTCATATTTCTGTGGTAAATCTTCCGGCATATCCTGATTTGCAGATTCATATCCGGTACCGCCAAATATTACTGCCGGAAATTTCACCGCTGGATTCATCACAAATCCAGATATTCCAGTTGGGCCATACAATGTTTTATGTCCTGCAAATACAGCAAAATCTATAGTGGTAAGGCCTACGTTCAAATCTACCAACCCAGCAGTCTGTGCCATATCCACAAGGGTTATGGCTTCATACTTCTTAGCCAGTGCGAAAATATCCTCTACCGGTGCAATAAGTCCAAACACATTGCTAGCATGACTAACAATAACAAAATCAGGTTTAACAGTATCAAACTGATATCTGATTTTTTCCAGGTCATACACCATACCCTTTGAAACAGTCAGCTGTGTGATCTTGATTTTCTCCTGCTCTTCAAAATGATGAAGTGTTCTGGTAACTGCATTATGCTCAAAGGGGCTGATATAAATATTAACAGCTCCTTTTTCAATAATGCCCTGAATAATAATATTCAATGCGATTGTTGCCGTTGGTTCAAATACAACCTGCTTTGCCTGACAATGCAAGAGCTCCTGAATCTTCTTTCGTGTATCTCCAATTAAAGCTCCTGCACTCTGCGCAAGCTTATAGTTTCCACGTCCAGCATTCGCTCCGCTGGAACGATAAAAGCTATCCATGAAGTCATAGACGCAATACGGCTTTGGGTATGTAGTTGAAGCATTATCAAAATATGCCACTTGTAACACCTCCCTTAGCACATTTTCTTTAATATATCCATGAGAATCTGCCTCTTCTCCTGTTCTGAAATAGAATATCCCATTGAATCTATCTCAAACAGAATCGAATTATACAGAAGCTTTCCTCTCTTACTTGTTTCAACTCTATCAAATCGTTTTACTTCCGATGAACCATCATCACTGCGGAATTTGATTTCATAAGTACTTTCAGCACTGTCTTCACATTCAGACTCACTGCTTTGGAATTCCTCAGCAGTCTTTTTGTACATTGCAAGATTCTCTTTGAAACGTTCTAAAGTATCATCATCCCAGTCTTCAACTCTGAGACCCGTTGCAGCCTTTGCTAATCTGGCAACAAATGTCTCTTCATCATTTGTTACTTCCTTAAAAAGTCCCAGGCATTTGTTTGTTCCATTTTCAAAAAGCTGCTCAAATACATGCAGATCCAGTGTTTCACACCAATCCTTTATTACAGATGATAATGATGTCCTTTTCAACTTGGCTCTGTTTGCAGCGATTGAGAAGATTTCTTTGGTCTGCTTTATCAGCTCAACCTTGAGCTCAGCTATTTTACCATCATAGTAGTTTTTAGCATTCTCAATATTCTCTGCAAGCCCTTCGTTGAAATCTCTATATCCAAAGGCTTCAGGAAGTTTCTCAAACAACAACTCATGACCGTTAAGATTCAGTTTAAGCAGCTTAACCATCTTAAGGTATCTCTTGCTTGATTCCTTGTCGCCAATTCCTTTTGACTCCTTAGCATATCTTGGCAGTGACAGGTACCAGCGCTTCATTGCAGATGCTACAAAATCATAAGCACTAAGATTCTTTTCTGCCTCAATAACATAATTGCTGAAAATCTCAGAAAGCTTACTTACAAATTCCTGTTTTTCAGGATTCCATTCTAGGAATACCAGTGTGTAATCTTCAGGACACGCGTTAATCATCTGCAAGGTATCAGCAGATAATGGCAACTGTCCCAAATCATTCTGCAGAATAATGTCCTCACTAAATTCATGAAAGACAGCTGCAATATATATTGGAATAACTCCACTCCTAATACCTATATGATATTCCGGAGCTGTAAGCACATTATAAAGTTGATCAAAGGATGCTGTACCCTTCTTTTTGGCATCCATGACAAAGGAAACAATTGCGTCAAGCACGCCCTTCATCAGCTTATCCGATGGAGCCAGGTTGATTCTGGTACCCTCCTGATCATCGAGAAGAACCTCTTTTCTTACAAGTGTGCTTCTCATAATAGAAACTTCCTGTCCAGTTCCGGTAAGCCCAAGATTTGACTCCAAAACATTTCTGAGAAGGCCTGAAAGGATCTTATTTCTGCTATTATTTGCGATTGAGGTAATCTCATCCTTATTGATTGCCTCATTGTTAATAACTGGTGTCTCAAAGAAAGTACTAAAGCAAATGTCCGATGCAAGCCCTGTCAAAGCAGCCTTACGTAATATGCTCTTCTCTTCGCCGTTGTAAATATATACAGACTTGTAATCTTCAGGATGGGTGTAACCACTGATAAATTCACTGATTACATCTCTTAAATCCTCATATATTACTTCATACTCTTCAAAAAGAACTGTATCCTCTTTTGCCTTATCCCTCAATGCGCTTGCTGCTTCAAACTCCTGCAGGATTTTTCTAATAGCAGTAGATTTCTTCGGCATTATGAAAATAAATCTATCGCATCCCCGGCTAGTCTTTAAGATTTTATTCTTTATTTCCTTAATAGACTCAGGGTTCTCACAGATAATAGCATATACCACACCATCTGCATTGATATCCCCAGCCTTTTTCACCCAGTCAATATCACCTTCAAGTTCCTGCTCTTCAATGAACTCAAACTCAAAGTAGCGAATCATCTCTTTCTCATCATTATATTTTGATGGATAGAGGTAGTTATCAATATTTAAAGCATTCAATGCGCTCTTCAAGGAGAATGAAGGAGTCAAAGCTGCGATAGTATCTGATATCTTCTGTTCTACGTCCACACCAGATGTCTGCTTCAATTTCAGATAGTCATTACTTCGCTTCAAATAAATCACATACTCATCCTTGATAAGATGCTCAATTGCAGCTTCAATCTCAGCAGGCTTGTATTCCATGCTGTAGATTCCGACAATCTCCTCTTTAATAGGCTTCAGCTTATCAAACTGTCCCAACAGATATATCAAAGAAATCGTCTTTACTATCTTGCTTTCAAGAATCTGATCTTCAATCTGACCAAGAATAGTCTTTGTCAAAACATAGTTCTTATGAAGTTCTCCTGCAAAAGGTTCCTTCTGTAGAACCGGATCAAAGTAATCAAAAATAAGATCGGGTGTAATGACTCTGAAGTCCTTATCCTTTAATCCCCTCAAGAATGCTGGTAGAGTCGATGTTCCATCAGCAGACAGGAAGGTAAATAATGTACGTTCATTCTGTGCTACACGTTCAGAAAGTCTTGGGAGAATGAATGTTGAAACCGGATGTAGCGGGTAGCATTCATATATTGTTGTCTCCAATTCCTTCTGATCTGTGTCACTGAATATTGCATGCTCAGCATATCTTGACATTAACTGATCAAATCTAGCTTTATTATTATCTTGGAAATCTTCCCATTTATCTCTGTCCTTAATGATAACAGTAGATATAATCTCATATGTCTGAGCAAAGTTATTGTTCAAATGAATGTGACGGAATCTTTCAGAAACGCCACGCCAACCATCAACCTTTGCCTTTGGCAACTGATCAATATAGTTAGATATCTCTTTGTGAGAAATCAACAATAAATGCAACTCATTCTCACTACTTCGATTACATTTCTCAGCGAAATCCTGCAACATCTTTGTGTCACTAACAGAGGCTGCTGTGATGTTAGACTCTAGGAACTTGCTGAATTCATCATAGACAACATATATTCCCAGATATCCACGCTGCTTGAGGCTCTTTACAACACTCTCATACAACTCCACAACATCAAATCCCACAAACGGATTAAATATACTTCCCGATGTAAGTTTAGGATAAACCTCTTCAAACTCGCTGTAGATTGCAGCATTGTAATCGTTTAGTTCAGAAATAAAAGCATCCACTGGAAGACTTATTTCTTTCTTGAATTTATCGTAAGTCTTCGGATAATCAGCTTTCCACTTCTGTATGGCATTAATAGCAGCCCTGTAATTGGTCTCTGGCATGATATCTAGACCATTCTCATCAAGCGTTCTCTGCAATGCAAGAAGAAAAGCCTGTGGTAAGCTGCCACTTGTTCCATTAATGATAACCGGCAGAATCCTATTTTTCTTATCTGAATAGTAATTATCAACCAGCTGCTTCAGCTCTGGATCCTCATTGATTTTCGGCATCAAATGTGTAAACAAAGAGCGGTCTCTTTGCATAAGCACCGAAAGAATGGTAAGTATAATGTGAGACTTACCTTTTCCATATGCTCCTACAAGAACTCGCGCTCTTTCCGTTGCATCAAGAGCTGTACTGCTAAGTATGTCCTTTAACAACATCAATGCCGATTTTGTCGGTATGAAATTCTTTAATTTGTCATCATTATTCAGGTCGTATCCTATATTTACTGAATACTGAAAGCCTGACGCAACAGAAATCATTTTGCTCATGAATTTGTTTCCTCTATATCGGCATAATATTTTTTAACGCAGTCAATAAAGCTACGTTTATGTAATACCCGAACAACATCCAATCCTGCTGTACGGATAATCTTAATCTCTCCAAGCTTCTCCACTTTATGGAGCAAGGAAAGCATACAAATCGAATCAAGGTTAAATACCTTACCAATATTCTTCTCAGCGGATAGAAGCTCATTTAATGCAATCTCTTCTCTACCATTTGACTGTTCTGCAATAACTGCCATAATTACCCACGGATTAAAGCTTCTTGCCATTGGTATGGACTTCTTGTATGTATAATTGCCTCGCTCTTTACTCAGAATATCAATAAGGCCAAGCTCTCCGAATGGACAATTAATATTATTCTCTGGAGAAACCTTATTGGGATCAGACTTATACCTTGGCACATATGTATTAACAATGCAGGCAAAGTCATCGGTCAATGATCTGATAGCTACCGTTGTACCATCCATCTTCAATTCATTCTGTATCTGAGCAACAAAATCATCCTTGTTGAATTCTTTCATAACAAATCTATTGAAGAAGTAATACCAGGATGGAGCCATCTCTTCATCAGTTACAAGCTTATAGTGGAGAAGATAAAGTGTCCCTAATTCCTCTGTATAAGGATCATTCTCATGTACCAGCTTTCCAAAATCAGTCAGGGATTGATTCTTCTTACCAGTCTTCGGTTCTTTCGTCAGGCCCACTGCCTGAAGCCAATATCTAAGGGATTTGACCATATTGGCACCGATTCCAAGAACATCCATCGGATTATCATCTTTGTCAGTAAAAACATCTGGCTTCTGCGATACATAGCGCATGCCTTTACTAAGCCATCCCTTTCTAATAAAGAATGTTTCATGGGCTCGAAACTTCGTAGCCATCCCTCTGTTCCTCCTAATCCTTTGTCCGTAAATATTTGTCCATCATGCAGCCACCTCTGAGATATTTGGCAGTCACGCACATTTTGCAATGAACACATTTTTCCGGATCAATATAATATCCGTCTGCTGAAATCGAAATCGCCCCTGCTTTGCAAAGGGATTCACATTTCAAGCATTTTCTACATGCATTAAACTTCCTAACTTGATATCCAACCATATGCTGTAAATCGTCATGATTCTTAACATTCATGGTTCTGATTTTTACAGCAAACTCATATCCGCCCTGTTCAAAAGGCTGCACTGACAGAATAGGAACATTCGTCCTTATATCGAGTACCAGCACCTCATGCAATAGCTTCTGACCCAGCTCGGGAGCCACTCTTCCAAATGGTGTGAGCATATTTAAAAACTCATCATCCATCGGACGTACCAAGCGATAAATCTTTGCATGATCTTCAGTTGTGCAGTTCGTAAAGCGAATTTTCACATCACCCGCTGCCGCAAGACCATTACCACCTTGTCTTGCCTTCCATGCGCCAGAATCCACGTACTCTTCTGCATCAGGCTTTCCTATCTTTCTTGCAAAATCTATGAGAAAATTCCTCCATGCCTTTGCTTGCTCTGGCATATAAATTCTTGAAAGAAACTGTGCTCTCTGGTTATTGTTAGGACAACACCAACATCCAACTCTGTCATAACCCAAACGGTAAGCATCATTGAAATCAATCTTTTCAGCCAAGATATATAGCCATATATCCATATCCTTCCAGAAGAATATTGGAGACGCTACTGTCTGCTGCTGAATTTTTACTGACTCAGCATCATCCTCAACCCTGTTATACTTACTTCTACTTACAGACTCCGATTTTCTAATTCCATAGAAGGTCAGAATGCGTTGATCCCTATATAAGGAATTAATTACTCTGGTAATCGGTCCTGTCTTAAACATAGAGCAACACCATCTCATCATTCTAGCTGGTGGTCCTATATCCTCACACACATCTCTGAATACCTGCTCATGATTTTCAGCAATCTTAAAAATAGACTGCGGATTATTCTTTCTATAGCGCTTGGCATACTCAATTGTGAGTGGAAACTCAAGCGTAGTATTTCCAAAAATGTGCACCAGTGATGGATCACTCAATGCTTTTATTGCCACATCTGCAGTTACAGTGGAGTCTTTTCCACCCGAGAACGATAGGACTATATTCTCCTCCGGAAACTTAGCCGCCGTTTTCCTGACAAATGTATGCGATTCGTCAATCAGATAGTTCAACCTTGTCCTATTCGCCTCGACAAAAGCATCTATGTAGCGATCAAAAGCTTCATAGGAATTATTGTCCTTATTTCTTTCAAGCTTCTCTATATATTCGTCAGCATTTGCTTTCTGAAATAACTTGTTAGGCAAAGCAACAGACTTGCCATTTATATAGTATCTGTTGTTGGATGCCCATACAGATTCATTTATCCACTGATGAGGTTTCTTCTTCAGCAAAATCTCAATCAGTAACCTTTCTTCGGGGAATACGGGTCTAATATCTGCAGCAAGATATTTCATCGGCTTGCCACATCTTTGGCAGATTCCTTTGTCCGCTTGATTCACTTCCTGCATTACCGGGACTCTGCAATTATCGCACCAGTAAACTTCAGTAGGATAATCTTCGACTGTCTTCTCACCGCAGATTGGGCACTTTTCTTCATTTGTCTCTATATTACAGTTCTTACACCACACAAAAATGCTCCTTGCAGTTATTTTTCTTGTACGTCGTCATCATCCGGTACGTAATCAACAATATCGTGAATCTGACAATCAAGCGTCTTACAAATCTTATCAAGAACCTTTGTCGACACATCGCCACCTTTTCCCATGGTAGCTATTGCATTTGTTGACACATGCGCTTGCTCATGTAGATCTGTCCTGTTCATTTTTTTATCAATAAGCAGTTTCCATAATTTATCGTAGCTCATTGCCATAGTCGTTTTTAACCTCTCAAAACGGGCTGTTTTCTTATAACATATATATAGCCTTATTATATCACGGCGGTCTTTTTTTTCAAGATTTTCTTGGAAATTTCAAGATTTTCAAGATTTTCTATCAGAAGCCATCTCAAGCCCGACTGTCATAGGTCTGTATTCTTTTCTTTTTGTCATAGTTTGCCTCCATTCATCATAACCAATATGTCATATGGTCAATCTGAAGCTGACACAGTACCTGACATCAGATTTTCAGTTATGAGATTTTAGAAGACGCCATCTTTCATCTCTATCCGTCCATTTTATGGTTAAACAAAAAGGACTATTCCACAAAAGCCTTTATTTCCTGGTTTTCTCGAATTAGTCCTTTTATCGCATAATCATCTATGATAATAAGTTCATCGTCTGTAACAGCCAACATATTTTCTCCATCATTATATAGAATACGCTTAACCATGCTCTGACTTTAGCTACCTGTATTCTGTTCTGATTGTGTCTTCTTTGTCTTTACTTATAATAAAATTCCATTCCTCGCCAATCTGATATCTATCTGTCCTATTCTCTTCAGTCGGAATATTCTCATTCTTTTTAACGTGATTAACATTCCATTCCTCAACATCTTTCACATAATCAGCATATTCACCTTTAGCCGCATAATAAGTACTATAAAAATCCCTTACATTATCATAACCATGTCGTTGCACAATAGATGACAAATAGCGTTTCATATTATCAATCTGTTTGTTCAGTTCATATATTTGATTCTGCAACCCTCCACGCTTTCGTGCCTTAAATGCACCATTACATTCTGACAATTCTATCTCCAGCTCGCTGCGTTTATGCTCCTGCGCAAATATTGCTTCATTTTGCTTTTGTAATTCATCATAAATATTCTGAAGACTTAGGTATTTTTTTGCAAGTGGTGACATTGTTGGCATTGTTGGATAAGTCTTCTCGAACACATCGAATCAGCCCTTTAAAACGTCTTAATAAAAATCCGTTTTAAAGGTATAAAGAAAGACCACTCACTTTCAATTTTTCTTGAAAATGAACGGTCTTTCACGCTTCTGTTATTTAGTTGAATGATAAAAATATTACTTTTCCTTTGATGTGTTTCCGAAGCCGCAGTCCAATACCACAGACACATTTACTCCATCAGAAATTGCCTTTCTGTATGTTTTTCGGTCACTCTGGTCAAACCTGAAAAACCTCTCAAAGTGCCTAAAATCAAGGATTCTTACAAATCTGTCCGATGTAGTGCAACTATTGTCTCTATATGTACCGTATGGCCGAACTGGTCTACCGGCTGCACCTCCACGAGGTCATATCCATGGCTGCAAAGATATTTCAAATCCCTGGCCAGGGTTGCGGAATCACAGCTTACATAGACGATACGCTGTGGTGCCATCTCACACATCATGGCAAGGAGGGATTCCTCGCAGCCTTTGCGTGGCGGGTCCACTACGATAACTTCTGCACGGGCTCCTTCGCCATGGGCGGTACAATATGCCGGATAGACTTCCTCTGCTTTCCCAACGAAAAATTCTGCATTGGAAATGTGATTTCGAAGGGCATTCTCTTTGGCATCTGCGATTGCCTGCGATACAATTTCCACACCGTAAACCTTCTTCGCTTTCTGTGCCAGAAATAAGGAAATGGTTCCGATACCGCAATATAAATCCCAGACCGTCTCTTCGCCGGTGAGATTGGCATATTCCAAAGCTTTGTTATAAAGCACCTCTGTCTGCGCCGGATTTACCTGATAGAAAGACTGTGGAGAAATCTGAAAAGAAATCGTTCCGATATAATCTGTAATGTAACCCTTTCCATAGAGGGTATAAGTTTCTTCTCCTAAAATCACGTTGCCCCGGGATTCATTGATATTTACAGTAATACTTGTCATTCCCGGCAAATCTTTTAATACTTCAATAAAACTTTCTGCATGCGGCAGCTTCTTTCCGTTGATGACAAAGCAGACCATCCACTCTCCGGTTTTCTCGCCGTAACGGATTAAGATGTGGCGGACGCAGCCTTTTCCGGTTTTCTCATCATAGGCACTGACGCCATAGGATTTCATGGTGTCTAAAATAAGGGACAGGATTCTTCCGTTGCCTTCCTTTCCCAAAAGGCAGTCCTGCACCGGAATAATGTTGTGGGTTCTGGACGCAAAAAAGCCTGCCACCAGGTTGCCTTCTTTATCATAACCCACCGGAAACTGTGCTTTGTTCCGGTAGCGGTAAGGCTCCTGCATGCCAAGTGTTGGTAAGACCTTTGGATTTTCAAATCCGCCGATATGTTTTAAGTTGTTGCGTACTTTATTTTCCTTAAACTTAAGCTGGCTCCCATAAGAAAGTGCCTGGATCTGGCAGCCACCACACCGCTTATGCTCCGGGCATGGCGGGGTTGTCCGCATGGTGGATTCCTTAAGAATTTCCATCAGGCGGGCATAGCCATAAGTTTTTTTCATCTTCATGATTTTGGCACGAACCATGTCTCCCGGCAGAGCATCCTTGATAAAAAGTGTGATGCCTTCCGTTCTTCCGATACCTTCGCCGTTAGTTCCGATATCGTCAATGGTCAGTGTAACAATGTCATCTTTTTTCATATTTCTTATATACTCGATCTGCGGATGTTCGATTCAAACAGACGGTTGAATCCCTGCCACTGAGTATCTCCTTCCGGTACGTTTGCCAAAAGCTCACGCATGGTCTCCATCTTTGCATCAATATTATCTGCATAGCTTAATGCTACAGCTTCCGGTAATGCCGGCTTCTTCGGAGAACCATACTCTAACTCTCCATGATGTGCCAGAATACAGTGTTCCATCTCATGTGCCAGTTTCACCGGGAAACCATCGATGGTCTTGATGCGCTCAGCAATTTCCATGGCTCCAATCATGATATGTCCTAAAAGCTGTCCCTCATCGGTGTAATCATTTTCCGGGAAAGTAGAAAGCTCTTCTAACTTTCCGATATCGTGAAACATGGCGGCACAAACCAGTAAATCTTTATTGAGAATCTTATAGTTGTCAGCAAAATAAGCAGAAAGCTTCGTTACGCTTAAAGTATGCTCTAAAAGTCCGCCCACAAAACCGTGATGTACGCTTTTTGCTGCAGAATGGAATTTAAAACGTTTTGCAAAATCTGCATCCTCGATAAAGAAACTGCCTGCCAGCTTCTTAAGGTACGGATTCTCCATCTGCTTAATATATCCAAGTAACTGCTCATACATTTCATCTACATTATATTCGCTGACCGGAAGATATTCCTTTGGTTCATACTCTCCCTCGGTTGCTTTCCGGACCCTCTTTACATTTAACTGTAATGCGCCCTGAAAACTTGTGATATCTCCCACTACATTGATGTAATCAAAGCGGTCAAAATCATCAATTCCCACAGAGCCCGGCTCCCAGATTTTTGCATCCAGTGTGCCTGTTTTATCCTGTAAAATCAATGCTTCATAAGGCTTACCTGCCTTCGTCAGCGCTGACTGCTTATTTTTACAAAGATAGATTTCATTTACTCTTTCGCCTTCGCGTAATGTTTCAATATAATGCATAATTTTCCTCTTTCTATTTTAGTACACCAACGGTTGCAGAACATTCGATTTCTACATAGCCTGCTGCCCCCTGGCGTTTTATGGTAATCTTTACAACATCTCCCGGAGTCTGCCCGGATAACACATTCTTATATGCCTGCGCTGTCTCTACATTTTCTCCGGCAATCTTTACGATGACATCACCGCTTTGCAAGCCTGCCGCCATCGCCGGGGAATCAATTCCCACTGATTTAATATATACGCCCTTTGGTATGTCATATTCCTTTTCAATGTCAGATGTTACAGAAGTCAGTTTCAGTCCAAGATACGGAATATCCTGTCCATTGGAAAGCTTCTCGATAATGTCTTTCAACTGGGAAACGGAAATTGCGGTCAGCGTATTCTCATCGCCGCTGCTGTAATCCTGCATAACAATTCCAACCACTTCACCAGAGAGATTGACCAGTACACCACTTCCCTGACTACTGCCCACAATATCTGTTGTCAGTACATTGTAGTTTGCATCAAAGGTGGAAATGCTGTTAGAAGTCGATGTAATATTTCCTGTCAATATGGAGAAATTCGTTCCCAGCGGACTGCCCAGTGCCAGCACAACGCTGCCCTGTGTGGTCTGAAGTGAATTTCCAAGCACTGCCACTTTAATTCTGCCCAGAGTGCTTTCTTCGATGTCGGAACGTTTTACATTTAAAATCGCAATTCCGGTATTTCCGTCATAGTTTTTAAGCTCCGCTTCTACGGTGCTGTTATCAAGGAAGGTCACATGAATGGATTTTGCTCCGCTTATGACCTTGCGCTCTGTCATAATCAGAAGCTCCTGACCGGTATCCGCAATAATGACTCCACTTGCCTGTCCCTGTCTCTCATAAGGCGTGTTAAACCAGTCCACATCACTGGTCACACCTGTCACCGTAACAATGGACTTATTTGCTTCGCTTCCAATCGCATAAAGCTTACTCTGTAATTTCTGATATTCCTCCGGTGTAAGCTCTTTTAAGCCTTCTTCTGCATCCGGCTCGTCTACACCTGTCTCCATGGAATTTGTCTCTTCTTCCGTATCCGGCTGTACCTCTTCATCTTTCGGGATGCTCACCCTGGTATCCTCCGGCTTATTCAGCCACTCTTCCATCACCGGGCGCATCCATGTAAATACAAAACAGGATACAAGTCCAAAGACAACCGCAAGCACAACCGTAAATGCCGTTTTTAAAATAATACGTCTCTTATTTAACGGCTTGTTCTTGATTTTCTCTTTGATAAATGCAAATTCCTCTTTTTCATTTTCTGACATAGGGAATCCTCTTTTCTACTGTAAATACAACCATTTTTAATTATACTTTCTATCTGCCTATGTTGCAACATTTTTTAAAAAAGATGCCGGAATGTAAAAAACGTGCCAATTTCGTCATTTATCCGGAAACTTATTTTCAACCGCCCTTTTCACCACAATCGGTTTGGGGTATAATAGAAGCAGTGATTTTTAGTACATTTTATGGAGAATATTTATGAATCAAAAGGTTTTAAGAACATTAGAATATAATAAAATTGTAGAGCGGCTCGCGGAGTATGCTTTCGGTGCGGATACCAAGGAACGCTGTCTTTCCCTGCTTCCTTCCACCAGCCTCTCAGAGATTACCAATGCACAGCAGCAGACTAAGGATGCCATGAACCGCAGCCTGAAAAAGGGACGGCTTGACTGCTCCGGTATCAAACCGCTTTCTTCCGCCATCCGGCGTGTGGAAATCGGCGGAACCATGAATATCGAAGAGCTTCTCGGCCTCTGTAAATTATTAGAGACTGCCCGCCGGGTCAAAGCCTATGGCAGAAAGGAACGGGAAGATATTCCATCTGATTCCCTGAGCGAACTTTTTGATGGTTTAGAACCTCTTAGTCCTCTTTGTGATGAGATCCGCCGCTGCATCATTTCTGTGGATGAAATCAGTGATGATGCCAGCAGTAATTTAAAATCCATCCGCCGTTCTATCCGCTCAACCGGCGACCGCATCCATGCGCAGTTAAACCAGATGTTAAATAACCAGAATGTCAGAAACTGCCTGCAGGATTTTGTCATTACCATGCGTAACGGCCGCTACTGTCTTCCGGTAAAAGCCGAAGCCAAATCCCAGATTACCGGTATGGTGCATGACCAGTCCTCCAGCGGTTCTACTCTTTTCATTGAGCCAATGGCTGTGGTAAATCTGAACAACGAATTAAAAGAATTATCCATCAAAGAGCAGGACGAAATTGCCGTTATTCTTGCCACTTTATCGGCAAAAGCAGGGGAATATATTCCTGCCATTGAAACCGATTATCAGATTTTAACAGAGCTTGATTTTATATTTGCAAAAGCAGCTTATGCCTTGGAATACAATGGAATTACACCGCATTTTAATACGGAACGGAAAATTCGTATTTTAAAGGGCAGACACCCTCTGCTGGACGCAAAAAAAGTAGTTCCTATCGACATTTCCTTAGGCAGCGATTTTGACCAGCTTGTCATTACCGGCCCAAATACCGGTGGTAAAACCGTTTCCTTAAAAACTGTGGGACTTCTCACTCTGATGGGACAGGCGGGACTTCCGATTCCTTCCGGAGACCGCAGTGAGCTTGCTGTTTTTGACGATATTTTTGCAGATATTGGAGATGAACAGAGCATTGAGCAGAACTTAAGCACATTTTCTTCCCATATGACCAACATTATCCACATTTTAAAAGAAGCCAATGAACATTCCCTGGTTCTCTTTGATGAGTTATGTGCCGGAACTGACCCTACGGAGGGCGCTGCCCTGGCGGTTTCTATCTTATCTTATTTTCACAGTCGAGGCATCCGCACCATGGCGACCACCCACTACAGTGAGATTAAGATTTATGCCTTAACTACCAGTGGAATTGAAAATGCCTGCTGCGAATTTGATGTAGAGACCTTAAGTCCGACTTACCGTCTTCTCATCGGTATTCCGGGAAAAAGTAATGCCTTTGCAATTTCCAAAAAGCTCGGTCTTTCTGATACTTTAATTGAGGATGCCAGAACCCGTATCAGCAGTAATGAACAGAATTTTGAAGATTTACTTTCCGACCTGGAAGCAAGCCGCATCACCATAGAGAAAGAACAGGCCGAAATCAACCGTTACAAATCAGAAATTGCTGCATTAAAACAGCAGTTAAAGAACAAGCAGGAAAAATTAGATGAAAGCCGGGATGCCATTCTTCGTAAAGCGAAAGAAGAAGCAAACCAGATTCTGCAGGAAGCCAAAGATACTGCAGATGAGGCAATCCGTAATTTCAATAAATATGGCACTACCAGACCTTCCATTCAGGAAATGGAAAAACAGCGTACCAATATCCGGGAGAAAATGGCTGCCAATGAGAAAAAGAGCTCAAAGGAAAAAGATACTGCCATCTACAATCCAAAGGTTCCAAAGAAGCTTCGTATCGGTGATAGCGTAAAAGTATTAAGTATGAATTTAACCGGAACGGTACACTCCCTGCCGAATGCAAAGGGTGACCTCTTTGTGCAGATGGGAATTCTCCGCTCCCAGGTTAACATCAAGGATTTAGTACTAATTGAAGATGCTGCTCCGGGCAGCAAGAAATATGCCAAGACCGGTGCCGGAAAGCTTAAGATGAGTAAATCCGCTTCTGTTTCCACAGAAATCAATCTGATTGGAAAAACAGTGGATGAAGCTATTGCTCTTTTGGATAAATACTTGGATGATGCTTATCTTGCACATCTTCCTTCCGTGCGCATCGTACACGGAAAAGGAACCGGTGCCCTGCGCAGTGCCGTACAGAGTCATTTGAAACGACAGTCTTATATCAAGTCCTTCCACTTAGGAGAATTTGGTGAAGGAGATGCCGGTGTTACCATTGCAGAATTTAAATAAATCAAGTATATGAACTACGTAAAACAGAAAGGAAGTTTCCTATGGCTGCAAAACAGAAAATTTTAATTGTAGATGATGATGTTAATATCGCAGAACTGATTTCCCTGTATCTCACGAAGGAATGCTTTGATACAAAGATGGTTCATGATGGGGAATCTGCTTTGAAAGAATTTGAAACCTATGCACCAAATCTGATTCTTCTTGATTTGATGCTTCCGGGCATTGATGGTTATCAGGTATGCCGTGAAATCCGGGCAAAAGCAAATGTTCCGATTATCATGTTATCTGCCAAAGGTGAAATCTTTGACAAGGTTCTCGGACTGGAGCTGGGGGCAGATGACTATATCATGAAGCCTTTTGATTCCAAAGAACTGGTTGCCAGAGTCAAGGCGGTGCTCCGCCGCTACCAGCCGGTGAAGCAGGAGCCTGTACAGCCGGATTTAAAATGTGTTACTTATCCGGATCTGGTGGTCAATCTTTCCAACTATTCCGTAGAATATTACGGCAAAACAATTGATATGCCGCCAAAGGAGTTAGAGCTTCTTTATTTTCTTGCATCCTCACCGAATCAGGTATTTACCAGAGAACAGCTTTTAGACCATATCTGGGGCTATGAATACGCAGGCGATACCAGAACCGTTGACGTTCATGTAAAAAGACTTCGTGAGAAAATTAACGATCATACCGCCTGGAGCATTTCTACGGTCTGGGGCATCGGATACAAATTCGAGGTTAAAGAATGAAGAAACGACTTTATCTGAAGCTGCTGATTGGATATGTGATTTTTGGCATTCTCGGCTTTATTCTCGTATCCACCTTCAGCTCCCACTATACTTATGAATATATTGAAGATACCGAAGTTGACCGGCTTTACAAGGAAGCCAATATGATTGCATCTACCTATGCTTCAAACTATTTCAATGAAGATATTACGGTAGATGACTTGCATGACAGTCTTGCCACCCTTAGCACTTATCTTTCTTCAGAAATATGGGTCATGAATACAGATGGTGATATTCTGATTAACTCCAATGCATCTGTGGACATGGACCACCTGACACACATTGACGGATTTAATGTGGCAGATTTTGGCAGCAAATATTACACCACCGGTTCTTTTTATAATTATTATGACGATACGCATCTTACGGTATTTTCGCCGATTACGATTAATTACAAGGTGCGGGGTTATGTGCTGATTCACCAGCCGCTTTCCGTAATCACGCAGCATCATGCACATTTACTGAATATTATGTACCTGACTCTGCTTCTGATTTTTATCTGTGCAACCCTGTTACTGATTATCATTGGCTTCGAGGTCTACATCCCAATCCGCAAAATGATTAAGGGTGCTGATGCTTTTGCCGAGGGCAATTTCAGTTATAAAATTCCGGTACATAAAAATGATGAAATCGGCTATCTTGCCGCTTCTCTAAATTATATGGCAAATGAGCTGAATACCCTGGAGGATGACCAGCGTAAATTTATTTCCAATGTCTCCCATGATTTTCGTTCTCCGCTTACTTCCATCAAAGGTTATGTGGAAGCCATGTTAGACGGAACGATTCCACCTGAGATGCAGGAAAAATATTTAAATATCATTGTTTTCGAGACAGACCGTTTGTCCAAGCTCACCCAGAGCCTCTTAGAGTTAAATAAATACGGCAGCCACGGCACAATGTTAGACGTCAGCGAATTTGACATTAACCAGTTAATTAAAATGACCTGTCTTACCTTTGAGGGAACCTGCAAAGCCAAACGGATTTCCTTCCACCTGATTCTTGCCGGTAAAACACTTTATGTAAAAGCGGATATGAGCAAGATTCAGCAGGTGGTTTATAATCTGATTGACAATGCCATCAAGTTCAGCCACCATGATTCTGAAATCACCATTGAGACTACCAAGAAAAGCGAAAAAGTATTTGTTTCTGTCAAGGATACCGGCATCGGAATTCCAAAAGACAGCCAGAACAAAATTTTTGAGCGTTTCTACAAAACCGACCTGTCCCGTGGAAAGGACAAGAAGGGTTCCGGTCTTGGACTCTCTATCGTAAAAGAAATTATTCAGGCACATGATGAAAATATCAACGTCATCAGTACCGAAGGAGTCGGCACAGAATTTATCTTCACCCTGCCGGCAGCCCAGCGGGAAGAGTTGTAAGGCAGTTTTATAAACCATCTATATAGGCTTTCCTGCTGCTTATTTGAATTATTTTACAAAGCTTTTAATCTTTGCATAAATGTTGTCTGCATCCAGCCCATATTTTTTAAGCAGTTCCACTGCCGGTCCGGACTCGCCGAACGTATCGTTGATTCCGATTTTTAAAACCTGAGTCGGAGCCTTCACCGCAAGTGCATCACATACCGCGCTTCCAAGTCCGCCAATCACGGAATGCTCCTCTACCGTGACAATTTTGCCGGTCTCTTTTGCTGCTTTAACAATCAGGCCCTCATCGAGTGGCTTGATTGTATGAATGTTAATCACCTTTGCCTCGATACCGTCTTCTTTCAGTTTTTTGGCAGCCTCAAGGCTGTTGCTCACCATTGCACCGGTTGCAACAATTGTCAGATCCTTTCCCTCGCGAAGAATTTCGCCTTTTCCAATCTCAAATGTATAATCTGACTCATTGTGGATGACTGGAAGTGCCAGTCTGCCAAATCGTAAGTAAACCGGTCCTTCATACTTATAGGCCGCCTTCACGGCTACACGTGCTTCCACATCGTCCGCCGGGCTAATCACAACCATACCTGGAATCGTCCGCATCAAAGCAATATCCTCGTTGCACTGATGTGTTGCTCCGTCCTCGCCGACGGTAATTCCTGCATGCGTCGCACCAATCTTCACATTCAGATGCGGATATCCGATAGAATTGCGTATCTGCTCAAATGCTCTTCCTGCTACAAACATCGCAAAAGAACTGATAAATGGAACCTTTCCACATGTAGAAAGTCCTGCTGCAACACCAGTCATATTTGCTTCTGCAATCCCACAGTCGATAAAACGTTCCGGATATGCTTTTTTAAATACAACAGTCTTGGTGGCAGCTGCCAGGTCTGCATCTAAAACAACAAGATTTTCATGCTCCCTACCCAATTCGACCAATGCATTGCCGTAACTGTCACGTGTCGCAATCTTCTTTACTTCTGACATAATGCTTCACCTGCTTTCTCTAATTCTTCCATTGCTGTCTCATATTCCTCTTTGTTCGGTGCCTTGCCATGCCAGCCTACCTGGTTCTCCATGAAGGAAACACCTTTTCCTTTGATCGTCCTGGCAATAATCGCAGTAGGCTGTCCCTTGTGCTCACGGGCTTTCTTGAAAGCTGCTGCAATCTCGTCAAAGTCGTTTCCGTTGATGCTGATCACATGGAATTTGAATGCTTTAAATTTCTCGTCGATTGGATATGGGGAATTGACCTCTTCTACCGTTCCGTCAATCTGTAAGTTATTGTTGTCCACAATTACAACCAGATTGTCAAGCTTGTGGTTGGCAGCCAGCATGGAAGCCTCCCAAGCCTGACCTTCCTGAATCTCTCCGTCACCGAGCAATGTGTACACACGGTAATCCGCATGATCCATCTTACCCGCCAGAGCCATACCTACGGCTGCGGAAATGCCCTGTCCAAGTGAACCGGATGACATATCCACGCCCGGTATATGCTTCATATCCGGATGTCCCTGCAGGAAACAGCCTACATGACGAAGGCCTTTTAATTCTTCTTTATCAATATAGCCACGCTCCGCAAGGGCAGAATATAATCCCGGCGCTGCGTGTCCCTTGGATAATACAAAACGATCTCGATCCGCTTTCCCAGGATCCTTCGGTTCAACATTCATCTCCTCAAAATAGAGATAAGTCAATATATCCGCTGCGGATAATGATCCACCTGGATGACCGGAATGTGCATGATACACAGCGGTCACAATATTTTTACGCACCTCATTTGCTGTCTTTTTTAATTCGAGTTCTGTCATGCTGACTCCTTTCTACCTTCTACTTTTCACCCGTTGCCAGACAATCTGCAATCAGTCCGGCAAAACGCTTTGCATCCCATGCAACCCTTCCTACATATAAGCCATCAATATCCGGCTGTACAAAAAGCCTAGTAGCATTCTCAAGATTCACACTTCCGCCATACAGTGCCGGAACAACATCTGCGGCTTCGCCGTACAGTTCTCTTAATGTCTCTCGGATCACATGATGCTTTTCCTGTGCATACTCCACTGGTGCTGGTATACCATTGACACCAATCGCCCATACCGGCTCATATGCAATCCATACTTTATCCAGATCCTCTGCCGCAATTCCATGCAGACCAACCTTGATCTGTGTACGCAGTACCTCATCTGCGATACCGTACCCTTTCTCTTCTTTCGTCTCGCCGATGCATAGAAGACCGGTAAAGCCGTGCTTCATCGCGGCGAGCATCTTCTTGTTTTCCTCAATGTTGCTCTCTCCAAAGACATGTCGGCGCTCGGAATGACCTACCATTACAAGGTGAAGGTCAAGTTCCTCTAACATAACCGGAGAAATCTCACCGGTAAACTGACCTTCATCCTCCCAGCACATATTCTGTGCACCAAGATGGATTTCGGACTGATCCGTACTTTTTGACGCTGTTTCCAAAGACGTGTAAGACGGCAGAATGAACAATTCCATATCCGGATTCTGCATGCAAAGCTCTCTCGTTCTGTCTGCCAGCTCCTTCAGATAGCTTTCCGTCTGTGCGACATTCTTATACATTTTTAAATTACTGCCAAAATATTTCTTTCGTTTCATATGCTTTACCTGCTTATCTATTCTGATCGTACTCCACAAACGCATCAACTTTCGGCTGTGAAGCACATCCCTTTACAAATTCGTTCTCGAAAAACGCCTCAACTAACAGTTCTCTTACTTTGCTTCCAGTTGTAAAAGCTCCCATGCAGATGATGTTTGCATCATTACTCAAACGCGCTCTTTGTGCGGAATAAACATCCGAAACCAGTGCCGCGTATGCACCTTTTACTTTATTTGCGGATATGGACATTCCGATTCCGGTTCCGCAGATTAAAATTCCTCTGTCGTACCCACCGGAAGCGACTGCTTCGCTGACCTTAATGGCCACGTTTGCATAGATTGAATCTTCACTTCCGAAATCCTCTACAGTTCCGTATCCCTTCTTCTCAATAAATGCTATAACCTCTTCTTTTTCCTTCTGTGCGTTTGGGTCGCATCCGATTGCTATCTTCATATTACTTATTCTCCTTTCACAAATTCTCTCATGCTCTGGAAGATCAACCATGTTGAGGTTGCACCTGCATCCTGGAATCCCAATGCTCTCTCGCCGAGTGATTTTGCTCTGCCAAATCTGGCGATGCAATCCTTCGTATTTTCCACTCCGCGCAATGCGCCTGCCTCTGCCTCTTCGAGCATTTTCTCCAAACCTTCGGTGTAATGCTGCTGCATTGCTTCTACCGCTGGTGCCAGCGCATCAACCATTGTTTTGTCTCCGACGCTTGCCTTGCCACGCTCCTGGATGGCTTTCAGACTCTTCTCTTCCATTGCCTTTAAGTCCTCAGCAGTAAGGTAGTCTTTGCTCTCCGTACCAAGAGCACCTTCCAAATAAAGGCTTCCGAAGATAACACCGGAAGCACCGCCCATGCTAAGAAGCATTGCTTTACCGGCTTCCTCAAAGATACTGTATACATTTTTCTCGCCTTCCATATCAAGAAGCACTTCCTTCACATTTTTCATGCCAGTCGCCATACCGATTCCATGATCGCCATCTCCAATTGCACTGTCCACCTCGGTCAGATACGGCTCATTCGCCAGAATCTTATCCGCGATATACAAAAGCATCTGTCTGCAGTCCTCTGCATTTAACTTCTCGTAATGCTTTCCTCTCACATAAGTGCTTGCTATCCGCTGCTTCTTTTCTTTCTTCTCTTTCTTTGGTGCTGTATCTTCAATCTCATCCGCCACTTCTCTAACAGGCTCAACCGCTCCCTTTGCGTAGAATGGACAATAGCATGGCATATCGTAATATTTCCTGAGTTCATCGTCCAGTTTCATCAATGTGATAGAAAATCCACCCATTTCCTGACTGGTACAGTAGTTATTTAAATCCGTGTCATAAATCCCGATTCCATCTTCTTTTAACAGTTCGTTTAACTTACGGAACACGATTGATAGTTCTAAAATTGTTGTGGAACCTAAGCCGTTGACCAAAACACATACTTTGTCACCACGTTTCAAGTCTGAATCTTCCATAATCTGACGGTACATTTTCTCTACCAGAACATCTGCCGGTTCCCATTTGGTTCTCTCTACACCTTTTTCACCGTGAAGTCCCATTCCGTATTCAATCTCGTCCTCACCTAATTCAAAGATGGGCTTGTCCGCTCCCGGAAGCTGAGCCGGTGCTGTGGCTACTCCGATTGTACGGGTATTGTCTCTTGCCTTCTCCGTAATTCTTGTTACTTCTTCAAGTTCTAATCCTGCATCACATGCGGCTCCGGCAATCTTAATCACAAAGACATCACCTGCGATGCCTCTTCGGTCTCCCCTTCGCTCCTTTGGTGCACTCGCCACATCGTCCTGTACACGCACATGTGCGGTCTTGATTCCTTTAGCATTCAGGAACTCTTCACCCATATCAAAATTCAGATTATCGCCTGCATAACAGCCATATACAAACAAAATTCCTTTGCCTTCATCAATGCTTTTTCCAGTTTCGTAAATATTCTTCGGATCCGGTGAAGCAAAAATGTTTCCACAGCATGCAGCATCGGCAAGTCCTGCTCCTACAAAACCGGAAAACATCGGTTCATGTCCACTTCCACCGCCGATAATCAACGACACTTTGTTTTTTCTTCTGCATCGGCTGATCACACTGTTTACTTCAGGATGTTTGTAATACATATGATGATACGCCGCAATAAAGCCTTCCATCATCTCCTCTACAATGTTATCAGGATCGTTTATAATCTTTCTCATTTCTACCTCCATACCAGATTTTAATAGCTGGGGGAGTATCCCGGATACTCCCCCAGTTTTTTAGAACCACCAGTTTGTACAGTGCAATGTCATTGTGTTTGCGCAACCAATCACTGTAAACAGGATTGTATTCATGAGTGCTCCAATATAAACCTTTCCAGTCTTCTTATAGAATCTTCTGGAAATGATGGTGCACACAGTCAGGTTAATGAATAATGGCCATGTAAGCATTACGCGTGCACTATCGAGTCTTACAACTCCTTTTGAGATCAGTCCTGAGTACTGGTAGACCCAGATGCATACAAGACCAATAATGTTTGCAAGGCACATCAGTAATGTATTTAACCACTCTTTTCTTCCTGCCACCATATTGCAAAGGTTCTGACACAGTGCATTTGCAAAGTAGAATACTGCAACTAATGGGATAAATCTTAATGCAATCAGGAGCGATCCACTTGAAGGCCACTTGATCACATAGCTGATAAAACGGAAATCTACTCCGAAGAAGTACTTCGCAAAGCCTGCAACACCATATCCAAATCCAATTGATGCAAGTACGATTAAAATAGTCTTACCTACATTGGACCTGCTCATCTTTAAGTTCCAGTCAGCAGGTTTTACACCATTCTTCTTACTAACCAGGAAATAACCGATTGCGAAGAATGCTAATCCAAGGAGTCCTGCCGCACCTGTCCACATACCCTGTTCTAATGTTAATCCCTGTGGCCAGATCTTCGTTCCGAAGAGTGATCGTGTCGCGAAATCTGCTCCCTTGTGGGCACCAATCCACTGCTCTAATGGAATCATGAATGTTGCCGGAAGTAATCCGCCTAATGCTAAGAATACCCAGTAAATTACATTTCCTTTGACACCCTTTGGTGCTGTCGGAACGTAGATGTCGCTTTCCTTCTTGGCAAGTAATGTACCAAAGAAACCGGTTGTTAATAAAATACTTGCAAATGCATATACCGAGAGGAAGAATCCGATTACACCAATGGTATTAAAGAACCACTTGTACTGAATTGTAAGGCTTCCTGCATCAATGTAATTCGGTGCTTCAAAAGCATTCTGGAAGAAGTCAACCAGATTTGATGTTGTTGCCAATGAGTAATGGTTTAAAATATGTGTCTCATAAGGCTGATATAAAGCACGGATATATTTCTCCTCAGAACCCTGTACGGTTCCTTCGTAGATCTTACCAACTTCAACATCATCGCCTTCCTGCAAATCATAATTATCAAGCTCGTTAATGAGAACTCTTGCATTGGCTGACTTATAGAAGTTTTGCGGTCCACCGGCTTCTGTCTGATAGTTGTTCTCATCTAACTGTCCGGCATCAATACCATAATCGACATCGTAGTATAACGGAATCTCGTCGCCGCTGTCCGGTGTGTCATCCGGATCATAATTTAAATGATCCTGCCATACACCATCAATGTTTAGCTGCTGATTTCCCATAAGGAATACTGCTGCTATCTGATTTACACCACCGTTTGCTTCCTGAATCTTGTTGTAAGCAAGGCAGGCATTCGCCATCTTACCGCCAAGAGAATGTCCTGTGATACCGATCTGATCCTTATCTACAAATGAAAGGCTGTTGTAAGCGTAATTTACAACATCACACATTCCTGATCCAGGAGATGTAGAAATATCCTCAAATGCAGAACCCGGGTTCGCGGTTACTGTAAAGAAAGCATCCATTGGGTTGTCTTTGTAGTTATCGGAATCTCCATGTCCGTCACAGTCCATGGACAATACAACAAATCCTCTCTTTGCAAGTTCCAGACAGGTGTAATCCTGTGTCTCTTTTGCATCGAAACTACCATGTAATGTTACAACACACGGTGCAGGCGTCTCAGCCGTTGCATTTTCCGGTTTGTACATTACGAGTGCTATCTTGTGTCCGTTTGCATCCTCAATACTAAAGTTCTGTACTTTGATGTGTCCAAAGTTCGTATTGACGAGACTTGCGCCGATCATACTGATCAAACAGATGATAAGTGCTACGACAAGCAGTCTCACATACTTTTTTCTGCTTAAATTTACCATATCGTTCTCCTTTACTTTTGTATATTGTAGTGCACTTCATACGTTGTAATTATTTTTTACCACGAATTTTTATGTACATCAAATCCAAATTTGTTAGTTTTTGAACAATTTCTAACATTTTTATATTTTTTGTTACTTCGCACATTTTCTCAATATTTCTTTATTTTCCAATATTTTCTTAATATTTTCATTTTATCAGTATAACTATTTTCCACAATCCAAATATTGTTTTTTTGTATATTTTTCATGAATCAAACATTTTTGAACATTTTCTAACATTTTCAAGTTGTATTATGTTATACTTTATACAAATAACTTGTGATTTTTTTAATGAGAGGTGAACATATTGAAGAAAAAGGAGCAACGAATCAATGAAATCTATTCCTTTTTGCAGGAATCACCTTCCCTATCGGTCAAAGATCTCTCGGAAATGTTAAATGTATCCGAGATGACGATACGGCGGGATCTGAAATATTTAAAAGAGAATAACCTGTTTGTGCGCAGTCACGGAATCCAGTTGCCGGTCAACGACAAGTCTATGATTACAAATATTGAAAGCGAATACACGCTTCACTCGGAACAGACGAAGTTTGCGAAGGAAAAGCAGATGATAGGACAGTTTGCCGCGTCACTAATTCAACCGAACGACACCATCATCCTCGATTCCGGTACAACGATTGCAGCTATGGCATATTTTATTCCGGAACATATTAATCTGAATATTACATGTTATAACTACTATACATTAACGCAGCTTTTCCCAAAGGAAGGCATCCAGCTCACGTTAGCAGGCGGTCTGCTGCACAAGGCAGATCAGATGTTTGAATCTTCCTATGCCAATGAACTGATCAGAAGCCGCCGCGCCAGCAAGTTCTTCCTTGCTGCATCCGGTATTCACGAAGCACTCGGCATCACCTGTGCGCACAACTATGAAGTTCTGACGAAAAAGGCGGCAATGAGCTCTTCTCTTTCCACAATTCTCGTAGCAGACTCCAGCAAGTTTGGACTGGTACGTTCTGCTTTTGTTGCACCGCTCAATTCCGTCGATGCAATTGTCACAGACAGCGGCATTACGGATGAATGGAAAAACATTATTCAGGATATGGGTATCAAACTTTATATCGTATAGGAGGAGGATTTTTACCATGACACAGCATATAAATTTACCTAATTGCATCGTTGCGCAATCCGGCGGTCCGACCGTTGCAATCAATGCCAGTCTTGTGGGCGTCATCTGCGCATCTATTGGACATTATGGAACAGTCTACGGTTCGATCAATGGTATTCTCGGTATTCTGAACCAGCATTACCTAAATCTTACGGAGCTGGCGGCTTCCGGCAAAGATACATTACAGCGGCTTGCAACTACACCGGCCATGTATCTGGGCTCGTGCCGCTACAAATTAAAGGATTACCATGAAGATGCATCTGATTATGAGAAGATTTTTGCACAATTTAAGGCTTTAAACATTAAGGCATTTTTCTATATCGGTGGAAATGATTCAATGGATACCGTGTTAAAACTTTCCTCTTATGCTGACTCAATCGGCAGCAATATTCAGATTATAGGCATCCCAAAGACCATCGACAACGATCTTATGATTACCGATCACACTCCGGGCTTTGGCTCTGCTGCAAAATACATCGCATCTACACTCCTTGAGATTGCGCATGACACGATTATTTATCCAGTTAAAAGCGTTACGATTATCGAGATTATGGGACGCGACGCCGGCTGGCTGACGGCTGCATCCGCACTCGCTCGCAATTCATATTGCAGCGCGCCGCACCTGATCTATCTTCCGGAGAGTGATTTTAACACCGAAAGTTTTGTTGAAGATGTGCGTGATCTTCTCACCGTGCAAAACAATGTGATTGTCGCCGTCTCAGAGGGAATTCATGACAGTAACGGCAACTACATCAGCGCTGGAGAAAACTCTTCCGACACATTCGGTCACAGCCAGTTGAGTGGCGCCGGAAAAGCTTTGGAACTTCTGATCAGGGCAAGCCTTCCTGTCAAGGTCCGCTCCGTTGAAATTAACATCCTGCAGCGCTGCGCAGTGCATCTCTCCTCTGCCACCGATTTAAAGGAAGCATTCTTATCCGGAGAGAAAGCCGTATCGTTGGCTCTGCAGGGTGTCACCGCTTCGATGGTCATTATGAAACGAACCTCTGATGCACCCTATACCATTACATACGACTACGCAGAGATCAAAAATATAGCAAACGAAGCGAAATCCGTTCCGCGCGAATGGATTAATGCCAGAGGCAACAATGTCACGTATGAGATGCTTACTTATCTCACCCCGCTGATACAGGGCGAAGTTCCGATTGCATATCACAACGGACTTCCAAACTATATGGATGTATCACATCTTTCGTCTCAAGCATAAATTTCCCAGTAAACGATTGGATGCGCTCACCCTTATTTTTGATTTAGATATAGAAAATGCTCCCTCCTAAGTAGTAAGTGATTTTATTATTTCACTTATCTACCCAGAAGGGAGCATATCTATCTACTGTTAATTTAAATTCATCTCTTATTTTCCGCTCGGAAGATATGGGCGCAGACATCCTGCCATCTGTGAGATTGGCATGGACTGTAAGAATACACGACCCGGTCCGGTTACTACGGTATTGAATACTCCCTCTCCACCAAACATGATATTCTTAAGGCCAGGTACGGTCTGTATGTCGATAGAACAGGAAGAATCCATTGCTGCAAGATATCCTGTGTCTACGATAATTGACTGGCCAGGCTGAAGCATATACTCTTTGATATAGCCGTCAAATTCAACAAATGCCATTCCCTGTCCAGAAAGTCTCTGCATAATAAATCCTTCTCCGCCAAAGAAACCGGCTCCTACTCTCTTCTGGAAAAATACGGACAATTCTACTCCTGAAGTAGATGCTAAAAATGCTGACTTCTGACATACAATATCTGACCCTGGCTGAATCTCAAATGCCCGGATACATCCCGGAAAACTGGATGCAAATGCAATGGTTCCCTGACCATTCATTGCAGTGTATGTATTTACAAACATACTCTCTCCACTAACCATTCTTCCAAATATTTTTCCAATTCCGCCGCCAACCGTATTCATCTGCATATTCGGAGACATCCAGGACATTGCTCCCTTTTCGGTAATCATCATTTCGCCTGACTCTAATTCACAGACTACAACCGGCATTGGTTCGCCTTCAATATTAAATCTCATTTCTAAACCCTCCTGCTGATTTGCATAACATTTTCATGAACCTTTTTCATTATAACAATATAGGAGTGGTCTGCCAATATATTCTTTCAATCTTTTATCCGTTTTCTGCATCCAAAATAAATAGCCCCTATGCCACTGCACAGTGCCAGCAAAAACCAGATGCCAACCGGAGTCATGTCTCCTGTTTTCACGGTTGCGGTCTGTGATGTGTTTCCTGCGGTGGTATTTCCTGTTGTATTACTTCCTGCAGTACCGCTTCCTGCTGTGCCGTTGCCATTTCCTGTTGTTCCGCTTCCCGGCGTTGTTGTACCTGATGAAGTTCCGGCTTCAAATACCAGTGCATATGCCGAAAATTTATCAGTTGCAAAGGTTATGGTTCCACTTGCTGCATCATACGTTGCAGGAAGTTTTTCATAGGCACCATCATGCTCTCGAATCACATAATAAGTTCCCTGCTGGTTCTTCATCTCATCTTTTACCTGAAGGGTTACATTCAATTTCGCATTTAAATCGGTCAACTGGGTTTCCCATGCATCGTTGGAATTTCCTTTGTTTACGACCTGGAATAAATCCATGGAAAGATAGCTTTGAATCTCTCCATTTCCTGCCTGTGCCTGCATGCCACCCTGTATCTGATTCAGTTCTGTTCCACTGATATCTGCAATATTTAACTGAAGATTTCCGGAACCAATAATATTTTCTGCATTTCCAAGGGTTGCACCGTCTACTTTTGTACTTGCCGTATTTACTTTATCCTCTGACTTTGTAAATAATGCACTCAGATGTAAATCTGTTGCAGGCATATCCAATACAAAGGTACTTACCTGTGAATCTACTGCTGTCAGCTTTCCACCATTTAAAGATGCGCTTAATAACTGATAACCATAATCCGGTGTAAACTTAATGGTTACTTTGGTGCCTGCTTTAAATTCGGCATAGCCAAAGTCTCCATCCAGTCTTGTGGATGCATCTGCTATATTTCCGCCTGCCAGTTCTGCTGCATTTACCACAGTTCCATCCTCTAACTGTGCACTGATTATTTCCACGCTTCCATGTTCAATAACACAGTCATTTCCAAATCCATGCTGTTCTGCTACTGTAAGGGATGGTGCCCATACGATATTATAATTACGGCTGCTGTTCGTAGTCAGTGCCACTTCAATCTGATAAGAATCTGCCGGAGCCACTTCAAATTCCAGATTGTCTGTCGTTCCACCTAATGGAATTGCTGTTCCATTTACCATAATGGATGCAAATGCATAACCAAAATCTGCTGCAATTGCCACTCTGTGTTGCTGCGTCTTATCTCCAGCAAAGCTGCCCGATATATTCGTTCCCATTCCAGAACCAATCCTCATGCCATCTATCTGTAAGTCTCCAATTGCTCCTCCCACTGCAGTTGCTGTAACTGCAATTGTTTCTCCAGATGCCGGACCCGTTGTGGAACCACTGCCTCCGGATGCTGCAGTACGAAATTCCAGAATCAGTTCCACCTGCTCTGAGGTGCTTACAGAAAATGCCTGTCCGCTCTCTGATGTAAGTATATTCTTGTCAAGGCTTGCATCCTGTGCACCATTTTTATTCACCTGACAGTGATTGATTATTGTATCCGTTCCACATACTACTTTAAAATGTACCGTATGGTCAAGACTGTCATCCGGTCTGTTTATTTCTATTGGTGTATCATTATATGCAGTCTGGTTTACTTCTGTCCATTCAGCCGCCGTACCCCATTTATAATACACGGTTCCGGTTGCTGTGCTGTCCTGTCTTGCAATTCTGACCACTGCTTTCTGTCCATCAGCTTTTACAATCATGCCGGCACTTCCCATAAATAATGAAAATACCATAAAAAAGCTTAACAACCAGGAAATTTTCTTTCGCATCTTCATATTTTTTCTCCTTTACTTTCTTCTATAAACTGCCACTTCCACCGCACACGTTGCAGGCTCCGCAGCCTCCCAGTACCACCAACATGAGCAGACAAAGCAATCCTCTAATGGATTTTTTTCTCACGTTTTTCCTCCTTCCTTTTCTGTCCTTTTACTATATGAATATACGCTTTTCCCACCTGTTTTGATAAGTTTACATTTGTCTCATTTTAGGGATTTTCCACGATTTATGGCTGTTTCCAGCTATAATAGAACTGAAGAAGCCCAATTCTCGACTTCGTCTCTGTCTTTTCATTTAAAGAGGCCATATAACGGTACAATGCTGCTCTTGAAATATATAGCTGCTCTGCTATTATCTGCGCACTTTCATCAGAAGAAAGCAATAACCTTAACACATCCTGCTCCCTGTTTGTAAGTGCATAATTCTTCACAAACGCCTGAAATTTATCCTCCAAAAATTTTTCACGTTCTTTTTCCAACATTTTCGCCATATTTTCTTCCTGTATATCCATACGAAACTGTACCATATACAAATATACCAGCATACTGATAACTGCAAATAAAATCAATGCTATGATGCTGATGCGCATTCCATCCCCGGTCTCTATCAGCATCAGGGAAATAGTTCCTGTAATCCCGACACAGATATTATTTGTTGCCCTTCCAAGTCCAGCCCATAACTCCGGTACTTTCATATAATAGGAAAGGTCCATAAAACTGGTGGTAAAATATACCACAAAGAAGCCTGCGGACAAATAGAACACAATAAGACCTGCCATAAATGGTCCGCCCCAGACTATTATCACTACACACATTGTTGACAGCAATGTCACACAGTACATCATAATCTGCATAAATCTATGCTCTTTTATATCAAAAAGCACTCCTGCCAACAGTCCGCTTACCGCAAGCAATAATCTCGGCCACTGACCAATATCTACACTTCCACCTGCATGTACTAAAGTTACTGCATTGTCCAGACTGGAAAAAATGCATGTCATCAGAACCACTATTGAAATCAAAAGCAGTGCCGCAAGCATCGGATGTCTGAGGCTTCGCCTGTTATTCTTCCGGATATCAATATCTGAATCTGTCCCTGAAGCCTCTGCTCCTACTACCCCCCGGCTGCATTCCAGACTCAGTCTGCGAACCAGCAATACCATTGCTGCCAGAAAAACGGAAAGTGCAACAGACTCTACAGTGCTGTTATGTATCAGATTATTGCTGATAAACTGAAGCAATAATCCAAAGGCATATCCAAATCCAACGGTTTGTGCAAGTCCCTTTTCTGTCGAAAGGCTTACCACAGCATAATAATGTACAGCACTTCCAATCATGCCATATAAAATATAAAGCAGGAATCCGGATAAAAGCATACTTCGATAGGACAAATGCTCCTGAATTACGAAAATGCAGATGATTCCTGCTATCGGCAATAAATATAAACCTATCTCCCGCATCTTCTGGTTAAAATAACGGTTAATGCATGGGAATAACAGGAATCCTATTACGCTGATTCCCAGCACATAGTTCTGTGCCCTTACTACTCCTGCGGAATCTGTTGCATAGCGTATCATATTGTCAAACAGATACTCCGAGCCTAAAAATATATAATTGAAAATAGCCAGCACTGCTATGATTCGAATTCTTTCTGGTTTCATAAATTGTCTCATCGTCTGTTCCCTGCTCCATTCTTTTGTCTTAATTTCATTATATACAATTGTCTCTTTCCATCAAGTTGACAAATGTCTCATTTCCTGTAAACAAGCAAAAAAGAGCCAGGACACGAATGTCCCAATGTCATTAAGTTAAGACCATCTATAGGTCTTGATACACAAAATGATATTGCTAGTTACTAAATCTCTATTTAGTTAAGATGGTCTAAAAAATTAAAAATACCTATCGAGGAAGAAATTCTTCGGTAGGTATTTTATTTGTATAAAAACAGGCATAGCAATAGGGCTGACTTCATATAGTCAACCAAAATAAAGTCTTGTCCAGTATTCAATTAAGCAACACGGTATACAAACCAGACCGCCGATTTCGGCTTCATGTTTCGCTTATCGGAGCGTCCTTCTCTGATTGGAACTATATATGCCAATATCTCAGCATATATTCTGTCCGGTGGCTCATTGTTGTGAAGTCTGTAATATTTACGTGTGATTGTGCAGGCTTCTTTGAAGCTGATAGCATATATATGCTTATTATTATTCTGTTGTTGTACGGAAACACACATGATATTGCGTGATACAACATTGAACATGATAAGATGAGCATACAGTTCCATTAAGACAAAATCATCTTTACGAGAATGGAATTGTACACCACCAAGAGCGTATTTTAATTCTCTAAAAGAAGTTTCTATATCCCATCTCTTGTGATATAAGGTTTTCATTTTGTGTAATGGAAATTCAAACCTATTAAGATTTGTGAGCAGCACTTCCCATTCTTCCTTTCCAGTATCAGGATTATTGATACGAAATTTCACAACTCTACATTTTACATGGCAGAATTGTCCAAAATCCCAACGCTGATTCTTTGTGTTTGGTGAAAAATATTTCTTATAGTGTCGTTTTGGACTATTTACGAGATGGATTGTCTCAGTATCTTTGTATGTCATGTAATATCTGTTGGAAGTTGTTACCTTAAAATCCATTTCAATATCACATTCTTTGTCGGGAAGGTTTGTAATTTCCTTGATACCGCCATGACCAGCTTTTGTACGGATAACATAATTACAGCCTTCTATACAGTTGCAGTTTTCAATCATATTAAAACCGTCATATCCTCTATCCATGAGAACTATAAATTTACCTACATCAAGATTTTTGAGCATACCAACAGCAGCCTCACGTTCATTTGATTGAGATTTAGGCTGTAAAATGCAATCATGATATGTGCGATTTTCCAAGTCATAGAGCATATTGGCGTGTATCTGGCTGAATGGTCTTATAGGCTCACTATCTTTACGAGGTCTGCCGTTTGCCGTATTCATTACAAATGCAGATTTGCTCTGATATGGTGGGTTGAAGTCTGAACCGTCTATTGCAAATACTCTGTAGCCTTGCATTGTACGAGGATGCAAAAACGTTTTATTGTACGCATTAAAAATATATTTAAATACATCTAGTGTGAGTTTTGCTTTCTGCTGTACATAAGCGGATGCCGTCATACGATCATCGAGATTGGGGAAAGCATCTATCAGTTCTGTATTTAAGCTGTTTCCCTGCATATTTAGGGTAACTTTAATAGTTGTAGTCGCATTGAGTTTGCGATTACGGGTAAAGTCATTAGAAGATTTCGTAAAGTCGCTTATATGAGCTACAACATCTGCAATAACACCATCAAGCTGTTTCAAGGCAGTAGGTTGTCCTGTGTATATAAAAATCACCACCTTTCAAAGCGGTGTTTCCACAAATAGACTGACGGGGTAATTTTGTACGAAATGTACGGAGATACCTTGACAGATAAGGCTTTGGAGCCTATAATAACTCAATGTAAGAGGTTGAAAACTTACAAAAAGTAAACTATGGTGGAAACATCTTTAGAGCATCTGCAAACTTTGGTCGGGGAGCAGGTGCTTCTTTACTTTGTATTACAAATATAATAATACAACCTAAGGCGTAATTTTTCACGCAAACTATGAAAATTCTCCCTTAGGAATAAAAAATATGCGTCACACGCATTTTGCTTGGTAGATTTTATGAGAAGTAATGATATAACAAGACAACTGTTTTTACAGGCCACAGGCAAAGTAATTTCATCAAAACGAAAAAAGCACAATATAACACAAAAAGTGCTGGGAAATAAAATAGGAGTATCAGCTACAACTATTGGTCGATATGAAAAAGGAGAATTAGATATTCCATCTTCAAACTTGCCACTAATTAGCAAATACTGTGACTTTAAATTAAGAGAATATTTGAAAGGATGGGAATCGGCAGATTTAGAATCTTTCATCAAAGAATCATTAACAATTGACACAATCGAGCCGGACCATGAGATTATTCAAGAATATATTAATAGCTGCACAAAAGAAGAATTATCAGATTTGGAAGAAATTAGTTACTGTGTTAGTGTTATTGAGAATGATGCATACAAACAAATTATTTCCGATTTGGTTATTGAATATCATTTGAATAATGTAAATCAAGAACGACACAAAAAATTAATGGCATATTACGAAAGATTATGTCAACTAAAGGAAAATAATATTAAAACAAAGGAGAAAAATAATGGCACCAACATCAATACTTAATGCAAACGGAGTAGAAATAGGAATAATTGGAAACATTGCAGATGAATCAGCATATATAAGTTTAACAGATATTGCAAAATACAAAAATTCAGAAGATGCCGCTGGCGTAATTTCTAATTGGTTAAGGAATAGAAATACCTTGGATTATTTAGGGTTATGGGAACAATTGCATAATCCAAATTTTAAACTCCTCGAATTCGAGGGGTTTAGAAATTCATCAGGCGATAATGCTTTTACCATTTCACCTCAAAAATGGATTAAATCAACGGAGGCAATTGGTATCGTATCTAAATCTGGTAGATATGGTGGAACATACGCACATTCCGATATTGCATTTGAATTTGCATCATGGATTTCTCCCGAATTCAAATTATATATTATAAAAGATTATCAACGGTTAAAAAAAGATGAAGCGGAACGGAAAGCTATTGGTTGGGATGAAAAAAGAGCTTTGTCAAAGATTAATTATCATATACATACAGATGCAGTGCAAAAATATCTTATTACTGATGAATTAACATCTATTGAAAAAGGATATACATTCGCAGATGAGGCAGATATGCTTAATGTGGCTCTTTTTGGAAAGAAAGCACGAGAATGGAGAAATGAACACCCTATTGAAACACAGAAGGGCGAGAATATTAGAGATTATGCTTCGGCTGAGGAACTGATTATCTTGGTAAATATGGAAAGCCAAAATGCTGAACTAATAAAGGAAGGCTTACCTCAAAGTGAGCGTTTTGCTAAATTGCATGAAATGGCAAGAACACAAATGCAAATATTGCTGAAAAATCGAACAAAAGAAAAATTAAAAAACGTCAATCCTAATTTACTCAAAGGAACAACTGAACAGTCGCCGCCACCCCTAAAAGGGGTGGCTCAGGACGCTGGCTAAAAGCCCTTGGT
>ENA-UOJP01000131-UOJP01000131.1-human-gut-metagenome-genome-assembly--contig:-C102-NODE-131-length-170706-cov-11.718572_pt1 | contig 170706 bp, 164 predicted proteins | sample MGYA00242353_ERZ723900 | MGnify/ENA metagenome assembly ERZ723900 | reverse complement strand
TGCCGATATCAATGGAGCAAGCAATATCATACGAAAAGTATATCCATGTATGCCAGAGCGAGAGCGATGGAGTAGAGGTACGGTGAACGTACCAGTTACGTGTATCTGAACACGAGCAAAAAGTTTTGATGAATGTGCAAGCATTCATTGGAAGCCGCCTGCTCTATAGCTGGCGGTAGTTCACTTTCCTTGGAATCTGTGCGGTTGTCATCGGTATGTTTCATGAGCAGGACACCTATGCCGTGTTGAAGCAGGAGGTACTGCTGTTTGACTATGAATACAGGAAAGAGCTTTGCAGGGAATATCAGGTACGGCGGAAAAAATATGGATTTGTGGCCGTTCCCTGCTGCATCCTGTTTGTTGCGGGAATCGTTGCATTGGCTGCCACGAAGCGCGGTTACCTTCCATGGAGCGAATACCATGCTTTTATATTTCTGGGTTTAGCCGCAGGGCTTTTGGGATTTGTGTATACCGCAGGGATGCTGGATGCCTATGAGCAGCTTGTGGAAAATGAGAAATACACGGGACGTCTGCTATTTAAGCTCAGAAAGAAAATACGAACAAAGATTGATTAGCTTTCATGCTTTCACAGGCTTGCGTGCCTGCCGTGTTAAGGTGGACAACAGTGCCTGTGAGGTGTCTTTGCAGATACCGCTGCATGATGCAGGTAACGTGATGACTGCTGCAAATCCGGCGTGTTCAGTGCTGTTATTATAATGCACGGATTTCCATGATTTCGGGAATCCGTTTTTTTCTTTATTGTATATAAAAGTCACACTCTGTTAGAATTGTATTCATTCCTAGCGTAGTGTGCCTTTTATGCTTGCGTATGGACAGTAAAATACTTACAAGTATTTAAAAAAGAGCATGATACTGATGACTAGACCAATCGCCCCTATGACAAGGAAGATTATACCGATACCGGCTGCTTTCTTTCTACGCTCAATCTCGGATTGACTATCTGGGGACAGATCAATGAGTGGATAGTTTCTTCTGCCAATAAGATAAAGAAGCAATCCACTTGTATGATTGCCGTTCATTGCAAGAAATCCCCAAAGCTTTGGATGCTTAAATCCCCTTGCTGTAGCGTCGATCACAGTAATATGATAGATCTGATAGATCATTTCCAATGCTCCTACAATAAGAACAGCACCACTGATAACTGCTGAAATCATCATTTTTGTTTCCATATTTTCCTCCTATAATTTTTTTATAATCTGATAAAGTAAAGCAGCAGAGTTGATGATAGCAAAGCAGAAGACACCTATCAAATAATATTGATTATCCCGCAGGAACATATTGAAGGCCACAAGGAGTATCACAAGCAAAACATTGATCATAATAGCGGCTATCAGCTTACGATTGCTTTTCACGATATTCGTATTTTCTTCTAAATGCTCAATCATTTTATCATCACCTTTTAATAAATCATCAAGACTAAGAGAATAAAGATTACTCAGATCAATAACGTTCATGATATCCGGATACGATCTTTCATTCTCCCAATTTGAGATTGTCTGCCTCGTAACTTTAATATCTTCAGCCACCTGTTCCTGTGTCAGTCCGGAATTGATACGAGCTTCCTTTAATTTTTTTCCTATCTCCATATGCATGTACTCCTTTCGGATACATCATGTCACTTTAGGGAAAAAAGTCTATCAAAATTATTTTACATTGTCCGTTTTGGGTACTAAAAGGGTTTATACATGTGAATAGTTAGTGTACAGTGCAAAAAGGTGTATAGAAAATAACATATTTCACACAGAAACAGATCGAACAAGTGAATTCTGTAAATCTAATGTCCATGAGGAAGGAACAGGAACACCTGCAGCTGCTAAAAAAGAATGCCCCTGCGGCTTTTAATGTAAAGCATTATGCGGAAATGCTGGAGATGAAGCGGAGAACATAATGCATCTGTGCTGCTGGTGGAAACAGGTAGCGTCAGGAAGAATTGAAGGTGTCGCAGGCAGGGTGGTTTTTCATGCAGAACTTGTCCCGTACTTTGATTATCCGGAAATCTTCTGTTCTGTAAAGGAAAAAAATGCAGCGGTTATTTGCTGCCATAGGAAAAAAGCCGGAGTTCATTCATCCCGGCTTTTTGTATATAAAGCATGCTGCGGATACAGGCTGTTACATTTATTTGATCTTTCCTATGATATATGATTGCATTACAATATTATATGGCGTATAATATTGTTGAAGAAAGGTGATGTATATGACATTTCAGCTTGGCTCTGCATTGCTGGACGCCTGTGTGCTGGCAACGCTGCACAAGGAGGATACCTATGGATATCGTCTAACGCAGGAGGTAAAGGTTGTGATGAGTGTGAGTGAGTCAACACTGTATCCTGTTCTGCGAAGACTCATGAGAGAAGGCTATCTGGAAACCTATGACCAGCAGCATATGGGCAGAAATCGAAGATATTACCGATTGACAGATGCAGGAAGAAATAAATATAGGGAGTATGTTGAGGAATGGAAGGCATTCTCAACAAAAATCAGTGGTATTCTGGAGGGAGGAAAAGAACATGAAGAAGGCTGAGTATATAGCGGAACTGAAGCGAAGGCTTGCGAATTTTTCACCATCTGAGGTGGAGGATGCAGTTTCGTATTGTGAAGAATATTTTGAAGAAGCAGGGGATGGGAATGACCAGCAGGTCATAGATGATTTAGGGACACCGGCACAGTTTGCAGCGCAGCTGAAGGCAGAGAGGTCCATACGTCAGGAACAGCAGCATCGAAACTATCGCAGAGGAAATAATCCAAACAGCTCATTGAAAAATGCAGGGATGATCATTCTTGGTATCTGTGCCCTGCCGATTGCTCTTCCGCTTCTGTTTGCGGCTATTGCCGTAATGTTTGCACTTGTGATTACCGTATTTGCATTGGGCGTAGCCGGTATTGTATCCTTTGCCTCTATATTGATTACAGGGATACCTCTGATGGCAAGTGCTGTTACAAACTACCATACGCCATCCAATGCATGGATTGCGGCAGGTGGCGGATTTTTATGTATTGGTTTGGGCTTACTGCTTTCTATTTTGTTTTTTTCACTCATTCGTACCGTGCTGCCTGCGTTTACCAATGCACTGACACGGCTGTATCATAAGGCACAGGGAGGAAAACGGCATGAAAACGCATAGAGGGATACGTACACTGGTTGTGGTGTCTGTAGTTTTGATGGTATTGGGATCCTTATGTATTGGTGTGGGGATCGCAAAGGGTGGCGATTTGCGCTATCTGCATGTTGACAAGGATACGGTAGACTGGTGGCCGTTTAACGGAAGCTTCGGTATACAGTTGGGAGATAGCTTTGATTTTACATCCTGGGAGGAGGAGAAGCACAGCTATAAGGAGCGCTGGGATCAGTCGCTGCAGGAAGTGGAATCGCTGTCACTTGACGTCAGTCTGGGAGATGTCCGGATTGAACGGGGAAAGGAAAATAAAATTACATTCCTCGATATTCGCAAGGAAAAAGTGAACATCAAACAGGAGAAGGGCAATGTAACGGTTACCGTAGACAATCCGGATATAAGCAAAGGGAATCGGAATCGAAATGATACGATTATAGTTACGTTGAAGGATAAGCAGTATGAGCGAATATACGTTGAAGATAAGCTTGGTGACATTCAGCTGAAAAACCTGTCCGCAAAGCATATCACCATAGAAGAAAAGCTGGGGGATATTACGCTGGAACATATCGTTTCCAAAGATTTGGCGATTGCGCAATCTGCCGGAGATATTGAGGTGGATGGACAGCTTTATGGAAACAGCGTAGTGAAAAGCAGCATGGGTGATATCACGATTCATGTTCGCGGAGATCAGAAGGATTATCGCTACAGGGTTAAAAATACAATGGGAGATACACAGATCCAAAACCGGGAATGGGAGCTGTCATGTGATGCAGAGGAAGGAAATCGATCGAGTGACAACTACCTTCAGCTACACAGCAGTATGGGGGATATCGATCTGCAGTTTGAAGGATGAGTAGCTTCGAGGAGCTGGTCAGGGAGTGTGACAGACTGTGGCTCAACTGCCGCTGTACCAGATTAAGGCTAAGTCCTGTGAAAAAACAGGTACAAAAAGAAAACAGGAGGAAAGCGGTAGCGCTGAAAGCAGACTGGGAAACGTTTTTACAGCATGCTGCAGAAAATTTGGAGGATGCAGGGTGGAAAACGGAAATGGACAGACGTGTTCTTGCTTTGCTTCGCAGTGAATCCGTTCTGAATTTCGCAGTGTTAAAGCCTGCGGTTCAGGAGGAATTCCTATCCATTACCAAGCAGTTCGTTCGGGATGCCATGTGCTTTGATACTGCGCTTGAGCTGGATGATATCATGCAGGCAATGCGGAATGTCTGGATCATTTTGCTGCTGGAATGTATGCTGGAGCGGAAGCTGTGCTATCACAAGGCGATCTTCGCCTACAGTATGCTGTATCCGTATACCGATAATTTTCTGGATGACCCTGCTATCGACAAACAACGGAAAAAGGCGTTTAACAGCTGGCTGAGCGAACGTCTGAAGGGGGAACAGAGGCCGATGGATGCAGACCTGTATCGTCAGGGAGATGCCCTTGTTTCCATGATTGAGGATACTTTTCCCCGCCAACAGTTTCCGGATGTGTATGATGCACTTCTGCGCATTCAGGAGGGCCAGATCTTGTCCGTACAGCAGGACAGCAGACTTTGTGAAGAAGAAATACGAAGGATATCCATATACAAGGGGGGAGCCTCTGTTTTGGCTGACGGCTATCTGATGGATGGAGACCTTTCTGAAAAAGAAGCATTTTTCTGTATCGCCTACGGTTTTCTTTTACAGGTGGCAGATGATATACAGGATATGGAGGAGGATCGCATTCTGCGCCAGCATACACTTGCCAGCATGCTGCACGGGAAAAGACAGCGTCTGCGCCTTGCACAACGCCTGCATACCTATCTGCATGAGGTGTTGTTTTATCATTATCCAGCAAAAGCCAGCGCAATGCAGTCCTTTGTTGAGAAAAATTGCCGGTTCCTGCTTATCGGATCGATTGCAAAGCAGCTGCATCTGTTTCCAAAGCCGTTTGCATACCGCATGCGGCGCAGTCTTCCTCTCGGCCTGGATGCTGTAACCACTTTGATGAACGAGAGCAGTGCGATGCTGCAGTCCGAGCAGATTCACGCTGTTATACAGGCCTATGTGCAGGCGTTGTGAGGCTGACTATGCAGACAACCGTGTAAAAAGACAGGGATTAACTTCAGAAACATGAAAAAGGCTTTACTATAATAAAAGACTTATCCGGAAACAATCGCTGTATGCGATAAGTGCAGAACAGCCTGCTTCCATGGATAAGTCTTTTTCTTTATGGTGATTTTTTCCTCTTATTTTCCGATATAGGTGAAGCGTGGTGTCAGTACGCCATCAACCAGAATGCTCTCACAAAACATAGCAAGAGGGCGTATCCAGACCTCCTCGTTGCCATATAGCTGCCGGTATACAACATAGCGCTCCAGCGTTTCACTGTGTGTTGCCACATACAGCACGCTGTAGCATTTTCCTTTGAAATGGCGGTATTTTCCAGGCTTTACTTCCATGCCTTCCACCGGAAGACCCTCTGCTTCCTTTAACGGCTTTACAAAAATTGGTACTGCGTATACCGCTGATTGTTCTTCCTCCATCAGGTCCCGGGCTTCCCCGTACGGAATACTGCAATCTTCTGTCACAGTCTGTTCACTCTCGTTATCCTTGTACAGAATGCAGGAGCTCTTTGCGGGAATGGTAAGCTGCAGGCTTCCGCCTTCACTTCTGTATGTCGTGCCACGCAGAAAATCCTTCCAGCAGCCCTGTGGGATAGGCAGCTCTGCTTCATAATCCGCATCTGCCACATTGCATGCGATATACAGACTGTCCTGCTCACAGCTTCGACAGAATACAAACTGTTCATTACGAAGCAGTACCTGCTCATAGCTGCCGTGACTGCAGGCTTTCATCTTATGCACGAAAGAAAGCAGTGCAAGGTGCTCACAGAGCTTTTCTGAATCAAACTCACACAGCTGCAGGCAGGGGCGGATATCGGCATCGCTGCCATTGTGCTTTCTACCCTCAACTGCATATTCACTGCCGTAATAAATGCTTGGAATTCCCGGCATGGTGAAGAGGATGGTATATATATTAAACAGATCCTCTTTGTTTTTAACAGTGCTTGCCAGACGGTTTACGTCGTGATTATCGACGAAATTATACAGATCCAGTCCTTGATAGATTCCACCGTTGCCAAACTGTCGGTTTAAGGAATATCCGATTTCAAAATAATTCTTTTCATTGTGAGAGGAATACAGTCCCTTATAGCATTCATAATTGGTAACGGAATCCAGCATGTCGGGATTTGCCCAGCGGTTGTAATCACCGTGTATGATTTCCCCCATCAGCCAGAAGTCCGGATTTTTTTCTTTACAGAACGCCTTCAGTCTGCGAAAAAATTCGGGACGTATACAATCGGCTGCATCCAGGCGCAGGCCGTCGATGTGAAACTCATCCATCCACATCGCAATACTATCCAGCAGATAGCGAACAACCTCTTCATTCTCCAGATTGAGCTTTACCAGATTATAGTGTCCTTCCCATGCATCATAGGTAAAATCATCATTCAGCGGACTGCGTGCATGAAAGTGCAGGTTGGAAAACCAGTCGCAATAGGTTGATTTCTCCTTCTTTTCCTGAACATCGCGAAATGCCCAGAAATCACGACCGACATGATTGAACACACCATCCAAAACGATGCGGATGTCGGCTGCATGCAGGCTGTCGCATACCCTCTTAAAATCATCGTTTGTACCTAAGCGATGATCCAGCAAGCGGTAATCGCTTGTGTCATAGCCATGCTCATGGCTTTCAAAAACCGGCCCCAGGTACAAGGCATTGACTCCCAGCTTTTTCATATGGGGAATCCAGTCCTCCACCTTCTTTATAGAGTGCGTGATGTCCTCCTCATGATACTGCGCTGCGCCAACAAAGCCCAGCGGATAAATGTGATAAAATACTGCTTCTTTGATCCAGCTTGTCATAAATTCACCTCTAATATTAGTATACCATGGAACCGGGTTGGCAAAAAGAAAAAGGATGCTTTTTACGCATCCTCTCACACTTATTCAATAGGAATAAAGCGTTTTTCTTCAACCTTGCGGCTCTCTTCCTTCGGGAAGGTGATTTTCAGCTCGCCGTTGTCGAAGCTTGCACGGATATCCTCCTCACGGATTGCATTTCCGACATAAAAGCTTCTAGCACAGGAACCGCTGTAGCGCTCCTGACGGATGATGTTTCCTTTGTCATCCTTCTCTTCCTTGGAACTGTTTTTTGCGGCTGTAATGTTGAGGTATCCATCCTTTAAATCCAGATGAATGTCTTCCTTTTTATAACCAGGCAGCTCCATGTCCAGCAGATAGTTACCGTCTAGCTCACGAACATCTGTTTTCATGCAGCTGTTGCTCTTTGTGAAAAACGGATCCTTCCACATGTCTTCAAATGTGTCTGTAAATACGTCTGGTAAAAATCTCATCATAAAGTCCACCTCTTTCTATCGTATTGTATGATTCAGATTTTTCAGATGTGTACAAATATCTGCGGGAAGCAATACTATATCCATCGCCTCGATTCCTAAAACCATGTCCTACAGGTACCTTACCTCATCTTCACTGTTATTATATCACATAATTTAGCACTGTCAATACTAGAGTGCTAAAAACATGATTTTTTTCTATAGTCCGTTATGATTTTGGGCTTTAAATAATCAGTGCAAAGGCTGTAAAACACTAGAGATAGAAGGACATGTACCTTCTATGCTCTTGTCATCATCAGAGGAAGCCTCACATATTTTACACGGGCAGTGAATTGAGTCCTTCACGAAAACGATGCCTGCAGGCTTTTTCGTTTAGCATCCGCACAAGAGAACTTATGCCGTTTTGCGTCTTGTGAAATAATAATACATAGCATATAATGATGAAAAAGAAGGGGAGGAAGCGATATGGCAGCTATTATTTTTCTGGCATTGGGTGCGCTGATGCTTTATTTTGCAGTGGAGATTGGCATGCGAAGGCGTATTGCATTTCTGCATGATTATCATTATCAGAATATGAAGGAAGAGGATATCACACCCTATCTGCATCTGATGGGAGTGGGGCTTGCTGTTGTGGGGATATGCTTTGTCAGCTCTGCAGTGATTCTGTCGTGCCAAAAGGTGCTTTTTCTGCCGGTGTTGTTTGGCGGTCTGCTTCCGGGAATCGGAGTTATGCTCTATGCTCAGTATCGCTATAACGGAGGTATCTTCAGCTGATCATACATATAATACATATAAATAAAGAAGCTGTCGGACTGTGAATCGTATAAAGCAGCGTGAAGCTTTAAGGGAAAATGCTGGCATACGGCATCTTTGAAAGGCAGATAAAGAGTAGAAAGCTTTGCTGCAGCTTCAGGATGGCAATAAAAAAAGCGGGCAATTTTCATTTTGCCTGCTTTTCATCAGCCTAAGTCCCTGTTTCATTGCCCATATTGCTTATGGCTATGCTGCTTTTTTATAAATAGTACGGCCTTCCTTGATGGTTTCCATGACCTGAATGTCACGGAGCTTCATCGGCTCAGCCTTTAATGGATCCTCATTTAGAATAACCAGATCTGCCAGCTTTCCGGCCTCCAGTGTACCCTTGCGGTCCTCCTCGAAATACTGATAGGCGGCGTTAATGGTCACAGCCTTCAGTGCTTCCAGAACACTGATGCGCTGCTGTTCACCCAGTACGACACCATTCTTCGTGACACGATTGACTGCAGCCCATACACTTTCCAGCATATCCGGCAGAATAACCGGGGTATCCTGATGGAAGGTAAAGGGAATGTGATTTTTCAGGGCACTGGCGGTACAGGAGATATTTTCTGCCCGCTGTTTTCCGAAATTGACAAGGTGTACATCACCCCAGTGATATACATGGGCAACAAAATAGCTTGGCATCACGCCGGTTTCTTTCAGCTGCCGCAGCTGATCCGGACGCAGGGTTTGGGAATGTACCATGACCGGACGGGTATCTGTGGTTTTCTGTCTGCTGTGATGATAGCCGTTCAGCATCTGCTGGCTTGCGGCATCTCCGTTGCAGTGCACCAGCAGCTGGCGGTGTTCATCAAGAGCCTGCTGTACGTAGCCGTCCACCTGCTCATCCGTATAGATCGGATAGCCGCAATAATCACCGCTGTTTACATACGGCTTGCTCATCCATGCCGTCTTACCCTGTGGGGAGCCGTCCAGAAACAGCTTGTAGCCGCCGATGCGAAAGTGGTTCCTGTACTCCTTAAGGTCCTCTCTTTGCTGAACAACCTCGCTGACCTCCACGATATCCACGTATGCAACCATATCCAGCAGCATCTGATCGCTGCGGCCAAGGCGCTCGTAAATATCCACCTCGCTCCTGTGCGCAAAGCCCTCCTGTGCTGTGGTAATACCGAAGCTGGCATAGATTTTCTGTGCCTCGACGGCATACGCATCAATGTTTTCCAGACTCATGACACGTTCTCCGGGACCGCGCATGAAGGTAACCTCTTCCATATATCCGTTCAGGTGTCCCTGCTCATCACGGCCATAGCTTCCACCCTCCGGATTCTTCACGCTGTCATCCAGACCATAAGCCTGCAGAGCCATGGTATTTAAGACTCCCATGTGGAAGGAGGAGTGTGCAAGAATGATAGGATGCGTACGGCTTGCGGCATCCAGCTCATGGCAGTTTGGATGCCGGTGCTCAGCAAGTGCATTATGGTCATAGCCAAAGCCCATCACCCATTCACCATCCGCTAGCTGTTTCTCTTCAATGTAGCGTTTGATTTCCTCCTGAATATCCGCAACACAGGTGCAGCTTTTCAGCGGAACAAATTTCAGGGTGTTCGCAAACTGCAGCATGTGGGAGTGCGCATCGATAAAGGAGGGCATCAGGCATGCTCCCTGCAAATCGATTCGCTCACAATCTGCCTCGCATAGAGGCTCCAGATCCTTCCTTGTGCCGACTGCCTGAATACTTCCGTTCTTGATCAGCAGTGCCTCACTGTATAATTCGTTTTCCTTCATCGTAAGGATGGTACCATTTGTATATAATTTCTGCATCTTTCCTCATCTCCTTATCACTGATGCATGAATTTATGCCTGTTCTTTTTTTGTAATCGTAATGCCGCCGGTACTGAAAATACATACAAGGGAAAGAATTCCCAGTACATAGAGTGCATACTGTGTGGAATGCATGCGGGCCTGTGCATTCAGACGGACAAGCTCCTGCTGCTCCTGCGGCTTCATGGTGAGATCCGACAGGGAAGAGATAAAGGCCTCATCCGACATAAAGCTGACATTTTTTGCTTCCTCCTGCTGTACAAGGGAGGCGGAGAGCAATGCATCCTTTTCCATACTGCTTCCCAGATTGGCATTGATCGTGAAAATCATAACCATGCCAAGCACCGCAACACCGATTGCCTGTCCGACATTTCTTGCGGTAGCCTGTATGCCGCCGGATTGCTGGGCATCACGCTCATTGACAGCCAGTGCCACGACATTGCTTGCCTGTGCACTCAGCATTCCCTGACCGATACCGGCAATGATCAACCCGATATACATGCCGATGGATACTCCGTGCTCCTGCAAAGAGAATGCCATAGGGATCACGGAAACGGCAAGCAGGATATAGCCGATGCGAAGAATCGTTTTCGGATGTACCTGCGCTGCATATTTCGGAACCCCCATGGATGCCGCAAACATGGGAGCACCGACACAGATCATCGCAACCCCTGTCTGAACGGCATTGAACCCACCGACAACCTGCAGATAGGGATTTACCAGCATAACAGTACCTCCCAGATACAGGAATACAATGGCGCTGGCGAACAGTCCTGCACGGACCTGCGCGGATTTCAGAAAGGAGGAAGGAAGCAGGGCACATCCGTTCTTCTGTTCAATGCTTTTTTCCATAACGACCAGTAGAGCAAGAATGATGACACCAAGCAGCGCAAGCGGCAGGGATGGGGAGATTCCAAAAAGCGTAAACGGTGCCTGCAGCGGTGTTATAAGTCCCCATACGGAAATCTTGGAAATACCGATCAAAAACAGGAACAGACCGATTGCCGCAACGATCGTTCCGCGCACATCCATTTTCAGATTCTTTGTTGAACGCTCAACCTCGGGGATTGCCGTTGAACCGATGAGAATCAGGAAAAAGTAAACGGCGAGTGCACCAAAGGCAACCCGAAAACCAAATGCATCCAGCAGAAAGCCGGCTACGATGGGACCTGCGGCTGCCGCAATCCCGGTGGCTGCACCGATGGCACCAAACGCGAAGACGCGTTCCTTACCACTGTAGATTCCCGGGATCAGTCCGAGAACGGAAGGTATCATAAAGCTTGCGCCCAGACCGACCAGCAAACGGCCGCCCCAGGTAAACATAACAACATTGGTGGAGATGGCCAGCATGAGCTCTCCGATGATGGCAAGAATCACACCGATGCGGAAGTTCTTTTTCCAGCCGATGATGATTCCCAGCATTCCGCCGGCAACCATAAACGCCCCGGCACAGAGCGAATACACCATATTGGCAAGCTGAATGTCATTCATACTTGCATGCAATGCGGATATCAGTGCGTTTGTCGCGACACTGAGAACCGCATTATCCCCTGAGGTTCCAATCTGTGTAAACATGAGAACGATCAGTGGAAGATATATCATCTGTTTCTTTTGTTTTAGTACAGTTTCCATAGCTATTGCCTCCTCAAATACTTACTTTCTATACCATAGTCCATTATAGGCCTGTTGAAGGCGTTGTTAAGTAGCAAAATTACCGTAACTGTGGTAAAATTTTTACAAAGAGGAAAGCGGGAGATGTATGAACCAGCGACAGCGAAAACTGCTTCTGTATCTGCTGTCACAGAAGCATTATCAGCCAATTCAGGAATTATGCGGGGAATTCGGCTTCAGTGAGAAAACGATACGCAATGATATTAAGGCAATCAATGCCTATCTGCATATGAATGAGGTAACATCACGGATTCAGACCAAGCGGGGAAGCGGTGTACGGATGCTTCTGATGGAGCGGGAGGAGGAGTATGTCCGCTATCTGCTGGAATCCAGGGTTCTGGAAATCAAGCCGGATTTGGACAGGTTTTATCACGGTATGATCTTACTGCTGTTTCGACAGGAGCCGTACACGATGGATACGCTTGCCGATGAATTGTATACAAACCGCCTTCAGCTGAAGGAAGATTTGCTGTGCTGGGAAAGTATGCTGCGGATGTTTCATCTGAAAATCACGAAGGGGACACATTTGCATATCGACGGGGACGAGCGGCAGCTTCGTCTGTTTGTGCTGTACTATTTTTATCAGCGAGCGGATAAGGCGATGATTATGAGTATTGAACCGGTTTTTCTGCAGGAGCATCAGTCTCTGTTTCGCGATATTCTGCGGCTGTACGAGGATGCCTATCGGTATCGCTTTACGGCGAATGCGCTGCATCATTTCAGTATTTATCTCGGCGTTATGATGAAACGGATTCAGATGGGCTATGGCCTGCAGGAGCAAACGCCCTATGTGGGAAACAGACGGGTCCATACCATGCTTCAGGATTATTTCCATGTGGATGTTAACGGTGAGGAAATGCGGTTTCTGGAACAGCTGATAGAAAGCGGGGCACGGCAGTGGAATAGAAGCATGCTGCATGAATTTGTAGTGAATGAGGAAACCAGGCAGCTGAGTGCGCGTTTCTTTGCGTTGCTGAAGCAGGAATATCACGGGGAGCCGGATGAGGAGCTTCCGATTCTCTTTTCCATTCTGCTGCAGACAGCGATGATACGAAAGCATCATGCCATGCGGGTGCTCCATTATAATGATACACAGGTGAAATTTGATTCCATGGCGGAGTTCCTCAGTGTTATGCGCCTGTTTCATAAGGATGAAAAACTGCGCGGGCTGCAGCTGTACGAGAGCGAATATACACGCTTATCCATGCTTTTACTGCCATATTTTCATCAGCTGGATATGCAGGTGCGTTTTCGTGCGGGAATGATTGTCAACTGCTCCTTGGAGCAAGCATATTATGGCCGTATGCGGATCAGTGAAGCGCTGCCGAATATTGATATTGTGCGTATTCTGACGGAGGATGAAATTGATGCGGCTGCTGCAGAGGTTGATTTCTTCATAACATTCGATTATCTGCATAAACAGGTTCCCAATGTGGAGATCAGCAGTATGATACAGGACAGCGATATTCAAAAGCTCCAGCTTTATCTGAAGCAGCTGCGGCAGCAGCGATCAGCACTGCAGCCGATATCCTGCAGCATGTGTGCGCATCATGCCGCTGATGAGGATGCTCTTGTTTCGTATCTGTTTCAATGCTATCAGGAAAATAGCAAAACAGGTACGTATGAGGAATTCACTGCCATGCTTCCCATGCATCGGCTTCTGCTTCGCGACTGCATGCTGGTGGTGCTGTATGATGAGCGATTCAGCAAATCCTTTATCTCGATGATAGCGCTGAAAAAGCAGCTGTATATCGAAGGGAAGGGAATCCGTCAGGTATGTATGGCAGGCTTTGTCCATACCTCCTATGAGCGATTGCAGGAGCAGCTGATGCAGCTGAAGGAGTGTCTGCGCAAGCAGCTGCCGCTTCTCATGTAACTTGCAGAAGCAGCTGTGTTCTGCGCTACTTCTAAGCATAATGCAGCCGCTGCCTATAATGGTATACAGAAAAAGGTACAGCGTCACAGGGAGTTTCATCTTTCAGTGTTCATAAAAAGAAGAATTCAATTTCTATTGATGAAATACAATAGGATTGAATTCTCCTTTTTTCATTATTTATATCGGGTAAGATCCGCAGGGATGCTGCACCTTTTGTGATATAGAAACAGCTTTTGCAATAGATACGGGTAGGAGCTGAGGAAACCTTTTTTACCTCACAGCATACTTTTAGCTGCCGTGCAATAGCGATGCTAAAGATTACTGAGCTTTCTGCGTATGTCTGCTTCGCAGATATCGCTTATCTGAAGTGCCGGCTTTCCAAGATAATAGCCCTGTACAAAATCCACATCCATGCGAATCAGCTGCTGCAGCTCTTCTTTGGTTTCCACACCTTCAGCGATTACACGGATATGCTGGCGATGGGCAAAGGTAATCATGTTTTCAACCAGTCGCTGCCTGTTTTCATCCTTATGAATATCACGTACAAACATCATATCAATCTTAATATAGTTTGCTGCGACGTTTAAGAGGGTGGAATCGTTGCTATAGCCGCTTCCGAAATCATCAATCGCGATATGTGCGTCCCAGCGCTTTGCAAACTGCTGCTTAGTTTCCAGATAATGCTGTTCGATTTCATCTGTTTCAATCATCTCGATGACCAGCAGCGGCAGATACTCTTTATACTGCTGTTCGAGACTCTGTGTCAGATCATCCAGCATCGGGATGCTGGGGATGGAGTTGATGAACAGACGGGTCTTGGGAAAGGCAGAGTGGAAGTCCGCAAACTGAGCGATTGACTGCGTCCAGGTCATGAATTCCACACGGTAAAGCTGACTCTGCGATCTGGCAACGCGCAGGATATCCACCGGAGATGTGATAATCGTACTGCGTGGACGCATCAGTGCTTCAAAGGCGTAGATTTCTTTTGATTTCAGGTGGACGATCGGCTGATATGCATAGCTGACCAGATTATGGTCCAGTATTTCATTCAGCTCATTGCGGCCGCTGAGCAGCAGCTTGTCCTTATGATAGGTGCTTGGCTGGAATTCTTCAATACCGCCCTTCTGTGTACTCTTGATGGAATACATGGCAAAGTCGGCATATTTACTGAGCGTATCAAAGTCCTGCGCATCCTTTGGATACCAGGCAATCCCCGCAGACAGGCGAATTCGGATTTCTTCTTTCCCTGTAAAAGTGATTTTGTGTGCGTTGATCTGCCGATGCATACCCTCAACAATCGTACGAATTTCACTTTCCTTTTGATAGTGATGGAAGAAGACAAGGAATTCATCCCCTGCCATGCGCGATACGATACAGCGGGAGGAGGAGAGCTTTTGCAGATAGCGGGCGGTGGCACAGATGAGCTGATCACCGGCGTCGTGTCCATAGGTGTCATTGATTACCTTCAGGTTGTCAAGATCCCATAAAATCATGGCGCAGATTCCGCAGGCATCTCCGCTCAGAATCGCTTCCACGCGGCTGCGGAAGGCCCTTCTGTTAAAGAGCTGCGTGAGTACATCGTGATCGCGCTCATAGGTCAGCTTGCGTTTTTCGCGGATTTCATCACTGACATCCATAACGACAATGACATGGGTTCCCTCATGTTGGGAAAGGATGAAGCGTAGCCATGTTTCATGCTCATCCAGCTGATGCGAGATCACATAGGTGTGGACCTGTCTGCCGTCCTGCCATTCCTCTTTTTCTTCAAAGATTTCTATACGCTTTTTGAAAACCTCGATTTCCTGTACAAATTCCTTATGTGTATAGGAGGTTCGTTTTCTGTTATGAAAGCAGAGCAGATGGGGAATTTCCTCCGTGCAGTAAACGAGTCCGGAATCATAGACCTCAATGGCGCCGATTGGCATATCCAGCGCATGGATGACCTGGGAAAGTCTGGATTCCGCTGTGGACAGATTTCTGCTTAATTCCTCAATGGAGGAAGCAAGCTCATCAACCTCCAGTACTTTCACTCTCGGCAGATGCATTTCATCATTCGGATCGAAATTCTTCAATACCTTGGCAAGCTGTGCAATCGGATGTGAGAATTTCATGCTTGTGAAAAGAGCGATGATGAAGGCGAGCAGTATCGAGCCCAGCATTGTCCAGAGAATGGTTTTCTGAAGACGAATTGCGCTGCTGTACAGTGCGTCGTATTCCAGCGTACCGATCAGATACCATTCCTGCTCGACAAAGGGCGTATTGCTTTCATAAAGGTGCAGCTGTTCCTGCTGCATGACAAGTAATCGATCGTTTACCGTCAGGGTGGAGCCGCGTTCACCGGCGGCATCCTCCAGCTCGAATTTCTTTCCGATAGGAAACAGACTGCGATAGTTGGGACCATTGCTGTATACCACTTCATAGGTGTCGGTATTCTTATTTTTGCATGCCAGCAGATAGGCATTGCTGGAATCATCGTTTAATTCTTCATAGGGAAGATATTTTTTTAGAAAATCAAGGGATATTTCCACACCGGCAACACCGTACACCTGATGCTCAGAGCTAATCAGAGGAAAGGAATAGGTGATGAACTCGGTTTCATTATCCTGCATACGTATGCTCGTACCCCAATAGCCGTAGCTTTTAATTTCTTCCCTTGGATTGTTTACCGCCGCCTGATAGGGACGGAAGTAAAAGCCGTCGTTTTCATCCTTTTCTGATAGCTTCATGAAGGTTTTCCACTCGGAATGCAGAGAGTAGCCTGCTTTTTTGAGAGCACTTGCATTGCCAAAGCGTGCAATGATATCGCTTTTATCATTATATGTGTCACCGGGGGTACCATCTGTCAGATAATAGGCAGGGTAGCTATCGGTATGAAAGACATCCTTATCAAATATAACATAGGAGCCTGTGATGTATTTCAGCTTGGAGAAGGCATCCATCTGCTTCAGGACGGATGCCGGCAGCTCCCTGCTGTTCTGATAGGCGGCAGCATTATGATAAACCTTTTCACATTCCTGTAGCAGTTCCTTGTAGGTATCCTGCTGATACAGATCGGTTGCCATGATTTCCTGCAGATCCGATACCCTGAATTTCACCCGCTGATGAAAGAGATGATAAGAGATATCCTTCAGATTGCTGATGGTACCACCGGCAAAAACCGTACCCATAAAGATCAGACAGATCGCGGCACCGGTCAGCGTGAGCGTTATCAGCAGCCTGCGAAACAGGGAATTCTTCTGCATTATGCATCACTGTCCTTCATCTTTTCGTTAATATCCTTTGTAATCTGTTCAAACCATGTATTGAAATTTTCATCGCTGAGATATTGCTTCCAAGCTTTTTCGCGGCTGTCTCCACGCTTTATTGCCTTTTGTATTTTAAGGGCATCCCCGGCGCATTTTTCATTCAGTGCTGTTTCCAGATAATTGCGGATTTCAAAGCTTTTGTTAAATGATTTCTGCGAGGTCAGAGTACTCTTTGAGACAGTTTCCATCGAGGTTTTGACGATATCTCTTACGAGCTGATTCGCAGTAACCTTTTCGGCTTCCGTAATGGAGTTCCAGGATTCAAAGGAGTTTGCCTCCTTTTTCACCGGCAGATAAGAGGATTCTGCGGAGAACAGCGTATTTCTTTCCTTTTCCGTGAACCATTTTAAGAACTGAATGGAAGCATATTCGTGTGTTTCATCGCTTTTACTGACAGCCATACCAGCTCCCTGTGTAATCGCATAGCTCTTTTTTCCCTCGAAGTTGGGAACCTGACGTACGATATATTTCACAGCATAGCCTGTTCCATCATCACTGATGATTTCCTTCGGAAAGAAGGTTGTTCCTGCAGAGGAGGCAACACAGGCAATGACATCCTCGGTTTTCATGTCATCACTGGCAAACCGTCCGTTTTTGGTATAATAGCCCTTTACAAACGGAACATAATACTGATTCCAAAGCTTGCGCATGGTTTCTTTGCTGACGGTGAAGGAGCCAGAGTATCCGGTTATGGTAAATAGCGGTGTACCCAGCTGTTCGCTTCCGGCATTGAGATAATTCATGAGGGCATCTCTCGCAAAAAAGGCTTTTCCTCCACTGTATGTATAGTATTTCTCACTGACATGGGCAAGTCCCTCCCATGTATCCAGATCGGAAAGCTTTACATCTTCCTTTTTCGCAAATTCATCCCATTTATTCTTATTGATAACCATGACCTCCGTTGCCTTTGCTATTGGGAAGATATTGACATCATCATGATTGTGCAGAATGCCATCCTTCATATAGTCATCGACATATTCTGCCATTTCCTCATCTGACATATAGGCATTGATGGAAACGAGCTTTTCCGCTTTTTCCATATCCTCCGCCGTATCTCCATAGGCGGCAAAAATATTCGGAAGCTCCGGAGCATTTACTTTTTTCTCCAGAGAGCTTTTTAAATCTGCGGAAATGTTGGATATGCTTCCCTTTGCGACAGCATCCACACTGATTCCCTGCTTTTTCCCCTGTGTTTCATTGAATTCATCAACAAGTTCATCAAATGCCTGCTTCTGTGAACCGCTGTAATAATGCCAGAGGGTCAGAGTGATAGGCTTATCGGGGTCCAGTCCATGGTCATTAGCGGAACAGCCCTGTAAAACAGTAGCAGATAATAGGAGCATACAAACGGCTGCGAGTCTGAGTTTTTTCATGAAGGAATCCTCCCTTGTTATGATTTATATCCCCTCCATTATACCACATAATAGCTTTATAATTCTTTCTACATAAGGAAAAGCTGACATTTATGAAAAAAGCTGTTCCTGAATGGACAAGGTGTGGGCCTATGAGGGATGAGATAGAAGAAGATGGGATATCTGTGTCACGAATTATCAGTCAGATTCTAAGAGAGCCTGCATAAAATACGGAGATAGCAGGATTGTCGATAAAGTATAGCCCGTTTCTTTTTACTTTTATTGCAGTTTTATGTACCTCGTTATGCAATAGAGTTGAATAGGATTGTTAGTTGATTTTTTTAAGAAATTTCAGAGAAAGGATTGCAATTATCACAGGATATGTTATAATATTAAAGCATTTGCGGGCGTGGTGAAATTGGCAGACACGCTAGACTTAGGATCTAGTGCTTTGCGCGTGCAGGTTCAAGTCCTGTCGCCCGCACCATTTGAAATTATCAGGTTATATACATTTTGCCGAAAGGTTAAAAGGTCTTAAATAAGGGCTTTGGAAAATGTGTAGCCTGTTTTTTTAACCCTTATATGTAGGATCCTGTGTTTCACATTTTATGATTTTCACCTGGATACAGCTATCCTATGGGCAAATCGCAAATAAAAAGCGATGATTACGGAAGGTTTTCCAGGAAAAGTAATCATCGCCTTTTGGTGTTCGGGAAGGCTTGCATATAGTTGAAGCATTCAGCTCAAGGGCTATCTTATTATACAGGAGATAGCCCGGCTTTTTCATTGGAAATAGACAGGAAGGTTTTACTGCCTGCTAGATGAAGGTCATTGCACTAAGCACAAAGCCGATAGCGCCTGTTACTAGGAAGAGCAATCCGATACCAGCGGCTTTCTTTCTTCTCTCGATTTCCGATTGGGCATCTGAAGTGAGATCGACGAAAGGATAGTTTCTTCTGGTAATCAGATAAAGGATCAAACCACTGGAATTATTTCCATTCATGGCTAATAATCCCCAGAGCTTTGGGTGCTTCAGACCTCTCGCATTTGCATCGGTGACGGTGATATGATAGATTTGATATACAATTTCAATGATACCTACAAAAAAAACTGCGCTGCATACCACTGCTGTTATTGTCGTATTGATATTCATAAGATACTCCTCCTTAAAGTTTTTTGATAATCTGATACAGTAAAATCGCCGAGCTCAATATGGCAAAGCAGAATACACCTATGAGATAATAATGATTGTTAGATATGAACACATTACATACGATAAGAAGCATTACAAACAAGATATTCAACAGAATCGCCATAACTAATTTTTGATTGCTTTTTACTACATTCGTATTTGTTTCTAAATGCTCTATCAATTTATCATCTCCTTTTAATATATCATCAAGGCTGATAGAATAAAGGTTACTCATATCAATCATATTTATGATATCTGGATAGAATTTTTCATTTTCCCAATTGGATATTGTTTGGCGGGATACATTGATCTTATCTGCAACCTGCTCTTGTGTCAGTCCGGAAGCTATGCGTGCCTCTTTGAGTTTTTTACCTATCTCCATATGTACATGCTCCTTTCAGTTCCATCATGTCACCTGGAGGTAGAAAAGTCTATCAAAAATTTTTTACATCCATCATTTTATCGTCTGAATAAAGCTTGAATTATATCATTTTAAAAATAGGGGTGAAAAAAAGGGCTGTTCATGTCCAGCCCTTTCCCTCACGATTTTGTCGGTATACAGAACTTGTGAGGTATTGTAATCTGAGGATTACACTATTAGTATACCCTGTTTTCTAAAAAAAGCAATTCAAAAACGGATGAAAAAGCTATGTTTTTGCATGAAATACAGAAAAATGAAAAGGCTTTCTATAAATATCGTGTTTTATGCAAAGGATACGTGTTTTTCAACATTTGCTGTATATATAAATGGTTCGAAAAGAGCTTCAGTTCAAATTAGGGTGCCATATATGGGAAAGCTGAAAGAGGTTATGATCCCTAAGCTTTATAGCTTCTTTTCTAAAGCTTCACCAATCCGTCATAATTACGGAAGAATCCTGAAAAAGTGCAGTCCTTATAAATGTCACACTGTGTTGTCCAAGCGCTTTTATATACACGTCCTCTTAACGGCAATCGCTTTATAAGGTGAAATAGGAACGAAAAGGAAGATAAGGTTGAATTGCTGTACCTGAACCTGTAATGCTCATCATTATGGTATCTTATGCGGTGAAGCTCTCTACGCGGAAATCGTGTTGACAGCCGGGAGAGAAAAGGATAAGATGGTCATAATAGAATAAATGTTCTCTATCAGACGACTAGGAAAAGAGGTTGATGGTATGGTGCTGCATTATGGAATTATATCGGTAGCTGCAATAACAGAGCGTTTTCTTCATGCCATTATCGAAGCCGGAGATACGATAGAAGCCATTGCCTCCCGTTCTTTGGAAAAGGCACAGGCAAAAGCGGAGGTGTATGGGGTACGTAAGGCTTATGGGACATATGAACAGGTATATACGGATCCGGATGTGGATATCGTTTATATTGCGGTAAACAATGCAAATCACGGAAAAGAAATAAAAGCTGCTCTTCACCATGGCAAGCATGTTGTATGCGAAAAGCCGATTGCTTTGTCCTGCGGGGAAGCAAAGGAGCTGTTTGCCTTAGCAAAGCAGAAGCAGTTGTTTTTGATGGAAGCACAAAAAAGTCTGTTTCTGCCTGTCACACAGGATATTCGCGATATCCTGCAGAAGCAGACACTGGGGAAGCTTCATCAGGTTGCGATGAGTGCAAGCTTTCCCAACCCGCGTGCCGCATGGATGCACGATCCTTTGCAGGGAGGGGTGGTGTATGGCAGCGCCAGCTATACGATTGAATATTTGCAGTATTTGCTAGAACCGCATAAGATTCATGCTTCTGCTATGGGAACAAGAGAAGTGCTGGGGGCTATTGACAGGGTAAGCATGAATTTCCTGTTCGACGATATTCTTGTCAACAGCAGGATTTCCATGAACGGGGAAACCCTGCAGCAGGCACTGTTTTATTTTGAAAAGGGATATATCCGCATTCCGAATTACTGGAAGGCACGGGAATACTTCCTTGTAGTGGACGGTGTAGAGCAAAGGATACAGCATCCTTGCGTCTATGAAATGAAATATGAAGCAGAACATATTCATGCATGTCTGGAAACCGGTCGGCTGGAAAGCCCGATCCTGCGTGCGGAGCAAAGCATTCTTTGTTGTTTTCTTGTAGATGAAATCCTGCGGCAGCTATCACAGCAGGAAGTACTATGCTGTATTGATTAGGAGGAACGTTATTATGATATATAAAATGAAGCATCCCGAACGGGCTGAGGCTCTGTTTGCACATGCACAGGATACGATGATTCTTTCCTGTCTGCAAAATGTGATGGGGGATATTTACGCAGATGATCCTGAAAATCCGAAATCAGCTATGGCGGTTTTGGGTGTCTTCTGCTTTTTCGCAGGAGAGGTCAATCATGAGCTGATTGCATATAAGCCGGACACATATACAATTCCCTTTATCATCATGAGCGCAGATACCACCTCTTTAAAAGCTGCCATTCAGGCGCAGTATGGGGAACGCGCCAAGGAGGTCACGCGATATGCCATAAAAAAGGAGGCAGGCATCTTCTCTTTGCGGCACCTTCAGCATATCGTAGAGAACCTCAGCTCAGAATATGAGCTGAAGCTGATCGACGAAACGATATTCAACTGGTCGCGGCAACAGCCTTGGTGCAAGGAATGGACCTCTTTATATAAGGATTACGAGACATATCGCACAACAGGGCTTGGAGTTGCTGTCCTGAAGGACAAGCTTCCGGTTGCCGGCGCCTCCTCCTACAGCTCCTATCGCGAGGGAATTGAAATTCAGGTAGATACAAAAAAGGAATACAGAAGACAGGGACTGGCAGCTGCAGCATGCGCAAAGCTGATACTGGAATGTCTGAAGCGTGGCTGGTATCCGAGCTGGGATGCCCACAATATGGATTCTGTACATCTGGCGGAGAAGCTCGGCTATCATTTTGACAAAGAATATACAGTGTTCGAAATTCACGGATACTGAAAAACGGCTGCCGGCGCACAGGTTCTTACGCAAATTAAAAACAGGGAGAAATCAACACGATAGTAGTTATCAATAGAAGTTGATCTCTCCCTGTTTGCATACTCCCTAATGTAAGAAAGAACCGGCGCATAATCAGCTGTTTTTTTATAAAAAGACCTCGTCCGGTGTTTTCATATAGGATGCCTCAAAGAGCTGTAAATCGATCATATTTGAGCGGACAACATCCAGAATATGAGCGTAGCATATGCTCAGCTGAGTGGAAAATGCCTCCTGATTTCCTGCCTGCAGGTAGTTCACAGCTTCCATGCTTTTGCGGTTTAATACGGTAGAGCCGTGCTGTTTACTGGGGTAAAAGGAATAATAATAGCCCCAGCACACTATCCGGCCAAGCTCTGTCAATAAAGTACGCAGGGTTTCCAGCGGTACATATTGAAGTACAAGCGCCGTCAGACAATCCAAAGGAATCCGTTCTTCGTGCTGTAAATCATACTGCAGCTTAGACAGAGCCTGTTGTGTAATAAAAGGGAACGCTGAGCGTGCTGCAGGTTTCATAAGGAGGATCATAAGCTGCAGACCACTGAGGTAGCGCAGGGTGTCCTCCCGGTAAACCTTTATCTGCATGCATTTAGCGGCAGTATTCTCGTCCTGCATGCAGACTGTGGTTCCTTTGACATTCTGTGTTTTTGCATAGCCCAGCTCATTCAGTGAGGCGAGGGCCTTACGAATCGTTGCAACGCTTACCTTATATTGTGCAGCGAGTTTTGCCTCCGAGGGAAGCCGTGATCCTACCGTAATTCTTCCGGTACCGATCTTGTCAATCAAATCGCGTGTAATCTGGACATGCAGGTGGTCGCGTCCCCGATCGGAATGCCATATAAAAGGCTTTTTTGACTGTTCGATTTGCGGATACTGCTCCCTCAGGCGCTGCATCTGCAGCTCGGCTGTTTTTTGTACAGCAGTATACATCTGTGTAAGTCTGACCATGCTCTCTGTAAGCTGTCGGTTGTACATGGCTTCCTGAACCCATAAAATATTCTGAAACCGGTAGCTTTCTCGGTTAAGGCTTGAGCCCTGCTTTTCCTGAAAGAAGAATATCGGTCTTGCATACAGCGTAAGGCTGGAAAATAAGTCCCGAAAAAACATATTGTGCGTCTGATCCAGCAGTGCATTGAAGATTTTCAGATTGGTTTTCCAGCGTAATTCTGTATTTTTCTCTGCAGCCTCCTCAACTGATTCTTTCATACAGTGCAATGTGTAATCACTGCACACCTGAACAGAGAAGGAAAGAATACGCGGCATGATCAGTGTCATTGTGGCATAAGCATCCCGTAAGGATTGCTGATATTTTACGATATAAGTAACTGCTGCGGATTCCTGTTCCCTTTGATCCTGCCGATATATGACGAGCATTGGCTTTCGCTCTTCGGTTTTTATGTAGCCCTCCTGCTTCAGCCGTTCCAATACATCCCGCACGGTTCGAATTCCCACATGATAAAGCTCACATAATCGCATGATTGAGGGCAGTGTGGATCCAAAGGGCATTCTGCCACTGATGATTTCCTCCCGCAGACTGTGATACAGATATTCAAAAAGGGTTTCCTTTCTTTGCATAATTGACACCTCATTCATATTTTATCATGTTTTTTTGGGTCATACTATATGTATATGTACACAAATTTTTCGTTGTCTTTTTGAAAGGGCATGATAAAATTTTGCTGAAATGAGTTAGGGAGGCTACGCTATGCGTCACATCAACATCATACCGAATGATCTGCAGGGTGCTTTTGTCCTGCTGTTTATGCTCCTGCTGCTTATTCTGTCATTTCTGGCGGGAGCGTATCTGGCAAACCGCGGAATCTGGCAGGGCATTTTTCTGCATGATCCGTTAACAAAGGGGATGAAGCTGGTTCACTTTCAGAATAGAATAAAGCGGCTGCTGGATAAGAAGCCGGACGTTGCGGCTGCTTTGGTGCTGTTGAATATCGAACACTTCCAGCGAATCAATCACCGCTATGGAATGCAGCTTGGAGATGAGGTGCTGTGTCTGGTGTATAAGGTATTGCAGCAGCATCTTGGAAGAGAGGAATTTCTGGCAAGAGGAGAGGGCGACTCTTTCTTCCTCCTCCTTCTCACACAAGATCAGAAGCAGCTTCAGGATCGGATCGATGAAATGCAGAAGGCAGTTCACATACAGACCGCTCATCTGCAGCCGATTATCCGCTTGCGTCAGGGGGCCTGTCTCATTGACAGCACGCAAAGGGACACTGGCATATTGCTGGATCGTGCAAAGCTTGCACTTCGTCAGTATGTAAGCGGAAAGGGCTGCGTATTTTATAATTCTGCCTTAATGGAGGCTATGCAGTACGAGGAATTGCTGAACAGCCTGTTTGAAGACTCCTTGCGGAAGCATGAATTTCAGCTGTATTTGCAGCCCAAGGTAACGCTGAAAACAAATCAATGCAGACATGCAGAGGCACTCGTTCGCTGGCAGCATCCACAAATGGGAATAATCTATCCGTCAGCGTTTATTCCTGTCTTTGAGAAAAACGGAAATATTCTGGAATTGGACCGTTACATGTTTGAAGAGGTTTGCAGATATCTGCAGACATGCAATGCAGTGAGTAAAGAAAAGCAGATGATTTCCATCAATGTATCCCGTCAGCATTTTCAGGAACCTGCATTTCTTGAGGAATATGCGGAAATCAAAGAACGCTATGGCATAGGGGATGATCAGATCGAGCTGGAGCTGACAGAGTCTGTTTTTTTCAATGAGGAACAGATTGCTTTGGTAAAGCAGGCGGTGCATCGGATGCATCAGCTGGGCTTTCGTTGTTCGCTGGATGATTTTGGCTCAGGATTTTCTTCTTTGGGTTTATTAAAAAGCTTTGATGTGGATGCAATCAAGCTGGATCGTATCTTTTTCGAGGACATTGAACAAAAAAAGGCACAGGATATCCTGCACTGTCTGATAGAGCTGGCGCATCGGCTGCATATGCAAGTTGTTGCGGAGGGGGTTGAAACTGAGGAGCAGCTGGCGTTTTTGCGCACGACAACCTGTGACATGGTACAGGGCTATTATTACGCCCGTCCACTTTCAGCAGCAGCGTATACTGCATGGCTAAAGCAGTTTCATACTGTGAAGTGAACCTGTATGAATTGGGAATGCAGCATTTCTTGGGGCATCGGTACAGGCAGCGGTTAAAGGCTGTTTTCCTTTACCGGCTGCATCCGGCTGTGAAGCTGCCGCAGTCTATAGCGCCATGCAGGGTTACAGTATCATCAAAAGGGAACTTCTGATAAGGCTGTTTCTGCGGCTGCTTGTTAAAACTGGTATATTTCCTGCAAGGCCTTCGCCAACAAAAAGAGACTTCTCATCTATGGGTAGCGGCGCATCTGATTTGCGGATATCGGCAATCAGCCTACGTAGTTCCATTTGATAGAAATCTCTTTTATTTTCAGCCTGCCAGATGCCTTGCAGGTATTGCTTTATTCTGTTTCCAGACGGTGATAGAAGTCATTCTCACTGCACGGCTTTGCATAGATGAAGCCCTGAACCATATCGCAGCCGGTATCCTGCAGCATATCCAGCTGCTGTCTACATTCAATGCCTTCCGCAACGACCTTCATATCCAGCTCCTTGGCCATGCTGATCATACTTTTCAAAATCGTTTTATTGCGCTCCACATGACTGCTTTGGTCAAAGAATACTCTGTCCAGCTTTACCACATCCACCGGAAGATCCTTTAACGCATTCAAAGAGGAATAGCCGGATCCGAAATCATCAATGGAGCAACAGAAGCCGTGAGAGCGAAGCTTCTCCAGAATGGCGAATACCTCCTTCATGTTTTTTAACAGAATGTTTTCCGTAAGCTCCAGCTCTATGATGCCATCCGGAATGTGATATTGTTCCTTGATAGCAATATAGGTATCCGCAAAATCCTCCTGATATAAATGGATGCGGGATACATTGACAGAAATCGGAACGACTGCTTTTCCTTGCGCAAGCCGATTCTGAATGGTCTGACACACGGATATAAAAACATAGGTGTCCAGCTTGCGAATGAAGCCGTTTCGTTCGAATAATGGTATAAATTCACCGGGACTTGTAAAGCCGTGTTCCTTGCGCTGCCAGCGAAGCAGTGCTTCTCCTCCCAGTATCTGACTGCCGTCCAATGCGTATTTCGGCTGAATAACATGCAGGAATTCTCCATCCTTTAAGGCCTGCTCCATATGCTGCTCCATCTCGGCATCGCGCAGCAGAATCTCACGCATCTCCTGATTATAGAATTGCCATGCAGCTGTGGAATCATCGTGAATCCCTGTCTGTGCCATACGGGCTCTGTCCACAAGCGTACTGATGGTGCTATTGATATCGGCATCCTCCTGCAAACAGATACCGATTCGAATCGGTATGTTGTGCTTGTTGTCAATCCCTGCAGCAGTGAGAGAAAGAAGCTGTCTGCATTTTTCGAGAACCTCCGCTTTATGCTTGTACGGGGTAAGCAGGACAAAATCATCTCCGGAGATACGGCAGGAGATTTCCTGCTGCTTTGCGAGTGAGCGTAGAATATCCGCAACAAACAGCAGCACACGATCCCCATAGCTATAGCCCTCCATATCATTCAAAAGCTTAAAGCCCATGATATCCAGATACAGTACGGCAAATGGCTGCTCCTTTTTCTCCAGAAGCTGCTGTCCGTCCAGCAGGAATTTTTCGTAGCGATATAGGCCGGTAAGATTGTCATAGAAGGCCAGCTTTTCAATTTCCTTCTGATGCTTTTTCCGATTTCTGTGATAGAAACAGCCAAACGCGGCCAGAAGCAGCAGGATGGACAGACACAATGCGATTGTCTGCCTGATAATACTGTTTGCCTGCTGCATAATAATACGGTTGGGAATAATGGAGACGATATTCCAGTTATCCCCGTTAAGTAAAGGGACATAACAGAATATATATTCCTCATCCTGATAACGGAACTGTGCCGCCCCCGTCTTTGCCTCCTTTAATCGCTGTTTGAAGGAAGCTAGTCGTGCTTCATCATTTCCCTGCAGATTGATGATATCAAACAGATTCTGAAAGGTGCGGTTGCTGTCCTTATGCAGCGAGCGGATCAGGACATCGCCATTTTGATTAACAACATAGGAAAATCCGGTCTGATTGAAAAAGGAAAGTGAAAAGCGTTCGGTAATGGAAGACAGCGGCCTTGTTTTCTGGGCAAGTCCCTGTGTACCATCCCGGAAGGTAAAGCGTTCATATACACCGATCGTTTTCACACCGGTATAGTCATCAAGAAACGGGTTGCGTATACTGCTTCCGCTCATTGCAGAGTAGGTGTTTCTCTGCTTCTTGCTCATACGCGGTATCTGTTCCGGCAGATTGGAGTAGGTATCACCGCTGGAAAGATTGCTGCAGTAAAAGGAGGTTCCGTCTTTATTGAATACGTTGATGATTTTCTGGATGGATTTCTGATCTGCTGCATTTGTTTCCTGCAGCTCCCGGACAAACAGATGCAGAGTATCGTAGTCTTTTTCTATATAGGTATCCAGTGCATGAGAGCCCTGCTGTGTTACCTCGATGATATCGGTTACGGATTTTTCCCAAAGCAGCGATTTCACATTTGTTACAAAGGCAATGGAAGCCAGCGCGATTCCAATGGCAGAGGCAATGGAGAACAGGATAAAGAAAGAGCGTTTAGTTATTGTCTTCATAGCTGTTTTCCTTTCGTATCTGTGCAAGCTGCCTGCTAAGGTCTGCAACAACAGAAGCACTGTCTTCTTTTTTTAATAGCCTTTGTGTACTTTCACGGGTGAGATTCCAGATGGGATAGAGCAGATTGTCATCGGCTCCTATCACGCTTCGACCGTTGGTGAGATAAGATTCCATCGGCTGTAGGGCACTGTCCTGCACCGCTTGCTTATCCTTCAGCGGACTGAAGGAGCTCTGGCTGTTGACAAATTTCAACAGGACATCCTGTTGTGTCAGGTACTCCACAAACTGCTTTGCTTCCTCCACATGCGGACTGTCTGCATTGACACTGATGCGGGTGTCGATATTGATAACCAGTGCACAGCCATCCTCCAGAACGGGGTAAGGATGTATGGAAAAGGTGAAATCCGGATGCAGGTCGCGCAGACGTGGAGCGGCCCATGCCCCACTCAGCATAAACGGCTGTTCCCCCCTGGCAAACAGCGTCAGGTCATCCTTTGTTTTTTCGCTTTTCAGAGCCTCCTGCGCATTGACATAGCCGCGATCAATCATTTTCTCCACCAGCGCAAAGCCGGGCTCCAGTGTCTTAGCCAGATCACGTTCCCCTGTATTAAACTGCTTTATTACCGCATCCTTGTCCTGCATCTGATAAATGGGAAACAGTCCCTTTGCCAGCACGATTGTCTTCAAGGAAATATCGTTATTCGCCACGATGGGGGTGATTCCTTTCTGCTTGAAATATTCACAGACCTCCATGAATTCCTGTAGATTCTTTGGTATCTTCTGCCCGTGCTTCTCCAGTAAATTCTCATTACAATACAGACCAAAGGCCGATATGGAGGTTGGAACATATTGCAAGCTGCCGTTTGCGTTCATTTGATTTTTCACAAGATCACTGAAATTATTGATTGTTGAAAGGTCGGACAAATCCGCAAGCGCGCCTTTTTTCTTCAGTGCCAGCACAGAGGCCTGATCCACCATGAAAATGTCATCACCGTTTTTGGTGTTGATCCGCTTGTCAAGCACCTCATAGTAATTCACACCCTTGATGCCTTCATAGGTGATGGAGATACGGTTGTTTTTCTGCATGAAGGAACGCAGACTGTCTTCGATCGCTGCGACATTGATTGCTTCATATTTAAAGCCGAAAAATGTCAGCTTCGTTTCCGTTGAGGATGCTTGTGTAGTTTCCGGTTCATATATCGTAGCATTCTGTCTGCTGCAGCCACTCAGTAGGAGTGCGATCATCAGAATACCGATTCCCAAGTGTTTCCTTTTCATCTTTACGTTCCTCACTTTCTGAATCCGCAATTTGAATTCAGATGCTGTATCTTGCTGTTAATTGATGATATTTGAAGCATAAATGCGATGTTTTCTGTATGAAAATTGTATCATAGAATACGTTTGAAAGCAATCAGACAGACAGGAAGGAATACGTAGTGACGGTTTTTTTTGTTACTGTTCTTTGATTGAATTCGAAAGAGCTGCACAAACCTGACGGTTGCTTTGCCATAGCCTGATGTACTCTTGGAACAGGGAAGCCATACGGTGAATCGCCATGCTTTTTTTGCAGCCTCCTGTCCGTTTTTGAAAACACGGCAACAGCTGCAATGAGTCTGACGCGGACGATGAGCGCAAAGGCTTTTCTATCTATACATATTCTTTATCAGGTCTGCTCATGCCGGTATTCCATTTAGAAATAAAGGGAGAGCGGTTTCACTTTCAGCCTGCGTACACCTGTTTCCATCCCGTTCACAGGTTTCCGCTTATCCAACAGTATCGCTATATTGTTAATCAAAGGAAATCTGCTGCGCTGCTTTTCTGCTTAGCAGAAGAGCGTATATGCCCCATGATCTCTATGAACAGGAATCACCTGCAGTTGCTGTTCACTGTATGCGAAGCGCTTTGCAGCTTACAGATTATGTTGTATTATGCATCCTCCTAAGGCACTGCCCAGCTCCAGCTGCTCTATACGACGTGCTATCTCACAGCTGATTCCTTTCAAAACCTGAACACGCGCTTTCCTGTCACCATAATACTTTTCAACGCTGTTTGCTTGCAAATACATACAACTTCCTCCTCGGTTTGATTCACCATCACATAACGGTGTTATGCTATGCCGCAAAAGAAAAGGGGAGTATACCCCTGATTTACTGCTTGACAGCTTGTTGATACAGACCTTCGAATCCGCTTCGCAGAAAGGTAACGACAATGCGATTCTGTTGCAATGCCTGTTCCTGCGCGTAGTGATGAGATACTATGTGCAGAAATGCCTCAACCTGTATCTGTGAAAGCCAGTGCAGCGTGCACGCATTGAATACCGTGTCATCATCCTTTCCCATTCCGGAGATGATATTTGTATTGCGTTTCACCAGATAATCAATGATCTGATCAATGAAATCCTGATATGCAGAGCCCCAGGCACAGTTGAAAAGCAGCTCGACAGCCGTCTCATGTGCACATCCCTTGCCGGATTTTGTCAAGGCTTGTCGCCGATAACGTGTACTGCTTTGTATATTTACGTAACCGCTTAACCGAATGTGTACATTCCGCCTTGCATAAGCGATTGCGGCATGCTATGATGAATTTATACGAGTGGGAGGGACCTATGGAACGTTATCAAATACAAAGCAAGGACTGTCTTTTACAGGTGTATGCCTGCGGGAGCTTTGACAGCGACACAGCAATCGTTTTTCTGCATGGCGGTCCTGGCAGTGGTGCACAGGCGATTCTGGAGCTGCCGGCGTTTCGTTCATTGGAAAAGGATGCCCTGTGTATCCATTTTGATCAGCGAGGAAGCGGTGCATCGAATTATGATTTGAAAAAGGGATTAAGCATAGATACTATTACAAGGGATGTACAGCGCGTAATACAGGATACCAAAGAGCGCTGGAGCGTAAAGCGCCTGTATATATGGGGCGGCTCCTTTGGAGGCTGTCTGGCTGCCTTGTGTCTGGAGAAATTTGCGCAGGAGCTGACAGGCTGTATTCTGAGCTCACCGGCAATCGGCTTCAGTCGTTCACAGCTGCTGGATCAGTTTGAACGCATGTCCGCAGCATTTCGTGTACGTATGCAAACGCTGCCTCAGGAAGCAGAGGTACATTTGACACCGGAGGAATTGTTTGCGAGCGAGGATTTTCGTGCCTTTATTTACAGTGAACACAATCCGTCAAAATCGCTTCGTCATATCTGTGCGATGTCCTCGTGGTTTTTCCAACACAGCTTTCACGGCCTGTTTGACAGCTGCGAGCTGCCGCTTTTGATTTTGCAGGGAAAGCAGGATGCTGTCTGCAGCTGGCAGCAGCTGTATGATGAGCTCGCATCCTGCGATAGGAAAACGATAATCACACGTTTCTATGAGCATTGCGGACACGAGGTGTTCACAGATCAAAGGTCTGCATTTCTGAAGGAGATACGAGCTTTTCTAAAGGAGGAACCCGTATGTTAGTTTATATATGCTGTGCTACCGGCAATACCAGTAGTATGTTTTGTAAGCAGATTCAAAAGGCGAGCAGCAGAGAACAGATTTATGTGGAGGAAATTCATGAGCTGGGGACGCATCTGGAGGATGCCCTGCGGGAGAATGATCTTGTTCTGGCTTACGGCTCAGCGGAAATCATTGATGAAAAATTCATTCGCCGTTATCATTTTGAATATCACATGCAGGCCATCTGGCTTGCACCGCAGATGCGGTATCTGAAGGATTCCATGAAAAAGAAGCTGAATTGTTTTGATATTCCTATTCATATCATCGACATGAAAACCTTTGGGAAAATGAACGGAAAGCAGGCTCTGCAGGATATTCTGGACGCTATGATTTGAACCCTGTGGAAATTGCATGGAAAAGAAGCTACCTTTATGCGGGAGGACTGCATACGGATATACGTATGAAAAGCTAAAGAAGAAGCAAATCCCTATGATGCGGGAATCATGGGGATTTCGATCAGGTATCATGAAAACAGTGAGAAGAATGATTGGAATTAGAATACGAAGATGATGAGTGCTTACCGCCCGGTCATCTTCTTTTTCTGTTCCCCTGATTCGGCTTCACAACCTGAAAAGCCCTGCTTTGCAGGAGCTTTCTTCTTTCTTTACCGCTGGTTGATACCTAAATGCAAGAGCCCCATGATGCTGCCAGCTCTTTTTATCGGTGGTGTATCAAACATTACTGGATAGCTTTTTATCAAAGCAGTATCTGTGCTTTGTCATCTCCCACATATCTGTAAACACACAAAAGTGGCGGGAAGCAGATACGATCAGACGGTTACCTGATTTCTGTTGATTTCACCCCTCTTTTGTGAAGCCATTGCGGATATTCCTTTTTCAGAAGGCTGTAATAGCAGGCATCCGTAACACCGCGATTGCTGCGGTCTGCCTCTCTTGCCGTTCCTTCATAGGTAAGGCCGCAGGACAGCATGACCCTTCCGGAATTCGGATTTTCGGGATCGTGTTTTGATTCTATACGGTTTGCTTTCACCTTTTCAAACAGAAACGGGATGACGGCTGTAAATGCTTCACTGGTGACATGCCGATGCCACCATGCTTTCCCGATGCAATAGCCGATATGCACCATATCCAGATCCTCATTCTGAGAGACAACGCCAATACAGCCGATAACTTCCTGCGGACGATCCTTCCATGTAATGGCCCATTGATAGAAATCCGGCTGTGCATAGCTTGCAATCCAATTCTGCAGAATATGCCGTGTGACATTTACATCCTGATGCGGCGGCCAGGTGAGAAATCTGCAAACCTCTTCATCACTGGCCCAGTTGTGAAACATCGCCTCTGCATCCTCTATGACAAATCGGCGCAGAAGCAGTCGCTTCGATGCGATAACAGCTGTTCCTTTATGCTCCATAAGAAATCCTCCCTTGCTATTGCAGTTCATTATGGCATACAGGTATAAAAACTGCAAGCAATTCTTCGTGTATGAAAACAGAATAGCTGTAGTCATAGCGCAGGATAGCAGGAGTTACACCTTTCAGAAATCATTGCAACGTGTAGGCTCAAGGCGAGTTGATTATCCTGTGGACAGCGTACCCTCAAAAGCTGCTCTCTGCATTCGTGAGCACCGGCTATGCTAAACGCTTTGCAGCCTGCTGTCTTCCTGTAATCCTTTGTATGAGCTTTGTGAGGTTTATAGCTATGTATATGCCATACGCTGGATAATCACTATACAGCATATTCAAATATGGAAAAAGGGCCTGTGGATCACAGACCCTTCAAGCCTGACTAGAATCCGCAGCGAGCGTTTTTCATGCAGCGAACGAATTCCCGGGCACAGCGGTTTTCTCTGTTTCTACGGCGCAGGGCAGCACGGGCTACACATTCCGCTTCATACAGCGCAGCGTTGTCGTTGTAGTAATCGTTGTTGCATCCGCATCCGCTGTTCCAATCAGAACGGTTGTTTCCCCAGCCATCGTTGAATCCGAATTCTCTGTTACATCCACAGTTGTTACACATAGTAAAATCCTCCTTTTATTTTCTGAGATCATCTTTGTATCTCAGTATAAGATATGTGAATAAGCATAGCCCAGCTAGGCGTATCGCGCGATTACAGAGAAAAGATATGTGGGGCTTTGCAAGGTAAGGAAACGAGCCTATGGACAAATGCACAAATTGGAGAAGAGGAATGTGTTTTCTTTGAATTGTAAAGTTTCTATTCCTATTCTTCGGGAATCATATTATAATATAGCTAACAGATATGAAGGTGTACAACATGAAAATACTATTGATGTCCGATACACATGGAGAACAAGAGGCTGCACGAAGAATTTTGCAGGAGCATGCAGCTGCGGATTTGAAAATTCATTTGGGGGATGTCGGCTTTCCGTTACAGGAAATTGATGAATGCTCCATTGTGAAGGGAAATCATGACCGTTCCCATCGCCTTCCAAAAAAATTGAAGCTGACGCTGGAGGGACGCAAGGCTATCTGTCTGCATGGAGATATTTTTGACGATGAAACCGTGCAGGAGGTTCTCGCAATGAAGCATGCACAGAATGATGATATCATGGATCTGTGTATGCGTACCCTGTATGGAAAGCTGGCGGCCTATGCAAAACGTAAGGGCTGCGACACGCTGTTCTTCGGACATACGCATCATCAGTGCTTTACCGAGGTCGATGGTGTAGTTTTGATCAATCCGGGTTCTGTGTGCTATGGCACTCCGCACAGCGGCTATGCTGTGGTTGAGGTACAGGGTCGCTGTATCCGGGCAGAGCTTCTTGCCATTGAAAATTGTTAAGCTTTTGTTATCCGTATCCCCAAGACGATATCCCTGTGCTACACTGTCTTTATAAAGAGAAAGGAACGAAGCATATGTTCACAAAAATTCTGACAAAACTTGGCTTTACCAAAGAGGAAACCAGCTGGATTTTATATGATGTGGGAAATTCAGCGCAGGTGCTGACCACCTGTACTGTCATATTTCCTTTGCTGATTGCGAAAATCACACCCGGGGACAGCAGTGTGTACGTCGGCTGGGCGAATGCAATCTATGCGATTATACTGGCTGTGATATCCCCTGTTCTTGGAACGATGGCGGATTACAAGGATAAGAAAATGAAGATGTTTAAGTTTTTCCTGTTTATGGGCATCTTCGGCGGCTTTGGTCTTGCTCTGCCCTTCATCGACTACCGTGCGGCGATTGTGATTTTTATTATTGCTATGCTCGGCTATAACGGCTCCATAATTTTCTACGATGCCTTTATTGTGGATGTCTGTGATGATGAGCGGGTGGATAAGGTAAGTGCTGCCGGCTATGCATGGGGATATATCGGCTCCGTATTGCCATTTCTGATTTTTGTAATACCCTTTGCGCTGGTAACCCTGCTCGGTGATCCGAAAACCGGAGATCTGGTACTAGGTTCCTTTACCTTGAGCTATCGGATGGCATGCGGTCTTACGATGGGAATGGCTGTGCTTTGGTGGCTTGTATATTCACGCCCTATGCTGAAAAATGTGAAACAGAAAAATTTTCATGAACCGGTGCCGCATGTCGTTCGGGAATCGTTTTCCCATTTATATCACACATTCCGTGATATTAAAAAGAACAAAAATATCTTTTTGTTCTGTATATCCTACTTTTTCTATATTGACTGTGTGAATACGGTTATCAAAATGGCGGTTTCTCTTGCGACAGAGATGGGAATCAGTGATGTCATGAGTCTGGTAGTCGTAATTGTCATCAATATCGTTGCCTGTCCGTTCTCCATTCTGTTTGGAAAGCTGGTGGAGCATGTAGGCAGTAAGAAGATGATTTATGCCGGAATCCTTGGCTATGTCGGTGTTGTACTGGCAGGCTCACTGATTAAGACCTACCCGTCCTTTATCTGGGTGGTGGCATTGCTGGTCGGTATGTTTCAGGGCGGTATCCAGTCCGTTTCCCGTTCATATTTTGCCAAGCTGATTCCGGATAAAGCTGATTCCAATGAATTCTTCGGATTCTTCTCCGTATTTTCCAAATTCTCGGCAATCTTAGGACCGATGGCGGTATCCACAATTATCATGATTACCGGAGAAACACAATATGGTATTCTCGGTCTGATTCCGATGATGCTGCTGGGCATGCTGTTTCTGGCATTTGTCAAGGACCCGGAAAGCGAACAGAAATTCCATAAGAAAAAGTGACAAGAAAACACAATAGATGATAAGCAAGGGCTGACTTCATGCTATGGGAAGGCAGCTTTTTTTCAATGTTTCTGACAATGGAAAGCTACAATAAAGTCCTTTATATGATGCAGGTGCAAGAAGGGGGATTGATTTTTATTCTTTAAGAAGCAGGATTACTGCATACGCCGATAAACAGGGGAAGCTCAATGCCATCCATGCGGGTGGAAATCACATAAAGAAATTCACGGTTCAGGTTTAGATGAAGGATTTTTGGATGCTTGATATTTGCGGCACCCGTCATCCCTATCTCGGTATATGCGCTTGCCTCGACGCCTTCCTCATCCAAGGCGATGCTTGTTTCCTGCTGAATGTTAGAAACAAAAAGGGGCTTTTCATCCGTTATACCATCCAGCTCTGCGGCGGTATCAAACAAAGAAGTAACACCCATGGCCTTTAAGGTATCCGCCAGCAGCAGCTTGGAATGGATTTTAAACTTCGGCAGAGACAGGTTCACAATACCGAATTCTGCTCCATCGCCATCATCCTCCAGCAAATTCTGTAGAAATCCCTTTTGTTCCATCAGCTTGCGGAGATCCTTTCCTTCCTTTGGCAGTACCAGCGTCAGGCTGGTGGAATTGCTTAATGCCAGAGAAGTTGCGGCATAGTCCTTGTTATCGATAAAGAAATGAGAATCCATGTTCTGATGCATGAAATCTGCAGCAACCTTCCCATCCTGCGCATAAAAGGTATCCTTTTTTGTTTTCTTTTTATCAAATACAGTATGAAAACGGGCTTTATAGTAGATTGCGTTGAGAATCGCCATGCGCATGGATTCATCTGTCCTTATAGAAGGAGACAGGTTAGCGTTGGTGTGCTCACGAATCCATGCAGCCATGAGGTCAGCAGTTTTTGACTGTGAAAAATCCACAATATAGGCGGCAGCATAGAATTGCTTGTTTGCGGCTTCTATAAATTCGTCTTTTACCGGATATGCATTTTGTATCCATAAGGAATTCGCAATTTTCATTTGTCCGCTTTCATTGTCCGTATACAGGCGGCGATATAAATTCCCCATATTTTTCGCATTATCACTGCGGTTTACATGAAGCAGCGTCTGCAGCTGCTCTGCAGTATTGCCCTTACTTGCCTGTAGCGTCAGCATCAGCGGATAATACAGACTCAGCGGGGAATAGCTGACATTATCAGAAGCGGTCTTTAGAATTGCGGAAAAGCTTTCCTGTGAAAAATCAGCATAGCCGTTCAGCATGGTAGGATCTATAGGGTTATTGTCGCTTATGGTGATTTGAGCATCATAGTCCTCGATAGAAGGACTTTTCGGGTAGCGGATATCGGCAGGTGCCGCGATTTTTGGATTTGCCTGTTCCTGTGGCTTTTCCGCTTTGTGCTCAGCTGTCTTCTGCAAAGAGGAGTAGCTGGCGAGAAGCAGGAGCACACATAGGGCGAGTACAGCTTTTTTCATGAGTAATCCCTTCTTTCTATCCTATAAACGAAGCCTGGGTATGATTTATTTCATTCCTTTTCTTTATTGTAATGGAAATCACGGGATAAGCAAATAAAAGTGTGAAGAGAGGCTAGATGGTATAACCAGACCTATGGTGGCGGTATTTATATATTTAGATCCACTAACCTCAAGAGAGGCTAGACAAAGACATTAGCGAATCAGCAAAGCATGAACTTTTATTTAGATCAACTAGCCTCAAGAGAGGCTAGACACGATTGTATGCGTGAAGGGAACAGGGTACTTGTTATTTAGATCCCCTAGCCTCAAGATTGTATTGGAAAATATGCAAATAAAAGCTCTACCATACGAGAATGGGGAAAACAGTCTGTAAAAAGGTGCAAGCTTTAAGTGCCTGCACCCCTTCATTAACTGTTTTGTTTGTGTGTTGAAATACCTGATGGATCAGATTTGCTTCTGACGAATCAAATTCAGTGTACCTCCGGCCAAAATTGTTTCTATATCACGCTGTGTCAGATTGTGTGTGACTGAAAATCTGCTGTTTTTCGTGATATTCATGACCTCTACCGGTGTATTTTCTGTCAATGTATGCAGGTGCGTCATTGTTAACTCATCCATTTCATCAATGGAATCATAATCCGTCTCATTGCAGAAGGTAAATGGAATGATACCGAAATTGATCAGATTGGCACGGTGGATACGTGCAAAGCTCTTGGCAATCACCGCTTTGATTCCCAGATACATCGGGGCTAATGCAGCATGCTCACGGGAGCTGCCCTGTCCATAGTTGGCACCTGCGATGATGAAGCCTCCATTATTGCGTAAACAGTCGTCATGGAAGCTTTCTTTCACATTCATGAAAATAAATTCACTGATTTTTTCGATATTGGAGCGGTAAGGCAATACCTTTGCTCCTGCCGGGGCGATGTGATCGGTGGTGATATTGTCACCTACCTTAATCATGACCCGCTTGTCAATGCGATCCGCAAGCGGCGTATTGATCGGCAGCGGCTTGATATTCGGACCGCGCACAACATCGGTTTTTGCAGCTGCTTCTGCATCCGGAATGATAATCATGGAATCATCGACGGTAAAGGACTGCGGCTCCTGCGGCAGCTCATAGCTCACAGTACGCGGATCTACAATATAACCATGCAATGCACTTGCGGCTGCAGTTTCCGGGGAAACCAGACATACCTTGGCACTCAGCGTACCGCTTCTTCCATAGAAATTCCGGTTGAAGGTACGAAGGGAGAGCGCATTGGTGATCGGTGACTGCCCCATGCCGATGCAGGGTCCACAGGTGGATTCCAGAATTCTGGCACCGGCGGAAATCATATCGGAAAGGCCGCCGCTTTGCGAAATCATATGCAATACCTGCCGGGAGCCCGGAGATATAACCAGACTGACATTCGGATCTACGGTTTTATCCTTCAAAATACCGGCAACACTCATCATATCCATATAGGAGGAGTTCGTGCAGCTTCCGATGGCAACCTGATCTACCTTCAGACCAAGCACTTCATGAATAGGAAGGACATTGTCCGGAGAATGCGGCATGGCAATCATCGGCTCCAGCGTATTCAAATCAATATCTATGACAGCATCATACACAGCATCCGCATCAGCTTTAAGCTCCTCATAAGCATCCTCGCGCTGCTGTTTCTTTAAAAACTCCCGTGTGACTTCATCACTTGGGAAAATCGAAGTCGTCGCACCAAGCTCGGCACCCATATTGGTAATGGTGGCACGCTGTGGAATACTCAGACTGAGAACACCGTCTCCGCTGTATTCTATCACATTCCCCACACCGCCTTTTACACTCAGTATTTGTAATACCTTTAATATGATATCCTTGGAGCTGACACCCTTTGTGAGGGAGCCGTGCAAACGAACATTGATGATTTTCGGCATATTGAGATGAAACGGCATGCCGGCCATGGCACAGGCAACATCCAGACCACCGGCTCCAATGGCCAAGGCCCCCATACCTCCCGCTGTCGGGGTATGGGAATCACTTCCCAAAAGAGTGGCTTGCGGCTTCGCAAAGCGCTCCAGATGAACCTGATGACAGATTCCGTTACCAGGACGTGAAAAGCGGACACCGTGCTTCATTGCCACTGTCTGCAAATACTTGTGATCGTCGGCATTCTCAAAGCCGCTTTGTAATGTATTATGGTCGACATAGCTGATAGACAGATCGGTTTTGACCTGATCCACACCCATCGCCTCCAGCTGCAGGTAAGCCATGGTTCCTGTGGCATCCTGTGTCAGTGTCTGATCGATGCGGATTGCGATGGGCTTTCCTCGCTCCATCACCCCTTCTACCAGATGCTTCTGTATGATTTTTTCGGTTATTGTTGGCATAACTTCCCTTCCTTTCTCGTATACATGGAATATTATATCATGAAAAATGAAAATATTTCATTGAATTTATGAAAATTATGATATAATGGTGAAAGAATACTGTAAAAGGAGGTAGAGGAAATGAATGAGCATTTGAATTCTTTTTACCAGAAGGCGCGGGAGCACAATGATATCGCAAATGATCTGTTTCGCAAATACGATATTAAAAAGGGGCTGCGTAATGAAGATGGAACCGGTGTACGTGTCGGACTTACGAAAATTGCAGACGTTGTCGGTTATAAATATGTTGAGGAAGTAAAAACGGATGATATAGGAAAGCTGTACTATCGGGGCATAGAGCTGCGGGATATAATCCATGGCAGAAATTATGAAACGATTTGCGGGTATGAGGAAACCTGCTTTTTATTACTCTTCGGCTATCTTCCGAAGAAGGAGGAGCTGCAGGAATTCTGCGGCTATCTGCGTGCGCATTATGAGCTGCCGGATGATTTTCTGGAATCCAAATTTCTGCATATGCCGGGAAAGAATTTGATGAACCGTCTGCAGCAGGCAGTGCTTGCCTTATATGATTATGATGATGCACCGGATAACATATCGGTGGAAAATACACTGGAGCAGGGGTTGAATATTCTTGCCAAGCTGCCCTCCATTATCTGTTATGCCTATCAGAGCAAAATGCACCGATATAATAAGGAAAGTCTGGTGATTCATCCGGCACAGGAGCATCTTTCCATTGCGGAAAATATTTTGTATATGCTGCGCAAGGACCATGCATTCAGCGATTTGGAGGCAAAGCTGCTGGACATGATGCTGATCGTACATGCGGATCATGGCGGTGGGAATAACTCAACGTTTACCAATGTGGTGATTTCCTCTACCGGTACGGATTTTTATTCCTCCATGGTCGGGGCAATCGGAAGTATGAAGGGGCCAAGGCATGGCGGTGCCAATTTGAAGGTGAGCGGTATGATGCGTGCCGTTATAGAGGAAATCGGCTATTGTGAAAATGATATTGAAATCAAGGCACTGATTTACCGCATCCTGCATAAACAGTTTTACGATTACAGCGGTCTGGTATACGGCATGGGACATGCTATTTATACGCTGAGTGATCCGCGAAGTGAGGTATTGCAGGAATATATCGAAAAGCTTGCCGAGAAAAAGGGAAAGGTCAAGGAGTATGAATTCTATCAGCGCTTTGAGCAGTGCGCAAAGGATGTCATTTTGGATGTTAAGGGTGTGCATGTATCCAGTAATGTGGACTTCTACAGTGGCTTTGTATATGGCATGATGGGGATACCGGAGGATTTGTTTACGCCGTTGTTCGTCATGGCAAGAACCGTCGGCTGGCTTGCCCACAATATTGAAAACAAGGAATATGATGGAAGAATTATGCGTCCGGCAACGAAATATGTCGGCAGTGTGAAGCAATATGTAAAGATGGAGGACAGATGAAATGAGAACGATTACAGTATTTAAGGGAGACGGTATCGGACCGGAAATCGTGGATGCGGTCATACGGATTCTGGAGGCGGCAAAGGCACCGCTTGCTTATGAATGCTTTGCGGTCGGAGAAGCGGAATATGAACGCAACGGGAAGCTGATTCCGGATGTGGCATTTGCATCCTTTGAGAAAAACCGTATCCTGTTGAAGGCTCCGATTACAACACCGATCGGAAAGGGATTTCGTTCCCTGAATGTTACACTCCGAAACAAATATGATTTGTATGCGAACATACGGCCCGCCAAATCCAATACGGCTGTCAAGACACCGTTTGAACATGTGGATATCGTGACCTTCCGTGAGAATACCGAGGATCTATATGTCGGTGTAGAGGAACAGATTGATGCAGATACGGTGCATGCGACTAAAATTATTACACGTAAGGCAAGTACACGCATCATACGGGATGCCTTTGCATATGCGCGGGCGAATGACAGAAAAAAGGTTACCTGCGTACATAAGGCAAATATACTGAAAATGAGTGACGGCATGTTTCTTTCCATTTTTCAGGAAATAGCAAAGGAATATCCGGATATTGAAGCAGATGATAAAATTGTGGATAATGTGTGTATGCAGCTGGTTATGCGTCCGGAAACCTTTGATGTTCTGGTGATGCCGAATCTGTACGGTGATATTGTAAGCGATCTGACAAGCGGTCTGATCGGTGGTCTGGGGCTTCTTCCGAGCAGTAATATGGGGACAGAATATGCAATGTTTGAAGCGGTACACGGCTCTGCCCCGGATATCGCAGGAAAGCATGTCGCAAATCCGACAGCACTGCTGTGGTCTGCCTGTATGATGCTGGAGCATTTACAGGAAGCGGAATGCGCAGCGAAAATTCGTAAAGCGGTGAATGCGGTGCTGATGGAAAAGAAACATCTGACACCTGATCTGCATGGGAATTCTACAACGGAAGCATATCGTGATGCTGTTATAGCAAAATTATAATAGCGATAAAGATAAATAGAAGCAGCCGTATCTGCAGGGAGGATGCGGCTGCTTTCATGAAGGAGTCTGTGAAGCTGCTGTATGATAAGCGCAATGACTACGCTTTGCACGTCTTGCTTCTGTTTGCGTGATATAGATAGGGATATCAGAGTAGCCACAGGCCATAGTCGGATAGGAAGGTAAGCCGCAGGAAGAAGGGATTGCGCTAGCCGAGGGGGGGGAATAGCGCAGCATAGGGAATCCTCTACGGTATCTAGATAGCCGAAGTATCCCGGTTGTAATCGCAAAAGTGAAGCTGATAGAATTGAAAAAAGGACCTCGTATGAAGTCCTTTTTGCTATACGGAGAAAAAGGATCAGGGACGTATCTGTCCTTCTCCCAGAATAATGTATTTCTTGGTTGTTAAAGCCTGCAGCCCCATCGGTCCGCGTGCGTGCAGCTTCTGTGTGCTGATTCCGATTTCCGCTCCCAGACCAAATTCAAATCCGTCCGAAAAGCGTGTGGATGCGTTGGCATATACACAGGCGCTGTCGACTTCCTTTAAAAACTTTTTAACCGATGTGTAATTTTCGGAAAGGATGGCTTCACTGTGATGCGTGGAATAGGTGTTGATATGGGAGATTGCCTCCTCGATGGAGGACACTGTTTTGATAGAGATTTCCAAATCGAGATATTCGCGTCCGTAATCCTCCTGCGTTGCCGGAATACAGGCTGTATCCAGACGGCAGATACGAGAATCTGCATGAATTTTGACATGATATTGCTTTAGAGCCGCAAGCAGCTCCTGAATGAAACTGTCACTGATATCCTTATGAAGCAGGATGCTTTCACATGCGTTGCATACGCTTGTCCGCTGTGTCTTGGCATTGATGATAATAGGAATCACCTTGGCTGTATCTGCATCCTTATCGACGTAGACATGGCAGTTTCCGGTTCCTGTTTCAAGCACGGGTACGGTTGCATTTTTAACCGTATTGGCGATCAGTCCGGCACCGCCGCGGGGAATCAGTACATCGAGATATGCATGTAGCTTCATAAAGGCAGTCGCCGTTTCCCGTGAGGTATCCGCGAGAAGCGTGATGATATCCGCAGAGAATCCACATGCAGCCGCAGCTCTTCGCATGCTGCCTGCGATTACCAGATTGCTTTGCAGAATATCCTTACTGCCCCTCAGCATGACTGCATTGCCGGCCTTTAAAGACAGAACCGCCGCATCCACAGTCACATTCGGTCTTGCTTCATAAATCATGCCGACGACGCCCAGTGCAACACGCATCGTACCGATCTGCAATCCGTTTTCTGTGGTATGCATATCCGTGATTTCACCGATGGGATCCGGTAATGCACATACCTGATGGATCCCTTCTATGATTTGCCGCATCCGCGCTTCATTCAGCAGCATGCGGTCGATCAGCCCTTCCGCCATCCCGTTTTCCCTTGCGTTTTTTATATCCTGTGCATTTGCTTCCAGAATGGCAGGGATATCCTGCTCCAGCTGCTTTGCAATCGTGTTTAAAAGCGCATCCTTCTGCTTCCTGTCCGCATTCATAATCTGGTGTGAGGCCTGTTTACAGGCTTTTCCCAGCTCTGTCAGTGTTTTCATTTACATTTCCTCCCTCATAGTAAACAGCGTTCCGCGGTAATCATCACGCAGAATATCATATAAAATCGACGGCTGCCGTCCATTTGCGATGATCATCGGGATACCATGCTCATTCGCGAACTGTGCCGCAGATATTTTGGTAACCATACCTCCGGTACCGCGGGAGGAACCGGCTCCCTTTGCCATGCGGAAGACGGTATCATCAATAGCTCTTACGACCGGAATCAACCGGGCATCCTTGTTTTTCATGGGATCATCGTTAAACAGTCCGTCGATATCAGATAGCAGCACCAGCAGATCGGCATTGGTCAGATAGGCGGTGACTGCACTGAGTGTATCGTTATCTCCATAGGCGATTTCATCAACGGCCACACTGTCATTCTCGTTGACGATGGGAATGACACCATATTCCAGCAGTGTCTCCAGAGTATTTACGGCGTTTGCGCGCAATACTTCATTTTTGGTGACGGTTTTGGTGAGTAACAGCTGTGCGATGCTTTGACCGTATTGGGAAAAGAATTTATCATAGATAAACATCAGCTCACATTGTCCTACGGATGCTGCCGCCTGTTTTTCTCGCATCAGCTCCGGACGCTTGCGCATCTGCATCTTGGCAACTCCTGCCGCAACCGCCCCACTGCTTACCAGAACAACATCCAAACCTCTGTTTTTTATATCGCTCAGTACCATAGCTAAAGCATCTATGCGCTGAAAATTCAAGCCTCCGCCGGGATGTGTCAGCGTAGAGGAGCCGACTTTGACAACGATTCTTTTAATTTTTTTCATATCTTTCATTTATTTACAACTCCTTTGAAAATTGTTTCTTCTATTATACCCAAGAAGAATCAAAGACGCAATGCTTTCTATATATTATATTTTATGGTTGCAGTGGATATTGTTGCTAAAAGCACCGGATAACAGGATAAATGCTGTAGGTATACCTCTGCACTCTTCCGCTTCCGCAGGCAGCCGAGTGTTTTATCGTATACATTTTGGCGAACTATGTATGCTGTCATGATCAGTGCAGGCTTTTTATGTTCACGGGATAAATTCTGAGAGATCCTATGGCTGTTGATTTGTCTTCCCTTCATTTGCAGCCTTATGATCATCTGTATAGTAGCTCAGGAAAAGAAAATGCTTTTCTATGAAAAAATTATGGTTTTTAGCACTAACCTATTGACAGTGCTAAAATATTGGCATATACTATTAGCAGACTTAAAGAGCGAGTGCTAACAGGAGGTAATTACGTATGGCGAGAAAGAAACAATTCAAGGCTGAGTCCAAACGTCTATTAGATCTGATGATCAACTCTATTTATACACATAAGGAAATTTTTTTAAGAGAGCTGATTTCAAATGCAAGTGATGCGATCGACAAGCTGTATTATCAGGCACTGTCAGATAACCTGAGTGATGTGGATACATCCGGCTTTAAAATTTATCTGGAGGCAGATAAGGAAAACCGCACCCTGACCATCCGGGACAACGGTCTGGGTATGAACAAGGATGAGCTGGAGGATAATCTGGGAACGATTGCGAAGAGTGGTTCTCTGGCGTTTAAGCAGGAGATGGAAGAGGCAGAGAAAAATGATGATGTGGATATCATCGGACAGTTTGGTGTCGGCTTCTATTCCGCATTTATGGTTGCGAGCCGCGTGGAGGTAACGACGAAGAAATACGGGGAAGAAACAGCATATCTGTGGAGCAGCAATGCGGTAGACGGCTATTCCATTGATGAATGTGAAAAAGACGAGCATGGAACGCAGATTGTTCTTTATCTGAAGGATAATACGGAGGATGAGAATTATGATGAATATCTGCAGCAGTATGAGATTGAGCGTCTGATTAAAAAATATTCTGACTATATCCGTTACCCAATCGAAATGTGGGTGGAATCCAGTAAGCGCGTAGAGGATGCGGAAGGTGAAAACGAGGATACGGACAAGCCCGCAGAGCCAAAGTATGAAACCGTGAAGGAGCTGAAAACGCTGAATTCCATGATTCCGCTGTGGAAAAGAAACAAATCCGAGATTACAAAGGAAGAATATGATGAATTCTATAAGAGTAAATTCAATGATTATACAGAGCCGCAAAAGGTGATTCATACAAGTGTTGAGGGGGCAGTTTCCTTTACAACACTGATGTTTATTCCGGGTAAGGCACCATTCAACTATTATTCTCAGGATTACAAGAAGGGGCTGCAGTTGTATAGCCGTGGTGTCTTCATCATGGATAATGCGGAAGAGCTGATTCCGGAGCATTTCCGTTTCGTGAAGGGACTGGTGGATTCTCAGGATCTCTCTTTGAATATCTCCCGTGAAATGCTGCAGCACGATCGTCAGCTGAAGGTAATCGCTAACCGTATTGAAAAGAAAATCAAATCCGAGCTGCTGCTGATGCTGCGCAATGATCGTGAAGAATATGAGAAGTTCTGGAAGAATTTCGGTCTGCAGATCAAATTCGGCGTATACAATGATTTCGGTGCAAACAAGGAAACTCTGCAGGATCTGCTGATGTTCTACTCCAGCAAGGAACAGAAGCTGGTTACACTGGATGAATATATCAACCGCATGGAGGAGGGGCAGGAGCACATCTACTTCATGAGTGGTGATAAGGTGGAACTGATTGACAATCTGCCACAGGTCAAAAAGGTGAAGGAAAAGGGTTATGAAATCCTGTATCTGACAGACAATGTGGATGAATTTGCACTTCAGGCTTTGATGAATTATAAAGAGAAAACCTTTAAGAACATTTCTCAGGGCGATCTGGACCTTGATAGCGAAGAGGAAAAGAAGGAGCTGGAGAAAAAGGCTGAGGAAAATAAGGATCTGTTAAGCGGTATTAAGGAAGTGCTGGGGGATAAGGTGAAGGATGTTAAGATTTCTTCCCGCCTGGTGGATGATCCTGTTTGTCTGAGTAGTGAGGAAGGCATGTCCTTTGAGATGGAAAAGGTGTTAAGTGCTATGCCGGAAGGAAATCCGTATGGTATGAAGGCATCCCGCATTTTGGAAATCAATCCGAAGCATGAAATCTTCAATGCCCTGCAGAAGGTATACGAGCAGGATAAGGATGCAGTGAAGGATTATGCAGATTTACTGTACGATCAGGCATTACTGATTGAGGGCTTCCCGATTGAAAATCCTACAGAATTCTCTAAGAAAATCTGTGATTTCATGGTAAAGGCCAGCAAATAAGAGCATTATAAAATTTAAACAAGGAAACAACCTGTTTCAGTGAAGCTGTGCACTGTGACAGGTTTTCTTATTCCTTCAAAATTTCGAAGCAGGACAAAATGATGAAGAGCCTGTATGACGCGACGGAATATTTACAGATATAAAGAATCCCGGGCAGCGATATATGTATATCAGCAGCACTCACAAACAAGCTGTCTTTCTGAGGTATATCAGGAAGCATCATGGAAAGGGACAAGGAATCAACGTACAGCCAGTGGAAATATATGCTGCTGTATCAGCTGAACGCAAATGATACGATGATAATGGAAAATAGAAATCTGAGAGATTGTATGCTATATTGAAAGAAAGACTGCTGAATACGCTGCAGGGTCAGGGGATAAAGGAAAGCACCCTGCTGTTCTATCAGCTGATGTACTCTGCTAAGGAAGGCAGGATTGCCGCATGCCCTGTGTGAACGCACCAAAGGATGGCTCATTCCTGTGAAAACATTTGTTTTATCACACAGAAGCCTGATTCTATGGTACAATTAGAACACTTCCGGTAACGGGTATGGTTTTACCGGATATAGCATATCATACGACGAGGGAGGTGCCTGTATGAGACGAAGAAGTATATTTGGCATTATTGTGCTGTCCATTATAACCTGCGGTATTTACTATCTGATTGCATGGGTACAGATATTCAGTGATATCAATTACGGGGCAAGAGAAAACGATACCGCCATAACCGATCTGCTGCTGTCCATTGTGACCTGTGGTATCTGGGGGATTTTCTGTTTCTGGAAATATTCCAAAAAGCTGTATGCGATGGGAGCCGAGGATAACAGTTTGATCACTGTTCTGTTAGCTGTGTTCGGCTTGCCGATTATATCGCTCTGTATAATGCAAAGCAGTATCAATGATTTGATTGATCGCACGTACTGATATGAGCCGTGATATAAAAAATGCACTGGGAATCGGAGTGATCCTGTTTCTGGTGCTCTTCGTTTTCGGAAGCTTCTGTCCGATTGAGCGGATATTTGGAATACCATGTCCGGGCTGCAATATGTTTTCTGCCATATACTGGCTGTGTAAAGGAAATCTTTCTGCCGCCTGGTATTTCCATCCGGCTGTATTCCTTCTGCTTCCTTACGCCGCTATGTGTGTAGTGCTTTTTGTGAGAAACAGAGAAGGTATTGTGAAGGGCAGGGTATTTCGTGTGATGAGTGTGCTTTTGCTGGGGACTATGCTTGCAGTATACCTGTGGCGAATGCTCTATGTGTTTCCCCATGCTCCTATGCAGCTGAATGAGCATGCACCGCTTATTCGCCTGCTGCAGCTGTTTTTTTGAGAAGAGCTTCTTCCTGCACGGCAATATAACAAGTATGCATGCCTGTTATAAAAGCTTCCTTGTATATGAAAGGAGATATCCCAACTTGTGAAAAAATGTGAAAAGCAAACAACAGAGGAGAGCTTGATAAGTCGATAGATATCGGCTTTTTTTTGTTATGATAGAAAGACCATGTGGTCTGTTTGTGAAAAAGTGATAACGGTTACAGCTATTTCGTTGAAAAGTTCCGAATGATTTTAGTGAATAAGGTAAAAAATAGGGTATTTTGCTTGTATAAAAGGTTAAAATATGCATGTATATTCAAAAATTTACGTAAATTAATTAGAATTTTACTTAAAAAGATAGACAGCCTCACTTGTGAAATATATAATAATCATGTAAAGAGGTGTTGCTGTATATGAATAAAAATATTGGTGAACTTATCAAACAGAAGCGGACAGAAAATAAGATGACACTGAAGGATATCAGTGAAGCTACCGAGCTTTCCATCGGCTATCTGTCTCAGCTGGAACGTGGACTGACCTCCATTGCTCACGATACGCTGAAGAAGGTCGCAAAGGCGCTTGGGGTTGAGATGACGTATTTCATGGAACAGCCGAAAACGAAGGAAAAAGCGGTATTGCGCAGCTATGAGCGGGAAATTCTGCGTATTGAGGGAAGCTCAATCATCGAATATGCAATGACAAATATGGCTGATCGCGGGGAAATGCTGCCTAAGCTGGTCGAGATTTTGCCACAGAAGGAAGTGGAGGAATCGCTGCCGTATCCGCATGAGGGTGAAGAATTCGTCTATGTGCTGGAAGGCATTCTGACTCTGCAAATCGAGGAGGATATCTGTGATCTGTATCCGGGAGATTGTGCCCATTATAAATCAACAAGAACGCATAACTGGAGCAATCAGACGAACAAGGTTGTAAAATTTATCACCATCAATACACCGAACCTTTTTCAGGAAGCAGGGGAGAAGCTATGAAAGAGCCTACCATAATCAATATTCAGAAATATTCTGTGCATGACGGAGATGGTATCCGTACAACGATATTCTTTAAGGGCTGTCTGCTGAACTGCTGGTGGTGTCATAACCCGGAAAGTCAGAAGTATGCACCGGAGCTGATGTTCAATCGCGAAAAATGCAGTGGCTGCGGATATTGCAGGAAGGCGTGCAGTCATGGAGCCATTACGATTGAGGAGGATGGAACAGCACATACCGATACGGAAAAATGTGTGTTATGTGCAGACTGTCTGGATTACTGCCTGCACAATAACCGTGAAATCGTCGGAAAGCAGTACAGCATTAAGGAGCTGATGACCATCGTAAACAAGGACGCGCAATTCTATGAGGAAAGCGGCGGGGGCGTAACGCTTTCCGGAGGAGAGGTCATGACGCAGGATATCGATTATCTGGAAGAGCTGTGCAGACAGCTGAAGGATAAGGGATACAATATTGCGATTGACACCTGCGGCTATGCACCAAAGGAAAGCTATGCGCGCTTGCTGCCGTATGTGGATACCTTTCTGTACGATATCAAGACGCTGGATGATGATAAGCATAAAAAGTATATGGGAAAATCCAACGCTGTCATACTGGAGAATCTGGAATTTCTGGCAGACAGCCGTGCGAATATCAACATCCGCATACCGGTCGTTGTTCCGGTGAACAGTGATGCGGATACAATGCTGGATATCATTACATATTTGAAAAAGCGTATCGGAATCGTCAAGGTGAATCTGCTGCCGTATCACAATACGGGAAGCAGCAAATATGAAAAGCTGGGTCGCGTCTATCCCGCAGCGGATTTGGGAGTACCGGCACAGGAGCATATGGAAATGCTGAAATCTCTGTTTGAGGAACATGGTTTTCAACAGGTGAAGATAGGAGGATAAACAATGGAACTCAGAGGAATGAATGATCGAATCAAGAAGCTAAGAAAGCAGAGCGAGGAAACTACACCGCATATCTTTATGGAGCGTGCTATGCTCATGACGGATGCCTACAAAAAATACGAGGGTGAGGTATCGATCCCGGAGCTGCGTGCTTTGTCGATGAAGGAAATCTTTTCCCGCAAGACCATCACGATTGAAGACGGCGAGCTGATTGTCGGAGATAAGGGGGCAGGACCGCAGTCAACGCCTACTTTCCCGGAGCTGTGCTGCCACACGCTGGAGGATATGAAGGTTATGAATGACCGTGAGCTGATTTGCTTTAAGGTCAGTGATGAGGATATGAAGCAGCAGGAGGAAACGATTATCCCGTTCTGGGAAAAACGTTCCATCCGTCATAAAATTATCAATTCCATGTCACAGGAATGGAAGGACTGCTATGAAGCAGGAATATTTACAGAATTTATGGAGCAGCGTGGTCCGGGTCATACGGTCGGTTCTGAGAAAATCTACGCAAAGGGATTTCTGGATTACCAGCAGGACATTGAAAAGGCAATTGCTGCTATCGATTTCCTGAAGGATCCGGAGGCAATCGAAAAACGCGATGAGCTGCGCGGTATGAGCATTATGTGCGATGCCATTATGATTCTGGGAAAACGCTATGCAGCGCTGGCCAGAGAGCTTGCGGAAACGGAAAGTGATCCTGCACGTAAGGAAGAGCTGCTGCAGATTGCCGTAAATTGTGATGTCGTTCCGGCACATAAGCCGCAGACCTACTGGCAGGCAATTCAGATGTACTGGTTTGTTCACCTCGGTGTGACAACCGAGCTGAATCCATGGGATGCATACTCCCCGGGACGTCTGGATCAGCATCTGAATCCGTTTTATGAAGCAGACATTGAAGCAGGACGTCTGGATAAAACAAAGGCTAAGGAGCTTCTGGAATGTCTGTGGGTGAAATTCAACAATCAGCCGGCACCTCCAAAGGTGGGAATCACGCTGAAGGAATCCTCCACCTATACGGATTTCGCAAACATCAATACCGGAGGAATCACACCGGACGGAGAAGACGGGGTGAATGATGTATCCTATCTGATTCTGGATGTTATGGATGAAATGAAGCTGCTGCAGCCATCCAGCAACGTACAGATTTCCAAAAAGACACCGATGAAATTTATCAAGAGAGCATGTGAAATCAGCCGTAAGGGCTGGGGGCAGCCTGCCTTCTACAATACGGAGGCTATCATTCAGGAGCTGCTGAATGCCGGCAAATCCATTGAGGATGCACGGCGCGGAGGAACCTCCGGCTGTGTGGAAACCGGTGCCTTCGGACGTGAGGCATACATTCTGCAGGGATATTTCAACCTGCCGAAGATTTTGGAAATCACACTGCACAACGGACTTGATCCGGTTGGTGGAAAGCAGCTTGGGTTAAAGCTTGGAGAAGCAGAAGACTTCAAGAGCTATGAGGAGCTGTTTGACGCATACAAAAAACAGATTGAGCACTTTGCGGATATCAAGGTGAAGGGAAGCAATATGATTACCCGCATCTATGCGAAATACATGCCGGCACCATTCCTTTCCATCATCACGGATGACTGCATCACAAACGGTAAGGATTACAATGCCGGAGGAGCACGCTATAATACGAACTACCTGCAGGGGGTAGGAATCGGAACGATAACCGACTCCTTATCCGCAATTAAATATAATGTGTTTGACAAAAAGAATTTCACCATGGGTGAGCTGATGAGGGCATTGCAGGACAACTTCGAAGGAGAAGAGCATGTGCGTATCTTCAATCTGGTATCCCGCAAGACTCCGAAGTACGGAAATGATGATGATTATGCCGATGCGATTATGAAGGAGGTCTTCACCTTCTATAAGAATACGATTACAGGTCGTCCGAATATGCGTAACGGTCAGTGGAGAATCAATATGCTGCCAACGACCTGCCATGTATATTTCGGTGAGGTCATGCTGGCTTCTCCAAACGGCCGTCTTGCACATAAGCCGGTCAGCGAGGGAATCTCTCCGGAAAAGGCAGCGGATGTGAACGGACCGACCTCTGTTATTCGCTCCGCGAGTAAAATGGATCATCTGTCCACCGGCGGTACGCTGCTGAATCAGAAGTTTACACCAAGTGTTGTTGCAGGTGAAGACGGTTTAAGCAATATGGCGGATTTGATCCGCTCCTACTTCAATATGGACGGACACCACATTCAATTTAATGTCATTGATCGTGAAACACTGATCAAGGCACAGCAGAATCCTGCGGAATACCGGGATCTGATCGTACGTGTTGCAGGCTACTCCGATCATTTCCGAAATCTGAGCAAGGAGCTGCAGGATGAAATCATCAATCGTACGGAACAAAGCTTTGCATAAACAATATTAGGAAAGAAGGAAAAACATTTATGAACAAGACCATTGGATTTATTGGCAGCGGGAATATGGGCGGTGCGATGATAGGGGGAATCATCAAAGCCGGTCTGACTGCCAGAGAGAATATTTATGTATCCGACATCAATGAGGATAGCCTTGTACGCGTAAGGGAAAGCTATGGGGTTCATACGACAACGGATAATGCAGAGCTGGCAAAGGTGTGCGATATCATCGTGCTGTCTGTTAAGCCGTTTTTGTATCCGGTAGTCATCGACCAGATCAAGGCTGTTGTAAAGGAGGATGTCATCATCGTCGTTATCGCTGCCGGACAATCCTCTGCAGCTGTTGCCCATTTGTTTGGAAGAGAAATCAAAATCGTGAAGACGATGCCGAATACACCGGCGCTTGTCGGAGAAGGAATGGCTGCCATTGCACCTGCAAAGAATGTGACAAAGGAAGAAACAGAAGAAATTACGGCCATCTTCAACAGCTTTGGTAAGAGTGAAATTGTTCCAGAGCACCTGATGGATGCAGTAACTGCAGTCAGCGGTTCATCACCGGCATATGTTTATATGATGATTGAAGCAATGGCAGATGCTGCAGTTGTGGAAGGTATGCCAAGACCACAGGCATATAAATTTGCGGCACAGGCGGTATTGGGAAGTGCTCAGATGGTTCTGGAAACAGGAAAGCATCCGGGAGAGCTGAAGGATATGGTATGTTCACCGGGAGGAACAACCATCGCCGCTGTCGCAAAGCTGGAGGAAACCGGATTTCGCTCCAGTATTATGCAGGGCATGAAGGCTTGTGCGGATAAATCGAGAGAGATGTCAAAATAAGAAAAAGAATTTTGGATGAAGACTGTGATTCACAATGTGGTTATGGTAAGGAGTTGCGGCGGGCAGGGATGTCTTTGCATGCAATCCCTGCTCCAGCTCAGACGGCGTGCTGTTACAGAGGGATGCTGAACAGCGCGTCGGTGATGAACAGTCAAGCAGTATCGGAGTTAAATAACAGAGAAGACGCAAGAGCGTATATTGGGAGTTAAAGAGAAGATTATGGATATTACTACTATTATTATTGGATTGCTGATCGCACTGCTGATCGGATACACTGCATTTTTCGCTTATGACCTGTTCAAACACAAGGATGAGTTTGAGGGGGATACTTCCTGGTGGAAGACCGGTGCTATCGGTGCTCTGGTTAATTTCTTTGATCCGCTGGGAATCGGAGCATTTGCTCCACAGACAGCACTGCTGAAATTTACGAAGCAGACACGAGATAAGCTGATTCCGGGAACGATGAATGTTGCTAACTGTATTCCTGTGTTGCTGCAGGCACTGATTTTTACAACGGTTGTCAAGGTAGAGGCATGGACACTCGTTGTCATGCTGGCTGCCGCAATGCTTGGTGCAGTTCTCGGAGCCGGTGTGGTTTCCCGTATGTCAGAGAAAAAAATCCGCCTGGTGATGGGCTTTGCTCTGGCATGTACAGCATGCATTATGCTGGCAAGCCTTTTAAATTTGATGCCAATCGGAGGCGACGCCATTGGTTTGGCAGGAGGAAAGCTGGTAATTGCCGGTTTTGTTAATTTCATTCTGGGGGCATTGATGACAGCAGGTGTCGGCCTGTACAACCCTTGTATGGTACTGGTGTATCTGCTGGGAATGTCACCGGATGTGGCATTTCCAATCATGATGGGCTCCTGTGCCTTCCTGATGCCGCCTGCATCTGTGAAGTTTATCAAGGAGGGCGCATATAATCGAAAATCAGCACTTTCCATGGCGATTTTCGGATCGATTGCAACACTGGTTGCATCCCTTCTGATTAAATCCCTGCCGCTGGATGTGTTGAAATGGATCGTTGTATGTGTAACGGTATATACGTCCACAGTTATGCTTCGTGCCGGATTCTCCAAGGGGAAGGCGCATTCCACAGCGGGAAAAGCTGAAGCAGTGGAAATTGTAGATTGAGATAGAAAAGAGATTCTCCGCTATATAAAGTGAGGATCTCTTTTTGTTTTCGGGTATGTTAAGAAAGGAGATGCAGTTGCCGGATAGCCGCAATACGAAGCAGTATGCACATATCGTCATGCCTTCAACCAAACCGATTTTTGTAATATCGGTATAAGATGACTGGGAAGCAGAGGCTTCTTATAGTATAATAGGTAAGAGAGCAAGGAGTAAGGAACATGATAAAGCATATTGTATTTGATATAGGAAATGTATTGATGAGCTTTGCGCCGGAAGCCTATTTTAAACGCTGGTTTCAAAGCGAAGATAGGACACATCGTATATGCAGCCGCATATTTACGCATGAGGCCTGGGAGAAGTATGATCAGGGTATCTGGATGCTGGAGGATTTGTATGCAGTATATCACAAAGCATATCCGGATATGCTTGAGGAAACGAATATCGTATTGCAGAACTGGCTGCAGCTGATGAAGCCGATGCAGGAAAGCATTGCGTTCATGAAACAGGTGAAGGATGATGGCTATGGAGTATATATCCTATCCAATATCAGTCAGGATTCTGCGGATTTTCTGAAGAAAACCCAGCGATTTTTTTCGCTCGCAGATGGGGCAGTATTATCCTATGAGGAGAAAATCAACAAGCCGGATCCCCATATTTATGAGGTACTGCTGCAGCGCTATGAGCTGAACGCCGGGGAGCTTCTTTATCTGGATGATAATGTGGAAAATGTCAGGCAGGCAGAGCTGCTGGGCATTCATGGTATAGTGTTTCGTGATGTGTCATGTATCAAAGAAGCGAAGAGGCTGTTGAAAGAGGAATGTCATGCTAAAAATTGATCAGATGGTAACCGGAGTCATATCCGGTATGGATGAAGCGTATAACGGCTTGCTGCGTTGCGGAAAGGACGTCGTGCTTGTACGCCATGTAATGAAGCAGGAGGAGGTACGCGTCCGGATTGTCAGGCGTATAGCGAAGGGATATATCGGAGAGATAGTGGAAATAAAAAAAGCATCTCCTTACCGTATCGCGGTAAAATGTCCGATCTATGAGCGCTGTGGAAGCTGTCAGCTGCTGCATATGAATGCGAAGGGTCAGCAGGAGTTTAAAAACCGCAGCATCCAGACGCTATGTGCAAAGGCGAAGATAGGAAAGCTTAAAGCAGAGGAAATCGTAGCGATGGAGGAGCCGTGGCATTACCGTAATAAAATGATTATCGGCTTTCAAAGGGATAAGCAGCGTCGTATTCAGGCAGGCTTTTATGAGGAATTTTCCCACCGTATTATTCCCTATAAGCGTTGTCTATTGCATCCTGAGGTCTGTGATGATATCATTGCGGGCATTGTTGAGCTGATGGGAAAGCTGCGTATTGAACCATACGATGAGGATAAGCGAAGAGGGCTTATCCGGCATGTCGTCATGCGTTATGGTGCAGTGAGCGGGCAGATTATGATCGTTCTTGTATTGAATTCCAATGTGTTTCCGGCCAGAAAGAATTTCATACAGGAATTAAGAAGGCGATATCCTCAGATCACAACGATTGTGCAGAATGTGAATACCAGAAAAACAAGTGTGGTTTTAGGGGATGAGGAGCGTGTGTTGTACGGTCCCGGATATATCGAGGATGTCCTGTGTGGCATGACCTTCCGTATTTCTGCAAAGTCCTTCTATCAGATCAATCATGAGCAGACAGAGGTGCTGTATCAGCGTTCGGTGGAGCTGCTGAAGCTGAATGGAAGGGAAACGGTGCTGGATGCTTATTGTGGCATCGGGACAATCGGGATGTATGTGTCGCGCTTCGTGAAGCAGGTGATCGGTGTGGAAATTAACGGCGATGCTGTAAAGGATGCCAGAATCAATGCAAAAATCAATCAGATCAACAATATCCGTTTTGTATGTGATGATGCAGGGCGCTATATGTCAAGGCTTGCGGCTGAGAAGAAGCGGCTGGATGTGGTGATTATGGATCCTCCGCGGAGTGGGAGCAGTGAGGAGTTTATAAAAAGTCTGGTGCGGATGAAGCCAAGTCAGGTACTGTATATCTCATGTAATCCGCAGACGCAGATACGCGATTTGCAGGTGTTTGAGCGTATGGGGTATCGGGTGCAGGGGGAGATGGTTCCAGTGGACTTATTTCCGCATACCGTGCATGTTGAGACGGTTGTTTTGATGTCAAGAAAATAAAATCAAGTGCCAGAAAGTGGCGTATTTCCGGGCCTTTTTCGGAGGTTTGGATTTGAAGCCAGACTTCTGAAAAAGCTCGGTTTTCTTATATGGAAACATATCTATTTTTCGGTCTGACTGGAGAGAAATTGAGTACCGGAGAATAGTGGTAGGGTTTAGGCTGTGGATTAGATGTCGGAGGTTGTGGCAGTGATTTAGATAACAGTGACGACCGCAGTTCAAGCCACTCGATACTATGGGGCAGACTTGGCAGTGGAATAGATGACAATTAAAATTTCCAATCAGTCTATTGACAAAGGTGCAAAATAAGAATAAAATATAATGTTCTACATAAAGGAGGCGGTGGCTTTGAAGGTATACGCAGTTAAAAAAGGAAATAAAATTGGTATTTTTGAAAACTGGTCTGAATGCCAAGCTGCAACCAAAGGATTCTCAGGTGCGGAGTTTAAGAGCTTTACCACCAGAGAGGAAGCAGAAGCGTATTTAGAGGATAGAGATGTTTGGGTTGAACAGGTTGAAAAAGATAATGCGGAAGGATACCTTGTAGCCTTTACGGATGGTAGTTTCGATAAGGACTTAAAAAGATACTCATATGGAGTTCAATTTATTTTGCCTGATGGAAGTCAGTCCGATATTTGCGGATATGGAAGCAATCCTGAGTATATAGATAGTAATAATGTTATAGGTGAAATTTTTGGAGTGATAAATGCGCTTGATTGGGCAGTATCCAATAATTATGAAAAAATAAAAGTATATCATGACTATGAAGGTCTATCAAAATGGATATCGGGTGAATGGGAGGCAAATTCTAAAGTTGGCAGAATGTATTTAGGCTTATTTAATGCCAAATTCAAAGATGTTCTTGAGGTCCTTTTTGAAAAGGTTCCTGGACATAGTAATGTGGTATATAATGAAAAAGCAGATCAATTAGCTAAATCAGCTTTAATAGATAAAAAGAAGGTTGCTGTTAAAGGTGACAATTGGTTTTCAATCCCGTATTTTAAACAGGATGATTTCGATGCGTTTATAGAGATTATTGAAGATTCAGACGAGAGCATAACACATACTGTTGTATCTAATCCATATAAAATTATATATAAATTTAAGTTGAATTCAGATTCCGTAACGGTAACTTTATTTAAGACGGGACAGCATAAACTCTTATTACAAGGAAAAAACAGTTATTTGTTTCAAGTAATAACTGCTATAATTATTGAATTATATGATGGCAGTCAAGTAGAACAAATTTTGGGAAACGCATACCGGATAAGTATAAAAAAGGATGTTGTTGCAGATACATATAATGAAATTGAAAAAGGATTGCCTCAAAATTATCCTATCGGAATTAAACGTTTAATTAAACAGTCAATAATTAATATGACACATTACATTGAAAGTGAAGAATATTCTATGTATGTATTCCCTGCACTTAGAGCATTAGAGGGTCATATTAAATATTTGATTACAGAAGCAGGTGGCACAGCTGGAAGACAATTCAGCTGTTTTGGAATGGATAAAACAATAATTCCAAATCGATATGTTGTTACTGAAAATTTTGCAGATAGAAGTAAAAACAGAAGCATTGAGAATTGTTATAATTACTATAAATCTCAAAGAGATACGGATTTTCACTTTGGAGATATTCTTGGGGGCGTAGACAACACGAGATTCATAGAAACAAAAGAAGAGGCAGATGAAATTATAAAAAACTGTATAACGTTAATTAATACGGAGCAGTAATTAAGGAAAGGAGGGCCTGTCATGAATGAATATACGATTATAAAAACAAATGTAGAAGACTATGACAGACTGGTCCTTTGTCTTTCATTTGAAAGTCTTCTGACATATATAAAAAAGATAGAGCAGACTCTTGCAAAAGATAATGTAGATGAAAAAATATTGATTGATCAATTGTTGATTACGGGAAACGGAAATAATCGATTTATGAGCTTTTCTTTCTCTCATGGAAGGTTTGATATAAAAACAGCCCAAGTAGTTAATCCAGCAGAATATTACAGAAAAGAAACTGTTGAATGGTTACACAATAATTATCATTACGTTGAGCATTCAATACTAACAACTGAACAAAGACAAAAGATAAAGGATAACATTGTCTTTTAACAAAAAAGAACCCTCCCAGCCACATGGTCAGGAGGGTTTTGCACATCTATGAAGTTATGCATCAACATCAATGCTGACGCCGGATTTTAGTTCCACGGTGGTGTGGTCATCCCAAATGGTTATCTGCTTGACCCAGCGTCGTACCAGTGACTCATCAAAGTCGGTGAGGTGGGTGGTCTGCTGTGAGATGTAATCTTGCAGGTCGTTGATTCGCTTTATCTGCTCATCTCTTGCAGCCGTGTCAACGGTGGTCTGCTGTCGGAGCTCTCGGAGTCTGAAAATCTCATCGGCAATCTCGTCGTAGGCTTCTTTGCTCTGAGCTTTCTGGATAAGATCTTGCTGCAAGGACATCAGCTTCTCATCGATGTTTTCAACGGAAGTGGCCTGTGAAGCTCGGATAACCGAGGCTATATTAAGCTGCAGCTGTGCCTGATAGCTACTTTTGTCTCCAAGCATCTGGTTGATTGCTTTGACGACGGCATCCTGAAGGACCAACTCATTGATGGTTCGGGCGTGGCATTCCAGTCCGGTTGATTCCAGTCTGCTGATGCAGCGCCAGACGATGGACTTGACACCTCGATTGTTCCAGTGGAGCCTACGGAACATTTCGCCGCATTCGCCGCAGATGACGATTTGCGAGAAGCAGTGGTTGCAGCTGTAGCTGCGCTTCTTACCATTGGCACTGGTCTTGACCACTCGTCTGCGGACCAGTTCTTCCTGAACCTGCAGGTAGATTTCCTTCGGAATAATGGCTTCGTGGTTACCTTCCACATAGTACTGAGGCATGAGGCCGTTGTTCTTGACTCTGGTTTTATTCAAGAAATCGGTGGTGTAAGTCTTCTGGAGAAGAGCATCACCAATGTATTTCTCATTTCGGAGAATCTTGTTGATGGTGCTGGTATGCCACTTAGCTTTGCCTGCTCCGGTGAGAATGCCGTCACGCTCCAGACCGGCTGCAATCTTATCCATGCTGAGGCCTTCCAAGTATTCTCGATAAATGCGCTTTACAATTTCCGCTTGTTCCGGGTCGATGACAAGGTTGCCGTCCGCATCCTTTGTGTAACCGAGGAAGCGGTTATGGTTGATTTGAACTTTTCCTTGCTGATAGCGGAACTGGATGCCCATCTTTACATTCTGGCTCAAGGATTGCGATTCCTGCTGGGCCAGCGATGCCATGATGGTGATTAGGATTTCTCCTTTGGCATCCATCGTGTTTATGGACTCCTTTTCGAATATGACCGGAATATTCATGTCCTTGAGTTCTCTGATGTATTTCAGACAGTCCAGAGTGTTTCGGGCAAATCGGCTGATAGACTTGGTAATAATCATATCAATTTTACCGGCCTTGCAGTCATCAATCATGCGGTTGAATTCTTCACGCTTTTTTGTGTTGGTGCCGGATATACCGTCATCGGCATAGATTCCGGTGAATTCCCAATCCGGGTTCTTCTGAATATATTCTGTATAGTGTTCTACCTGAGCTTCATAGCTGGTAGCCTGCTCATCGCTGTCTGTACTGACACGGCAGTACGCTGCGACTCGGAGCCTCGGTTTTTCTTCTTCCTTCTTGCGAGCGTTACTTCCAATTTGGCGTCTCGCAGGAATTAGCATTACATTTCCCATTATTGACTCTCGCTTTCTATTAGGCTGTATAGATACTCGGCTTGTCTCACAGGGTTATCATGTAAGGCAACACCGTCTTTCATATAAAAGTGGGTAGGTATCTGTATTTCCCTCATTTGTGTTTTCTTATTATTCCGTCCGAGCTTAGTGGCCCGGCGTATACGCTCTTCTTGCGCTTTCTGGTAAGTATCCTTATCAATGATAGCTGGGTAGAAGTCATCACCAAGATAATGGGCTGTTTCCATCAATCGCTTAGCGGTTCCATGATAGGTTGGAATTCCAGCTTCTGCAGCTGCCTTCGATAAGGACATACCACTCAAATAATTCTTATAGAGCTGTCGGAGCTTAGTGGCAGCGGGTTTATCAATGACGGCAGTGCCGTTTTCAATCCGATAGCCAAAGGGTGTATGGCCCATTTAATCACCAATCCTTTCTGTGAATGTCAGTCCACATTTCATAACAAATCGAATTTCATGTCGGCTTGCTACTTCGATGTGGTCTGCGTAGCTTTCAAAAAGCTCCTCACTGTAGGCCGTAAGCATATCGGCATGAGACACAAAGTGGAGCAGCAGGTTTGTTTCCGTAACCTTTACTGAGTCACCGGTCATGCAGATGGTGATTGCTTCGATATCTGAACGATAAGTCTCTGCCTGCAGGAGGAGTGCATTTGTCTCCTGATTGTATAAAATCTGGTCGATGTAGCCCTGCGCCATCAGCTTTGTTAAGGTTTCTCGCTGCTCGCTATTCTGGGCCAGAAGAAGCTCCAAGTGCTGAATTCGCTGTACCGCTTCATCTCCAGAAGAATTCTCAAGGGCTTTCAGATAAGGAGCAAGTACTAGGCGATGCCCGTAGATGAGCTTGTTCAGCATCGTTATAAATGCAGCTTTTATCTCATCATCCCTTGCATACTTCATGCCGCAGGTGGCCTTATCCTTCAGGTGGGTATTGCAAGCCCATGCGACATACTTGTAGGTAGTGCAGGTATGAATCCTGCGCTTGAAAGTGTCGCCACATTCTCCGCAGATGATTTTTCCTGAGAATGCGTAGCGTTGCTGGTATTTACCATTGCCTTTTTCGATACCTTTCTCAGAAGCTCTTTGTGCGACCAGTGCATTGGCAGCGTCAAAATCTTCATGGCTGATAATCGCTTCATGGTGGTCTGGAGCCATGTACTGGTCAACCTCACCATAATTGATATGGCGGTTGAAGTTTTCATCCGTATAGGTTTTCTGAAAAATAACATCACCGGTGTATTTCTCATTTGCTAAAATGCCTCGAACACTGGAAGAGGTCCAGCGACTATTCTTTTTCGAAGGAACAGACTCGGCATTTAGCTCATCAGCGATAGCCTGAGTTCCTTTGCCGGAAAGGATATCAGCAAATATCTTTTTTATAATTTCGGCCTGTGCTGGATTGACGACCATATTTTCTCCATCCCAATCGTAGCCGTAGGGCGTATAGCTCAGCTTGAAGGTTCCGTTTTGGAATCTGCGCTTGATGGACCATTTGGCATTTTCTGAAATGGATGCAGATTCACCTTCCGCCATGCTGCTGAGAATAGCAAGAAACAGCTCACTTTCCATTGAACCGGTGTTTATATTTTCCTTCTCAAAGAAAAGCGGAATATCCAAGCTCTGCAGTTTTCTTACGAGTGCCAAGCAGTCAGTCGTGTTTCGAGAAAAGCGGCTGATAGATTTTGTAATAACAAAGTCGATTTTCTTTGCTTCACAATCTGATATCAAGCGAAGTAACTCCGGACGTTTTTCAGCCTTGGTTCCTGTGATACCTTCATCGAAGTAGAGACCGGCGAACTGCCAATCCTCACGGGAATTGATGTATCGCTCATAATGGGTTTTCTGTGCTTCCAGACTTTCCAGCTGGGCATCACTGCCTGTTGAAACACGGCAGTAGGCAGCGACTCTGAGTTTCTTCTTTTGGGTGCTATTATTTTGTACACCTTCGATTTTTGTTACCTTCTTCATGGTAGTTCACCTCCCTTCGTCAGTGTCACATATTAGCTCTGAATCCCTTTATTATCAACGGATTTCGGGCATAATCTCCACCCAAAATGGAGAGAATGTCTCACGATTTTTCAGCGATAATTTGTTGAACTCTGACAAGGAAATAAGTCCAAGCTCCAGCATGTTTTCAGCCACTTTCTGCGCCTGAAAGAAGTTATAATCCTGTTCGATATCGGCCTGTTGGATGGGCTTCGGAGCAGCAGAAACTGGAATGGTTGTTGTGATATTTTCTTGCATAATTGCCTCCAATCTGAGGAAGTTCCTCACTACTAAATGGAGGCGAGATAGTGGTTTGGCCGAAAAAAGATAAAAATATCTGCCTCCACTATCCACTGGAGAAGAGAGGCCTGTTTTGACGAAAAAATATGAAAAAAAGAGGGCCTGTAGGAGATAATTCCCACAGACCCTGTGAAAAGGTGTGCCTTATAACTTCTTTGCAAAATCAAGAGAAATCCACCCGGATCCGGATTTGAGCTTGCCCCAGAGGGTAGCGCCTACACCCTTAGTCTCCTGAACAATGGTAAAGATGCCCTTGCCAGTGAACCGACCGGTTCTGTCGTAGTTGGTACCCGGACCCTTGCGGATATTCAGATTGGCGATGCTGACCTGAACCTTATAGGAAGTATCCTTGGAAGGAGTGGGTGCCGGTGTGGATGCTGCCGGGTAGACAACATTTCCAGAGACATCAAAAACCTTGTAGCCAGAATTCTCGTCTACCTTTTTCTTGGCATTGTCCAGTACCTTATAAGCTCCAATCTGACTCTTGGCATCAGACCAAGACTTGCGTACACGGTACATCTGAGTGGTAGAAGCAGTGCTGCCGCTACCAGAAGTAGTTCCAGAAAGCTCTGCGGTAACCTTCGCAGCCAAATCTCCAAGTCTGGCATAGAGCCAGTCACCCGGACAGGACTTGTTCGCAAACCATCTGTGGACAGTAAGTACCATCTCATCAGACTTCGGTGCATAATTTAAGGTCTTGTCCTTATTTGCAAACCATAAGAGCTTCTTCTTACCGTTACGCTTGCAGATATCCACGCAGAGCTTGATGAGAGATGCGTAGACTTTATCGTTCATCCAGTAAGGCTCCTTGGCATCAGAAGCACACTCGATGGTAACGGCTCTCTGGTCGTTGGCATTGGAAGAGGAGCACCAAGAACGGTTCTTCTCCTCGACATACAAGCCGACTCTGCCGTTTTTATCGATACCGTAGTTGCTGGATGCCTGCGTAGAGGCCTTGGCAAACCAGTCACCAAGGCCTTCTGCAGTACACTGACCCACAACACAGTGAGGTGTGAAGCGGTCAATGGAATGAGTTCTCTGTCCAGAATGATTTGGACTCAGTTTGGTATACGCTACCATTTTGCTGTTTGTGTAAGCCATGTTAGTTTTCCTCCTTTGCGCTTCTGTCGTGAAGCTGTTCTAATACGACCTTGATTTTTTCAGGGACCGGAAGTCCGAGACGGGCTGCATTTTCCAGAATGCTGACACCTTCATTGGAAATGTAGAAGAAGATGACTGCTGTACGAAGAACACTGCCAGAGCCGATGACGTGAGCATCAAGAATACTGCCAATGCCAACGAGCAAGAAAATCAGCACCTTTCTACAGATACCTTTGAAGCCTACTTCGCTGGAGAGGGTGTGATTGCTAATGGCGCACATGACGCCAGTGACATAGTCGATGGCTACAAATGCGATGAGTGCGTAGAGCAATCCATCCCAACCTCCGAGGAAGTAGCCGAGCCAGCCACCAATGCCGGTAAAGACAAGTTGAATCGTGTTCCAGAATTCTTTCATGATAAATTCCTCCATTTCTGAAATTTGGTATAAGAAAAGCAGCTACTATCTGATAGCTGCGGATAAAAATTAAGCAGTCCTTTTCCACATGTAGCATGTGATATAGGGCTGCAGGTTATTGTGGGCACTGCCGGAACCAGCTACGGCAGTGGAACCAGAGATAGTGTGCGAGTGAGAACCGGCGCTGGTAGTTGTCTTGTTGCTGACAGCAGTGTAGCCGGAAGTGGCGTCGATAAGCACTCGATTGCCACCGCTGGTACCCCATGAGGCTTTCTGGTTCTTTAAGTCATGGGTATGCCCACCAGCGCTTGCTGTCGTCAGCGTACCTTTTGCATGCGTATGAGAAGGCATCTGCGCTGTGGTCAGTGTGACAGCAGAAGCACCACCTGTTTTTTCTACTGTTGCAAAGTTTGTGTCGTTTGCATTCACGCCGACTGGAACACGTCCCGTTCCCCAAGCCACCCAAGTGCCTCCAAAGTAAGTGGAAGGGTTGGTGTTCTTGACACTCATGTAGATACTTCCGACAGGATAAAGAGCACCTGTGAATTCCTTGATGTAATCCTTCAGCAATTTGCCGTAGACCTTTACATCCCATTTTTCAGATACCTCAAAGCAGTTGTCTGTTTCAGATACCTTACCAACGGCCACACCCTTGCCACCACTCTTAAAGTCCATGACTACCGATGCCGTAGATACGATGTCAGTGATGCTGATAGTTGAGAATGCATCCTTCAAATCATAGCGGACTTCATAGGAGGTCTCGGTGGAAATCTTACCGCCGCCAAAGGTGAAGGCCGTACCGGAATTGAAGTTGGCAGAGGCATTGGTCCACGTGCTGCTTCCGGCGACTCGGTAGTAGGTGGAGCGAGTCACTGTATTCTTGGAGCTGCAGGAAGCAAAGCTGTAGGATACCGTTCCTTTGATGTAGGTTCCATCATCGGTGAGTGTGCCTCCGCTATTACAACGTTGTGAGTTATAGGAACTAAAAGAAGGTGGACTGTAGGTAACGACAGAAATCGACACGGTTGTTGCAGCAGAGGTTCTTCCTCTGGAGTCCGTTACGGTTGCTGTGAAGGTAATCGTTCCGGAAGAGTTAAGGAAGCCTGTCGTGAGTGAACTCTGTGTTCCAGAGTAGCCGCCACCACTGATACTGTAGGACTTTATAGCGGAGCCGTAGATTCCGGCAGCACCATTTATCGTTAGCGTTGCTTTCGACTTCGACTGCACATAGATACCCCAAGCGGCAGGGACAGAGCCATCCACACGAGTAGCAGTCAGACTGCTGATGGTAGGCTTGACGGAGGAAGGAACCGTCAAAGTTAGCGTGCAGGTTTTAGTTCCAATCTTAGATGAGCCATTGTAGGTATCGCAGGTAATCGTACAAGTACCGCTTGTCGTGCTTGGTATCTGATTTGCCAGTGTGAGAGCTGGTGTCCATGATACCGAAGTGGAGGTGGTCTTTGTCGTGATGGTCCCTGTGGAATTACCAAAGGCATAGGTCAGCGTATGGGTGAAGGAGGAAGAAGCCCTTGAGATAGTAATCGTTGTGGCACTTCCCATATTCACTGAGGTGGCTGTTACCGAGGATGCTCTGGGAATGGTATTCAGCGTATGCGTTCCGCTCGCTGATACATTAACCGCATAGCTATAGACACCAGCTTCACAGCTTAATTTGAAAGATTTTGTACCATCAGCGTTATGGCTGATCTTTAAAGACCCCGATGCTATCACAGTTCCGTTATAGAGCTGAATACGATTGTCGGTTGAGGTGGAGTAGACAGTTGTGCCGTTGATGACAGCCTTAAAGCCACCAGACATGACCCAGCCACTTGCAGAGCCGGAACCTTTGAGGGTCCATGCAATAGTTGATGTATTATTTGCTATATTTTGACTGGACAATGTCCAAGAGAGAGTAACAGAGCGGCCTTCTTTCTGGCCGGTTGTGATACTTCCGCTGGAAGCCATAATGAATCACTCCTTTACAATGCCGGGCCTCTCCATTTGATAGAGAGGTTACCGTTACTTCTTGGGATAAAGTCAAACCATCCTCTGGTCTCATTGCCAAGGGATAGTTTGTTACGAACCTCCGCATTGGTGATGACCAAGCTGTTATTGGAGATATATGCGATTTTCTGACCGTTCTCTTTGAAGGCCAGTTCATTGTTGGAGAGCTCGGCAGTGAATGCGTTTCCGACCTTGCCAAGCTCAATAAGAGCTCCTTTGAAGCGGATATATTCTTCAAGGAGCTCCTGATTAGTTGCGATATTGTCCTTCAGTTCATCTGTGACAGCAGAGAAATCCATGCGGATCTCACTACTGTTTTGCGTAATCGTAGATTGAAAATCCTGCTGGATAGTTGCCATTTCTGAGCGTGAGATATAGTCTTCACGGACAGCGAGACGAATCTGCTCTGAGGATTTTGAAATCTCCGAATAACACTCACGCACATTTTCCTGAATGGCTGCGATGTCATCCTCGTATCCGGCAACATTCTGGAAAGAGGCCTGACAGGAAGTGATAAGTGCCATAGGACCACCTCCTACTTGGAAACATCACACTGCAGTGTCAGTAAGCTGTCGATATCGGCAGCGGAGAGATAGATGACCTTGCCAGTCTTACCAAAGTTGACTGCATTGCCATCCTTATCCTGTGCGTACCAGTTATAGGTCAGAGACTGCTTTTCTGTTGCATCGGCCCAAGCGCTACCAGAATATTTCTGGAGTGTGACGGTCTTTGCTGAGTGACTGATTTTATACCAGAAGGCACCGGTCGCAGGATTGGAAGGTGCTGTCTCACTGATAGGGCCGAGCAGCGCATCCACTTCCTGCTGATTGGTGCGGACGATGACGTAAGGGCAGACACCACCCTGATTGTTCTTTACCGTAAAGCCTCCGATAGAAAGAAGTTCAGATACATACGGGTCAGATTTATCTTCAACAGTGATGACATCCACATAGGACTTGCCGCCATAGGTCATCGTGCAGCGGTAGGACTGAATGTTTACGATGTCGCTTCCAGATACCGTCAAGGTAGCAGCGGTCGCACCAGAGATATTTGTCCATTTGCCACCAGTGTATTTTGCCCACTGATAAGTAGCACTGGTGATAGCAGTCGTTCCAGAATAGGCAGAGGTTGCAAGTGACAGGCTTCCGGACTGGTTCATCACGATAGTGCCGTTGGGCGCATAAACGGAGAAAACAACAGCACTGGTGCCATTACTTCCTCTGGTGGACTTCGCCCATGCAAACTTCTTCACGACTGTTTTTCCAGAGATAGTGAAGGTCAAATCAACGGTACCGTTGACAACATTCGCACCGCCGAGTGTAGCAGAGGCTGCAACAGAAAGAACGATGGAACCAGTAGCAGATGCAGTTGCCGCAGTATTGGTCTTCAGGGTCATACCAGAAGGCAGTGTTCCAACGGAGCAGGTACAGGCAGTCTGTGTGATGCCAACATATCCGGTAAATGGAATCGTGATATCAAGGGCTGCAGTTGCTGCACCAGAAGAGGAGCACGCAATGGTCTGGGCCTCATTACCGAGAATGATAGAAAGTCCGCCGGTTCCTGCTGCACCCGGAGACCCCGGAGAGCCTTTGCTGCCGTCATACATTTTGGTAATGGAAATGGTGTCATAGACATCGGCATCATCTGTAAGGAGCTTGATTTGAGCGACATTATCGACGAATACGGTGTGCGCAGGCTTTACGACGAGCGTTCCACCCGTGATGCTGGTATTGTCGGAAGTTGTCGGATAATCTGCCCATGCACCAGAGCTGTTTTTATACTGCCACTTGGAAATGGAGACACCCTGAATCTGTGCTGTCAATGTTGCCTGAGAAGCACCAACGAGCGCAGAAGAAGCATTGTACTTGAATACATAGGTATCTGCTGTCACATAGGCGAGCTTTGCGTTCTCTGCATTGCGCACCAAAGTGTAGGTAATATCCGATGTGATATTGACCGTGTTCTTGGTCTCGGAATCGTAGTAGCTGATATAGCAGATGTAGGTAATCATCCCTGTGGAAGAGGCAGCCAGCACATTGCTGTTGACCTTCAGGATTCCTCCGGTAACTTTCTCATTGGAATTCAGTGCTGTCTCAGCGCCGCTTCCGTCCTTGCGTTTCCATGTGATAGTCAGACCAGAGGAGTTGAGTGCAACATTGGTCTGGTCAAGGAAAACGACCGGCGTAAGTGTAAGATTTGTGCTGGCCCAGCTTGGTGCGTAGGTGTGCGGCAGCACATTCGGGTTTTCACTCTGCGTCTTAGGCAGATTGGAAGTGATATAAGCCGACAGCTTTCGTTGGTCTGTAATGTCCACGAAGGTCTGCTGGCTGGAAGTTAAGATTGTAGGCATTTTCTGGCCCTCCTTTATACAGATACTTCACAGTAGAAGGATGCGTTATCTTGCACATCCTCTGTGGTTATGATGATTGATTTCATTCCAGTGTGGGTGGAATCCCACTGTGCATCCGCCTCTTCATTACCGGATTTCCTATGCCAGACAAAAGCAGAATCCGGAAGAGTTGTAGTGATATCCTTATCCCATGAGTACACCTTGCAGGAAAGACGACTATTCTGGCCCTTGTCCTTAAAGATGCTGATGCCATCCACGATGAGCTCCGTGCGATACATCTTAGAAGCAGCGATGCCATCCACCTTACCGGAAATACCCTCAATAGTAGCAGTCTGACCGAGCAGTTCATCCTCGATGGCTGTAAGGTTTTCATTTTGCTTTGCGGAAATCGTAGTAAGCTTGATACCGCTGGCCCCAATGGTGATGGTGTTGCCAGAAGGATTTAAGTAATCTACGGTCTTGCTCATGCAGGCGTAGCGCCCATCAATGCCATGAGGCGGAGACAGGCAGTCCAAAAATTGTCTGGCGTGGATACTGCCGATATCTGCTCCGGTGTCTGATTCGTCTACAATGGTCAGCTCCATGCTTGTGATACCGGCGATAAGTTCTGCCAGGCGAGCATTGGCTTTGCGGAGCAGGTTTCCCGGAAGCGTGACATTTTCCCAGACTTCTGTTGTCCATATCCATCCGATTTCTTTTACAGCGGCATCATCGTAGATATAATTTTGACCACCGTTTACAGAAGTGATGTCGATACGTTCATCGGATTCGACCTCGTTTCCTTCTTCATCGGTGGTCTTTTTCTTTGCCCCAAGTGGGATGAGAGCTGTGATGCGCTCAGTATGGTCACGGGTGATTTTGACATCCATGAGGTTTTTGCCATATTCCACAGTCTGGATAGAATGTACATTGAACTCAGCGAGGTAATCCAGAACCTTTCCGGAATCTGTGTAACGGACCATCAAATAGCCGCCATGTGTATTGATGAGCTTACTTTTGATGGCATCCAGCGTGCAGGAATACTCAGAATTGCTGTAGCTGATATAGTCATTGTTGTCCGTGACTGTGATATTCCCCAGTTTGAAACGTTTCTTTTCTTCAACAGCCTTATTGTGCACGGACAGGAAATACTCCAACAGACCTTTGAGGGTCCCCTTATAGGAGAAGGGCGGCTGCTGACTATCCTTGAGATAGGCCAGAGCCGACTCACAGGTCCAAGTATGCGTATTGTAAAAATCACTGCCGTCATTTAGAGCACGGCCTTCAAATACGGTGTTGTCACCCTTTTTGCAAACAATGGTGGATGCCATCGGGTGTATGGAATCCAGATAGGGATGATTAAAAGGGGCAGACAGTGTCAGGCTATCGATGTTCTCTGCGTCCTCGGTCATCTTTGCTTCTGTAATAGCAAGCTGGGAAAGCTGCGGATGATAGAAAAGCTGACCATCAACATATATACGAAAGATACTCATAGGCGGCCCTCCCTGAAGCGGAAGGCCGTTGTACCGGTTCCTTTGATGGTGACGGTATTTCTGCCAGCTTGTAATTCAAATTCTGGAAGCGTCCAAGTGCCAGCACTGAGAGACTTTCTAAAAGTATCACCGCTGATGCTCCAACTAAGAGCTGTTTCTGCCGTGGTCGTGATAATAGGGACCACAGGCATAAAGTCATTTTCGATGATAAGAGTACCGGAACCAGTCAGATTAACAACCGTCTCATCAACGTGGTAACGATAGGAGTCGGCATCTTCACTGGAAATTACCAGCTGACCTTTTCCGGAGATAGGGTTATATTCAGAAGTAATCTCCAAAGTTCCGATGGCATAAAGCTCAGGTTCTTCGCTGGTCGATACCTTTACGAGTTGACCGGCATAGCGGTTTGCCATTTCAGCAACCATCTGGTCATATTTTGTTCTGGTTCCCAGCATGGAAAATGTCAAAGAAAAGCTCCGAGGCTGATACGATGCACGCCCCAGAGCTTCTGTATAACGAATGGGAGAATTCCTTCCCGGCACCACAATCGTATTGGTCTGCGACTGCGGCACGGGAAAGGAGATAGTTTCTCGGAGCCAGCCCATTCCAGCGACTGATGCTCCGTTTAATTTGATTTCAGGTGTCATAGACTGAGCCTCCTTTGTAATTTTTGTGCTTTACCAAGCTCACCGTCGATTGCCGGGAGCAGGTGTCCAACCAGTGTACCGTCCTCAAGGTAGATGCCCTTGCTGGAATTATCTGCGATGACCGCCAGATATTTTTCCATTGCACTGGTATTGAGATGACTAGAAATCATCGCTTCCAGCTGCTTGTAGAAACCGGCCAGAGGAAGGATTGCTTCTGCACCGGCCTCACCACCAGCCATCAAGGAAGAACCATTCATACCAAAGATGGTAGGGCTGGTCATGATACCACCTTCCTTGTACCAATCGATAGAAAGATGAGGAACAGAAGGTGGAGCAATGGAAAGTTTACCGGATACTCTAAAATGTGGCAGCTTAATGTGCGGCAGCGAAATCTTCATGCCAGAGAAAAATCCCTTGATGGCATCCACCACACCTTTGACCTTGTTCTTTGCGGCCTCGATAGGAGTAGTGATAGCAGATTTTATGCCGTTCCATACCGAGGTGGCGGTCGATTTGATTCCATTAAAGATGCTGGTGACAGTGCTCTTTACGGAATTAAACACACTGGTGACCGTCGACTTGATAGCATTGACCGGAGTCGTGACTGCAGTTTTCACTGCATTCCACACTGTGGTCGCAGTGCTCTTGATAGCATTGAATACCGTCGTTACGACAGATTTGATGGCGTTGACGACTGTGGTCACCACCGTCTTTATCGCATTCCATACGGTAGTAAATACGGTTTTGATGGCATTCATCACGGTGCTGATAACGGATGCCACTGCGTTGATGACCGTCGTCACCTTAGATTTAATAGCATCCCAGACTGTGATGATGATTTCCTTACAGTTCTCCCAGATAAAACGGAATGGAAGAGTGATGATATCAACCGCAGCTTCCAGAATGGAACCAATCAGTATGATGCCAGTCTGGACGATGTTTTTGATGGTCTCCCAGATTCCAGTGAAGAAGGAGACGATGCCATTCCAGATTCCTTCAAAGAAGGTCTTTATATTGGTCCAGACCTCATTCCAGCTAGTGCCAAACCAGCCGAGGACAACGTCAGCAACACCCTTGATAACATTCAGGATATTGGCGAAGAAGCTGCTGATTCCGTTCCAGATGGAAGAGAAGATTTCCTTCACTCCAGTCCATGTTTGGGACCAGTTTCCGGTAAAGATGCCGATAAAGACATCAAGGATACCGGTGATGACACCAGTCGCAGTGGAGAGAATATTGGCGATGTGATTAAACACTCCTTCAAAGACAGGAGCGAGAATCTGACAAAATCCATCCCAGACGGTTTTTAGTACATCCACGATATCTGTAAACTGAAATCCTAGCGCATTTAGTCTGTCTACGATTCCTTGACAGAAGCCGGAAATGGTATCTTTGATACGATTCCATGTTCCGATAATGGCATCACGGAAGCCTTCGTTGGTCCTCCAAAGATGAACAAAGGCAGCCACCAAAACAGCGATGACTGCAACAACTGCCAACACGGGAGCAGAGACACCACCAAGTGCAGCGCCCAGCTTACCGAGGACACCGGTACCACCTTGGATGGCAACTTTTAATTTGCTGACGCCATTGGACAGTTTTACAAAGCCCTGCATTGCCACACCAATTTTCGATATGGTCGTTCCGATGATGATTAGTAGCGGTCCGATGGAGGCGACCAAAAGCGCAATGGTAACAATGGTCCTTTTGGTTCCTTCATCCATGCCGTTTAGCTTGTCCACGAAGCCTTGGAGCTTCGAGACGATAGAACGGATGGCAGGCATCAGAATATCACAAAAGGAAATGGCAAGCTCCTGAAGCTGTGATTTTAAGATAGTGAGCTGACCGGCAAGATTGTCCTGCATGGTCATAGCCATCTTTTCTGCAGAACCGTCACAATTTTCAATGGCAGAGGATAGCTTTTCGATATCGCCCTCGCCAGCATTCATCAGAGCGAGGAAGCCAGACATGGCATTCTTACCGACAAGAGACTCTGCAGCTTGGGCCTTTTCGGATTCCGTAAGACCGCTGAATGCAGTACGACAGTCTGCCAAAATATCGGAAAGGTCACGCATGGAACCATCCGCATTGGTGGTGGCGATAGTGACATCTCCGATAGCCTTACCACTGATTTTTACATCACCGGCAAGGTTATTCATGATAGTACGAAGGGCGGTACCAGCTTGAGAAGATTTGATACCGGCATTTGCCATAAGGCCGATGGCTTCAGCAGTGTCTTCAGCAGAGAAACCGAGGGCGCCAGCAATAGGTGCACAGTATTTAAAGGTTTCTCCCATCATAGAAACATTCGTGTTTGCATTGGAGGATGCAGCGGCAAGAATGTCAGCAAAGTGACCGGAATCCTTGGCAGTAAGACCAAAAGCGGTGAGGGCATCAGTTACGATATCCGAAGTTGTCGCAAGATCCTCACCGGAGGCAGCTGCCAGATTCATAACGCCTTCGATGCCATCCAGCATATCACCGGTTTTCCATCCAGCCATTGCCATGTAATTCATTGCCTCTGCAGCTTCTGTCGCAGAGAATTTTGTTTTTGCACCCATTTCACGGGCTTTATCTCGAAGGGCATCAAAATCATCGCCGGTAGCGCCAGAAACAGCAGCGACTTGACTCATGGCAGAATCAAAATCAGCTGCTGTTTTTACTGCGGCGATACCAACGCCACCAATTACAGTGGTTACGCCCATCATCTTTTTTCCGGCCCCGGCGATAGAATTACCGACGGATTCCATTTTTTGTCCGGCTACATCAATTTTTGAAAGCGTAGTGCTTGTTGTGGCAGCTTCCTGCTGCAGGCGTCGTAATTCTTCCTCGGCTTCTATAATTTCACGCTGAAGTGCGTCATATTTGTCCTGACCGAGTTCGCCGTTTTCCAGCTGTTGTTTGGCCTGCTCCTGTGCTACCTTCAGTGCATCCAGCTTTTCCTTGGTGGCTCCGATTGCATCTTTTAAGAGCTTTTGCTTTTGTGCAAGAAGTTCTGTGTTGGATGGGTCCAGCTTCAAGAGGCGGTTGACGTCCTTCAGGGCAGACTGCGTGGATTTGATAGAAGTATTGACCGACTTTAAGGCTTTATCTAGGCCGGTCGTATCACCGCCGATTTCAACAGTGATACCTTTGATTCGGTTTGCCACGTGTACGTCACCTCCTTAGAATTTATCGAAGTCCTCCTGTGTTGCGATTTGCTGGTATTTCACATCGTCGTTTGCCTTTTCCGTCCAGATGTCCATCACCATTCCGATGGTCAGAAGGTCAAGGTCTCGGATAGAGATACCGATTTCTATGCAACGCAGGAGGAACAACGGTGTGGTCATTTCCCTGCTACTGTGATGAAGTTTTTTTTAGATTCGATTTCGGTCTGAAGATTCATGCCCCAGAGTTCAAGAATCTCTGGAAGCACCTCGTAGATGGAGAACATCTCGAATTCATCCAGCCAGTCCTCAATGGTGGCAGGAATGCTGTGGTCTGCATGGTAGGCCATGATATAGGCTACGTTCTCGAAAATCTCCAAGTCTTCAATCTCGAAGGAAGAGCCATCATCCGAGTTGCCCTTGTAGGAAGACTCAAGACGTGAGAGGTCCTTGAAGATGTCACGCTTGAACTTCATACGATAGAGTCTGGGGATAGTAGCGGAGGAACGGAACTTGACCTGCTTATCACCGATAGCGATTGTTTTTTCTAACATGTCTTGCGTCCTCCTTATCCTTCTGTCTTAGGTACCGGCACATAGACCTGCTGATACCAGTTCTTATAGGTTTCTGCATCAGTCTCGTCACCAGTGCGGCTCTTTACAAGGCCATCTTCTCTAGGGTCAGCAGTAAGCGTGAGCTTCTCCTTACCCGGTTCGATGGTATCTTCCTTGGTTTCAGATTCGATGGACGGACGAGAAGAAGTGCAGTTATAGAGCACATGACGGATGCTTCTGACATCGCCATCAAACTCGAAGAACAATGCGAACTTCTCAAGCTCGGTGATGGTTGCTTTCTCAATAAGCACGCCATTGTTGTCCAGTTCTTCTTTCAGGATTTCTGTACGGAACCATTCAGGAATAAGTGCGATTTCCAAATCACCGCTGTAACCGTTGTTTGCAGTGGAACGGAAATATACAATACCGTCAGCATAGAATGGAGAGCTATCACCCTCGGCATCCAAGCTGATACTGACTGCGCCGGGGATAGCTTTCGGCTTTGCGTAGGTAAAGGAGCCGTCCTCGCCACGAGTGAGCTTGGCGGCATGAACATTTTTCAGGTTATATTTGACTTTATTACCCATGTTGATTAAACCTCCATTTCAAATGTGTAGAGGACTTCATAGAGCTTTTCGCTCTCAATCCAGACCTCTGTTTTGTTATAAAAAATGCCGTGCTCATCAAGCACAGCTTCCAGTGTTGCTTCCAATGCCGGGTCCTTACTATCACAGTAGAGCTCGATATGGACCTCATTGATTTTGTAGTAGACACGGCCATCTGCGGAGAAGTTATCACTTCCCGGAAGCAGGTAGCAGATGAAGGGTGGATTTGGCGACTCGCCCTCAGAAAAGTGGTCATAGGCAAAGGGCAGGGCCATCTCTGATAGGATTTGCAGTAATCTATCCATTTTTCAGACACCTCTCAATCTCAGATTCCAGTTCTTTGATACCGGCTTCCTCTGCAGGAGCAATATGGGAACGACCAGCCACACGGCCACCGCCACGCTTGGCATGACCAAATTCCAGAAGGTGGGCTAACTGATAGCGATTTCTGGAATACACCGTGACCTCCAGCGATTTGGAGGTTTCCTTGGTGTTCTTCACAGACCAGCTTTTGCTGTAGGCACCGGTGTCTTTTGGAGCAGAACTTTGGATTTGCTTCTTTACCGTATTACCGGCTTTTTTGACAGTTGCCTTCATATCTACTGTGGCGAGGTCTGAATATTTGGTCAGTTCCTTCATAACGGCATCAGCAAGGCCATCAATCTTAACTTTCTGGGCCATGTCATCGCCTCACTTTCTGGCAGGAGAGCTTGATGCATTTCCTCTTGAAATTCATGTGGTCTACAGCCAAGATGTCGTATAACTCGCTTCCAAACTGCACCCGGTATTCAGTTGAGGTGAGCGCTGCAGCTTTCTTACAGTAGCGGATAGTGAAATCAATCTTAGAATCATCGACCACAAGACCGGCATCGGTGGATTCCTTTCCGGCTTCCGCACTAACAGTGGCATAGCAGGTGTAGTAGTCTTTCCAAGCGTTCTTTCGATTTCCGATGGCATCTGAGATGACCTCATTCTTCTGGATGAAGATATGGACATTGAGTAGCTCGATATTCATCAGAAGGCCTCCTTTCTGGAAGCGAAGAGAAGAGAGCGCAAAGTCAGTGTCAGAGCATGGTGGTCTGCTTCCTCACGGTGCTCGTAGAGATAGGCCACAGCATAATAGACTGCTGGCTTTGCGTTTTCGCTTTCTTCAAAGGCATCTTCATCTTGCCTTGTGATATCCATGCAGAGGCGTGTAGCTGATGTGATGAGCGTCTCGATGAGAAAATCGTCATCATCAAAATCCACTCGGAGATACTGCTTCATTCCTTCTAAAGTGACAATCATCGTTTATCGCCTCCAATCATAAAAGGAAGGCAACGCCACCCGGAGATGACGCCACCTTTATCCTTAGCCCTTAGAAGAACCACTGAGTTTCAAAATCTGTACTGCTTCCGGAAGAATCAGTTTACCATCGACACGTTCCTTTGCTACATAGCCAATCATACCGTTGCCTGCAAAAAGCTCAGTGAGTTGCTTGAAGGAACGAGTACCACGATCACCAATGTTGTAATAGCTGTAATCACCGAAAGCGATAGCATTCTCCGGTGCATACGCAGAGGTATGAACGGCATAGCCAAGTACCTTATCCGGTTCACCGGACTGATAGGAAGGCTGCCAGATGTATGCACCATTGTTGTCCTTCAGCTTGCGGAGCTGTGCCAACGTCTTATCATTCATGATGAAACATGCATTCTTGCGATACGGACGCTTAAGAGCGTATACCAGGTCAAGCATATCATCAGACTTGATCGCAGCAGAAAGCGTACCTTCTATCGTGCCGCCGCCAGTCGCAGCGAAAAGGCCGGTCGGTTTGCCGGAACCGTCACCGTTGAGGAATGCATCCTCCTCGGCATTTGCCAAAGCCTTACCAAACTGATCGATGATGTAATTTTCAAGACCGAAGGCATTGTCATAGAGAAGTTCTTCGGTGACCTTGATAGCTACATGGAGTTTGTGCGCATCCAAAAGGATCTGACTGAAGGTCGCATCAGAAAACTGAAGTGCGCCACCTTCCTCAATCCATGCAGCCGCAGGTTTCGTAGCAGCGATGTTGATCTTATGCTCACCGGAAGTCGTGATAGTGTGTCCAAGCCTTCTCATGATGTTTTCTTCGGTAAGAACATCAATCAAACGACTGTCATATTCCTCCGGAACAAGGTAGCCACCATCGGCATCGACACCTTCCTGCAGGATATTAGATACCTGACGGAAGTTGGTACGAAGTGCCTGAAGCATGCCAGTTTTATATTCATCAGAAGCACGACCGGTCTTTGCAGGCTTTTCAGTAGCAGTAACAGGCTTAGAAGTGAGAGGCTTGTTTACCGGCTTATTGAGCTCTGCCTCCAATGCTTCCTGTCTTTCCAGACGAGCGATTTCCTTGCCAAGGTCAGCGATTTCCTGTTCCATTCTGGAGTAGGTCGCATCGTCCTCGGCAGTAAGAGTACCTTTCTCGGTACGGTGAGAATCAAGAAATGCCTTTGCAGCATTCCATGCAGTGTTGCGCTTTTCACGCAGTTCTAAAATAGTCATAATCGAATACCTCCATTAAATGTGTTGTTTGATTAGGTCAAGACGCTCCATGAGTGTATCTACGGAGCGTTCCGGTGTTTCAGGTTTCTTGATGCGGCATTTGGCAGCCAGCTTATCCATAAGGGAGTTGGTCACTGCCGCACGGGAGAAGAGCATCGGACCAGCAGCGTTATTTTCTACCGGTGTTTCCGCTGGTCTTGTCAGGATTTCATCGGCAAAGCCCATATCGATGGCCGTATGTGCATCCATCCAAGTTTCTGCATCCATGAGATGGGAGAGCTTGGCACGACTCATACCAGTCTTGATTTCGTAGGCATTGATGATGGATTCCTTGACTTCATCTAGCATGGCGATAGCCTTCTGCATCTCAGTGGTGTCACCCATAGCTGCAGTCATCGGGTTATGAATCATGAGCATGGATACCGGAGATACCAGCACCTTTGTACCTGCCATAGCGATGACGGATGCAGCAGAGGCTGCGATGCCATCAATCTTTACGGTGACATTGCCGGGATACTCCATCATCATGTTGTAAATCTGGGCTGCGGCCACACAGTCGCCTCCCGGAGAGTTAATCCAAATGGTGATGTCTCCGTTTCCGGCAAACAGCTCATCTCGAAAGAGCTTAGGTGTGACATCATCGTCAAACCAGCTTTCCTCTGCGATGGTGCCGTTTAGAAACAGCGTCCTCTCCAGTGTCTGCTCCTGTGTCTCCTGATTGGTCACCGTCTGCTTCTTCCACTTCCAGAACTTCTTCATCGTTCTCGTCCTCCTTTCCGGCAGCAGTGGTCGCTGCGAATATTCCTGCATCCTCCAGCTTGGTCATGTTTCCGTTGATGAGATATAAGTCACCACCAAGTTCCGGTGGGATGAGGTCTAGGTTTTCAAGTTCACGGATATCATTTGCGGACATCCAGCCGTTCTGTCTTGCCGTAGCGTAACCGTTCATACGGCTTTGATAATCGCCACGTAAGAGGCCGTCGACATTGAACTTTACAAAATAAGCAGCCTTCTCCGATTCAGATAGAAGGGCACGATTGATGGACTGTTCCCAACGGACAATCCAAGGTTCCAAGGTGTACTTCACAAATTCGAGAGATTGCTGCTCAATATTAGAAAAGCTTGATTTCTCTAGGTCACCGACCATGTGGGGCGGTACTCTAAAGATTCGAGCTATTTCATCAATCTGAAATTTTCTGGTCTCCAAAAACTGTGCTTCATTCGGGGAGATGGAGATAGGCGTATATTTCATGCCTTCTTCCAAAACTGCTACCTTATGAGAATAGTTCCCAGAGAAGCCTTTGGTCCAGCTTTCTCTGACAGCTTCCGGATTTTTTACTGTTCCGGGATACTCTAGAATGCCTCCCGGTGTGGCTCCGTTTGCAAAGAACTTAGCACCATATTCCTCCGTAGCAATGGCAAGACCAATAGCGTTCTTCGCCATAGCGATGGGAGAGTAACCGACCAGACCATCAAAGCCGAGGCCCGGAACATGGAGCACATCCGACGGTTTCAGGATGACCGTTCCATTTTTCATGGTAGGTGCATCGGAGTCCTGCATCTGATATTGGTAGTAGAGGTGACCTTTATCGTCACGGTCTACGCTCATTCGATTGGCCATCAGCGGATAGAGAGCGACGATTTCACCCTTGCCATTTCGGATAATCTGCGCATAGGCATTTCCATAAAGGAGCAGGTGTGTCATCAAGGTCTCACGGAAGACAAAGGAGGTCATTTCCGGATTTGGCTCATCGTGAATCAGTCGATACAGCGGATGCTTGATAGCTTTTTCCTTGCCACCGGAGCCAGTGTATTTGTAAACATGGACTGGAAGGCCAGCGATGGACTCGGAGAGAATCCTGACGCAGGCATAGACTGCAGTCATCTGCATAGCGCTTCGTTCATTGACGGATTTGCCAGAGTTGCTGCCACCAAAGAGAAAACGGTAGGCGCTACCATTGTTGCTGTTGGTGGTCTTGTCTCTGGAATGAAACAGTCCTGATAAGAATCCCATAGGTCATCACTTCCTTTCAGATAAACAAAATGCCTCTGTCATCGTAGACAGAAGCACCGGTAATATTTCCACAGCGGATAGCACGGTCGAGCCCCATGATAGTAGCGACAGCACCGTCGATTTTCTCTGTGGATTTTTCTTTGTCAGCTTTTACATTACCTGCTGGGTCGGTACGGATATAGATGTTATCCATCATCCAGCGGAGTACCGGATGTCCACCGTGGGCCAGCTTTTGCTCCAGCGTCAGTTTCATGAGTTCCTTGGTCGGTGGGGACATATCCTTAAATCCCTGACCGAAAGGAACAACGGTAAAGCCCATACCCTCAAGGTTCTGTACCATCTGGACAGCTCCCCAGCGGTCAAAGGCTATCTCTCTAATATTGAAACGTTCTCCAAGTCGCTCGATGAATTTCTCGATGTAACCGTAGTGGACGACATTTCCTTCAGTTGTCTCCAGAAAGCCTTGTCGTTCCCAGACATCGTAAGGGACATGGTCTCGGCGGACTCGAAGCTCCAGTGTATCTTCCGGTATCCAAAAGTACGGAAGGATGCAGAATTTATCATCCTCATCCAGCGGAGGAAATACCAGCACGAAGGCAGTAATATCCGTTGTGGAAGAAAGGTCCAGACCACCGTAGCAAACACGGCCTTCCAGCGCTTCTTCATCAACCTTGAAGGAGCAGGCATCCCATTTCTCCATTGGCATCCAGCGGACAGCCTGCTTGACCCATTGATTGAGTCTGAGCTGTCTAAAGGAGTTCTCCTCACCGGGATTCTGCTTGGCAGATTCACAGGCAGCTTCGACTTTATCGATACCGACTGTAATACCGAGAGAAGGGTTTGCTTTCTTCCAGACCTCTGGGTCCGTCCAGTCATCGGTTTCATCGGCACCGTAGATGACAGGATAGAAGGTCGGGTCAATCTTTCTGCCTTCTAGGATATCATTAGCTTTCTGGTGCGTTTCATAGCAGATGCTGTTGGTGTCTGTTCCGGCAGTCGTAATAAGGAAGTAGAGTGGCTGCGTTCTGGCATCACCAGAGCCCTTGGTCATAACATCAAAGAGTTTTCGATTCGGCTGAGTGTGCAGCTCATCAAAAACAACTCCGTGAATGTTGAAGCCGTGTTTGGAGTAGGCTTCTGCGGATAGTACCTGATAGAAGCTGTTGGTCGGTTGGTAGACGATACGCTTCTGGGAAGCGAGGATTTTGACTCGTCTATTCAGTGCAGGACACATACGCACCATATCAGCAGCTACGTCAAAAACGATAGTTGCCTGCTGGCGGTCAGCTGCACATCCATAAACCTCAGCTCGTTCTTCACCATCACCACAGGTAAGGAGCAGGGCAACGGCAGCAGCAAGCTCGGACTTTCCCATTTTCTTAGGAATTTCTACATAGGCAGTATTGAACTGGCGATAGCCATTTGGCTTTAAGGTTCCGAAGATATCTCTGATAATCTGTTCCTGCCAGTCTATGAGCTCAAAGGGTTTACCGGCCCATGTGCCTTTGGTATGGCAGAGACACTCAATAAAATTGACTGCGTAATCCGCCATCTGTTTACTATAGGTGGAGTCCGCAGCCATGAAGCGTGTCGGTGTGTAGTTTTCAAGTTTACGCAAATGTATGCGCCTCCTTTCGTAGAAATAAAAATAGCCGCCCGGTGGCGACGTCTATAACGAGGAACAGTCCCATCCGGGACCGTCCTGCCTGATATTCTTTTCAGGTGGTTAGTTGTGTTCGTTCAGAAGAATGCAAAGCGCCATTTCTGCTTCTTTGCAGGTTGGTTTGATGTCCCAGCCTCTATCGTAGTTGGCAATCCACTTGCCGTCCATCTTCAGGCTGAGCTTGGAAATCTTACCGCCGTTGATGCCGTAGTCTTCACTTGGCTCATCAAAGTGCTTGACCCAGTATTTAACCTTCTTGTATTCTCCGTCTTTTGTTGGGATTCCGATGATTCCTTCTTTCCACATGGTTTATGCCTCCTTTATCGTCATCTTAATTGCAGGAATGAGGGCGTGTTCGCCGGTCTTCCAATCAGTGTAGCGTGCTTTTACCGTGGTAAGGCCTGACATGCTGATTCTTTGCTTCTCGAAGGCTGCGAGGGTTTCGATGAGGCTTGAGAAGGTGGAGCTGATGGTGAATTCGGTGATGTCGTTGGCTCTCAAGGTCTGGGCGATTTCTTCGATGTCGTAATCCCAAATGACCTCATTGAAGTCGATGAGCTCGTTTCCGGTTTCCTTGCTGGTTCTGTAAGCCCAGAATAAGGTTCCGTTGATTCCGAGTTCCTTCAGGCTTCTTGCGTTCTGCTCGATGGCTTCTTCAAATGTTCTGATTTCTTTCATGGTAGGTTCCTCCTAAAAATGTGTTTTCCCTTTTGGTAGTACTATATATCACTCTAAAGGCACATAATAGCAAGTCAATTCGAGCCATATAGTACACAAATATCTGTAGGAAAATCTGTGTATTTTAGTCGTCGATTGGAACCTTTTTGCAGCGGTCAACGCCGTAAATGACGTTGAGTCCTGAGCCATTGTCCCAAGCTACCATGATGCTTCCAGTATCGTCGACACCAATGACGGTGCCACGTGTGCCCACTGGAGGGGCCTGTGCGTCGTCCATCTGGACCAGCTCTACACGGGTGCCTGCTGGATAAAGGCGGCGCTGTCTGACCACCTGTTCCTTACTTGGAAATCGCATGGCCTTCACCTCCTTTGAATGCGCTGTTGCCCGGAAGGTATCTCATTAGGATTTTGCGGTCTGTTTTGTACTCGTCACCAATGAAGCCGAGGCGGAGAAGGAAGCAGCGGAAAGCGTAGCGCTCATTGTCCACCGGCTTTTCAGTAGCGCTTACTCGTTTCTGCTCCTTGCTCATTTTGCAAAGGGCTGCAATCAGTGCACTGTAGGCGTGGACTTCATCCGGTTCAGGAAGTTCTTTGAACCAAGGAAAGGAAATGCTGTCCTCGTTCAATTCAAATCGCAGGTCCTCGATGTGAAGAGCATGCTTGATGAGAGAGCCTTTGGCATCCAGAAGGTTGGTGAGGTTTCCAACTTTGACCTTATCTAGCGGAATGGTAATGGTAAGGCCGGTTTCTTCCGTAGGTGCCGCTTCCTGTACCTCAGCCGGGTGGAAGTCTGTCTCTTCTGGACGATAGCCGCCTGCATCCAAGAGGGTGAGAAGCTCGTCGAATTCTTCCTTGGTCATTGTGTCCGGGCTTTCAATGTTTCCTTCTCGTGTCAGAAGAAGGTCACCAATCTGGTAGCCATAGGAAGGGGCTCTCAGGTATTTCGGTTTGGTGTTCTTGTGCTCGCCAAGCAGGGCTGCCAGCGGCTTTCTTTCGGTTACGTTTAAGATGATATTCATGTAGGCATCCTCCTTTGTTTTGGTAGTACATATATCACTCTGAAGGCACATAATAGCAAGCAATATCGGAGAAAAATATCGACAAATATGTGCCTTCTGAATTGTGTACTCTACTTACTTACAAAAGAGTGGCATCCTCAGCTTTCGGTGCGATTTCATCATAGGAATAGGTCAAGCAATCACGGATGACGGAGACCTTTGCAGAGGAACCGACCTGCTCAATGTAGCGCTTGACGATGACATCGCAGAACTTTTCATCCAACTCGATGGTATGGCAGATACGACCGGTCTGTTCACAGGCGATAAGCGTGCTGCCGGAACCACCAAATGGGTCAAGGACCAGAGAGTTGGTCATGCTGGAATTCATAATCGGATAAGCCAGAAGAGGGATAGGCTTCATCGTCGGATGGTCGCCGTTCTTCTTAGGCTTATCAAATTCCCAGATGGTCGTTTCCTTGCGTCCGGTATACCACTGATGCTTGCCGGATCTCTTCCACCCGAAGAGGCAAGGCTCATGCATCCACTGATAAGGGCTACGTCCGAGGACAAGGGACTGCTTTTTCCAGATGCAGCAGCCAGAAAGGTAGAAACCAGCATCAGCAAATGCTCTGCGGAAGTTAAGGCCCTCGGTGTCTGCATGAAAGACGTAGATAGAAGCGTCATCTGCCATTGACTCGTACATGCGAGTGTAGGCATCCAGTAGGAACTGATAGAAAGCACTGTTTTCCATATTGTCGTTCTTAATCTTACCGGCGCTTCCTTCGTAATTGACATTGTACGGAGGGTCCGTCACGACCAGATTTGCCAGCTTACCATTCATCAGAAGCTCATAGGTCTCAGGCCTTGTGGAATCACCACAGACCAGACGGTGGTCACCAAGAAGCCACAGGTCACCAGCCTTGGAAAAGGTAGGTTTTGCAAGCTCGGCATCCACATCAAAGTCATCATCCTGAACACCTTTCTTCGTATCTTCTCTAAACAGGTCCTCCAGCTCTTCCGGCTCAAAACCGGTAAGGGAGACATCGAAGTCTGCACCCTGCAGGTCAGCAATGAGGAGGGCCAACTTGTCGTTATCCCATTCACCACTGATTTTGTTAAGTGCAACATTCAGAGCTTTTTCTTTCTCTTCATCCATTTCGACGATGACGCATTCCACTTCGGTGATGCCCATATCGATGAGAACCTTCAGTCTCTGATGACCACCAACGACACGAGAAGTGGTGGCGTTCCAGATGACCGGCTCCACATATCCGAACTGCTCGATGGAGCGTTTCAGTTTTTCATATTCTTTGTCACCGGGCTTCAAATCCTTACGAGGATTATAATCCGCAGGAAGAAGCTGCGAGACGTTTTTCTTTTCAATCTGCATGGTATCCCTCCTTAGAACAATCCCCATTCAGCGAACTTTTCAAATCCGCCGATGGATTTTATATATTCCGCAGCGATAGCCACCAGCTCACTGTAGGGATGACCATCAATGGTGTTATCACCGATAGCGCAGCAGATGGTTACCGGCTCACCAGTTTCCTGAGCTTTTAGGAAAGCGTAGATGTTGAGCGTGACATCTGCCTTTGACAGGTCCTTCCCGTGAAGGCCACCGCCAGTAACGGAGTCAGCCATATCACTTCCGAGCTTTCTGTTGGTAGCACCGCTGTCTACATCAATGCCGCCGGTCCAGTCACCGAGCGGATTGACCTCAGCATGCGGATATTTATGTTTTAGTTCCGAAGTAGCTGCGTGGCTCTGACAGAGGATGAGTCTTGCTTCATCGAGAATGTACTTTCCATCAAAGGGATAGGCACTGTAGATTTCTCTGGCAATCTTCGAGATTTCCTTCTGTTCCTCTGTAAGCGGCATGCCTTTGAAGATGCCGTTATCACCGCAGCGGATGTCCTTGGCCTGATTCTCAGCAAGGTGGACATCCTGCGGAACAATCTGAATGAACACACGAATGCCGGGAGCAAGACGCTCTACGATAAAAGCGACATCCGTCTTATCGATTGGAACCGAGGTTTCGATAACGACATGACCGTAGCCATGTCCGATGAGAACCTCGACAGCGATTTTGGGAGCATCATCTGTTTTATAAGCAAGGTCGACGATGGCTCCGGCAATCCTGTCTGCAATCTTATCCGGATGCGCTGGATTTACTTTTTCAATCATAGTTAATTTCCTTTCCGTGCCAGTAGGAGACGCTCCATCACATCATCCTGTGGAGTAGCGCCATTATATTCGGTGGCACAATTCTCTTTTACAATTTGGTATATCTCCATCCAGAGACGATTGGTCTGGCTCATGAAGTTCTGACTCATGGCCACATAGGGAGACTGGATAGCATTGCCGGTCGTCGGATGTTTTGCAAGGAATCCAAACTCTGTGATAGCTTCCTCACATTGAATCCAACGAGCAACACTCATGGCGTAGCGCTCCAAAAGCTCCGGAGAGACGAGAGCAGCGCAGCCACGTTCATGCAGCCAGTTCCATGTTTTCTTGTAGACATCTGCAGCAACGAGCTTTTTGCCGTTCTTTTGCTTAGCAGATAACATCTTGGATGGTTTGGGCATCGGCTGACCTTCTAAATCGACGGTGCTGTCTGTAAAGTCGATGACAGTCAACTCACGTTTGCCCGGATTTCCCTCAGCGATTCTCTCAGCTAAGGGCTTTTTCTTGGCTCCAGCGCCGATACGAGCGCCGCCACGGTTGGTACCGTCCTTAGCCATTTTTTACACCTCCAGTTCAGGGGCCTATATACCCCGTTTGAAATTGCGACTTTGTGCGTGAGACCCCACGCCCGTTCCCCGGTGACTTCACCGTAGAGAAGTGGACCGCCCCTACCGGTTGTGCCAACGGTCGCCGTGTTCCGCATGAATCTTGGCATGGCAGGATTTGCAAAGAGCCATCAAGTTCTCTCTATCATGCGTGCCGCCTTGGGAGAGGGGCTTCACATGGTGTATCTGCTCGGTTGGTGTGTAGACACCGTTCTCAAGGCACCTCTCACAAAGAGGGTGGGCAGCAGCATAGCTGTCACGGATACGTTTCCATGCACGTCCGTAGCGACGTTTGGTATTTGGGTCTCGGTCGTACTTCTCGTAGCGTTTGGATTCCTTCTTTTCATGCTCCGGACAGAAGCGTCCGTCTGTCAGATTAGGGCAGCCGGGATAGGAGCAGGGACGTTTTGGTTTTCTTGGCATCGTATTCCTCCTTCCGTTTGGGTATAAGAAAAGCCCTGCAGGACTCGTCCCACAAGGCTTTCTGCGATTCTCACTTTCGCTAGTATAATAATATCAGAAGAGCTTAGTGTCTTTCTATGTCATTTCATGTCCACCTTCATAGGAAGCAGGAACTTTAACTTCTTCCAGTGCCTTTCCATGAAGTTTGTGGATGTAACGAAGCTCATATCCCATATCAACAGCAATCTGCTCCCATGTGATAAAGCAGAGGTAGCGTTCCTCAAGCAAGGTCTGGTATTCTGTATTGCCGACCTGTTTGATAACCTCTACGATTTCCTTCTTTAACGCCACCAGCTCCACAACGTCTTTGCTGATTTCATCCTCCAGCTCGATGATGTCAATAATGGCGGATTCCATTCGTGAGCATTCACGGTTAGGGCTCTTTGGCATATCGGAGTAGGACGGTGTGCAACGGGTAGCTAATTCATTTAAGGAATCTATCTGTAACAGTTTGCTTTTGATTCTATTATCCAAGTAGCGTGCTTGAGATAAGTATTCTTTTGCAGTCATTGATTGGTACCTCCGAAAAAATAGATTTCCCTCGGATTGGCACGGATTGTCGTATTTTGCCGAAGATTGTCATAGGTTTGCTTTTACCGCATCGATAAGGGCATTCTGGGTCAGTTCCTTTTTGGAGAGAGCCTTTAAGATGCGCTCATCGATGGTTCCTTTTGTGATGATGTGTTCTATCACCACGGTTCCGGAAGTCTGGCCCTGTCTCCAGAGACGGGCGTTGGTCTGCTGATATAATTCCAGTGACCATGTCAGCCCGAACCAGATGAGAGTGGAACCACCAGCCTGCAGGTTGAGTCCATGACCGGCAGAGGCCGGGTGGATGACTGCGACCGGTATCTTTCCGGCATTCCAGTCGGTGATGTCCTTACTGGATTTTATTTCTCTCACATCGAAGCGTTTCTTGATACGGGAGAGGTCGTGCTTGAACCAGTAAGCCACAAGGACCGGTTTGCCGTTTGCAGATTCGATGATATCTTCCAGAGCATCCAGCTTTCTATCATGGAACTCGATGGTGTCACCGGTATCCGAATAAATGGCACCGTTGGCAAGCTGGGATAACTTTCCGGTGAGAGAAGCAGCATTGGCAGCAGTGATTTCTCCATCGGGGAGCTGCAAGACCAGATCTTTTTTCAGTTCCTCGTAACGGACCAGCTCATCCTCGGATAAGTGGACTTCATATTGGGATGAAATCAGCTCAGGCATCTTCAGGTGATCTGTTGATTTCATAGAAATGGTAATATCCGAAATCTGTCCATAGATGCGTTCCTCTGCATATGGCTGGGGCTTATAAGAATAAATGATTTGTCCATTTCTCTTGTCCGGAAGAAAATAGGTGTTCCGGTACTCGGTGACGAAGCGGCCGAGACGTTTACCTAAATCCAGTAGCCTAAACTCGGCCCATAAATCCATGAGGCCGTTACTGCTTGGCGTACCGGTTAATCCAATGATTCTCTTAACGCCTGGTCTTACCTTCAGCAGAGACTTGAACCTCTTGGAATTGTGATTCTTGAAGGATGAGAGCTCGTCGATGACCACCATATCGTAGTCGAAGGTAAAACCACTGGAATCAATGAGCCACTGCAGGTTTTCTCTGTTGATGATGGTGATGTCTGCACCAGCCATCAAAGCAGCTTTTCGTTCTTTCGGTGTCCCCACGCAGACGGCGTAGGTCAGATGCTGCAGGTGCTGCCATTTTCTGATTTCAGCAGGCCAAGTATCTCTGGCTACTCGAAGTGGGGCGACTACCAGAATGCGATGGGCATCAAAGATGTCGAACAGCAGGTCAGCGATGGCAGTCAGGGAGATGACTGTTTTTCCAAGACCCATATCGAGTAGGACTGCTGCCACAGGGTGTGTCTCAATATAATCAATGGCGTAGGCCTGATAATCATGAGGTGCGAAGTTCATCAATCATCCCTCCAATCTGCTCGATGCTATCAATCACATACACACGAAATCCCAGAGAGCGAAGGAGCCTGTGACGTGCTTTTTGCAATGGGCGTGGGGATCCTCCCGGTGCCTTTAATTCTGCAAAGGCAAACTTCCCATCAGGTAATAAGATAAGGCGGTCGGGCATCCCTGCGAAAGAAGGAGACACGAACTTCGGTGCGATACCACCAGCCTTTTTTACTGCGGTTGTCAATTTCTTTTCTATCGTTTTTTCTAACATACTTGTCCTCCATCAGGCTGTTAATTTGAAGAGATGCAAGGTGTATCAATGGTATTTTCCATACTTTTTCTTATTGATATTTTTATAGGACTAAGAAAAGTTTTATATAACACATTGATACACTTTGTCATTTATGGCCTTAATTCATAAAATCCTCGTCTGCACCAGTGTCCTCACGTAAGCGCAGACCCTTAAAGTAACGCTTTCTGCTCACGGTGATTCGCTCAAAGCCAGCCTTCTCCAGAGCAAAGTAGAAGTCAGCGGTACTGCGCACATACTCGTTGCAGTCCAGAGAATAATTACGGTATGCCTGGTAAAGAGAAGATGAACTTTCTTTATAAGATGGGTCGACCTCACACTTATCGGTGAGAAAGTGACCGAACCAGTCGTTCTGGCTGCGGTATTCATCTATGGCTTTCTGCACTAGGTTCGGCACGGGAACCTGGTAATCAGACTCGATGACCTTCTTGGCACCTTCGATGACCCACGCCAAAATGCTGCCACCAGCGTTGTCGTAAAGGTACTCGCTATAATTCTTGATGTCGCTGCTGCCAGTAATCTTGGCATTGAACGGGATGACGATGAGTCGCCTCCAGATGCCATCATCGGATGCAGAAACACGAGGCAGATGGTTGGTATAGAGCACCAATGTGTGGCAGGGTTTGAAGGAGAACGGGTCCTTGTATTTCTTTTCTGCAAAGACATCATCGGTGGAGCAGAGCTGCTTGACGGTGGAATCGTTCAGACGAGCACCTTCCTGCATCTCGGCAGCAATGAGGAGTCTTTTACCTTTGACCTCCGCCATTTCTGGTTTGATGTTTCTGCGGCATCCAACAGTGAGCGTATCTGCAGAAATGTTACCGGAGTAAAGACCAAGCACTCTGGAAATAGCATTCCAGAAGGTGGACTTACCATTGCGTCCATCACCGTAGGCGATGATAAGTGCCTCCACGTAAACCTTGCCGATGGCGGCCAGACCACAAATCATCTGAACGTAATCGATGAGTTCCTGATTGCCCTGAAAGATGAGGTCAAGGCAGTCCAACCAAACCTGCTGTCCCTTGTAATTCGGAGACACAGATGTGATTTTGGTAATAAAATCCTCCGGCAGGTGTTCTCTGGCACCGGCCATTCCTTTACGCAGGTCATAGGTTGCTTCTGGCGTACACATGGCGAAGCAGTCGGCATCAAGGTCACGAGTCGAGATTTCCAGCATTGGACGAGACTCCTTAAGAGTAGAAGTAATGTTCTTGGAGTCTCTGCGCTTTACAGCAAACTGCTGGTATGCCTTTGCAGCCAGAAATTCTTGATAGGCTTCCATCTGATTTTCATTCATCAGCTGTTCTGCTTTGTTTTTAGACATGGAGTCAAGCAGAGACTGTGCACCGGAGTTCTTTAACTTATCGAGCGCTTCGAGCATATCCTTGCCAGCTTCCTTCAACTGCCTTCTGGTAAGTTCATGAGCTACGGCTTGTGCACCCGGTTCGGATTCCTGCCAGTAGTGGTCAGAGTATCGGATAAAGTGAGTTGCCGGAGAGTAGCGAAGCTCACCGGAGAAGTATTTGGCTAATACCTCAGCCTGTCCGACATCGGAGTAGTCGCCCGGTTTGTAGCTGGAAGGGTCGTTATAGACCTCCGGTGCCACATAACCGTCCTGCTGGGAGAGTCTTGCATAGAAACGCTGAGCGCTGTGCCAGATAGTCGCCAGTTCAGAATTGTCCAGCGGAGGGACACATTTTGCTGCTTCCTCCAGAAATGTCTGAAAGGCTTTGTCGCTGTCACCGTATTTCTTGATGACCTTACCGGCGAAGCGGGACATGGTCGCATTACGGCTGCCTTCCGGGATAACAGAGCTGTCATACTGACCTTGCGCCATATCCTCGTCGAAGATGTCCTCATCGAGATATTCGGTCAGGTTCATGCGGCCCGGATACAGAGCGACCTCTGCAGCAGTGGTGCCAAAAAAGAAGCGAGCAGCATCCAGCGCCTGCGTATCAAAATAAGAAAAGATGGAGTTGACCAGCTTTTTCATGTCGCTGTAGAGAGCAGCATCGGTGACGTACTCGATTGGGAACAGGACATGGAACTTCGGCCTTGCTGCTTTCCCATTTTTCTCACGATTGTTGTAGCGGCTATAGTGGATAGCAAAGCTGACACCAGGAAAGGCTTGCATGATATCGTCAGGGGTGATCCAGTCATCCGGATTCTCGGAGTGATCATTATCGCAATCCACAGGAAGGCAGTCGCTACCGATGAAGTTATCGCCGTTGCGGTAGCTGTTTTTATATTCGGCGCAGACATAGTCGTGGCAGATGGCAGCTTTCAGACTGTCCTCATCTAAAATGACATGCTTATGCGGATAGGAGCAGTTACCGGGATTGCCGGTAACGTCCGCAGAATAAATGGTGAACATTAGTCATACACCTCCTTGGATTCCTCTTCCAGAACCTTGGTGATAAATTTCAAAGCTCGAATCATGGTCTCCAGCTCACAGTCACCACCGAGGCAGACTTCAAAACCGTTACTGCCGCAGCGAGTGGTATAGCTATGAATTTCCATGTCCGTGCAGGCTGCATCCTGAATACGGAAATAGGTGCGGCCACCATGACCGGTGTCACCACCACGATAGCCGGTGGTACCTGCCTCGACCTCTAAAATGTTGCAGCTGACGACGTCTCTGCTATAGGTCGTGATTTCGGTTCCGTTTTTTAATATTCTTGAATTTTCTTTTACTTCGTACATGTGTTAAACCTCCTCAAGATTCTCAGTGAAGTAGCGCAGGTGGTAATTCTTCCACTTGGCTCGTTTGATTTCTGCTTCCATGCCGGAAGAGATATGACTTCCAAAAACCCAGACCTCAGAACACTTGCTCATGATGGCATTTCCGAAGAAAAGACCGAGTTCACGTTCCTGCTGGTCGGTGTCATCCAAAAACTGTGGAAACAGCAGGTGTGGTGCGATGGGGATATATCCTTGTTCCACCGCAAAGCGGCTGTAGGCTCTGGCAGCAGCTACATTCTTTTCGATGTTTCCGGCAAAGGGAGAGCAGATATACACGATTGGTCTGAAAGCACGCAGTGCATGGGTCTCACTTTCGATAAAAGAAAGAGCGCCGTAAGCAGTAGGGTCAGGATAGCCTTCGCTGTTGTATTTGCTGATTGACACGTCAGGTTCCTCCTTTCCGGATGGACATAAAAAAGGACGTCCATCTCTAATATCCATTGGAGATGAACGCCTCATTTTGATGTAAACAGAAATGAAATTTTTATCTCCACTACTAAATGGAGATGAGTTTGCCGTTTGGCCGAAAAAATCTAATCCTTTTTATAAAATGGTGTCGCATAACCATCTGCTCTTAGCAGCAGGCCTTTCGCCCAAGGTGGCGTGCGGCCCATTTGCTCACAAACTGCATCTAAGGACATACGAGGGTCTGCTTCAATGACTACTTCATCATGAATGTGCATGACAATGGAGCAGCAGCGGAGGGTCTGCATGGCGTAACAGAGAATATCACGGGCTGTGGCCTGTACAATGTTCTCGACAAATTTCGGACCATAGGAATCGAGACGCTCCCACTTCTTAGTGCCGCCGATACCTTCATAGGTGATGCACTGGCCACCGAACTTATTCTTTCCAATCTTCGGTTTCACATATGCGAGTTTTCTTCCCGATGGAAGAGTAATGAAGAGCATGCCACTTCTGCAGGAGAAGGTTAGTCCATAATCGGATGTGGTGTGCTTGAACTTTACGGCTTCCATGACAGCACGGTCCACATCCCACCAGAATTTGACAATGTTTGGGTTGGACTGCCTCCATGCGTCGACTAGTGGAGGAAGCTCTTCTTCAGTAAGCCCCATATCCAGCGCTCCCATAGCTTTTAAGGCCCCGACCGAGCCTCCATAGCCGAGGGCAAGTTCAGCAATTTTGCCTTTCTGTCTGAGATGGCCATTGATGCCGTGCTTCTCGACAGGGACCTTGAACATCTGGCTTGCAGAGGCACAGTAGATATCGCCGCCCTTGGCAAAGACATCTTGACGCCATTTCTCACCGGCAAACCATGCGATGACACGGGCTTCGATAGCAGAAAAGTCAGCCACCAGAAACTGAGTGCCTTCTCTGGGAATGAAAGCAGTACGGATAAGCTGGGAAAGTGTATCCGGCACATCTTCGTAGAGAAGCTCCACAGCTTCAAAGTTACCTGAGCGCACCAGAAAACGAGCCTCTGCAAGGTCCGAAAGATGGTTTTGAGGTAGGTTCTGCAGCTGGATATTGCGACCGGAGAATCTGCCGGTTCGATTGGCTCCATAAAACTGGAACATGCCACGGGCACGACCATCAGCGCAAACGGTCTTTTCCATCGCCTGATATTTGCGGACAGATGACTTGGCCAGCTGCTGCCTTAAGGTGAGGACCTGCGAGAGCTTCGGAGGAGCAGACTTTAGGAGCTCTGCTACAGCCTTCTTGCCAAGGGTATCTGTTTCCAAACCATTGTCAGAAAGCCAAGCCTTCATCTGCTGGACGGAGTTAGGATTCTCCAGCTCCGTGATTTTCTTCATGGTTTCGGTCAGTTCCGTTCTGGAGCGAGTATCCATTTCGATGGCAGCAGCAACAAGCTCTATGTCTAAACGTACACCACGGTCGTTGATTTCTTGGTCCATGTGGTATTCATCCCACACCTGAACTGGTACCGGAAACTTTGCAAGACGCTGCTGGATACCCATTTCGGTCTCTACATCACGAATATTATATTTTTTGAACATGGCCCATTTGTCCGGAGCATGGAAGGGGCGATTCCGTGTACGCTGCCCATTGGTTTTCGTGGGAGCACAAGGCTGGCAGAAATATTTGATGAGGTCTTTTCCTTCTGAGAGCTTCTGTTTTTCCAGACCCAGAACAGCGCCAACACCTTCCAAGGAGAGTGGGAGTCCCATCGTGGCGGCCCATATCATGGAGCAACGCCAGCTTTCCGGCTCCAGATATTCTCCGGTCGGATAACCTAAGAAGCGAGAGAGGCAGATACGTTCAAAGGTAGCGTTGAAGGCCCACTTGATGACAGCTTCATCCTCCAAGGCAAGGAGGACCTCTTTTGGAATCTGTTCTCCGCAGGCAAGGTCGATAACCTGAACGGGCTGGCTGTCTACACTGTAGGCAAAGAGTAAGATTTCAAAATTGGGAGACTCTACATAACGATAGACACCGGTCTTCTGAAGAGGTACATCGCTGTAGGTCTCGATATCAATACTGAGTGTTTTCATGAGGTTGTCCTTTCTACAAAACAGGCAGCAGAGAAATCCCTGCCGCCTGCCGTGTTACTGTTTATCTTTATTGGATTTGTATTTATTGATGTCACGGCGGATATGGTATACCGCATAGCGGATAAGGTAGAGAATGATTTTCCCTACGTTATAAATGATGAAGCCATATACTGCTACAAAAAAGGTGTATGCGATGACGTTAGCAATAAATAGATTTAAGATTTCTGCAAATTCATTCATAGATGGTCTCCTTTTGTCGAAAAATGTCGATGGCGGCAGTGGGGCCACCGCCATCGGGTTGATAGATTATTCCTGTTCCTTGGATGCTTCCTTCTGAAGCTCTGCTTCACGTTTCTTCTGGGCACGCTTTTCCTTGCGGTCCTTGATGAAGAAGGCAATGTTGCATCCCCAGATTCCAATCAGGAATCCGACGGTGCAGCCGAAGCATACCTGAAGCATAAAGTTCTGATACTCAGTCATACTCGGCACCTCCATTAGTCAAGAAAATCGTCATCGTCATCAGTTGCAAAGTCAGATTCAGCAGATGCCTTACCACCAAGAGGCTCGCCATCACGAATCTTCTGCAGATTGTTAAGGCCGCAGGCGATGCCCTTATTACCAGAGCTGTTGAAAGCATAAAAGCTGATGCTGGCACGACCGTAGACTCCGGAGTAAACCTCAGAACGAGTGAGGATAGGATTGCGGTCTGCATCCACGATGCCCGGTGCAGAGGTTGCATTGGCATTCACAAAGTAGCTGCCAGCGTATGCAGGGTCATCCGGTCTCTCAAGGTCGCCATCACGAATAGGAGTCTTAAGTACAGAAAGCGCCGGTACGGACTTGCCGTTGCCCTTGAGCTTGGATTCGCCTTCACGGTAGGCTGCTTCGATAGCCGCTTCAATCTTAGCGACAGTCTTGGTGTCAGACTTCGGGATAATCAGGCTGACACTGTACTTCGGAGTGCCACCGTTGATGGATTTTGGTTCCCAGACGTTGGCGTAGCTCCAGCGTGTGTTAGGACCAGTGATAACCTTCATGGGATTTGTCATTTTTACATTTTTACTCATTGTCGTATTCCTCCATAAAATCATTTTTTGCTGTATTCATTGCCGGGCGCTTATCGCTCTCCGGCACAAGAGTAGGTTTGCCTTGTGGCTTTTCGATATAGGTTGCAAGGAGCTCTTCGAAGCGAGACTTACCGAGCAACTTTTGCATGGCTGTGATACCAAGCAGTTTCTTTTCGTAAGGGTCAAAACCAGCAGCTTCGACAGCTTTCGACACGGCGTCTTCGCTGGTATATCTGCGGTTGGAGCGACCCTCGACCAGCTTCCAGCCGGTCCATTCTTTACCGCTGATTGCCTGCTGGAGTGCATACTCCTTGATGTCACTTGCCCAAGAGACCAGTTCGTCGACACGGGAGAGGATGACTTCAATTTCCGAATCCGTGAGCAGTGGCGGCAGTTTGAAATCGTGCTGTGCGAGTAGAAGATTGGCTTCAGCTCTGGCTCGGCATTCATGCTTTGCTTTACAGAATCCGCACCATTCACCACACAGGAAGTTTCCGTCCCCGGCAAAGGCAAGGTCTGCGGTAGGCTTCAGAACTTCATCGGCCCACTGATACAAGTCATCCTTGTTGACCTCGTAGGTGGAAACGTTCTGACGTCTAGGCTGGTAGATGGTCATGCTAACCGTATCGATGTCGTAGATGTCATCGAATAGCTCCAAAGCACCGAGGGCGTAGCACTTCATCTGCGGATTATCCTCAGCGGATACGAGAATTCCAAGACCGTGTTTATAGTCAATCACGTGCATGGTACCGTCGCTGATGAGAATGGCATCCGAGGTTCCGAAGCCTTGTTCCACCCAGCGAGAGAAGTCCACTTGCTGTTCAATCAGAACAACAGGGTCGGAGCAGGTCTGTTTGGTCTCTTCCAAAAGCTCCATGATGAAGCTGGCATAGCCGGCGGCACAATCCTCCATCTCAGCGTTGTACCAGTCGAGATTCTCGGTAGGGTCTGTAGCTTCCATTCCGAGAGCCTTGCGGAGCTTGTACTCACAAAGGGAGTGAGCATCTGTGCCTTCTGCAGCATAGTTACTGCCTTTATCCTCATAGCTTTCGCAGAGCCTTGCTGACGGCGGGCAGTGGAGCCAGCGGTCAGAAGAGGATGCGGAGAGGATTGCATGTCCTTTAGGTGGCATATTAGAGCACCTCCGCTTCCCTAAGCAGGGCTTCATAATGTTTCGGGTCTACGAGTGACAACTTACTTGCACCGTACTTTTTAAGAAGCTCTCGAATTTCAGCTGTATGTCCGGCACGAGATTTATCAGCCAGAACAGCTCGAACCTCCTCAAGAGTCAGTGCAGATTTTGTTTTCTTTTCTGGTTTAGCAGTAATATTTTCATTTTGCTGCTTATCGTCAGATGAAAACTGCTGTGCGAGCCAGTTTGCTGCATCGTTAATAGCAGCGGCAGCATTTCTCAGCTCTTCGATGGTCATAGCCATATCGCTCATTTTTGACATTTACTGTTCCTCCTTCCTCGGATTGTCTGTGTGCGGCGATGATTCTGAGATTCTTCGCCATTCTTGCGGATACTTGACTGATTGCAGTGAGAGTAGCAATCACTTCTGCGTCAGTGTCGCTTCTGTTGTGAAAAGTCTGATTCACGATGTTCACCTCGCTTTCTGTAGGTCGCTTTGTTTCGCCTTACACTACTCAATGGAGGTGAGATGGCCGTTTGGCCGAAAAAATATAAAAACTTTTTTGAAAAGAAAAGTCGTCCCCTGAAGAATCAGAGGACGACCATTCATTTTAGATGTAGTCCTTAAGCTCGGAGCGGAGCTTCTGGAACAGCTTGTCCCTGCGATATACGAATGTATTACGAGAGAGGCCCATTTCCTTGCCACAATCACGTTCCGATTTTCCTTCCATAATAAGCTGGCAGATAAGGCGGCCTTCCGGGTCCAGCTCGTTCAGCTTTGCGTAGAGGGCATTAAGAAGCTCTGCATCCTCTAACACTTCAGCGATAGCTGCAGATTCATCTGGTACATCGTCAAGCCAGCTCTTTTCATTGCCATCACCGTCGCTCACGGTGTTGTCAAGGGAAAGCTGGTCACCAGCCTTGGCATAAGGACAGGTTAAGCAATCCATGTCGCATAAGTAGCGCTTGCTTGCAGGGCAGACACAACGGCTATGTTCCTGCTGACGCTTACGGTAGGCGTTGATTTCACGGTAGTAGTTCGTGTAGAATTCCTTGTTTACATCCACCCAGCTTTTAGATTCCTTGATGTAAATACGATACTGTTTACTCTGATTTACGTTTTTTGACATATAAAAACCTCCATCTTGTCAATCCGAGATGGAGGTTCCTTGCTGCTACCGGCAAAAGGGTATAGTGGTACCACGGTCAGGAGAAATCTCCATCTCATGTGTGCCACCAGCCTTTCCAGTTGCTGGGAGCGATATATTCTGTTGTGTGGTCACCTCAGCACTGGAAAGCTGTCTGCGCAAACTGCTGAAGTGATATAGGTTAGGAAATGAGTAAATTTTAGGTGTTGCATCGCTGAATAAAAATTTGCGATGGCAAACTCAAAATTGACAAACGGATAATTTTGTGATATACTTTCCAAAGTTTCCAAAGTGTGTATCTATATCCAGATACGCTGTTCATTTCCTATGGCTTGAGTATATAGGAAATCGTGATTTTTACCGAACGACGCTGTACACGCTTATACATGGTTGTACACGCTTAATGCAAAATGGAGGTGTTTGGGATTGGCAGAAACTGAATTCAAAGTGTTTGCTCAAAAATTGGCAACGTACTTTCAAGGAGACCTGTCTCCGGAAGAATTTACGAGGACACTTTTTGTAAAAATCTATCTCAATCCCAACGGTGATTCCTTGCTATATGACATGGAAGCGAGAACTTTGCGTGGCTATTTTTATGGCGAACACGACATCACCACTTTGGCGAAGAAAATAAATACAGATTTAGATTCGAAGTATTTTGAAGGCTTTATTGATACGGAAACCGAAGATACTATTCTTGGTTTGTGTACTGAATTTGACGATGAATGTACCGGAATCAATAAGGACAACTTTAAACAGAAAATTGCTGAGAGATTTAAACAGATTATTCGTAATGCCGCGACAACAAAGCGCAAAAGGAAGCAGACAACAGCAGTTGTTCCTCAGTCTCAAGAAACAACTGCTGTTACAACAATGCAGCCTTCCATCAAAGAACAATATGGTGCGCTACTGGTAGCGGAAGAACGCAGTGTATGCCCGAATGATGGTTGCAGTACACCGCTATTTGTGAATGTTGGAGGGCAGCTCGGAGCAAATTACGAAGTGACTTTTATTGACCCATCTGTATCAGAGATAAGAATGGAGAATTTAATTGCACTTTGCCCGGCCTGCTATAGTAAATACATCACCGGACGAACCGATGAACAGGTTCAGAGATTGTTACATATAAAAAAGAGCCTCGTAGATGACTACGAGGCGAAAGAGACTGTCTCTATGCAGAAGGTTGAAGATGGTATCCGCAAGGTGCTTGAGAAAATACCCAAAATGCAAGCACCAGCAAATATCGATTTGAACTATAATCCTGTGACATTAAGACAGAAGATTGCCACTGATAATTTGATGCTTTATCTCAAGGCAAAGACGAATGTGAATGTATATTACAGTGCAGTACAAGATGCATTCACTGAGTTGAATGCTGAAAGAATTCTTCGATATAAACCGTTTTGTCTTCAAGTCAGGATGACATATTTGAACTTGAGTGATATGGGATTATCGCAGGATGAGATATTTGAAAAGATGGTTGATTGGTTACAAGATGCCACCCATGAGGATAGGAACTCGTGTGAAGTGATAATTTCTTACTTCATACAGAAATGTGAGGTGTTCGATGCTATTGCCGAATAAGTTAATATCATACGACCAGAGCATCCTGCCTAAGTTCCCGGTTGTATTGAAAGAACTAAAAAACGGTCCTATGTCAGTGCATGAACTATACAAAAGAGTGATAAAGAAAATGTCTGGTGTTAGTGAGTTTATTGATACGCTAGATTGTTTGTATGCGCTTGGGAAAATAGAATTTGATGAAGAAGAGGAGGTGCTGCGCTATGTTGTATGAAATTGAATGCGAAAAATTCGCTAAAAAAGTCAATGGCCAGCTTGTTCCTCGTGGCCGTATCCAACTTCGCGAAGGTTTAAATACTGTGCTAGGTGATAAAGCTGCACAGAACTCAATTGGTAAGTCTACTTTCCTTCTTGTTGTTGACTTTTGTTTTGGTGGTGATGATTACATTAATCCTAAGATATGCAAAGCAAAAGAAAAGCTGCATTCGCATACCATTAACTTTGCTTTTAAGTTTGGAAATAGAATTGATTATTTTTGCAGAAGCACAAAAACGCCTTCTGAGATAGGTATCTGTGATTCTGATTATAAAGTGCAGAGAACACAAACTCTGAAAGAATTCAAGGATTACCTGTTGGAGGCATATGGTATAACAACTCCGTCAATTTCATTTAGAGAGATGGTGGGGCGTTTTCTGCGTATATATGGTAGAGAAAATTATGCAGAAAGATACCCTCTGAAATATGGTGATGTCAAGCCGGAAGCATCGATAGAAACCTTGGAGAAAATGTTTAATGTCTTTGCTTTTATTGAAGAATATAAGAGCGTTTATGATGATAAGAGCAAGCGCACCAAGGTGCGAGATGATGCCACAAAACTTGGAGAGATGACAAATGTCGCAAGGACCAAGAAGGAATATAACGCTAACGAAAAAGAAATAGAGCGTCTCAAAGCGGAATTGCAAAAACTGATGGACAGAGAAGATGCTGAATTATCCCAAGAAGAAACGGACAATCTGGATAAAGCATCTGAGATTAGAGGCCAGCTGACAGTTCTGAAAAGAAGACGCAGTAGACTTGTATCACAACTAAATGCTGTAAAAGCAAATATGTCGGGAGGTCTTGTTCCAGTTGAGGAAGATTTATCGGAGCTATCCGAGTTCTTCCCTGACGTTGATGTTCAGAGATTATCTCAGATAGAACATTTCCATGATAAGATGCAGCGCATCCTTTCACAGGAAATGGGAGATGAAATAGCACAACTACAGATATTAATTGATGCTGTTTCTACTGAGATGAGGAGACTTCAGGAAGAACAAAGAAAACTTGGGGTACCAGTTACAGTATCGAAGAAGTTCATGGACAGAGTTGTTGAGCTTCAACGTCAAATAGATATATTGACGGCAAAGAACAAGGCCTATGATAAAACTGCAAAACTGAAGATAGAGAAAAAGGATGCAAAAACCAAGCTCGAAGATGTCCGTGAAACACAGCTTCAGGTAGTTGAGACAAGCATCAATCAGGAAATGACTCGTCTAAACGATTATATCTATGGTGGTGAACGCTATGCACCTACCATAAAATTTGGAAATTCCAGAAGTGGAAAGCCTACTTATTATTTTTGGACGGAAGATGACACCGGAGCAGGTACGAACTTCAAGGGATTGATTATTTTTGACCTTGCACTCTTACGGCTCACGGAACTACCGGTTATAGCACATGACTCTAATATTTTCAAAAATATTGCAGACTTGCCTATAGATAAAATCATGGAGCTATACAATCAGAGTAAAAAGCAGATTTTTATTGCATTTGATAAAGAAGATACATTTTATGATGTGACACGTGACATTGTCCATTCGACTAAGATTATTGAACTTTATGAAAATGGAGGAGAATTATTTGGATGGTCGTGGGCAAAGAAAGCAGCAAGAGAAAAACAGATTGCTACAGAAACTGGTGTGATTGAAGAGTCATAATAAATGGAGGAACCGAATGCGTATCAGTTATAACCCGTTATGGAAAATGCTTATTGATAGGGGCATGAATAAAAAAGAATTGAGAGAACTTAGTGGAATCAGTACTGCATCAATGGCAAAGTTGGGTAAGGGAGACAATATTACCACAGATGTGCTTTTGAGAATATGTACGGCATTGAATTGTCAGATTAGTGATATTTTAGAGACTTTGCCAGATGAAGAAACTAAGAATAACGAAGAGTAAAATTCGTTAGGAGGATTTGGATGGAGCAAAATAACAAAGCAGCTCTACAGGCAGCGAGCCCATACAATGCTGCCATAACAAGAGAACAATTTTTATTTTATGAGGCACGAACTACTGCCAAGTTACTTCACGAAGGATGTAACCATGAAGAAGTAGTAGAACGTATCGTTTCAGATAATTTATTTCAATATCCGACAGAAAAGTCGGTGAGAAAGATGGCACTTGCCTGCCTGAGAAGACTGGATGCCCTTGAGGACAATTCTCTGGTGGGGGCAATCGCAACACAACCGTCCGATGTGGCAAAACAGATATGTCTGTACGCCATGATGAAACAGTACCGATTGATTTGGGATTTTATGATTACCGTCATCGGTGAGAAGTACAGATTATCGGACACTACTTTCGGTAAGATAGATTTGAATAGCTATTTTCTGCGCTTGCAGGAACAGGATGATTGGGTGGCAACTTGGAGCGATTCCACAGTTACGAAGTTGAAACAGGTCATTGCAAAGATGCTGGTGGAGAATGAGTATATCGATAGCATTAGAGCGACAAAGCTCAATCCGGTATGGCTCCATCCAGTGCTTGAGAATGCAATCCGTGAAAACGGAGATGAGATTGCTCTTCCTGCATTCAATTGCTTTTCGTAAGGAGGTAGGCCCAAGTGAGTGAATTGAAAGAAAGACTAGATAACCTCAGAGCCTTAATGCAGGAGCCAGAGTTTCTTGAAGGCAAAGGTTTAAGCAATGAGGTAAATATACGAATCTTCTGTTATGACCTATCCGATGAGATGATGGTCAGACACTTTATCGAGCAGATTATGACAGACCAGTCAATGAACTGTCACCTGATAGAACATAACTTATATGAAGTATTTCTTTCCATCTGTGAAGATAAGCGCATCGCAAAAACAATACCTGCGATGGAAGAGAAAAAAGGTAAAGAATTTATTCGAGACCAAATGAGCCGTATGGCCAATAATACGGCGTTTGTAAATAAGATGAAATACGAACCGCATGAAGCTGGTGACGTACTCGTCATCACAGGAGTGGGAGATGCATTTCCATTTATCAGAGTCCATGACCTGTTAAATGCGATGCAGCCAGAATTTCCAGATGTTCCGATTCTGGTGTTCTATCCGGGCAATTATGATGGACGTGATGTGCAGCTATTTAATCGCCTGAAGAAAAATCCTTACTACCGAGCTTTCAATGTGATTTAAGGAGGAACAGCAATGGTTATTGGACAATTATTCCAAGATGATATTAATCGTAAAATCAATGGCGTCGTTAAAGTAGACCAAGATGCCACAGATGTTCTTGTTCAGGAATTGGACGAGTATGTCATTACCAGAGATTTGAAGAAGCATTTCATTACCTTCTTTAATAATTATGGTGAGTCTTTTCGAGAAGGCACCGCAGATATCGGAGTCTGGATTTCTGGCTTCTTTGGAAGTGGTAAATCTCACTTTCTGAAAATGCTCTCATACCTGCTTGCTAATCAGGAGGTTCAGGGCGTTCGTACCGTAGAAAGATTCCGTAAAAAATTCGAGGATGACCCGGCAACATTCATGCTGATTGATTCTGTTACCAAGGGCCATACAGACACCATTCTTTTCAATATCGATATTGAAGGTTCCATCAACAAGGACAAGACTGCTGTTCTTCGTGTTTTTGCAAAGATGTTCTATAACTACCTTGGTTTCTATGGAGAGAATCTTAAGGTGGCAAAGCTGGAGCAGTTCATCGAAAAGCGTGGAAAGACAGCAGAGTTCCGTCGTGTATTTGAGGAGAAAAATGGTGGTCCTTGGCTTGAGTCCAGAGATGCCTTCGCTTTTTTTGAAGACGATGTTGTTGATACATTGAAAGAAGTTCTCGGCATGAGCGAGGATGCTGCACGTAACTGGTTCAATGGAACCGAGACCGTGGAGACCAGCATCGCACAGCTTGTTTCGGAGATGAAAGACTATGTGGATAATAAGCCGGATGACTTCCGTTTGCTGTTTATGGTCGATGAGGTTGGCCAGTATGTAGGTGGCGACACAGACCTTCTTATCAACCTGCAGTCTCTTGTTGAAAAAATCGGCAGTGAGTGCGGCGGTAAGATTTGGGTTGTTTGTACCGGTCAGGAAGCTATCGATGAAATCATCAAGGCTCGTGAAAATGAGTTCTCTCGTATTCAGGCCCGTTTCAAGACCAGACTTTCTCTGACTTCTTCTTCCGCAGACGAAGTTATCCAGAAACGTATTTTGAAGAAAAAGCCTGAAGTGGAACCGGCATTGGAGCAGGTATATAACCAGAACGATTCCGTTCTCCGTAACCTGTTCAGCTTTACCGATGCCATGTTGGACATTAAGGGATACACCGGTCCGCAGGACTTTACCAGAAACTTCCCGTTCGTACCTTACCAGTTCATTATCATGCAGAAGGTATTTGCTGAAATTCGCAAGCATGGTAACTCCGGTAAGCACCTTTCTGGTGGTGAACGTTCGATGCTTTCTGGATTCCAAGAGGCAGCACAGAAGATTCAGGATAAGGACGAGTATGCATTAGCACCGTTCTATCTGTTCTACGATACCGTACATACATTCCTTGACAGCTCTATTCGTCGTGTTATTGAGCGTTGCCAGAAGGCAGCAGATAACGGAGATGGCATTGAGCAGCAGGATGTGGACGTATTAAAGCTTTTGTATCTTATTCGTTATGTCGATGATATTCCGGCAAACCTTGATAACATTGTAATCCTTATGGCGGATGATATTCGTTTGGATAAGATTACGATGCGTGAAAAGGTACGTGGCAGTCTGGACCGTCTGCTTAGCCAGAACTATATCGGAAGAACCGGTGACACTTATAATTTCCTGACTGATGAAGAGCAGGATATTCAAAGAGACATTTACAAGAATACTCAGGTTGATACCTCTGCAATCGTGGAGCGTATCGGTCAGATGATTTTTGCTGATATTTATACAACAAAGAAATACCGTCACGGAAAGTACGACTTCCCATTTGACCAGATGGTAGACACCACAAGCATTGGTGCCGTAACCGGTGGTATGAGACTTCGCATCATGACGGTAGCAACAGACACTGTCGAGAAGAGTGAACTTCGCCTTATGACTGAGTCTAAGAATCAGGCAATCGTTGTGCTTTCCGAAACTCCTTACTACGAGTCTCTGGAAAGAGCAATGAAGGTTCGTAAATATGTGAAGCAGCGTAATGTGGCGCAGCTTTCGAAGTCTGTGCAGGACATCATCCGTAATCATCAGGACGAGGCTACCAAGTATGAATCTTCTGCGGAGGAAGACTTGAAGAAGGCTATCATCGGTGCTGTGTTTTATGTGGACGGAGAGCATATCGAGATTAAGGGCGGCGATGCCAAGAGCAAGCTGGACCAAGCACTGGAATATTTAGTTACTCATGTTTATAGTGAACTTGGTCTCATTACCAAGAATGCCGATACGGATGCAGATGTCCTCGCAGTTCTGCAAGGTGAACACCTGAATGGTGTCATGGCTGGCCTTGAAGAAAATCATGATGCAGCTGTGAAAATGGAAGAGTATCTTGAGATGCAGGATGCAAAGAAACTTCCTACTTCGATGGCAGACGTACAGAGTCGTTATCAGGCAATTCCTTATGGATGGAAAGAAATCGATATTGCAGTTGTAGCTGCGATGCTGATTTATGACCAGAAGGTTACCATCAAATATGGTGGAGAAACTATCCAGCCGGGGAATCCAAAACTGCCGGATATGCTCCGTAAAAAGAGTGAGATTGGAAAGACCAGCATCTCTAAGCGTCAGGTTATTACAGCGACTAAGATGCGTGCGGTCAAAGACTTACTTCGTGAATACTTCGATGTAATGGATGTTCCGGATGATGAAGACGGACTCGTTAGATATATTGTTGAGAAGTTTGAAGAACAGAAGGCACACTATGAGGAGCTGAACAAGCGCTACGATGGTCATAAATATCCTGACCACCATCTTGTGATGAAAGCTCTCAGCCTTATGGAAAGTGTACTTTCTCAGCGCAAGGATAATACAGCTCTGATTGACAGGCTTCTAAAAGAGGAAGATAACCTTCTTGATAATAAGGATGACATGCAGAGCGTGGAAGGGTTCTTTAAGAATCAGGTACAGGTATTCGATGCAGCTGTTCGCATGGAAGCAGAGCTGAGAAACGACCTCTCTTATCTTCAGAAGGAAGATGAGGCAAATCAGGCATTGAATCAGATTCGTAAGATTACCGTAGTGGATGCCGGACAGAGTAGTGTTTACAGACGTATCCCTGAGTTGAACGGATTGATGGATACTGTTCGTGCAGGTCACGGAAGACTTCTCGAAGCAAAGCGTGCTGAGATCCTTGAAATCATTCGCCAGTGTTTGGCTGAGATTCATACTCTTGCTGGTGATGTCTATGAAGCTAGAACGCTTTCTGAGCGTGCCGATAAGTTTTTCGACCAGCAGAAAGCAAGAGTAGCGGAGCTCGAAAGCCTGCAGCTCCTTGATGGTCTGGTACCTCAGATGTGGGGATATAAGGATGACACAGTCGATAAAATCGATAGCATCGTTCATCCGAAGACTCCAGTTACACCAACCGTCAAACCGAAAGAAGGTGGGGTTGTGACTCCTCCGGCTCCGAAGAAAGTCATCAAGAATGTATACCGTCAGGTGGCATTCCCTTCTAAGACTTTGGAGAGTCAGGAAGATATCGATGCCTATGTTGAAAGAATGAGAGCATACCTCACTGCAATGATGAAGGATTGCGACGGAATCAAATTAAGCTAAGGAGACCGTTATGAACAAGAATGCGATAAAAAATTTTGCCACTGAAGCTCGCCGGGAGTTAATCTCCCGTGTGGGCCAGAGGGCGTTGAAATACGGTATTTCCGATCAAGAGGTCGGAAATCCAAATGACGATAGCGTGGGTGGTCATTTGCTTTCTTCTACCGAGAAGAAGCAGAGAGCTGCCTTGATTGCGCAGATTAAAGAAAAAGGATACGAGCAGGTTATGGAGGAGGTTGCCTACACATGGTTTAACCGTTTCTCCGCACTGCGTTTTATGGAGGTCAATGGATATCTCCCTAGTAGAGTGCGTGTTTTCACAGATGAAAACAATGCCTTCAAGCCGCAGATTCTGACCGAAGCCATTCACCTGGACTTGGAAGGTCTGGATATGGAGAAAGTCTATGCTTACAAGGAAGCCAACGATAATGATGAATTGTATAAGTATCTTCTGATTACTCAGTGCAATGCGCTGAATAGCGTGCTTCCGGGCATGTTCCAGAAGATTGCTGACTACACCGAGCTTCTGTTCCCAGACAACCTTCTTCGTGAAGGTAGTGTTGTTCAGCAGATGATTGAACTGATTCCGGAGGAAGACTGGGAAGATGCTGTTCAGATTATTGGATGGCTGTATCAGTATTATATTTCTGAAAAACATGATGAGATAGTAAATGTATACAAGGGTACGGTAAAAAAAGAGGATATTCCAGCAGCTACCCAGCTATTTACGACTGATTGGGTTGTTAGATATATTGTGGACAATACAGTGGGTCGATATTGGATTGAACATAATCCATCGAGCAAGTTAAAGGATGAACTGGACTTTTATGTAACATCTTCGGGTGGCGATTTTGCAAATGAAGTGCGTGATATAACACCGGAAGAAGTAACAGTGCTGGACCCTTGTGTCGGCTCTGGCCATTTTTCGGTATATGCATTTGATGTATTGTTAAAAATTTATACGGAGTTTGGCTACACAGAGAGAGATGCTGTTGCTTCGATAGTTCAAAATAATCTTTTTGGATTGGATATTGATGATAGAGCTGCACAATTGTCATATTTTTCTGTAATGATGAAAGCAAGACAATATGACAGGCGCTTTTTTAACCGTCATATTCAGCCTAATTTTATTTCGCTACAGGAAACAAATGAATTCCCTGATTATTTAATAGACTATTTTGCTGAAGATGATGCCAACTTAAGAAATGATATTATTTCTATCATTCGTGATATGGAAAATGCAAAGGAGTATGGTTCACTTATTAAGATAAGTGAGGTGAATTTCAATGCTTTATTTTCCAGAATGGAAGAGCTGGAATCAGATATTAGAATAGAAAAATTTGAGTTGGAAAGTAGATTGTTACCACTTTTAAAGCAGGCGAAAATTTTGTCTAAAAAGTACGCTGTAGTAGCAACAAATCCCCCATACCTTAATAAATACAATGATTCACTTAAAAAGTTTGTAAACGATAATTACAAAGATTATGCAGCAGATTTGTTTAGCGTGTTTATCTATAGAAATTTTGACCTTTGCATTGAAAATGGGTATTCAGGTATGATGACACCGTTTGTGTGGCTATCAATTAAATCTCATTTTAAACTAAGAGAATATATTGTTCAAAGCAAGTCGATTACTACATTGATTCAGATGGAGTATTCTGCATACGAAGAAGCAACTGTACCAATTTGCGCCTTTGTGTTAAAAAATGCTCTGCCTAATGTCAATGGCGTTTACTTTGATTTATCCGATTTTGTCGGAGGTATGGATGTTCAAAAAGAAAAGATACTAGAGGCAATTGCTAATCCAAATTGCGATTATGTATATGAAACGAATCAGGAGAATTTTCATAGAATTCCAAGTACACCAATTACAGCCTATTGGGTCAGCGAAGATTTAATTAAGTTATATTCACATCCATTAATTGGTAGTAGATTTGCAGCAAAAGAAGGTGTGGGAACACGAAATGATGATGTGTTTTTGAAAATGCATTGGGAAGTTAGCCGTGACAATGTAAGCAAGCAAAAAAGATGGATACTAACAGACAAAGCAGGTGGATATCGAAAGTGGTATCTTGGTTCGACATATGTAATGGATTGGGAAGATGATGGCCATCGTATAAAAAATTATCGAAATGAAGATGGTAGCCTTCGTTCTCGTCCACAAAACACACAGTACCTGTTTAAACCCGGAATATCATGGGGGAAAATCGGTTCAGGTGCCAGCTCATTTAGGTTTAGAGATGCTGGTTATGGATTTAATGATGCTGCTCCTACATTGTTTGGAGAAAACCCATTTCCGTTGCTGGCAGCTCTCAATACAAACATATATAAATTGTTATTAAAAATACGTGGTGGAACATTAAACATGACATGCGGAGTCATCGAGGAATTACCTATCTTAGGATATGATACTAAAGAACTGGAAGGTTGCCTAATTCCGATTGTTAAGGAGAACATTAATATATCTCAAGAAGAATGGAATTCGTATGAGACTGCATGGGATTTTCAAAGACACCCATTGATGCCAACGGTAATGGGACAAACACAACTGTCTGCAATTTTTGATGAGTGGAAACAACACACCGAACAAAGATTTGCAACCATGCAAAAGAATGAAGAAGAACTCAATAGAATTTTTATTGATTACTATGGACTACAAAATGAGCTTTCTCCTGAAATTGAAAGAAAAAATATTTCATTAAGAGTGGCAGATTTAGAGAACGACATCAAGTCTTTGATTTCCTATTCCGTTGGATGTATGTTTGGTAGATACTCATTAGATAAAGCGGGCATTGCCTATGCTGGCGGTGAGTGGGACAATTCCAAGTATTCTGTTTTTCCGGCAGACAAGGATAATATTATTCCAATAAGCAACGACGAGTATTTTGAGGATGATATAGTAGCGAGATTTGTAGAGTTTATTGAAATAGTCTATGGCAAAGAAACTCTACAAGATAATTTAAGATTTATTGCAGAGGCCATTGGTGGCAATGGCCTGCCAAAGGATATCATCAGAAACTATTTCATGAATGATTTCTATAAAGACCATTGTAAGATTTATCAGAAACGACCGATTTACTGGCTGTTTGACAGCGGCAAAAAGAATGGTTTCAAGGCGCTGATCTATATGCACCGCTATCAGCCGGACACCCTTGCCCGTATCCGTACCGATTATGTGCATGAACAGCAGGCTCGTTATCGTACTGCTATTGCAGACTTGGAAACACGTATTGCAAATGCATCTACCAGTGAAAGAGTGAAACTCAATAAACAGCTCAAAACACTGAATGACCAAGCTACGGAAATTCATGCATACGAAGAAAAAATCCACCACCTGGCCGACCAGATGATTTCGATTGACCTTGATGATGGTGTAAAGAAGAACTACGAGATATTTAAGGATGTGCTGGCAAAGATTAAATAAGGAGGCGGCAGCATGGCATCAAAAGATAAATTGAAAATAATGCTCAGCTTCATGCGAGAGTTGAATGATGGAAATATTCCCAAACCTGAGGATTATGACATTAGTAGAGACGAGTTCTATGATATCGTAGATGCGTGTCAAGACGCTGAATATATAAAAAACGCTCGTTTTTCAAGAGGTGGGCGTAATAAGATATTGGTTGCTTTTCTTGAAGATACAAAATTAACTGTTAAAGGTATGGAGTATCTCCATGATAATTCAGCGGCAATGAAAACTTATAAAGGTTTAAAGGAAATAAGGGAATGGCTCCCTTGGTAAGGAGGTGGCGGCATGGCCAGTATGGATTTAGATACAATAATCCGAGATTTGAATAAGCGATTTGCTGCACCGCTGCCGGAGTTTTATAAGCGTCGTATCATCTTCTGGTATGACGAGGATAGAGAGTTTGAGGACAAGCTGGATGATATTCAGGTGGACAATGCAAAGCTGCTGGTGCTTACGGGTACCAACAATTTTGCAGCCAAGAAGCTGTTGAATGTGGATGACACCGTCAGCAACTATTTGGTTTACAGTCCAATCTCCTATGAATCACAGGAAGACAACTGGCTTCTGAATATTGAACTTTACAGTGAAGAGTTCAGGGCCGACTTGGTTTCTATCTGGATGAATGAGATTGACCTTCCGGCCACTCCAGACTTCCGTAGGCTGGTAAAGGTCTATAAGAAGTTCTTCGGAGCACAGACCAGAAGAGTAGCATTCGCAAAGCTGAATAAAGGTATCAGCACTCCATCACAGATGCATCTTACTGTTATGGCTGCTATCTGTGGAACCGATGATGCTCAGCCTAACAGCATTGTAAAAGCTGTTATCGGTGGTGGACCCGAAATGGAGTCCAATGAGGTATTCCAGAGCCTTGTGAACTACGGGGCCGAGGCACCTTTCTGGGCACTTGTAAAACAGGCGACCGGATATTTTGAAGGAGAAGATTCCACCATCGAGAAGTTGGTGACACACATCCTTCTTACAGCTACGACCAGAACACTTCGTATGGAGTATTTGGCAGGCCTCGATAGCTTCATATCCACACCGCATCAGGCGTGGTGCTATGATTTCGTATCTGAGTGGATTGCAGGAGATGCTAAGCATGAGCTTGTCGAAATTCTGCGAAATGTGGAAGAAGAGCTCATCCTCAGAAAGCGTTTCAAACAGGTGCCGTTGGATGACTTGGTTGCTACCGAGGTGTTCCCTTGCGTCAACGAATGCATCCTGACACAGCTCATGACTGAAATCAGCAATCATATTATCAATGTAGATGTGATTACGAATACGGTCGAAAAGCGTCGAACTTTGGCATGGTATGAGGATGTGGAATGCTACTACGAGGGTATTCTTCAGGTAGCAAAGATGCAGGAATTCTTTTTGGAACACTCTGCAGGCTTCCATACCGTAGAGGCAAGAAATGTCTGGAAAGAGTACACAGAAGATTACTACCATATGGATACCTATTATCGCCAGTATCACTTGGCATTCGGAAAGAGTCTGACAGTGGGTAACGACCATCTGGATGACCTTTTCAAGCAGGTAACCGATAAGGTGGAAGGTCTTTATACACACTGGTTCCTTGGTGAGCTGGGTAACAATTGGTCTGATGCCTGCGCAGATGAGTTGGCGAAATATGGACGCATCATGGAAATTCCTCAGCAGGAAGACTTCTATAACCAGAAGGTAAAGAGCGAGGACAACCGTGTATTCGTCATTATCTCTGATGCACTTCGTTATGAGGTGGCGGCATCTCTGGCAGAGCAGCTCCGCCGTGAGACGCAGAGTAAGGTTTCTCTCGGCTCTTGTGCAGGTATTTTCCCGACCATCACAAAGTTTGGTATGGCTGCATTGCTTCCACACAAGCAATTGTCCATCAATGAGCGCAGTAACGGTGACCTGCAGATTTTGGCAGATGGAATGTCTACGGACGCAGGCAATCGCGATAAAGTTCTTAAGGCTACAAACAGCAATAGCGTAGCCTTGAAATATAAAGATATTGCACCGATGAAGCGTGCAGAAAGAAGTGCTCTTGTAAAGGGTATGGATGTAGTTTACATCTATCATGATAAGGTGGATGAGGCAAGCCATACTTCTGACAGCATGGTATTCCCAGCATGCGACGATGCAATTGAAGAAATCAAAAATATTGTGAGAATCATCCGAAATGAGTTCAGTGGTACTCGTGTGTATATTACCGCCGACCACGGATTCCTTTACACCTACAGTCCTCTGTCTGAGGATTCCAAGGTGGACAAGACGACACCGAGTGAACAGGATGTAGAGATTGACCGTCGTTACTTGATTACCCGTAAGGGCGCTACTCCGGATTATTTACTTCCGGTGAAGTTCATGGATGACGGTTACGATGCCTTCGCACCGAGAGAAAGTGTCCGTATTAAGAAAAAAGGTGGCGGACTCAATTTCGTGCATGGTGGCATCAGCCTTCAGGAGATGGTGGTTCCGGTTATTGAATATCATTACCTTCGTAACGATTCCAAGGCTTATCAGCGCAACAAGGCAAAGTACGATACGAAGCCGGTAGAAGTAGGACTTCTTTCTGCAAGCCGTAAAATCAGTAACATGATATTCTCGCTGAACTTCTATCAGAAGGATGCGGTTGGCGATAACCGCAGCGCAGCAAACTATTTGTTATATTTTGTCGATTCCAATGGAAAACAGATAAGTGATACAGCAAAGATTATCGCAGATAAGACCAGTGATAACGGACAGGAGCGAACATTCCGTTGTAGCTTCAATCTGAAATCACTGAAATATGATAATAGAGCAAGCTACTATTTAGTCATCGCAGATGAAACAGGTCTGCAGATGCCGCAAAAAGAAGAGTTCCAGATTGACATTGCATTTGCGGTAGATGAGTTTAATTTCTTCAGCTAAAGGCTTGCTCGGAAGGAGCAGTAATGAGTGACAATCTTGGAGTGGGCGCAAGCTCTCGTGAAATTATAAAGGACAAACTGCGTCAAAACTTTGATGGCAAGATTGTCCGAAAGGATCTGACTAAGAAAATCAAGGAAGGTGCAAATGTGCCAGTTTATGTCCTTGAGTTCCTGTTGGGACAATACTGCAGTTCAGATGATGATGAGGTTATCGAGCAGGGTGTGCAGAATGTAAAGCGTATCCTTGCCGATAACTTTGTAAGACCGGATGAAGCGCAGAAGGTATTGTCTCGTCTTAGAAGTCGAGGTAGTCATACCATCATTGACATGGTAACGGTACGATTGGATATTAAGAAGGACTGCTTCTTTGCGGAGTTTTCCAATTTGGGATTAGCCAATATTCCCATCACGGATGAATACCCGGAAAAGTACGACAGACTTCTTTGCGGCGGTATCTGGTGTATCGTTCAGCTGGATTATGAGACCGAAGGCGATAATAACTTCGGAATCATCGACGCAGATGGAAATACACTTCATTCAAAGCAGAAAAAGCAGAAAGACATCTCTCCAATCAGCATTCGTAAGCTGACTCCTATTCAGATGCCTCATATTGATATTGAGGATTTGAAGATGGGACGTCAGGCCTTCACCAAGGAAGAATGGTTGGATGTTATGCTGCGTTCTATTGGTATGGAGCCAGACGAATTGACATATCGTGAAAAGTGGCTTCTTTTGACTCGTATGATCCCGCTGGTTGAGAACAACTTCAACCTCTGTGAGTTGGGTCCTCGAAGTACTGGTAAGTCGCATCTTTATAAGGAGATTTCTCCGAACAGTATCCTTGTATCCGGTGGCCAAACTACAGTAGCAAACTTGTTTTATAACATGGGCCGTAAGACTGTGGGCTTGGTTGGATTATGGGATTGCGTAGCTTTTGATGAAGTTGCAGGCATTCGTTTCAAGGATAAAGATGGCGTGCAGAGTATGAAGGGCTACATGGCATCCGGTTCCTTTGCACGAGGCAAGGAAGAGAAGGCTGCATCCGCCTCTATGGTATTCGTAGGAAATATCAATCAGAGCGTAGATGTGCTTTTGAAGACATCAAGTCTGTTTGACCCATTCCCTCCTGAAATGGGAACGGATACAGCATTCCTTGACCGTATGCATTGTTATCTTCCGGAATGGGAGATTCCGAAGTTCCGTCCGGAGCATTTTACAAATGACTACGGATTCATTAGTGACTATCTTGCAGAGTTCATTCGTGAGCTTCGTAAAGAACAGTATGGGGATGCCATTGACCATTATTTCCGCCTCGGCAAGAATCTTAATCAGAGAGATACTATTGCTGTGCGTAGAATGGCAGATGGTTATTTGAAGCTGATGTATCCAGACGGAAGTTTTACCAAGGAAGAGGTAGAAGAAGTTCTTCAGATTTCGTTGGAGATGCGCCGCCGTGTAAAAGAGCAGCTCAAGAAGCTGGGCGGTATGGAATTCTACGATGTAAACTTCTCCTACATAGATAATGAGACCTTTGAGGAGCACTATGTTTCCGTACCTGAGCAAGGTGGCGGAAAACTAATTCCAGAAGGAATGTGCAATCCGGGACAGGTTTACACTGTATCTCAGGGCAAGAGTGGCATGCTTGGTGTATTCCGCTTGGAAAGCCAGATGCTTCCGGGTAACGGAAAGTTTGAGAGAACAGGTATTGGCAGCGACCGTGATGCAAAGGAATCCACAAACACTGCTTTTAATTTCCTGAAGGCAAATGGAAACCGTATCAGTGGCTCTATCAGTACCACAACAAAAGATTATATTATCAATTATCAAGATTTGCAGGGCATCGGCATGACAGGAAAGCTGGCCCTTCCTACACTGATTGCGATGTGCTCCATTGCACTTGGAAAGCCAACACTGAGCAGTCTTGCTGTACTTGGTGAAATTAGTATCAGCGGAACCATGATGAAAGTAGATGAGCTGGCAAATTCATTGCAGGTATGTTTGGACAGTGGTGCAAAGAGAGTACTTCTGCCAATTACATCGGCAGCGGAGCTCGGAACCGTACCGGCAGATCTGATTGGAAGTTTTAATTTGATTTTCTATAGCAGTGCGGAGGACGCAGTTTTTAAAGCACTGGGTGTAGAGTAAGGAGGTGCAGAAATATGCATAGCGAAGAAAAAAGAATATGGGGTATCCATACAAAAGACGACAATTTATTTCTGCATCAGGATGTAATAGCTATTGGCTGGAAGGACATGGGTGATCTGAGTTTGATTCAGGCTGACCGTGATGCCTTCAAGGAAAAATATACAGAAGTATATCCAGATGCCAAGAAGGGCAGCATCGCAAACGGTGCTGGTATGTTATATCGATTTACACATGAGGTCGAGATTGGCGATTACGTTGTATTTCCATCAAAGATTGACCGTCAGATAAATATCGGTGTGGTTGAAGGTGGATACGAATATCATCCGGAAGCAGCAGAATATGTACAGCAACATAAAGTAAAATGGTTAAAACATCTGCCAAGAACCTCATTTTCACAGGGTGCACTGTATGAAGTTGGTTCAGCAATGTCATTCTTCGCAGTAAAGAATTATGCAGATGAGTATCTTGCGGCACTAGATAAGGGATTTAAGAAAAATGCCATGACTTCCGGACCTGACGAGGACGAGAGCGTTGGTGCTACAGCCGATGAGATTGTAGAGGCAACGAGAGACTTCATCCTGAAGGAACTGAGCAAGAATCTCAAAGGATATGACTTGGAGGAGTTCGTAGCTGATTTGTTAAGAGCTATGGGTTATCGTATCACGGTTTCTGCACATGGCGGAGACAGCGGTATCGATATTACAGCATATAAGGATGAGTTGCCACCTCGTATTCTGGTACAGGTAAAGAGTCAGGATAGTGATATTAAGGAAGCAACCATCCAGTCTCTGAAAGGTGCGATGCGAGAGGGCGACTATGGACTATTCGTGACGTTGTCCAATTATACGAAGAACGCTCAGAAGTATCTGGACAGCACACCTATTATACGTGGAATCAATGGAACTGAACTTGTAGATTTGATTTTGAAGTACTATCACGATCTGAGTGATAAGTATAAAAAGATGATTCCTTTGAAGATGGTGTACATTCCGGTAGCTAAGGATGAGCAAGCGTAATTAGTCTGATGATAGAGATGATTGTGGAACTATCCGGAAAATCCGGATAGTTCAAATTAAGGTCGAGTGCATGGGAATTACACAGTTCTAAAGCTTGTGAAAGTGCCGTTGACCTATCCCCTGCACACGAAACCGCCAGAGTTGAGGCAATGGGGATTGATGGTCGCTGAAGTTGTCACTATAATAGCAAATACAAAGAAAAATGCTGACCACTTCCCTGTTGCAAACGAGGTTTAGACAGTGACATGGACAGCAATAGTGTAGGTACATTTTGGATTGTAAAAACCGTGGATATGTTTCCGAGAACGAACGGAAATTGGTTGAAGGATTGGCGCAATCTAAAATATGCCGACATCAATCAGGGCCAATCGTGCCATGTTGAGACGATAGTACTCTTGTCCCACAAATCACCTGATAGCCATATAGATGTAAAAGTGGAATTTGGATAAGGTAATGGGAAGATGCCTTTGGATGCAATTGCAGAGAGGGCAAAGAAATACCAACCGAAACCGAAAATCACATATAAAATGATACAGGAATATGTCGAAAAGAAATATGGGTTTAGGGTACATACTGCGTATATCGCAGAGATAAAAAGGTCTTTGGGTTTGATAATGTATGATGCTCCAAATGCAGTAGAAGAGTTGAAGCAACAAAGAAAGCATCCGGCGAAAGAGAAAGTAGAGGCTATAAAAGCTGCACTTAAATATTTTGAGGTGATGTGATGGAAGAAAGATATTTCAAATAGCAGAACAAATAAAGCAACTCCATAAGAAAGCTTATGATATCTATCTTCCATTAGTTGATGATGTATGTAGGCGAAAAGTATCGGAAATGGAATTATCCTATTTGCTTGATTATTTGTTGGACTTTGCCTGTGATGAAAAAATGTTGGAGTTATATAAAAAGGTGTTCAGAAGGTATTTCTATACTTATCCGAGTTTCATTAAGTCTTATATTGTTGCATATCGGGAGATGTTGAAAGATGAAAATGAATGACTGTTCAGTAGAAGATATTAGTTAAGAAAGAAATAGACAGAGTATTTAGAAAGCGAATGATATGATTATAGGAGGGACAATGGGAAGAATAGTTAAGGAAACGCTTCATGCGAAAGGCATTGATATTGGTATTTATACAACAAATTTTGAAAGTGAGTTTATTTCATTAACGGACATAGCTCGATATAAAAGTGATGATCCAACAGCGGTTATACAAAATTGGATGAGAAATCGAGATGTAATAGAATTTTTGGGACTATGGGAAAGACTGCATAATCCAGATTTTAAACCCCTCGAATTCGAGGGGTTTAGAAAACAGGCAGGAGCAAACGCATTTACAATGTCACCCAAAAAGTGGATAGAAGCTACAGATGCTATCGGTATTGTTTCAAAAGCGGGACGTTATGGAGGAACATATGCTCATAGTGATATTGCCATGTCTTTTGCAACTTGGATTTCTCCTGAATTTCAGTTATACATTATGAAAGACTACAGGAGATTAAAGACGGATGAGAATAGCCGATTATCTTTGAATTGGAATTTAAACAGAGTAATTTCCAAACTGAATTACAGGATACATACAGATGCAATTAAGGATAATTTGATTCCACCGGAATTAACACCCGCACAGGTAGTGTATACCTATGCTAATGAAGCAGATATGTTAAATGTTGTTTTATTTGGCAAGACAGCAAAGCAGTGGAAAGATGAAAATCCTACAGCAAAAGGAAATATGCGAGATGTGGCAACGTTGATCCAATTGTTAGTGCTTGCAAATTTGGAAAGTTATAACGCTGTTCTGATTAATCAGGGAAAGAATCAAAAAGAGCGGATGGAATTACTCCGACTGTTGGCAGTACAGCAGTTACAGACATTGGAAAAGGTAAGCCTAATACCCACATTGGAAAACGGAATGATAGAGTAATAATGTAAGCGGAAAAATGCAGAAAAAGAAGAAGTGAGAATACCAATATTATCAGAGGAAGCAAAGCAGCTTTTAATTGAGGCAACAAAAGATGCTGCCAGTCAAATATTAGTAATTGATTCGCTTGAAGGAACAGACATACAAACATATAATAAGATAATGAATATTGATAAGATTGGTAAGTCTGTTGCCAATATGGAAAGCAGCTGTGGAGGAACTTCGAACCAATCAGTTGATAATGGCGGTTGGTAATAGAAATGAAATATTTCAACTCACTAAACTGGGATATGAAGTTTCAGAAAAAATTTAGAAGTGGCATTTTTGTGGGAATCTGGTACAACCGTCGAGACAGTAGTTCGACTGTCAAGAGTGAAATAACCCGATAAATAAAGGGTTTTTCACTCTTTTTTGCTTCAAAAAGAGATGATTAAAAAAATCGTAAAAACACGGCTGGCATAATTTTATGAATTTTTAGGTGTTGAGCCTGAAAGGAGGGTGAAGATGTTCACGAAAAATACAGAAGTGAGGAAATGCTGCAGATTTAACTGTGAAAACATATCCAGTGACTTATGATCAATTCCAGATGATATTATGATGGAGTATAAAAAGGTGATTCTTCGACAGATTTTAATAAATGATTGCAAAGTTCAAAAATGTATTGCTATTGTGCTTACAAGTGAGTCTACTATAAGTAGAAGAAATATGTTTTTGAAAGGAGCGATAACTATGGCAGCAAAATCAGCAAATCTCTATGCCAGAATTGAACCAGAGGTAAAGGAGCAGGCAGAGGGAATACTTTCTGCTCTTGGCATTCCTGCATCGAATGCAATTAACATGTTTTATAAACAGATTATACTTCACAGAGGATTACCGTTTGAGGTCAAAATCCCCTCTGCAAGACCATTAGATATGAGCAATTTATCAGAAGAACAGATAAATGAAGAATTAGAGAAAGGTTATGCGGACATGAAAGCTGGCCGTACAAAGCCAGCAAGTAAGATATTTGAAGATATCCGCAAGGATTATAATTTATGATCTTTGAAATTGAGATTTCAGAACAGGCGGATAGAGATCTTAGAAATATTTATAAGTATATTGCTTTTGAACTTCAGTCCCCAGAAAATGCGGCAGGTCAGCTTAACCGACTGGAGGAGAGCATCATGGGACTTAACCAGATGCCGGAGCGTTTTCTTGGATACGAAAAGGAGCCGTGGCACAGCCGAGGCCTGCGCATCATACCTGTAAATAATTACTGTGTGTTTTACATTCCAGATGCAGGGAATGCTGTCGTTACCATAATTCGTGTAATGTATGGTGGTCGAGATATTGACACACAATCAAACAAATACACGAAGCAGTAAGCGAAAGACAAATTAGAATTTATGGAGTTGACAAAATGGAAGTAAATAAAACAACGATTGTCGAAAAGACAGTAAAATCTGGAGTAACATTTGGAAGTGTTTTAGCTATGGTTATTTGTTATACGGTTTATGTCATATATTTCATATTACGTTACTAAACCGAGGGGTATCAGATGAACACAATATTATGGATTTTGATTGGAATAGCAATTTTATGTGTAGGTATTGCAATATATTCTGGCACAAAGAAGAGAAAGTAAATTAGAAGCTGTAAATCCTTCTGGTAATATGTCAAGAGGAAAATTGTAATTAAACAGAGGAAATCGTAAAGAGATGATACAAAAAGATGCACTAAAAAGAGGTTCATATAAAGAAACCGTTTTCAAAAACTATTCAACTATATATAAAATTCCACCTTGGCACTCATTATGTTACATGCACAGGATCATTTGATGAATGCGATTCTAATGAAGGATATGGCAAATTCGATTATAAAGCTGAATTAGAAAGTAGCAGCTATGAAATAAACAATACTGCTGCAGGAAAATAAGATGAGGAGGCCGGCTTAGAAACTTTCTACCGGTGCTCTTCATCTTTTTCCCATAAAACTGAATGAATTTGGGCTGTAACGAGTAAGCAGACTTAAAAATCGAAAAAGCACTCATCCAGAAAATTTGATAAAATAAAGTTTGATATAACTTTTAAGCATATCAAACAATTCATAATAAGTATTTGATATAATGCTTGCAAAGTAGTATGTTATTAGTAGATAAAGAAAGAAGGTAGAAAACATGAAAGATAATTATATTTTTAAATTGGCTGAAACAGTACAAAGGGAAAGTGTTACCTATAAAAACAGATATGGATTCGTTGTATCTGGAGAATTATATACACAAAAAGATATGAATCAATCAAAGAAGTACCCTGCGTTGATTGTAGGCGCGCCCTATGGAGGTGTAAAGGAACAAGGCCCTGGTGTTTATGCGAATGAATTAGCACAGAGAGGATTTATTGTATTGACCTTTGATCAAACGTTCATGGGAGATTCAAATGGCGAACCAAGACATGTATCATCACCTGAGATATTTACTGAAAATTTTAGTGCTGCCGTTGATTATCTAGGTTTACTGAAGAATGTGGATAGAAATAAAATAGGTGTCATTGGTATTTGTGGTTCAGGTGGATTTGCTTTATCAGCAGCACAGGTGGATACTAGAATCAAAGCTGTCGCAACCACCAGTATGTATGATATTAGCTTTTCTACACGTGGAAAAGACCTGATGAGTAAAGAAGATTTGTATACTCTGAAAGATAAACTTTCTCAGCAGAGATGGACTGACGCAGAAAATGGATATCCTGAATATATACCAGGTTTTCCATTAGAACCAGCACAATCGATTCCAGAAGGATTGGATGCTACAGATGAAATCTGGTTTAAATTTTACGGAATGGAACGTGGACATCATCCTCATGCTAGAGGTGGATTCACTACCACGAGTTCTATGCCATTTTTGAATACAAGGTTGTTGAATTTTATAGATGAGATATCGCCAAGACCAGTTTTATTTATCGTAGGAGATCAAGCACATTCTAAATACTATAGCAAATTTGCTTATGAAAAGGCTGTAGAACCTAAAGAATTTTATGTTGTGAAAGATGCTGATCACATAGATCTGTATGATAGAGTTGATAAAATACCTTTCGATAAGATAACAGATTTTTTTGAAAGGTCTCTATAAAGGTGGAATATGAATATCATTATATTCAATGGTAGCCCTCATCCTAATGGAAATACAAATGCAATGGTTACAGCATTTGTTGCAGGTGCAAAAGAAAATGGACATAAAATTGACGTAGTTAATGTCTGTCAAAAAAACATAGCTGGCTGTCTAGCCTGTGAATATTGTCATAAGGCAGGCAAAGGAAACTGTATTCAAAAAGATGATATGCAAGAAATCTACCCTCTTTTGAAAGAAGCTGAAATGATAATTTTGGCATCTCCTGTATACTATCACAGTTTTACGGGACAACTTCAATGTGCGATCAATCGTATCTATGCTTTAGATAAACCACAAAACCTAAGAAAAGCGGCATTAATTTTAAGTTCAGGCAGTGATGAGGTATACGATGGCGCCATCTATGAATATCAAAAGTCATTTTTAGAATATCTAAAACTAGAAGATATGGGTATTTTTACAGCATTTGATAAACAGAATAAGTCAGAAGAAATACTAAATAAAATGAGAGACTTTGGAAAGTCAATTATAAATATAAAAGAGGAGGTAACAGAATGTTAGGAAATTTTAGTTATGTAAATCCAACCAAGCTATACTTTGGAGAAGGATCCCTTGCAAGATTAAAGGAAGAATTACCCAAATATGGTAAAAGGGTTATGCTTATTTATGGTGGTGGCTCTATCAAAAAGAACGGAATTTATGATGAAATCATAAAAATATTGACAACTCAAGGAAAAGAAGTGTTTGAAGATGCTGGAGTAATGCCAAATCCTACAATTGAGAAACTTTATGAAGGCTGTAATGTTGCAAAAGAAAATAAGATTGATTTCATTCTAGCAGTTGGAGGCGGGTCTGTCTGTGATTATGCGAAAGCAGTATCGGTATCCGCTAATTGTGATGAAGATCCATGGAAGAAATATTATTTAAATATGGAAGATGTTGATTGTGATATCATCCCTGTAGGCTGTGTGCTTACTATGGTAGGTACTGGATCAGAAATGAATGGTGGTGCAGTTATTACAAATCATGAGCAGAAATTAAAAATTGGTCATGTGTTTGGTGAAAATGTATTTCCTAAGTTTTCAATTTTAGATCCGACATATACGTATACTTTGCCCAAATACCAGATGATTTCCGGTATTTATGATATATTCAATCATATCTGTGAACAATATTTCTCTGGAGAAGATGACAACGCAAGTGATTATATCAGTGAAGGACTGATGCGTTCTGTTGTTCACTCTTCATATATTGCATTGAAAGATTCTAAGAATTATGAAGCTCGCAGCAATATCATGTGGACAGCAACTTGGGCTTTAAATACGTTAATTGCAAAAGGAAAAACAACAGATTGGATGGTTCATATGTTGGGACAAGCTGTTGGGGCATACACCGATGCGACTCATGGCATGACACTATCCGCTGTTTCTATGGCTTACTACCGTCATATCTGTCCATACGGTCTAGAAAAGTTTGTGCGTTTCGCAATAAATGTATGGAATATTACACCAGATGGTAAAACACAGGAACAAATCGCTGAAGAAGGACTTTCTGCAATGGAAACATGGATGAAAGAACTTGGATTGGTTATGAATATCAAAGAACTAGGCGTTAATGAGAATATGTTGAATGGACTTGCAGATAGTACAATCATTATGGAAGGTGGATATAAGGTTCTTTCTCATGATGAAATTTTGAGAATATTCAAAGAAAGCATGTAAGTACATCTATAATGGATGTAATGTTTATGAATAAAGAAATTAGGAAACATATGACAACATTATTTCAGAGTAAGAGAAAAATCACTCTCAAAGGTAAGCTAAAAGCTGTTTGGAAATTGAGCATTCCAGCTATTCCAGCACAGCTTACTTCCATCATTATGCAGTATATTGATACTGCAATGGTAGGCGGATTGGGTGCTGATGCTTCCGCTTCGATTGGTATCGTATCCACCAGTACATGACTATTGGGTGGACTATGTATTGCGGCGGCATCTGGCTTTTCTGTACAAGGAGCACAACAGATAGGCGCAGGTGACAACAAAAAAGCACGTTTGATTTTAAAACACAGATTATTGATAACTATAAGCTTTTCTATTTTTTCTAACGATATTTGGAATCAGCGTTAGTACTTCCCTACCTAGATAGTTGGGAGCATCGAATGATATTTATAAAAATGCATTCCTTTATTTTTTAGTTTATGTAGCCTTACCTGCTCAACAATTAAATGTATTATCAAGTTCCATGTTACAATGCAGTGGCAACATGAAAGTTACTAGTATACTAAATGCTATCATGTGTGTCTTGGATTGTTATTTAATCTAATTCTAATACGATTCTATGGTGTACTAGGGGCGGCTATTGGAACAGCTTTATCACAGATCATTATTGGCAGTTGGATGTTTTGGTTTGTCTGTTCATTCTAAAGTTCTAAAAATCAATATCTCTGGGAAATTTTCTATAGATAGATCTATCGTAAAAAATGCCATTTACATAGCTTTTCCTATGGCTTTAGAGCATACTGCTGTTTGTGGCGCCATGATTTGCGTAACACGTATCATTGCTCCATTAGGTACCATCGCTATTGCAGCGAATTCTTTTGCGGTTACAACAGAAAGCCTGTGTTATATGCCTGGATATGGTATAGCAACAGCAGCTACGACTTCAAAGTATAGGAGCAAATGAAAAAGAACTTGCAAAAAGCTATTCTAATATTGCTATATTGTTTGGAGCGCTACTTATGACAGGTATCGGTTTATTGATGTACGTTGACTGTCCTTTTCTTTTTCAGATGTTAACCTATGATCTACGAGTACAGAAACTAGTAACGGAAGTGTTAAGGATAGAGTCATTTGCCGAACCACTTTATGCTGTATCAATCGTAGCATCAGGAGCTCTTAGGGGTGCAGGAGATACCTTCATACCAAGTATCATGAACTTGGTCAGCATATGGTGAGATCGTTTGACACTATCCCTTATACTTGTAAAAGGATGGGGATTACATGGTGTATGGTTTGCTATGTCCAGTGAACTATGTATACGTGGATTGCTTCTACTATATCGTCAACAGAAGGGCAACTGGTTAAAGAATTTCTAGAGCAATAAAAATGTGAGGAGGACAGTGCATGAAAAAATTCTTATCAATAATGTTAGCGGTGTGCTTTCTACTAACGATCACAACAGGGTGTGAGAGTAATCGTCAACAAGCAGATGAAAAGAGTAGTACCAATACTATGGAAATCAAGAAAGAAGAAAGTGATATGCAAATTCAGATACAAGGAGAAAATGATGAAACCGTTATTTTTCAATTAAATGATTCTACTGCAGCTAGCTCCTTATACGATCAGCTTCCAATGACGATCGATGTGGAAGATTATAGTGATGATGAAAAAATATTTTATCCTGATAAAAAACTTGATACCAGCAAGACACCGATGGCAAAAGGTCCAATTGGTACACTCGCCTATTATGAACCATGGGGAGATGTTGTTATGTATTATGATGATTGCGGTGGAGCTAGTGGTCTATATGCACTCGGAGAAGCAATCTCTGGCATTGATCAAATTAGCCAATTGAGTGGTTTAATTGAAATCACAAAATATTCAGAAAACACAAAACAGGATGATGATACGGCTAAGCAAAATGAAGACACACAACCAACAGTAAAAAAAGATGAGACTTTTTCAATAGAACAGAGTGATGGCATGCATCATATCCAAATCGCTATAGGTTCAAAGACTTTTACAGCTTCACTTTATGATAATGATACAGTAAGGGAACTGTTAAGATGTTTTCCTATGTCTTTGCAAATGGATGAATTACATGGTAATGAAAAATATTATTATTTTTCAGAGGGTCTATCATCCTCAGCACAAAGTGTATCTCAGATTTATATTGGCGATTTGAAGCTCTTCGGTAATGATTGTCTTGTGTTATTCTATAAGGATTTCCCAACTTCCTTTTCTTATACTTCATTGGGACAGATTGATAACCCACAAGGACTTTCAGAAGCATTAGGAAATGGAAGTATTCAAATTCAGTTTCGTTTAATTGAATAATTATTTTATAAAATGCTGTCTAACTTTGATTAGGCAGTTTTTTTATCTTTGTTATTCATGCTATTGATATGCTTAATAGTTATATGAATGTATTTGATATGAGTATTTGATGTTGTACACGGTTACGCTTACAATAAAGTTGTAAAGAAAAGCTATCATGATTTCTTTAAAGAGTTTGTGAAGCCTCACGATGATACAAAAATGGGAAGAAGGTAGATGGTTTCAAAGAGAACAAGTGTGAAAGTGTAATTTTGTTCATGAGATTTATAATAGAGAGGAGGAATTATTTCATGGCAAGTAAGTACGACGGATTAGCTAGAATTATTATGCAGAACGTGGGTGGTACAGAAAATGTAAAAGCATTAACTCATTGTGTTACGCGACTTCGTTTTCAGTTAAAAGATGAAAAGAAAGCTAATACAGATGTATTAAAAGAAACAGAAGGTATCGTTACAGTGATTCAGAATAGTGAGCAATATATGGTAGTGATTGGTAATCACGTTCCAGATGTATATGAAGCGGTTGTAAAGCGTGGCCATTTAGAGGATATTGTAGATGATGGAATGTCACATAATGAAGAGAACGGTAAAGGAAAACAAAAGCCTTTGGACGTTTTTGTAGGTATTGTAACCAGTGTCTTCACTCCTATACTAGGTGTGTTAAGTGCCTGTGGTATCTTAAAAGGTTTGTTGGCAATGTTTGTGGCATTTGGAGTTTTATCTACTACAAGTGGAACATATAACTTTCTTTACTCTTTATCAGATTCACTATTTTATTTCTTGCCAATTATCTTAGGGTATACAGCGGCAAAGCGTTTTGGTATTTCGGAATTGGAGGGTCTGGTTATCGGTGCCACAATGGTATATCCTAATCTATTGAGTGGTGGACAATTGGATATATCAAATATCTTCGGTATTCCAGTAACTATGCCGGCTGCTGGCGATTATACCAGTAGTGTGATTCCAATTATTTGTGCGATTGCATTCGCAGCGTGGTTTGAAAAACGTTATAAACGCTTTATTCCAGATACGATCAAATTGTTTACGATTCCTTTTATCACTTGCCTTGTGACAGTATGTATGACATTCTGGATCATTGGTCCAGTGGCATCCACAATTTCTGATGGGCTAGGTATGGTATTTACAGCAATCTATGAGTTCAGCCCAATCTTAATGGGATTTATAGTAGGTGGATTATGGCAGGTATTGGTTATGTTTGGTCTACATTGGGCAATCACACCATTGATGATCAATAACATACAGACATTAGGGTTCGACACGATTATGATCGGAATGTTTGGTGCATCCTTTGCACAGACAGGGGCAGTTATTGCAATCTATTTAAGAAGCAGGAATAAGAAAACAAAGTCATTATGTATTCCGGCAATTGTATCTGGTTTAGCAGGTGTGACTGAACCAGCCATCTATGGTATTACACTACCTAAGAAGAAACCATTTATCATTACCTGTATCGTATCAGCAATCACAGGAGCTATCATTGCGGCCTCAGGCGCAAAATATTATATCGTACCAGGAATGGGCGTGTTTGGTTATACAGCCTTTATGAATACACAGACACAAAATATTACAGGCATGATCTGGGCAATTGGTGCATCTATCTTAGCTTTGGTTGGTGGCTTTGCAGCGGTTTATCTGACATATAAAGAAAAAGAAGTTAAGAAGCTTACCACTCAATTGAAAGATGCTGTTTCTGCAGCGATTGTTTCGCCAATGCATGGCAAAGCTATCGCCTTAAAAGAAGTGGAAGATGAAGTGTTCAGGGGTGGAAGTCTAGGACAAGGCGCAGCAATCATTCCTACAGAAGGGAAACTATATGCACCAATCGATGGAACAATCGCTATGGTATTTCCAACTGGTCATGCCATTGGAATCAAAACGATAGATGGTCTTGAGATTCTTATGCATGTAGGTATGAATACCGTTGAATTAAATGGAAAAGGATTCAATGCTAAGGTAAATCCAGGAGATCATGTCGTTCATGGAGATTTACTACTCGAATTTGATATAGAAGAAATTCAAAAAGCTGGCTATTCAGTAGTGACACCAATCGTGATTACAAATTCTAATAGTTATCATGAAGTATTGCCAGATGTTTCTGGTGAATCCATTCATGTAGGCGATAAACTGATTACAGTTAGATAGGAGAAAAGAAGATGAATAAAACGTTTAGAAAAGATTTTTTATGGGGTGGTGCTACAGCCGCCAATCAATTTGAAGGAGCATGGAATGTGGATGGAAAAGGACCTTCCGTATCTGATATGTGCACCAACGGGTCCTATGAGGTACCAAAGAGAATCACAAATACAATAGAAGAAGGTACTTTTTATCCAAGTCATGAGGCTTCTGATTTCTATCATCATTATAAGGAAGATATAAAATTGATGGCTGAAATGGGTTTTAAAACATATCGTCTATCTATTGCATGGACAAGAATTTTTCCAACAGGGATGGAAGAAGAGCCATTAGAGGAAGGTCTGGCTTTTTATGACAAGGTCTTTGATGAGCTGAATAAATATAGAATTGAACCACTTGTCACCATTTCACATTATGAAATGCCATACGCCCTTGTAGAAGAGTTCAATGGATGGGAAGATCGCAGATGCATCGATTTCTTTCAGCGTTATTGTGAAGTGCTATTTGAACGTTATCAGAACAAAGTAAAATACTGGCTTACCTTTAATGAAATCAATGCGGGAACCATGCCAATGGGGAATGTACTATCTTTAGGAACTGTGAAGGGATTTACAGGTGCAATTCTTGATTTCCCAGACAATCCTGAAGTACGTTATCAAGCATTGCATCATCAATTAGTAGCAAGTGCAAAGGTTATAAAGCTGGCTCACGATTGTTATCCGTCTTTTAAAATGGGAAATATGATTTGTTTTCTTACCATGTACCCATTGACTTGTAATCCTGATGATATGATGAAGACGCAAAGAGAAATGCAGATGGCAAATTGGTTCTGTTCAGACGTACAGGTACGTGGAGCATATCCATATTATGCAGATCGATTCTTTGAAGAAAATAACATTCATATTAAGAAGATATCAGAAGATGAGCAAACGTTAAAGGATGGGTGTGTTGACTATTACACATTCAGCTATTATATGAGTAATTGTGTCGCAGAAACTTCTGATGCGGAAATCAAAGGTGGAAATCTAACAGGCGGACTGAAGAATCCTTATCTGGAAGCAAGTGACTGGGGTTGGCAGATTGATCCAAAGGGATTACGTTATACATTGAATGAAATCTATGCACGTTATGAAATACCTTTAATGGTTGTAGAAAATGGTCTTGGTGCTTATGATAAGATAGAAGCTGATGGCAGCATCAACGATAGCTATCGTATTGATTATATGCGTTCTCATATTGAACAGATGAAAGAAGCTGTGAAAGATGGTGTTGATCTGCTTGGATATACACCATGGGGATGTATTGATCTTGTAAGTGCTTCAACGGGAGAAATGGCAAAACGCTACGGGCTTATTTATGTAGATAAATATGATGATGGAACCGGCACGTTAGAAAGAAAGAGAAAGCAGTCTTCTTACTGGTATGAGAATGTAATTTATAGTAATGGAGAAACACTATAAAAGATAATATTCTGTTATGTTTTGTATAAATAAAAATGAAACAGGTAATCTCTGAAATGTCATTAAGTTAGAGAGACAAAAAATAAAAGGTATCTAAAAACGGCATCTATAAAAATCAAATATAGGTGTCTTTTTTATGCAATGACTTGACAAATCTATAAAAATCGAGCGTTTCGCACTTTTGTAAGGATGTATAGGAGCTGTTCTTATATGAACCTTACAAAAGCTTTCCTTCATCCCTTACACATAAAGGCTATCGTCTTATCCCTATCGATAAAAATGATATGGATACTTTATACACTTCTGGTTCTAAAGGAAAACACTTGTCCAGTTATCATATTAATGCGAGTTATGATATTCTCAATCATCGCTATGTAGATATGATTATTCAAGGTATTTACAGCTTAAATGAAATGGAAGCAATGTGGACTATGGCTTCCCGTTTCCACGAGAATAAAACAATTTTTATTGCGGACAGAAACTACGCTACTTGGAATAATATGGCTTATATCATGAATTCTGACAGATATTTTTTGATCCGCTCGAAAGATATTCATTCCCATACGGGTATTTTGAAAAAATTCAATTTCCCGGATGAAGAATTTGATGAAGATATCTGCATTTCACTGACAACTAAGCATACAAAAGAAATAAGGATGCATCCTGAATCATATCGTCTTCTCTCTACGACTTCCACATTTGATTTCTTGGATGAATTATATCCTTACTTTACAATGAGATTTCGTGTTGTACGGTTCAAATTAGGAAATCGTGAGGGATATGAATCTATTGCAACGAATCTCGATCGTGAACGTTTCTGCACTGCTGATATTAAAGAATTATATCATCAACAATGGGGTATTGAAATCTCCTTCCGGCATCTGAAATATTCAGCGAACTTATGTGCGATCCACGCCAAAAAACGTCTGAATATTCAACAGGAGATATGGGCAAGAATGATTTTATATAATATGTCATTCATCCTGATCATGCATGTCGAGAATGAAAAAATAAATAACAAAGACAGAAAAACAGAATATAAATATGCGATCAATATCACGAGACGATTCATCATTGCCGTAATTATATACGACGGTGTAAAAGAAAAGGCGGGATTCCGCCTGATCTTGAAACCCCCATTTCAAATGAAGTATTGCCGATTCGCCCCGATCGCAAGTTTCGTAGAAATGTGTGTGCACAATCTGTTATGTGCTTTAACTATCGCTTTTCATAAAAGCAACTTTATTATAACGCTATTTTAAAAAAGATGCTTGTGAAAGTATTTTTGTCATGCCTAATTTTCGTATATACCATCCTAAAAAAGGAAGAATCTTTTTCTTTCTTTTGTTTTTTGTCTCTCTAACTTAATGACATTGGATAATCTCTGTTTCATTTTTTTAGATCCTTTTGCATTTGAATCAGATATTTTTCGGCAGCTTTGGAAAATATCTGGTATTTTTTCCAAACTAATGACATGCGAGCATCCAAACTTGGATATAGTGGGCGAAAACAAAGTTTAGAGTCACCTGTAACATTGATGATATTATCTAAGGCAATTGCATACCCAATACCTGATTCCACCATAATGGATGCATTATACAAAAGATTATAAGTGGCTATGATATTGATTTCTGATTGATCTCTTTTTAGCCATTTATAAATATCATCTTCATGATTGATTGAATTACGATTACAAATCAATGGCTTATCCCATAAATCCTCTGGTGTAATAACTTCTTTTTCAGCTAGTACACTATCCTTCCTCATAAGGATACCATAGATATCTTTCATTGGAAGTTCTAGATACTCATATTTTGTTTTATCAATAGAACCCAATAACAGGCCAAAGTCAATGAGTCCTCTGTCCAGTTCTTCCAAAACATCAGTTGTATCACCACTAGCAATATGAAAACGAATATTTGGATAACTTGTTTGTAGTTGTATTGCGCTATCCGTAAGGATATGGATCGCATGTGTTTCTCCTGCCCCGATATAAATATCTCCCTCACTAATATCATCGCTCAACGCAATCTCATCTTCTGTTTTCTTTACTAGCCCTATGATTTCTTCAGAACGTTTTCTAAGAATCATCCCCTCTTCTGTCAATGTGATTTTACGATTGCCACGAATAAACAATTGTTTTCCTAGTTCATCTTCCATATCTCTGATTTGCCTGGATAATGTTGGTTGTGATACATGCAGAAACTCAGCAGCTCCAGATATGCTCTGTTCTCGTGCGATAGCTAAAAAATATTGAAGCACTCTTAATTCCATAGTACGAACCTCCTATCTATCAAAATTATAACACGATTTGCTATGCTTGTAAAACATAGGTGGATATTTGACATAAGTATTTGTATGAGTGAAACTTGAATGATAGAATACAAGTATTAAAGGAAAGGAGCTGATAAAATGAAAAAAAGATACCTGATTATTAACTTCATTTTTCTTATAGTAATAGCTGATATATGGTTTATAACGCAGAAAGGAAGAGATGAGGCAATGATAAAACGCACACAACAGACGACAGGACAAGGCACTATGGCAGATGTTAAGCCCACTGCTTCCTTAACCCAGTTGGAAGAAGGACTTTCTGTTATTCGATATGATGGAGATTATGGCTTTCAAGGTTTTTTAGAAGCTGGAGGTGCAACTTCAGATGATGGCGTTTTGAATTATTTGATGGATCATGTTGTGGATGTTTCTGATTTGGATATCATACAAGGATTATTTGGTTGCAGTACGATACAGACAATCAATGAGCAGCAGGATATCCTGTTTGGAAGAAACTTTGATTGGGAAAACAGTGAAGCCCTGATTATGGAATCACACCCAATTGATGCATATGCTTCCATTTCTACTGTAAATCTTGATTTTATCCAGAGTGGTACCTCTGTTTCAATCAATCGTTTACCGGATGATCTTCTTGCGCAAGTTGCTATGTATGCTCCCTTAGATGGGATGAATGAAAAAGGACTGGCTATTTCAGTTAATATGATTCAGGATTCTGATATAATCGAACAAAACAAAAGTACACAAGATCTAACAACGACAACAGCAATACGGTTGATTCTAAATCAGGCTGCCGATGTAGACGAAGCGATAACATTATTACGAGCGTATGATATGCACTCTTCTATGGGGATGATGATTCATTTTGCGATTGCAGATGCAAAAGGCAAAAGTGTAGTTGTGGAGTATATCAATGATGAAATTAATGTGATAGAAACACGTGCGGTAACAAACTTCTATTTATCACCCGGAGAAAAACAAGGAATCGGCACTTCCCAATCACATGAGCGTTACGATATTCTGATGGATCTCCTTGATACAAATCAAACAATGAATATGGAGCAAGTAAAAGATGCTTTGGATAGCGTGAGTAAAGATAACTTTGGTGAATTTGAATCTACAGAGTGGAGTATTGTCTATAACCTGAATCAAAAGGAAATTCACTATTATCATAGAGAAAATTATAATCAGCGCTATGTATTTCATATAAGCGATTAAGATGGAGGAATCAGATATGAATTATTTTAAACTATTATGGGAGCTTCGATCTCTTAAAAATAATACAAAGAAAACAAAAATACAAATGGAAAAGCTACAGAAGGAAAAGTTATCTAAGATTCTTCATTATGCATACGATCACTCCGATTATTATAGGACTGCATTTATGCAAGCAGGTATTACAAAACAGACCATTGATATCACTCCTATTTCAGAGTTTCCTTCTATCAATAAAAAAGAGCTTATCAAACATTTCGATAAACTAGTTACAGTTGATGATGTGAAACAGAGTGAGTTGCAGGTTTTTGATGAACTTGAGGATACGGAAGATACGTTTAAAAATAATTATCATGTCGTTCATTCCTCAGGAAGTACAGGAAAACCAGGATATTTTATTTATGATGAACAGGCATGGAATCATATGCTGCTAGGAATTATTCGCGGAGCATTATGGGATATGAGTATGTGGGATATTTTGAAGTTATTATGGAAAACACCACGTATCGTTTATATTGCAGCATGCGATGGACGTTATGGTGGTGCTATGGCAGTTGGTTCAGGTATCGAAGGTGTACGTGCATTACAGCTGTCTTTGGATATTAAACAACCGCTGGATGAATGGATCAATCAGATTCAGAAATTTAAGCCAAATATCGTAATAGGATATTCGTCCGCTATCAAGATACTTGCAGAACAGGTATCCACAGGCAAAGTAAGCGTTCAAATCAAAAGAATCATATCCTGTGGAGAACCATTGAATGCAAATCTTCGCTCCTATCTGGAACAAATCTTCCATTGTGATATTGTAAATTTCTATGGTGCTAGTGAATCCCTTGCTTTAGGTGTTGAACTACATGGAGAGGAAGGAATGTATCTGTTTGATGATATGAATTATATCGAAGTGGAGAATGGCAAAATGTATCTGACCTCTTTATATAATTATGCTCAGCCATTGATTCGCTATGAATTATCAGATCGCCTCGTATTTGATGAATGTGATGATCATTATCCATTCTCGAAGATTAAAAATCTGGCAGGGAGAAACGAAGATCTGATGTGGTTTCAAAATGAACAGGGAACCAGAGAATTTCTTCATCCACTAGCAATCGAAGGATTTTGTATGGAACATATGCTGGATTATCAATTCATCCAAAAGGATGAACACTCTTTTGAATTGGACATCGAAGTGTCTAACGAGGAGTATAAGGATACGATACAAAAAAAGATGACGACATCAATAACATCCATGTTAAAAGAAAAGCGGCTTGACTATGTAGAATTTGCTATATCTTTTGTAGATGAGATACTTCCAGATAACCGTACTGGGAAAAAACGACTGATTATTTTAGAAAAAAAAGGAGTAACTATATGAAACCTGTGATTTTGGAAGGCAGTGGAATTACAAAGAAATTCGAAGAAGCAGATACTCCTGTTTTAAATAACGTAAATATAGAGCTATATGATGGTGATTTTACGGTTATTATGGGAGCATCGGGTGCTGGAAAATCTACACTACTTTATTCTTTAAGTGGTATGAATGCGATTGATGAAGGAAAAATCTTGTATAACGACGATGATATTACGACCTTTCGCGAAAAGCAAAAAGCGAAACTTCGCTCAGATGCATTTGGTTTTGTGTTTCAGCAGACCAATCTAGTCAGTAATTTAACATTGTTAGAGAATGTTGCGGTTGCTGGATATCTAAATAAAAAAAGAACAACAAACGAAACCGATGAGAAAGTAAAACAACTTTTGAAACAGATGGATGTAGCACATGCGATGGATCGCTTACCATCGAAAGTATCTGGTGGTGAAGCACAAAGAGCAGCCATTGCTCGTGCTATTATCAATGATCCAAAGATGTTATTTGCGGATGAGCCAACTGGTGCATTGAATCGGAGAAATAGTGACGAAGTATTATCCATTTTGCAGAAACTGCATGAGCAAGGACAAAGTATTCTGATGGTAACACACGATATGCATGCCGCAGCATATGGAACCAGAATCCTATATATGGAAGATGGAAAAATCTTAGCAGAAATGAAGCTTGCTTCTATGATAAAAGATGATTTGAAAGAAAGAGAAGCAAGGATACATGAATGGCTTACATCTTTAAATTGGTAGCGGAGGTGTATGCATGAAAAATAGAATATTGATCAAGGCAAATAGTAAACGTCATAAGGCAGTGATGATAGGAATATTCGCTATCATGGGGATGGTATCCCTTACGCTGATCAGCGTTTTAACACTTTGGCTGAACACCAATTCCTATGTTACAACAGAGATGGATCGTTTGCAGTATGGTGATATCACGGTATGGACACAAGGCATTCCTGATCAGGATAAATTATTAGAAGAAATCAATCAGCAGCAGGATGTTGCATCTGTTTCTGTACAACAGCTGATTTATTCGGATTACATCATCAATGACACAGAATCAGATAGTGAAGGACAGTTGATTGTCTACAATCCACAAGAGTTTCCATATCGTATCTTCAATGAAACAATGAATGGATATCAAAAAGAATCTATAAGCATTCAAGCGAGTGAAATTTATATATCCCCATCCTTACGTTCTACCTTTGATATCTCCATTGGTGATGAGATAAGTTTTGTAATAGGAAGAGCAGGAAATGAAAAAACATTTACTGTGAAAGGAATGTATGAAGATCCTTTCATGGGCAGTTCTATGATTGGTATGAAAGGATTTTTGATTAGTCAGATTGATTATGATGAGGTTGCTGAAAGAATCAATCAGGCGGATATGGATGCACTTGCCAGAACAGGGCAAATGATTCATGTTAAGCAAAGTGATCAAAGTATATTAAACAATATGCAGTTCAATCAATACTTAAATAGTGAAACACAGTTAAGTGAGTATACGGAGTTTGTCCACAGCAAAGAAGCAATATTAGGATTCATGCTCATATTGCAGAATGCATTTACAGGATTGTTTTTTTCCTTTGCATTGATCCTACTTATCATATCAATGATTATTGTAGGATATAGTATCAGTGCAGTCATCGAGCAGGATCAAAAAAATATGGCTATATTGAAAACGATTGGTTACAATGGAGGCGTACTTCGACAGAATATGAAAATGCAATATCTCCTAGTCATCGCTATTGGATTATCAGTAGGAATATTACTGTCACTTCCAATGATTCCAGTAATTAGTAAGATGATGATATCTTTTGCAGGTATACAGACACCAGCAACACCTCACATACTTTTGTGGTTCTTCATTCTTCTTGGTATATTGTTTGTCTTCTATGGATTTATCCATTTTAAAACAAGGAAAATTGATAAAATACCGCCAGTAAAGGCGATACAAGAAGAAACAAATGGGAACTCTACTAGCAAGAAAACAAATAGATTACGTGGGCGTTGGTTGATGTTGAGCATTTCTATGCGTCAGTTGCTGAGTGGAAAACGGCGATATTTAAGTGTCGGAGTCACTACTGTGTTGCTGGTGTTCATCATTTCAATGATTGGCAGAATGAATACGTGGCTTGGTCCAGATGGAAAAGGCATGATGGATGCATTTAATCCCTCAGATCTTGATATTGGTGTACAGTTGCTTGGACAACATGAACAAGATGAAATGGAAAACTTGATTCAAAATTATACATCAATCATAGATAGTTATGCTCTGGCAATGCCAGGTGTGGCCGTTGACGGTGTGGACTATACAGCAAATGTGATCACAGAGCCACAACGCTTCCATATACAAAATGGTACTACGATTCAAAATGCGAATGATATCGTAATAACAGAAATGATAGCGGCAGATCGTAACCTACATGTAGATGATCAAATCACTGTTTCCTATAATGGGCAAACGGCAGATTATCGCATTGCGGGAATCTATCAGTGTGCAAATGAAATGGGCGGAAATATTGGAATGAGCAGGGAAGGTTTTCAACGAATTGGTAACATAACTACGGATATGTGGTGTCACCATTATTTTTTGGAGAATGCAAATCAAAAACAGGGTTTGATGGATGCGTTGGAAGCAGCTTATGGTGGAGATGTCTATCTTCATGAAAACACATGGCCAGGCTTATTCAGTATCATCACTGCGATGCAGATGCTGTTAATTTTCATGTATGTAGTGACAGCAGTATTTATATTGATTGTTACGATTCTTACGGGAAACAAGATATTCATATCAGAAAAACGAAATCTATCGGTTTATAAAGCATTAGGATTTACGACAGGACAATTGCGTTTCACATTCGCGATTCGTTATGGGATCATTGCAGGAATAGGTTCCATGATTGGAACATTCATGAGTTTTCTGTTTACAGATACACTTATTGGCAGCTTAATGAAATTATATGGAATCAGTAACTTTGCTTCCCATCCGGATGTGATATCTATCATCCTACCCGGAATGATCGTTTCAGAATTGTTCATGCTGTTTGCATATCTGACATCAAGAAAAATAAAAAAATTAAATATCAATGAATTAATTTCTGAATAAATAAACACGCATATACAAATGCGAAAGGAGAACACATCTATGAAAAAAAATAGAAAAAGAATATTATGTATAATCTTAGCAGCAGGATTTTTAATGGCTGGATGCAGTAGTTTTGATGATAATAATACATCGTCATCATCATCTGCAAATACACCAACAACCAATGCATCATCATCAGTACCAACAGAATTTATACCAGAACTAGAAGTAAGCTTCGGGCGTGATGGAGAACCATTCACAATGAACTTATATGATAATGATACGGCACGTGCAATATCAAGATATGTAGGAACAAGCGATTGGAATCTTCCAATCTACCATTATGATGACTATGAAAACTATGAAGTTATGCAATATTATGATATTCCAGATCGCTATGAAATTCCTTCTAATCCTGAAACAATCACTTCTGAGAAGGCTGGAGAAGTTTATTACTCTGCACCAAATCGTATCGTGCTGTTTTATAAAGATGCAACTGTAACTGGCGAGTATACAAAACTGGGAACTTTTGATGCGACGCAAGAATTTGTGTCTGCGGTGGAAAACAATCCAGTTGTAGAAGGGTGGAGCAATAAAATTGTTTCGATTCGACCTGTAAATTAAGTTGTTCATGGAGGTGTATTTATGGGATTGATTTCATACGTGAAAGAAGAAATACATGTGATTGAAGGGCGAGATCCAGCGTTTCGCTCTCCAATTGAGGTATTATTATATCCTGGCTTCAAGGCATTACTCCATTATCGCTTGGCACATCGTTTATATCTAAAAGAAAGATATTTTATGGCGAGATGGATATCACAGCATGGAGCTAAGAAAACAGGCATTGAGATACATCCTGGCGCTGTTATTGGAAAAGGCTGTTTTATTGATCATGGAAATGGCATCGTGATTGGAGAAACAGCAGTTCTTGGCGATAATGTTACATTATATCAGGGTGTAACACTTGGAGGAACAGGAAAGGACAAAGGAAAACGTCACCCTTCTTTAAAGGATAATGTCATGGTTGGTGCTGGTACACAAATTCTTGGTGCAGTAACAATTGGTGAGAATAGTAAAATTGGTGCCGGCTCAGTTGTTTTAGAAGATATACCCGATAATTGTACTGTGGTAGGGATTCCTGGAAGAATTGTAAGAAACAATACAGTGACATAAGCATAGGAAACATGTCTTACGGTTATATTTAAGATTGATACAATTGATAAGAAAAAGGGAAGTGGTCATATGGTTGAGAAAACAGATAAAAACATCTTAAAGATGGAAGAATGTGGATGTAGAAGAGATATTATTGATGTGTATACGAAAACAGATGAAAAAGAAAATAAAGTGGGGATGATACAGACATTCGATAAATATCGACAGGAACTCCAAGGAGAAATAGATGAGGATTGTAAATCTATTGATAATATTGATTATTTGATCTATGAAATAGAAAAAAAGAAATGAAGGAGGAATTCATGATTATTGAATATTTCGTAAATGGAGTGCTGATTGGCTTGGTTTTTGGTATGCCAATCGGTGCGGTAGGAGCTATGAGTATACAACGAACGATCAATCATGGCGTAGTCGCTGGTTTCATCAGTGGAGCAGCATCTTCCTTAGCAGATGTTTTATATGCTTGTGTTGGAGCTTTTGGATTGACTGTGATTTCTGATTTTCTTTTGACATACCAAATGCCAATCCATCTGATTGGCGCATATTTGATGATCTTGATAGCGATAAGAATGATCACAAAAAAAGAAATGATGCTATCTACTGAGAAAGCTGATGTGAAAGATTATTTGAAAATGTTTCTTTCTTCTTTTGCAGTGGCAATTACAAATCCAGCAGCAATCATTTCCTTTCTATTTGCATTTTCTGTATTCGGTATTAACGGTACACCTGGTTTCATTGATGGAATACAATTAGTCACTGGAGTATTTCTTGGAACTTTATGTTGGTGGTTATTGCTTGTGGTACTTGTTAATTTTATGAAAAAGAAATTGACGGAGAAATGGTTGTATAGATTAAATGTATTGTTTGGCTTGATTTTGATCGTATTTAGCTGTTGTGTTTGTATTAAGACATTATAGAAAATTTCAAAAAAGAAATAATTGGGATATTTATAGGTACCTATGATGTAAAGATTGCCCAGAAGGTAATCATTTTTGAGAATATAAAATGGAGGATAAGCAACATGAAATTAGAGGAGTTATGTAAGCAGTATGGTATTCCAATAGCTCTCGTTTATCAATTTATAAGGGAAGGAATTTTAGATGATTTAAAAGCAGATATAAAGGATGATGTTTATGGAAATGAGGCAGTGCAAAGGTTAGATTCCTGTATATGTCTACATTCTTTGGGACTTGATGTAAAGACGATAAAAAAATATATTTTTTTGGAACTATCTGATGAAGATACTCGTTCCGCAAGAATTAAAATCTTACGGAAACATCGTGATGAAAATCTAGAGAATGTCCATAAGACAAAAAAAGTCATGGATTGTATTGACTGTGTTTTACATGAATTGAATTCAGATATGAATTGACTGTTAAATAAGGGAGAAGCGTTATGAAGAGAAAAGACGTAGTATCATTTTTTGGGTTGTGTTGTTATTTCATACTGTTATATGGTGGTCTTCATATTTTTTTACAACAGATAACTATTGTAATGAAAATAGATTGGCTTGTATACAGCAAAATAGCATAATTGATACCATAATGATGATCAATTATTCAGAAACGATACATTTTCAAAATTCTATAATACAACAATTATGAAAGAAGGATATATGATGGAGTATATTACATTGAATAATGGGATAGAGATGCCACTGCTTGGATTGGGTACATGGAATTTAAACGGACAAGAGTGTGTAAATATAGTAGCGACTGCAATAGAACTTGGCTATTGTTTAATTGATACTGCTCAGATGTATGGAAATGAAAAAGAAGTTGGCAAAGGAATCAAACGAAGTAACACAGAACGTGAAAAATTGTTTGTTACTACGAAGCTATATCGGAAAACAAATAGTTATGATGCAGCAAAAAAAGCAATCAATGAATCTTTGTGTAATTTAAGACTAGACTATATTGATTTGTTATTGCTTCATGAGCCATATGCAGAGGGGAATGACATGTATAAAGCATTGGAAGAAGCATATCGAGAAGGAAAAGTTCATGCGATTGGGGTTTCTAATTATGATCAAGGATGGTTTGAAACGTTGATAAAACAATGCTCAATTGTTCCATCTGTAAATCAAGTAGAAACGCACCTATATTATCAAAAATGGGATCTACAAAACTATTTAAACTCTCAAGGAACTGCTATGCAGGCTTGGTCTCCACTGGCTCAAGGGAAAGCGGATATCATGCATCATCCACAACGACAGGAGATTGCTTATAAGTATCATAAGACAGCATCGCAGATAGCACTTCGATTTTTAACGCAAAGAGGTATTTCTGTAATACCGAAATCTAAAAGAGGGGAGAGGCTAATAGAAAATATAAGCATTTTTGATTTTCAATTATCGGATATAGAAATGCAAGAAATAAGAAAATTAGATAAGAATGAAACATTGTTTTCATGGACTTTAAGTTTTTAGTAGAGATTGAAAAGAACTATATCAGTAGCACAGGTATTCTTCATTGGATGCCTTTTTATAGCATTGTCTCTTCTCCTATTGAACAAATGAATTACATATGCTTTTTGGTTATGTCAATATATTTGATATAGGTATTTAATATTTATGAAAGAAGGCATTATACTATAAGTGTAAAGAAAACAAGGAGGAACATCATGAATAAAAAAGTATTAGTTATATCTACAAGTATGCGGCAAAAAGGTAACTCTGATCAACTTGCAGATGAATTTATAAAGGGCGCAGAAGATGCTGGTCATACTGTTGGAAAAATTACGTTGTATGATAAAGCAATCCATTTTTGTAAAGGGTGTCTAGCATGTCAGAACAGTACACAAGGGCATTGTGTATTTCAGGATGACGCCGATGCAATTATAAAGAAAATGGCAGAAGCCGATGTGATTGCATTTGCAACACCTATCTACTTCTATGAGATGAGTGGTCAAATGAAGACATTACTTGATCGAAGCAATCCGCTGTTTCCAATCGCATACAAATTCCGCGATATCTATTTGTTAACGAGTGCTGCAGATGGTGAAAAAAGTGCGATGGATGGTGCAATTAAAGGATTGCAGGGATGGATCGACTGTTTTGAAGAAGCAAGATTAAAAGGAGTTGTATATGGGACGGCATCTGATGCCATGAATGCTATTCTAACACATCCAGAAACCTTACAGGCGGCATATGAGATGGGTAGTCATGTATAAGAATGGATCAGTAAAAAAATATGCAATGATGTTGATGAACGAAGATTTCACATCACAAGATACTCAATTAAATATTCCAGGTATTGAGCATCATATATTCACAGTTTGTTCAGCGGATCAAGCAATTGAATTAGCAAAGAAGCTGACAAAGGAAGGCTTTGGAGCTATTGAGGTATGTGGCGCATTTGGAGAAGAACTTGCAAAACTCATGCATCATGCAACTGGTGAAATGATTCCTGTAGGTTATGTAAAATATCCTAAAGAGCAGGAAAGAAGTCTTCAAATATTTTGGGAAAGTTAACAGGAAAGGGAAAGATATTATGAAAAATAAATTGATTATATTTATTTTAACACTAGGCGTTTTTAGCATTATCAATACAGAGATGGGAATCATTGGCATCTTGCCCCTAATATCAACCCATTATGGTATTACCATTACTGATGCTGGATTATTGGTAAGCTTATTTGCACTAGTTGTAGCATTCGCCGGACCAACCATGCCACTACTATTCTCAAGAATGAATCGAAAAAAAGCAATGATCACGGTGTTAGGTATGTTTACAATTTGTAATATAATTGCAGCATTCGCGCCTAATTTTATGGTTGCTTTAGTCGCTCGTGTATTACCTGCGTTTTTTCATCCAATCTATGTATCATTAGCACTTACAGTTGCTGGATCATCTGTGAAGGAAAAAGAAGCACCAAAAGCAGTATCGAAAGTTTTGATGGGTGTATCAGCAGGAATGGTACTTGGAGTACCTATCGTTAGCTTTATCGCAAATTCAACATCATTGAAGGCAGGAATGCTCTTCTTTGCAATTGTTAATGCAATTGCTTTGGTAACAACTTTCCTATTCATTCCAACCCAGTCTGTTTCAGAGCGTTTGACATATGGTGAGCAATTGAAATGCTTGAAATTTCCGATTACCTGGATTTCTATTCTCGGCGTTGTATTTCTAAATGGTTCTATATTTGGTGTCTATAGTTACCTTGCAGAAATATTAGGAACAGTAACTAAGATGTCAGAAAATACCATTAGTATCGTATTGCTGGTATACGGTCTTGCCAATATTGCAGGTAATATGATTGGTGGTAAAGAATTAAGCAGAAGACCTTTGCGCTTTGTTCGACACTTTCCCATTCTCCTCGGAATTGTCTATATCGTACTGTTTTTCATGGGAGAGCTTACGATACCGATGGTAATTCTTACATTCATATGGGGTGTGCTTGCAGGAGCAGCTGGAAATATCAATCAGTATTGGATAACGAGTGTAACCTTTGATGCTCCTGAATTTGGCAATGGATTATTCTTAGCTGCAACAAATTTAGGAACAACGATAGGAACAACAATGTGTGGATTGTTCATCACATCTGTGGGAATCAATTATGCAATTTTTGGAGGTATGTTGTTGCTGGTACTGAGTTTTTTATTGATTTTATTGAGAATTGTGAAATATCGTCAGATTTCATAGAAACATGTATCGATATCTTTGATTTTAAAAAGATAAGATGTCATGTAATTTTGCATTATAGTGATGTGTTAGTTATAAGTTAAAATAAAAAAATAGACAATCTGGAATTTTGTACAAGTGCTATAAAAAAAGATAAGTTGATTGTCGAGAAATACGAAATTTCAACACATATAACGAAGAAGTAAAATAACAAATAGGAGGAGTTCAAATTGGAACAGATCAAACAAATGTATTTAACAGGTGAAAGAGCATTATTTCATGCACTAGATAAGGATGTACAAGATTGTACATTTGCAGATGGAGAATCTCCATTGAAGGAAAGTAGGAATATAAAATTAAACAATAGTACTTTTAAGTGGAAATACCCATTATGGTACAGCCAAGATATCTACTGTATTCACACAACCTTGATGGAAACAGCGAGATCAGGAATCTGGTATACAAAAAATATTACAATGAAGAATTGTTTTATTCAGGCACCAAAGACATTCCGCAGATGTGAGGGTGTTACCTTGTTAAATGTGCAGCTTCCAAATGCAGAAGAAACATTTTGGAATTGTAAAGATATCAAATTAAAGGATGTAACAGCATGTGGAAACTATTTTGCAATGAACTCAGAAAATATCAAAATTTCTGACTTTACCCTTTCTGGAAACTATTCCTTTGATGGTGCGAAGAATATCGAAGTTCATAATGCAAAACTTTTATCAAAGGATGCATTTTGGAATTGCGAGAATGTTACAGTTTATGATTCTTTGATCATTGGTGAATATCTTGGTTGGAATTCTAAAAATGTACGCTTTGTCAATTGTACGATTGATAGCTTACAGGGCATGTGTTATATGGATAATGTTGAACTTGAAAACTGTAAACTATTGAACACAACACTGGCTTTTGAATATTCAACCGTCAAAGCAGACATTGTATCAACGATTGACAGTATCACAAATCCTTATGAAGGAATGATTCGTGCAGAAGAAATCAAAGAAATTATTTTTGAGGAAGCATATGTTGATCCGGCAAAAACAAAAATTGAAACAAGGGAAGTGCTTGCATGAAATTTAACTTCGATGCGTTAATTGACAGAAGAAACACCAATTCCATGAAATGGAATGTAAAAGAAGATGAAATCGCGATGTGGGTTGCGGATATGGATTTTCAAACCGCTCCATGCGTTCAGCAAGCTATTCAAAAGAAAGCAACTTTGGGTATCTATGGATATAGTGAACTTCCTGAAGCTTATTTCACGAGTTATCAGCAATGGTGGAAACAACGACATCAGTTTGAAATAGATAAAGATTGGATGATGTTCAGCAGTGGTGTAATTCCTGCAATATCATCCATCGTTAGAAGGATGACATCACCTGCAGAGAAGATATTGGTTCAATCGCCGGTATATAATATCTTCTACAATTCAATATTGAACAATGGAAGGGAAGTCATCTCATCAGATATTGTATATGAAGATGGTACCTATCACATAAGTTTTACGGATTTAGAACGAAAACTTCAGGATCCACAGACAACGATGATGATTTTATGCAACCCTCACAATCCGATTGGGAAAATATGGGGCAGAGAAGAATTGACTAGAATTGGAGCACTATGCTATGAACATCATGTACTTGTTGTAAGTGATGAGATACATTGTGATTTAACCGAGCCAGGATACAATTATACTCCCTTTGCATCAGTGAATGAACAGTGTAAGCAAAACAGTATTACCTGTATTTCTGCCAGTAAGGCTTTCAACTTAGCGGGATTACAGTCTGCATGTGTTGTAGTTCCTAATTCTGTAACTCGCCATAAGGTTTGGCGAGGGCTAAACAATGACGAGGTTGCAGAACCAAATGTATTTTCCTGTGAGGCAACGATTGCGGCCTTTCTTGATGGTGCCTCATGGTTAGATGAATTGAGAACTTATATCAGCGAAAATAAAAAAGCAGCAAAGCAATTCATCAAAGAAAACTTACCACAAATACAGTTAGTCGGGTCTGAAGCAACCTACCTTTTATGGATCGACTGTCACACGATACATCCATTTGTGGATATGTTTTGTAAGTATCTTCGAGAAAAGAAGAAATTGCTAATTTCAGATGGTGCCGGTTTCGGAAAAAATGGTGAGGATTTTATACGAATTAATGTGGCATGTCCACAGGAACGGATGATGGATGGCCTTAAAAGACTGAAAGAAGGTATCGAAGAATTTACGGAAGAATATATAAGACTATGCTAAAATACGAATTACGCAACGAAGAAAGGACGTGGAAAAATGATAAGAAGTGCAAAAGTTATTCTTGCTGTTATAGCAATGATACTTCCTACATCATTTTTAGAGGTGAATGCCCACTGTAATTGCTATGATGTGCTTACTGATTCCACAGTTGATCTGTCAGAAATAAAATATAAATCAACTGATCGATATCCTCAGACTGCTATTCATGACATCGTTGCAGATTTTCTTATAGACAAGAATGAAGGTAAGCAAAAAAAAGTTCTGGTATTGGGCTATGATGGTTATCGTGAAGATGCGTTAGAAAATATATTTGGTATGGAACAGAGTGCCGTAAAAAGGATAGCTAAGGAAGGTGGACTATTTCATAGTTATGCTGGTGCTAATGGAAACCAAGATACAAGTACTGCTCCAGGTTGGTTATCAATACTGAGCGGCAAATGGGCATATCAATTAGGTGTTCAAGATAATACTGGTCGAAAGGATGCAGGTACAGCCACTTTTTTGAATGATGCAGTATCAGCGGGATATCCATCTACTTTTATTGCTTCCTGGGCACCTCATTTCGATGTTACTTACCAAGAAGATATTATGAATGCTGAGGGAAAAGCGGTCTATCAGCAAATGGACAGTGATGCGGAAACATTAGAAACGTTGCAAAAAGCGTTGCAGGATACATCCGATTCTTCCTATGACGTCATCTTTGCGACTTTGGAGTATAGTGATCATGCAGGACATTCCATTGGTTATGGAAATGATGTGGATGAATATGTAGGCGCATCGCAGCAAGTGGATAGAGAAGGTTATAAACTTTTACAAGCAATCTATGAGCGTGATAGTTATCAAGAAGAAGATTGGTTGATTATTATTACGACAGATCATGGAGGTAGTGGCAGTGATCATGGTGGTCAAAGTAGTGAAGAAGTAAATACATGGTTCGCAGTAAATAAAGATGTAATGAATATATTAACAGAATCTAAATAAAACACAATGAATAGCATAAATGAAACTGATGCTATTTTTGATATCGATGAAAAGACAGTTACATTAAATAGTGGTTATGAAATGCCTTTGAATGGACTGGGAACCTATAGTTTGAAAGATGAAATATGTGTTCAATCTGTATCAAGTGCACTTGCGTCTGGAGTTAGACTGATTGATACAGCACATGCATATGACAATGAAGAAGCAATAGGAAAAGCAATAAAAGCCTCAGGTGTTCCAAGAGAAGATCTTTTTATAACAACGAAACTCTATCCGGATCAGTTCAGTGATCCAGAGGCAGCTATTGAAGAAGCCTTGGGCAAACTGGATGTTGATTATATCGATTTGTTACTTTTGCATCATCCGGGAGTTGACGATGTAAAGGCATATAAAGCCATGGAGAGCTATGTGGAAATGGGTAAAATACGATCTATTGGTTTATCAAACTGGTATGTTGAAGAATTAGAAACATTTTTACCACAAGTGTCTATTACGCCTGCTGTAGTACAAAATGAAATACATCCTTATTATCAAGAGAATGAAGTCATACCTTTTATACAGGAAAAAGATATTGTTGTAGAGGGATGGTATCCATTTGGTGGCAGGGGCCACATAAAAGAGCTTTTAGATGATGAAGTCATCAATGAAATTGCAGAAAATCATAAAGTTACATCCGCACAAATTATTTTAAGGTGGAATCTTCAAAAAGGTGTCGTTGTTATACCTGGTTCTAGTAATCCTGATCATATTAAAGAAAACACAGAAATTTACCATTTTGAGCTATCAAAATCAGAAATGGAGCGTATCAATGCATTAAATCGTGATGAAAAACATGATTGCTATTAAAGGATTCAATTAGCTGGAGGGTAACATGAAAAAGAAAACAATAGCTTCTTTTGTAATGATATTTGTTATTGGATTATTAGCTACATCATGTAGCAATAACAAAAATATCGTTCCAATAGACAAAGGAGAAGTAAAGGAAACTGAGAAAGAAATTACAAGTCTAGGAGAGAAAGTTCTAGTTGTGTATTTTTCACCTACAGGGACTACCCGAAAAATAGCAGAAAACGCCGCAGAAGTATTATCTGCTGATATATATGAAATAGTGCCAGAAATACCTTATTCTGAAGAGGATTTGAATTACAACACAAACTGTCGAGCTAACCGAGAGCAAGAAGATCCATTAAGCCGTCCCAAGATGATGGATAGAACAATCAATATAGGTCAATACGATACGATTGTAATTGGCTATCCGATTTGGCATGGGCAGGCTCCTAAAATATTGAATACATTCCTGGAAAGTTATGATTTCAGTGATAAAATAATCATACCGTTTTGTACATCTCACAGTAGTAGTGTGGGAACAAGTGCTGTAAATCTTCAATCATTGACATCAAATACTTCAATATGGTTAGAAGGATATCGTTTTAATGGTACTGAAAACAAAGAAGAAATTCGAAATTGGTTAAGCAAGGTAATTCAGTAAAATCAGCTAGAATAAATGAATTTTTGTCATTTTTTAGTTTTAACCGAATCTATATTATTGTCGCATTCCTGTTATCCTGTTAAATTAACTGTTCCTGTAGTAAATTGGAATAAAATGTTAAAGCATATCACTGCTTATGAATATAGTTGGAAAGGAGCTGCAAGGCTCTTTTTTGCCGTAAGGAGTATAAATATTGATTTTAAAAACCTTTTGAATATCCAATTCAAGAGGTTTTTTTGCATCAATGATTCATAAGGTCAGATGTAACTGCAGGAGGAGGGTGAACATCATGAGATATGGTTATCTTTATACTAGAAAACATATGACAATGAAATTCATTCTGGAAAGTTATCAATCAGATTCAGAATTGAAGGAATGTTATCTTAAATTGCTGGAAACACAAGATATCGAAATCAATACATCATTTCTGAAAAGAGATATTATTAGGATCAACGACAATTTGGAGTTTGTAGAGAATAGGATTGAAAAGTTGCCTCATAAAGAGCGTGAGATATTATATGATGTCTATATAAAGAAGGAACGAGCAACGATGAAAGACCTTAGAAGCAGGCTATGTGGGTTGTGGAAAAAGAATATTAAAGGTGCAGCGAATCTGGATCTGACAGGATAATGACAGCTGTGAGTAAGGGACACAGCAGGATGGCAAGATGGCATGCGCAGGATTTACATTTAACACGAAGAACACACAGGCAGCATGTATGATTTACAAGTTTCAAATGCCTTGTATAATAAGCATGTCTAATGAGAGTACCATGGGCACCACAGGAACAGCACAATTGATGGAAAGGAATGTCGTCAATCATCTTATCATAGTCAATTTGTGAAAAGGGCTTGCCATCTGGAACTAAACAGGTTATCATATAATCCCTTTTTTGACAGTTTAAGGAAAAAATAACTCAAGAAAACCCTTTAGTTAAGGGTTAATCTTGAGTTTTTGGTTTTGCAGGGGAATATAGTAATTGATTGGCAATTTTAGACTCATGAATGATACTTCTCATTTTAGCCTTCTTGATAATCTGAGTATCTGTACGGAAACCAAATAATTCATGAAGGTCATCCGTCAAATCTGTTCTTTTATAAATTGGAATGTAACCATATGCGTCAAGTGCACATACATCCATGCTTCTCAGTGTATCTATGATATTCTCTGTTGTATATTTCTTGTCCAGTTTGAATTCCAGAATCCTATATATCAGCAATGCCAGAAAGCAAATTAGGAAATGGGCCTTTATCCTGTCTTCTCTCTGCTGGTATACAGGTCGTGCTTCAAAGTCCGTCTTCATTATTCTGAAACATTCTTCGATCTGCCATCTTCTCTCATTGATAGCGATGATCTCAGATACATCTCCCTCTATATCTGTCGTTACTGCATAGAACCCATCATACATCGCCTCTTTATCTATGGCTGCTTGATCGAGCTGACAATATTCTTCTTCTGCCACCTCACCATCCGCAGTGATCGCAGTCTTTTTTATAAATCTGGCCGGATCATTAGGGTTGCGTCTATTCTTCTTAAACTTTTTTCCATTATCATTGATCATCTTCATAGCACGTTCGATCTGTCCCTGTCTAATCTTTGCTTGATAAGCCTTATATTTAGGCGAATACGTTACGATCATCGTTTCTGATAACTTCTTTGACTCGATTGGGACTTCTTTATAGTAAATGGATCTGTATACTTCGGGATCGTTTTCATCCAGTTCTCTGAGATCGATGAACTTTTCGCTCCCCAGCTTTCTGTATTGTTTCGGATCAAGTGCTGTGATACGATCCTCTTTCTTTAATTTCTTCAATGACTGTGTGACGACATACGATCTACCACCCATATCATTGAACAATTTGTTATTCTGTGATCCAAGTCCGCTATCAGAACAATAGATGAATTCAGAACAGTCAAAATCACGTATGACCTTCTGTTCAAGAGGCTTCAAAGTTTTCTGTTCATTCTGTTTGCCAGGATGTAGGTCGAAAGCAAGCGGGAAGCCATCAGCATCCATAAAAAGTCCTATGCCTATGATTGGATTAGGCCGATTCTCCTTACTTTTGCCATATGTCTTACTACCACTCTCCTGTTCTATTTCAAAATAATAGTTTGTACAGTCATAATAAAGGATCTTGGTATTCCGTTTATGAAGGAAATGTGAATTACGATAGATCTCAGCCTGGATATAATCTGATTCATCAGCAATAACAGAAAGGGCGTGATAGACGTTTTGGAGAATGTATTTGGGCTGTTCCAGGAGCGTGTGAGCAAAAGCGTAAGAGTTCTTCTTACTGGAAGGATGAAGGATCCGTGCAAAAAGTAAGTCAGAAACTATATCATAAAGATTGTATTCATACTGATGGCGTCTTTTGATATTACGGCAGATATTATCAAAGCGGAGAGAAGAAATGATAGATTGAAGGAAAAGGTATCCGCAGTTAAAAGAGCGCTGCTCATTTTTAGGGATATAGTGTGTAGGAGATAAGAGAACGGAAACGGCTTGATTTTCTTTATTGTAGTCATCAGTAGCAATACGAGCCTGTTCTTTAGCCCATGCCATGACACCATCGCGGTCAGTAGAGAGCAAAAGGGAAAGTTCAGCCAAAGTGCCAAGCCGTTTATGAACTCTGGAAGTATTTTTGCCGTTCTTATCAACAAAAGAATGGCAAATATAAAAAGTTTCAGAGGATTTAGATCGAGTAGTAGTAACTTTCATATACATCACCTATACAAATTATATCACAAATTACCAATAATATAATGAAGCGAAAAAATTGACAAAATAACGTAAAGAAAAGCCTATGATAAAAGACTTTAGAAGCTGTTAGCTATGAATAGACTGTCAAAGACCCGGGTATGATTTCTATGCAGATCACCTATTCGATTTTTCAATTATTTTACGCACAATGGTTGCACCGGGATATTCTTTTGTATATAATAAGGGGCAATATAATAGAATAATACGAAGGAGGTTTCTTATGAATGATATAAAACATGTCGTCTGGGATTGGAACGGTACGCTGCTGGATGATATTGATGTCAGCATGGAAGCGTTGAATACCATTCTGAAAAAGGCACAGCTGCCTCTGGTTCTGGATAAAGGGGAATATCGGAAATATTTTCAGTTTCCTGTGATAGAATATTATAAAAAAGTCGGCTTTGACTTTGAGAAGACACCGTTTCCTATGCTCGCAAAGGAATATATGCGTTATTATCAGCCCCACAGTATGGCCTGCTCTTTGCATGACGGTGTAACGGATATGCTGTCACAGCTGAAGAAAAAGGGAGTGCATCAGTATCTGCTGAGTGCCAGTGATCTGCATTTCCTGCATGAGCAGCTGGATAATTATGATATTGAACAATATTTTGAGCAGGTACGCGGTCTGGATAATATCCATGCGGCATCCAAGGCAGAGCTGGCAAAGCGCTTTGTGCAGGAAAGCGGTCTGAATCCGCAGGAAGTGGTCTTTATCGGTGACAGTGTACACGACAGTGAGGTTGCCTATGGTGCCGGCTGCCGTTGTATTCTGATCGCCAACGGACATGAGGATAAGGGAAAGCTGGAAAAAACAGGCTGCGTGGTTGTCGATACGATACGCCAATGTGAATCCCTGATGGCGTGATCAGAAAGAGAAACTGGAGGTCTCCAGTTCTTTTTTTATCGCACTGCGCTGCTGTTCGCTGATTTGCAGCTTGCCGTGGATGCAGTCCACAAAGCCTTCCTGTGACAGGGTGAGAATAATGCGGTTACAGGTACGCACACTACAGCCGATGGAAGCTGCAATCCGTTCCCGGGTCGCAGGTATTCTTCCACCACTGTGTCCATTGGAACGCAGCAAAAACAGAAGCAGGCGTGTGCGATTATCCATAAACAAATACTGCCGCTGAAGCTGCGTCTGCACAGACAGCTCCTTCATCAGCATCTGCGTACGCAGAAACAGGGCGTTTGCATCACTCTTCATCCATTGCAGATAGGAAACAGCACTCAGTCTGGCGCAGCATGAGGCTTCCATTGTTTTCAGCGTCACGTAGTGTCCCTCCATACAAGTGAACAGCTCATAATCGCCGACGATATCCACCGGGTGCAGTTCTGTAAAGCTGTAAGGGATGTCCACGACCCGCTCTTCGATCGCCTGCAGACGGCCATCCAGCAGCACAAATACCGGATTGCTGGTCTGGTAAGTGGAAATCAGATTTTGATTCTTACGCAGGCGGATTAGCTGCATCTGCTGCAGCACCTCATCGGGACAATTGGCAAACAGCTGCTTCAGCAGACTGTGATGGCATTCCTTTGTTTCCTCTAATAAATCCTGCAGGGCAGTCATAAAATTCACCTTCTTTTCAAAAAGAGGACAGATGTCCTTTTTTTATTAACTGCTCCTATAGTATGATACTATTGTAAAAAAAGCAAGCAGGATGTATGGGAATCTGCTTTGCGTAAAACCTATGTAAAGGAGGAAGTATTTATGTCAACACCACATAACGCTGCTGCCAGCGGCGACATCGCCAAGACTGTACTCATGCCGGGGGATCCGCTCCGCGCCAAATTCATTGCAGAAACCTATTTGGAAAATCCGGTACAGTTTAACACGGTCCGCAATATGTTCGGATATACCGGTACCTATAAGGGAAAGAAAATCTCTGTCATGGGAAGCGGTATGGGAATGGCAAGTATTGGAATCTATTCCTATGAGCTGTATAAATTTTATGAGGTAGAAAACATTATTCGAATCGGTAGTGCAGGAGCCTACACGGATACGCTGAAGCTGTTTGATCTGGTACTTGCAGACAGTGCATGGAGTGAATCCACCTTCGCGAAGGCACAGGCGGATGTCGACGGTGATATTCAGACACCGAGTGCTGAGCTGAATGCTGAAATAGAAGCAGCGGCCGCAAGGGTGAACAAACCGCTGACAAAGGCAAGAATTCATTCCAGCGATGTTTTTTATCATGAGGACAACGTGGACGGACACCGGGAATTTTTTGAAAAGCATGGCTGTGTATGTGTTGAAATGGAAAGCTTTGCTCTATTCCACAATGCCAAAATTTTAAACAAGCGCGCTGCCTGCCTGCTGACCATCAGCGATTCTCTGGTTACACATGCAGAGACAACTGCACAAGAGCGTCAGACATCCTTCCATGATATGATGCTGGTTGCACTGGAAACGGCTGTGGCATTATAACATATCCTGAGATAGCATCCCTCAGGGATCTGACAAGCAAGGAGGTTAATATGAAACCATATAAGAGAATTTTTACTATCGTCATTGATTCACTCGGTGTCGGTGCAATGCCGAATGCAGCTGAATATGATGATGAGGGCTGTGATACGCTGGGACATATCGATGCGCATATGCCGGAATTCAACATCCCGAATCTGGCAAAGCTGGGACTGGCAAACCTTCATCCGCTTAAGCATGTGGCACCGGCAGCCGAGCCCCTGGGTTATTATACGAAGCTGCTGGAAGCCAGTGTCGGCAAGGATACGATGACCGGACACTGGGAAATGATGGGACTGCATATCACGACACCGTTTAAAACCTTTACGGAAACCGGCTTTCCACAGGATTTGATCGATGAGCTGGAAAAACGTACAGGGCGTCATATTATCGGAAACAAGTCTGCCAGCGGAACTGAGATTCTGGACGAGCTGGCAGAGCAGGAAATACAAAACGGGGATCTGATCGTCTATACCTCAGCGGATTCTGTTCTGCAGATTTGCGGAAATGAGGAAACGATGGGTGTGGAGACTTTGTATCATTACTGTGAGATCGCAAGAGAACTGACCATGCGTCCGGAGTGGATGGTGGGAAGAGTCATTGCGCGTCCGTATACCGGAAGTAAAAAAGGGGAATTCAAACGCACCAGCAACCGTCACGACTATGCATTGAAGCCGTATGGGAAAACAGCGCTGGATGCGCTGAAGGAAGCCGGGCTGGATGTAATCAGCATTGGAAAAATCAAGGATATTTTTGATGGTGAAGGCATTACACAGGCTCATAAATCCAAGAGCAGCGTGCATGGCATGGAACAGACGATTGAGGTCATGGAGCAGGATTTCCACGGCTTATGCTTCGTCAATCTGGTTGACTTTGATGCATTGTGGGGACATCGCAGAAATCCGGTCGGCTATGGAGAAGAGCTGGAGCGCTTTGATGAGCTGCTGGGAGTTGTTCTCAATAAGCTGCAGGAGGATGATTTATTGATCATTACTGCAGATCATGGGAATGACCCAACCTATAAGGGAACGGATCATACTAAGGAAATGGTTCCGTTTCTGGCATACAGCCCGCGTATGGAAGGACACGGACTATTGCCGGTAAGTGATACCTTTGCCATGATCGGAGCCACGATTGCGGATAATTTTGAGGTATCCATGCCGAAGAACACAATAGGAACAAGCTGTCTAAAACAATTGAAATAAGGTACTGACGAAAACACCAAAAGGTATCTGCAGAGAAGGATTGTAGGAATGAAACCGGGAATTCTGCTGCTGATACCTTTTTATTATGTATAAAAGAAACTATCCGGACAATTAAATGGCAGGGCTTTAGCTGCTGCGGACACAAAGACTACGATTTTATTCTTATGAATGCTGTTTTCTGAAAGGGCATGGGTTTTCATAGTCCGCTGTGATAAAATGTATTTAAGAAACATAAGAATCTGAGATGGAGAAGTAGGAATGCAGGGGGGATGAAATTATCATCAAGCCGCATCATTTTATAGATATCATAAAGCTGTATGGCGCCGGTATTGAACGATTTATACCGGATGAAACCATGGGACATGATTTCTATAAAGTCGCAAATGAACTAATCAATCATCCGACAATCAATGTAAAATTAACCGTCTATGATGATATATGTAGGCCGTGTAAAAAATATAATGGCAGGTGTGTTGATGCGTTGACATCCATTTCCTGATATACAGGCAAGGATGCTTATAATAAAACATTGGATGAAAAACTTATCAGACTGTATACTTTAACTGCTGAAAAATATTCAGCATTGCAGCTTTGTTCGATACTCCTTGAAAAGAAAGCGTTTATATATACTGTCTGGAATGAGGAAGAGCCTGCTTTCACACAAAACGATATGCTTTATTTGTAAAGGGGGTAAATAAATTTTTAGATGGAAAATAGAATTTGCGATAGACATACACGGTGAAATCACGATGCCAGCTCCAATCCCATAAGAGAGGATCCTGAAGGTGGAAATACAGGCTGCCTACATCAGCTGTTTTGCTGCCAGAATTGTTTTACAGCCGCATGCAGACGGGTTGGATCATTGATAATTTGAAACGGCCGCATGTGTTCTGGTAACAGCCGCTGATAAAACGGTGTGGTGAAGCGCTCGTCAATGAGTAACACGATACCGATATCACTGTGCGAGCGAATAACACGGCCGGCAGCCTGCAGTACCTTATTCATGCCCGGTACCTGATATGCGTAGGCATACCCCGTTTCGTTAACCTCATCAAAGTGCTCACGCAGCAGCTCCTGCTGTGGATTGACCTGCGGAAGTCCTACACCGACAATGATCGTACCGATCAGCTTTTCCCCCTTCAGGTCTATTCCTTCAGAAAACATGCCGCCTAATACACAGAACAGAACATGCAGTTCTTGTGTGGTATTGAAGTGTTCAAGAAAGTGCTGCTTCTCTTCTTCCTTCATACCACTTTCCTGCAGGGATACGTGAATATCAGGGAACTGTTCACAAAAGGTCTGGGCAACCTGCTTCATATAGGCATAGCTTGGCAGAAAAACAATGTAATTTCCTGTTTTGGCCTGCACCGCTGCGTGAATCATAGCGGCAATCGGGTGCAGGGAGCTATCGCGGTTTCGATAGCGGGTGGAAATGGCGTCACACAGGACGATTTTACGCTTTTCTGCCGGGAATGGAGAAGGAAGAAACAGCTTTCTGGTCTTTCTTGTTCCACCCAGCAGATCGAGATAATAATCAATGGGAGAAAGCGTCGCAGAAAAGAAGACAGTGCTTTGTCCCATGGCACAGGTTTCCTTTAATGGATGTGCCGGATTCAGACAGAGCTGCTTCAGTACGATATCACTGCTCTGCTTTTCATAACAGGTGACAAAATCCTCATCATAAAACTCGGAAATCCGGTTGTAGTTTATGCATGAAAAATACAGATCGCGTAATTCTTCATCCCAGGTATCTTCATGCTCACTCTGCAGATAGATATCCATTTGTTCAATCACATCTGCCAGACGCTGCCTGATGGAAGAAATCGGTTCCTTTTGGTGAATAAAATTCTGTCCTTCCTCTTCGCACTGCTTTTTTAACCGCAGGAATTCACGGTTGACAGCGCGCAGTGCCGCATGCAGCGGCTTGCGTTGCTTTGGGATATTGCGGGCTGCCGCAAGAAACGCCGACTTATTCAGCTCACAGCTGTACATGCTTCTGGCACGATCCACCAGATTGTGTGCTTCATCCACCAGAAAAATATAGTCTCCCTTTTCCATAAAAAAACGTTTCAGATACACCCGCGGATCAAATACATAGTTATAATCACAGACAATCACATCCCCATACAGACTTGCATCAAGGCTCAGCTCAAAGGGACAGATCAAATGCTCCTTTGCTTTTTTTTCAACGGCCTCACGATCGATGAACTGTGTTTCCTGCAGCAGCTCATACAAGGCATCCTGACAGCGATCATAATAGCCCTTTGCATAGGGACATACCTCGGGGTCACAGTTACGCACATCCTGAAAGCAGATTTTATCCTTGGCTGTGATTGCCACGCTTTTAAAGGATACCTCCTGGTTGTAAAGCAGTCGCAGAGTATCATAGGCAACTGTGGCCGTTACATTTTTCGCACACAGATAAAATACCTTTTCCGCCTTTCCCTCTCCAATTGCCTTCAAAGACGGAAACAGGGTGGAAATTGTCTTTCCGATACCGGTTGGTGCGGAGGCGAACAGCTTTTCCCGATCCAGAATGGTTTTGTATACGGCGACTGCAAAGTCACGCTGTCCGCTGCGATAATCCGGAAACGGAAACTTCAGCTCCTTCAGTGTTCTGGAAGAGCTGATTTTCAAATCTCTGCTGAGTGCTGCCCACTTCACATAGCGCCGCAGCGTATCCATATAGAATGCCGCCAGCTCCTCCCGTGTTTTCTCCTCGTCAAACTGCTTGATTTCCTCGGTATCAATCTGATAATAGGTCATCTGGATGCGAATGGAGGGAGCAACGTGCTCAGCCAGATACATATGGCCATAGCAATAGGCCTGTGCGAGATGGACCATGACGGGCTCGTTCAATTCGGAAAAGGGAATCGCGGTTGTTTTGATTTCCTCGATCGTCACCTGATCGTCCTCCTTGCGAACACCATCCGCTCTGCCTTCTATTTCAAACAGGATATCATCCAGTTCACTGGACAGCTTCAGAAATACTTCGCTTTCATAGTCTCCCTGTGCAGAGCTCTGCAGCATGCGATGAATACGGCTGCCCAGATTTGCCCGTTCGATGGATGGCGCTGTGGATACCAGATCACCGCCAATCCATACCGATTCTACCATAGCGCGTACGGACATTTTGCATCGATACATACGCATCCCTCCTCCTGTTTCACTTCTGTACTGTAATTTTAGTCGTTTTTCTATGATTATGCAATGCAAGTACGGTATAATATACAGGGAAAAGATAACAATTCATGAAAAAATGCTTTCTTCGTGCGGATACCGCATAGGATCTGTTCTGAAAGCCTGCAGGATCTATCAGGGATTTGCTGTGAATTGATATCATGAAAGGTGAGGAATGTGTATGAAAGAATTCATTATCAATGAAAACGATGCGGATCAGCGTGTGGATAGGTTTATACAGAAAACGATGAAGACCATGCCCAAGAGCCTGATGTATAAATATATAAGGAATAAGAAAATCAAGGTGAACCGGAAACGCTGTGAGATTTCCCAGCGACTGCAGGCGGGAGACACCATGCAGTGCTATATCCCCGAGGAATTTTATGAAGCAGCAACCATGCGCAGCTTTCTACAGGTCCCGAATGCACTGGATGTGGTCTATGAGGATGATGCTGTTCTGCTGATTAACAAGCCCAAGGGACTTCGCGCACACAGTGACACCAGTGAGGTGCAGGATAATCTGGCAGACCGCCTGCTGCATTATCTGTATTGTAAAAAAGAATACGATCCAACCACTGAACAAAGCTTTACCCCTGCCTTGTGCCATCGTATCGACCGAAACACGCAGGGGCTGGTAATTGCGGCTAAAACAGCTGCGGCTCTTCGTTGCATGAATGAAAAAATCGCACTTCGTCAGGTGGAAAAGAAATATCTGTGTATCGTACAGGGGAAATTGAAAAAAAAGCAGGATCATATCGTACTGTATCATCGAAAGAATGAGCAAAATACGGCGGAGGTTACCGATTGTGAGCGGGAAGGCTATACACGCATGGAAACAGGCTATCGTGTTTTGCAGGAGGCGGAACGCTACTCTCTTGTTGAGGTGGAGCTGCACAGCGGTAAAAGTCATCAGATTCGAGCTCTTATGAGCTGGCTGGGACATCCTCTGCTGGGCGATGTAAAATACGGAGCGAGGAAGACAAAAGAGAAGACTTATCAGGCACTTTGCGCGTATCATGTGGCATTTCATTTTCAGGGGGATGCATGCTGTCTGCAGTATCTCAACGGCAGAGCATTCGAGCTGCAGGATACCGATATTGAGCGGCAGTTTGCGGATATCGCAAGACCGTTTTGAAATGGTATAACGGCATGCTTTTGACTCTTTCAAAGATACGGTTCTTTGAAAATCGTAAAATCCTATGAGCCCGGTGTACCCATAGGACCTGTAGCATTCCCCATCTTCACCGGTTTCATGTAAAATCACATGCAGAAGACTTACTCTGCTAGAGCTTCATCACAGATATCGACAGGAAACAGTATGCAATAAAATGACTGGCCAAGGATCATGACTTTTATGAACATTGCGGCCTGTGCTACAAACATATATTATTTCATATATACTGTCTTGTTGGTCATGAATCGCTGCACTGGAAATAAATACCGGATAGAATTTGGGTGAAATCGCTTGCTTTTATGAAAAAGGGGTGTATAATCAGTTAAGTTGAAAATAAAAGGAGAGAGTTTATGGAATCTTATCGTTACCTGCTGGACGTGGCGCTGATTCTGCTCAGTACGAAGGTATTCGGACTGCTGACAAGAAGAATCGAGATGCCGCAGGTCGTTGGGGCGCTGGTTGCAGGGCTGCTGCTGGGGCCGGCATGCTTTAATATCGTACAGGAATCAGAATTCCTGGATCATATTGCGGAAATCGGTGTTATCGTACTGATGTTCTCCGCCGGTCTGGAAACAGATATATCCGAGCTGAAGAAAAGCGGCAGAAACAGCTTTGTCATTGCCGTTATCGGTGTACTGGTTCCGCTGATTGCCGGTTATGTGCTGGCATCCTTCTTCAATACGGAGCCGGAGGCATTTCTGCAGAACATGTTTATCGGCGTCATTCTGACGGCAACCTCCGTCAGTATCTCAGTGGAAACGCTGAAGGAGATGGGGAAGCTGTCCACACCGAGCGGCAATGCCATCCTTGGGGCGGCTTTGATAGATGATATTTTGGGAATTGTCGCATTGACCATCATTACCGGTATGGCGGATACATCCGTACAGCTAACAGAGGTTATGCTGAAAATCGTTGCATTCTTCGTACTGGCAATTGTTGTTGGCGTGTTTGCACGCAAGGGAATCGAGAAGCTGTTTGACCGTTATCAAAAGGTTCACCGCCGTTTCTCTATTCTGAGCTTTGCCTTCTGCCTGCTGTTCGCCTATGTTGCAGAAGCGTTCTTCGGTGTTGCGGATATCACCGGGGCGTTTATCGCAGGGCTGATCATCAGTGGGACAAGCCGCTGCAACTATGTACAGATGCGTATTGAAACACTATCCTATCTGCTGATATCACCGGTCTTTTTCGCCAGCATCGGCTTAAAGGTTGTGCTGCCGGAAATGAGTACCAGCATTATGATATTCTCTGTACTGCTTCTGGTACTGGCGATTCTGACAAAGATTGTCGGATGCGGTCTGGGGGCCAAGCTTTGCCGATATGAGAATATTCAGAGCCTGCGCATCGGCATCGGCATGGTATCCCGCGGGGAGGTCGCTCTGATTGTCGCCAGCAAGGGCATAAAGGTTGGCTTGATGAATGAGGCATTTTTCGGCCCGATTATCATTATGGTTGTACTGACAACTGTGATAACCCCGATTCTGTTGAAAATCGTATTTAAGGATCGTGAAAATGACCCGGATGTATATGCATCCTCGGAGCTGATTGAAGATTACGAGAAAATCGAGCAGAACGAAAAGCTGGCACAGAAGGTGCTGGAGCAGAGCTGATAGCTTTCGCAAGCTGTGCAAAGAGCAGGAAGTTGGACAATCATCGGATGTATTACATGCAATATTGCTTTCCTATATAAATATAGAAGAGGATACCCACGGTTATAAATATAGGAGAGAAGATCCACGCAAATTCAAATTAGCAGCCTTATCTATATAGATATAAAGTAATATCCACGAAAACTTCAACGTGGCGGGCTTTATCCATTCGGATGAGGTCTGCTTTTTTTTGTACAGCTGTATGAGCTTGACATTGCAGCTGTAATTGCTGGGACCATACAGTACCAGCTTACGCATTCCCTGTAAGATATCCATGTACAGACAGCGTGTTTTCTTCATGGAAATGATCAGCTGTGCGTGAATGAAATGCTTTATTGCAAGGGGATGCAAGCTAGCATTACAAATTAAATGTCTGCTATGTGGAAAGGATAAAAGCAGTAATCTCTTGAGCCCTCTGCCTGTGTGTGCCTCTTTCATGGTTCGCAAAATGCACTGCGAGATATTCTTTTTACAATCGTTGAAAAAAAATTCAAGGAAAAAACGGAATGCCTCCTAGTGAATATCAAAAATGATATATTCGTAGAAAGAGGCAATCGTGCATTTAGAAAATGAACGTTATATCGCCACCTTTACAGCGCAGGATGGCGAAATTGAAAGCTTCAAGAATAAAGAAACAGGTATGGAATATATGTGGCAGGGAGATGAAACCTACTGGAAAGGGAAAAATCCAACGCTGTTTCCCCTGATCAGGAGCACCTTCGATCACGGAAACTATACCATTGACGGGAAAACCTATCATATGAAAAATCATAGTCTGGTTCGCTATGAAGACTTAGAAGTGAAAACACAGAAGGACAAAATTATTATGGTTTTGGACAGCAATCCCAAGTTGCTTGCAAAGTATCCCTTTGAGTTTCATTATGAAATAGAATATGTATTGCATTATAACTGCTTGAATATCACCTATCGTATCACGAATACCGGTAAACGGGATATGCCGTTTATGCTGGGGGCGCATCCGGGCTTTAACTGCCCGCTGTGTGAGGATGAGGTGTATGAGGATTATAAGTCCTGCTTTTCAAAACACGAGCATATGGAACAGCTGGTTTTTGACCACGAGAAAAAAAGCCGTACAGCGGGTTGAACTGCAGGAAATACCATGTGACTACTCTTTGTCTGTATCCAGTCATTGTGAAGGCATGATGTCATTGAAACCGGAAGAGACATTTACAGCCGGATATACAATAGAGGTGTTTCTGATAAGTATCCGATTTTCACTGCTTGATGTATTGTGGGTTTAACAGAAGCCTGTGTTTCTATTGTAAGGTGTACAGATCAAGCTCCTGCTTATTTCAAAGAAGCACGAAATTATCATAGACTTTCAAAAAGGAGTAATATAGTTCAAAATGAACCGATTATTCCTTTTCTGATAGTTGAGCATTACTGGAATGCTTTCAGCGATAATAACATTAAAATAAAATTTGAAAGAAATGGAGCTGCCGGTATTATTTCTTTTCATATTTCGGAAATACTCCTGCTATGATAAAAACAAAACCGATGAGTGCTAAAAAAGAAGTTTCTTCACTGGAAATTAAAATAAGAGCAAAGCCCAATATTACACTCCTGATTTCATATGGTTTCATAAGTATTCACCCTCCTCCACTATTATATTTAATTATACCATATAGAGTGTTTTATAAATAGTCTTATATTTTATAAAATACGTGTTATTTTTTAAATAGAGGATAGCTATATAAAAGTGAGGAGGGAAAAATATGAAAAAGACACTTATTGCGATGTTATCTATCTCTATGCTATTTGGATTTTCACTATCAAATGGCAGCATAAGCGCAAAGTCCCGGCAAGATACATCAGAAGCAAATAATATTATGGAAGCATTAAAAGATTATGAGTATAGAGAATTAACTTATGAGGAGTATGTTCAAGCAGTAGCTGAAGCGGAGCATATAACTTATAACGCAGCAGAAGCCAGAGTGAGCTTAGGAACAAGAGGTAATACAAGAGCAGCGACATATGGTGAATTTACTAGATATTATGACCTTAATGATGCCCCTTTAAATAGTTATAAAATAAATACGGGGGTTTGGCAACATGGTATTCTCCTAGTTCCAGTGAACCTTGGAGTTCACGGAAATGGATGACAATTCATGCTACACTTCTTGAACCTGGTGAAAACGTAAGAGGATTTACGTATTATTCAAAAAACGCATCAATAACAAGTAACTATATTATCAATTATTATGCCAGTGAAAAATATTATATCTTTGAGCAACCTTCAAAATCCGGTACTATAAATGATATCTTTGCAATTTAATTCTATGCGATTGAGAAAATGTACTCCTTTGGGATGTTTAAAAGGTTTGGCGTAGTACGGTTATAACTGTAAAAATAGGTCTTAAGTCCTTTATCTAAAGGGCTTAGGACTTTATTTTTATTATTTGTTCAGCTTTGCACTCTACTTGAATTTATAGTAATTAAGAGAATTTATGTTTTGTTTATATTTTACATAATTGAAATTTTTATGCACGGGATCCGAAACCGCATATAGAAAAGCAGCTTTAAGACAGCTTTTTAAATCGGAAACAACATCCGACAGCCGTGTACAGAAAAAGGGGTTTCAGGATAGCTTTGTTTACAAAATTTTCATAAGGTAAAAAATACACAAAAAAAGGCTGGAAAACCGCAATTTTTACAGGGGTTTTACGGAACCGATTTCAGGGAAAAAAGGAGTGAAATCTTTGCTTGCACACCAAAATAAAAAGGTGTATACTTCTAGAAGTTTGGTGAACGGCCAAACGAATCGGTGGTATAATAAGGATAAAGGAGGTGTCGTTTTTTGGAAGAAATCATTCGTAATATTGTAGATGCCGACAAGCAGGCAAGAGCGCGTGTCGAGCAGAAACAGCAGGAACGCCACAATATCCAGAATCTGATACAGGACCAGAGTATGGAAATCAGAGAAAAGTATCGAAAGGAAACAGAAGACTGCATAGCGAAGCAGCGCGAACAGATGGACGCGGATTTACAGAGTGCTATGCAGCAGGAAGAAGCAGTCTATGAGGAATCGCTCCATGCTCTCCAGCAGAAATATGAGGAGCATAAGGAGGAGTGGGTTTCACAGATTGTAAAACGAACGCTGGCGATGTAGCCGTGTGTTCGCCTGTACACGTTGGGAGGTGATGTGTATATGAGTATGGCAGAAGGTGTTATTGTGGCGAAGGCCAGAAGCATGCATGGGGAAGCGCTGAGTGAAGAAATGTATCAGGAGCTGCTGCATAAGAAAAGCGTGGCGGAAATCGCCGGTTACCTGAAGCATGAGACCTCCTATGCCGCTGCCCTGAAGGATGTGCGTGAGAACAATATTCACCGCGGTCAGCTGGAAAGTATCCTGCGACAGGAAATTTTCAAGAAAACCATGAAATTGTACCGTTATGCGGATGCGGCCATGAAGCCGTATTACCGGCTGCATATGCAGCAGATTGAAATTGATTTGATTCTTTCTCGAATCCGGGTACTGATTTCTCAGGAGTATGAAGCTGCTATTGCGGAATTTCCTATCTTTCTAAAGCCGTACACCAGCTTTGATCTGCTGCGGCTGGGAAATGTTCACAGCTTCGATGAGCTGCTGGATGTTTTGAAACATACGATGTATTATGCAATACTTCTTCCTTACCGTGTGAAAAAGGGGGAGGAAAATGATATTGATTATACAAAAATCGAAACACAGCTGCAGGTGCAGCATTACACCCATACCTTTCAGGTGATTGACAAGACACTGAAGGGGAAAAGCAGAAAAGCAGTCAAGCAGTATTTTGCAACACAGATCGAGCTTAGCAACATTGAGAAGATCTACCGCTACAAAAAATACTTCAATGCCCGTGAGGATGTCATACGTGAATCCCTGGTACCGGTGCATGAGCATCTGTCCGCCGCCTTTGTGGAAGAGCTGATTGCGCAGCCCAATGCGCGTGCATTTATCAAGCTGCTGCAAAGCAGCACGTATCGTCTGGGGATTGAGGATACGGAGAAGGATTATGTATATATTGAATATTATACCGATTCCTTTCTGTATGCACTGGCGAAGAAGAATATTTACTATTCTCTCGATGCCCCGCTGGTATATTCCAGCTATCTGTATACTGCAGAGCGTGAGCTGGAAAATATCATCAATATTATTGAAGGTGTGCGTTATCACGTATCTATCGAGGATATGCAGCGCATGCTGATCTACTAGAAAGGAGAATGTTCATGGCAATTTCAAAAATGAAACTGGTCAACATCCTTGCGGATAATGAATATCTCAATGATGTACTTTTGAAATTCGTGGAACTGGATTACTTTCATCCGGAACCTGCCAGCAAGTTTGTGGATAGTGTACACGGACTTACCACGCTGAGTGATGAAAACCCGATTACCGATGTGCTGACGCATTTCAATGAAGTGCTGCAGGACATGGATATGACTCTTCCGATGAAGGATGTGAAAAACGGGGAATATGATCTGGAAGGTATCCGCACTTATATTGATTCCATCCACGAGCGCTTCGAAAACGGTGCCGCAATCCGCCGCGAGCTGGAAACTGTTATTCAGGAAAACCGCGATGCGCTGACACAGGTTCGCAATATAGAAAGTATCGATCTGAATCTGGATGATCTGTTTGAGTGCAAATATATCAAGATCCGCTTCGGAAGACTGCCGATCGACAGTGTCGAAAAGCTGCAGTATTACCGCAACCGCCCGTTTGTATTCAAGTCATTCAGTACGGATGACACATACAGCTGGTGTGTATATTTCACAACCGCGAAATACGAGGGAGATGTGGACAATATCTTCTCCTCTCTCTACTTTGAACGAATCCGTATTCCGGAATTTGTTCACGGGAATCCGGTTCAGGCAAAGGAATCACTGCAGGAGGAAATCGACAGCGATCTCAAGCAGCTGCAGCATGTAAATGAAGTAATCGAAGCTTTAAAGGCTGAATGTATTGACAATTTCGCTGACATCAAGGCGGAACTGGAGTTTATAAACCACACCTTTGAAGCCAGAAAATATGTACTGGGTCTTGGTGAGAGATTTTCCATTACAGGTTTTGTGGTTGAAGAAGATGTGCCAAAATTGAAGGAATCATTCTCGAATTTGAAGGAGGTGGAAATCGAAGTCAGGCCTGCCCATAGCGACAAGCGACTTTCGCCTCCGACCAAATTAAAGAATGGGTGGTTTGCCAGGCCCTTCTCGATGTTTGTAGAAATGTATGGCACCCCCGAATATGAAGGAATCGATCCAACGCCCTTTGTAGCGTTTACGTATTCTCTTCTGTTCGGTATCATGTTCGGCGATCTTGGTCAGGGAATCGTCCTGATTCTGGTCGGATATCTGTTCTATAAATGGAAAGGCATGCGTCTTGGGGAAATCGGTATGCGCATCGGTATCTTCTCCAGTATCTTTGGGGTTGTATACGGATCCGTGTTCGGTAACGAGGAGCTGCTGAATCCATTGTATAAGACCGTTTTCGGTCTTTCCGAAAAGCCGGTTGAGGTTATGACCAGCAACTTCATCCCCGTTCTGCTTGTTATGGCAGTGGGGCTGGGGGCTGTTCTGATCATAATCAGCATCGGTATCAATCTGTATCTGCAGATTAAAAACAAAAACTACGGTGAGCTGTTCTTTTCACAAAACGGTATCGCCGGACTTGTCTTTTATATTTCTCTGGTTGGAGGAGGCGCTTATCAGCTGATTAGCGGAACCGGCGTCCTAACCAATCCGGTCTTTGCCATTGTCTTTCTGCTTGTACCGCTGGTACTGATTTTCCTGAAGGAGGCATTGGAGCGGAAAATGGAGAAAAAGGAAATGTTTCCGGACGGCTTTGGAGGCTTCTTTGTGGAGAGCTTCTTCGAGCTGTTTGAAATCTGCCTGTCTTTTATTACCAACACCATCTCCTATCTGCGTGTCGGCGGCTTCGTCTTGTCACATGCCGGTATGATGATGGCCGTTATGCTGATTATGGACATGGCCGGAGGTGCAGGATGGATCGTGATGATCCTCGGGAACATCTTCGTCATGTGTCTGGAGGGTATGATTGTCGGAATCCAGGTGCTTCGTCTGGAATTCTATGAAATGTTCTCCCGTTATTTCACGGGGAACGGAATTGTGTTTAAATCACTGAATGATTAAAGGAGGAACTATCATGTTAAACATGTTTGAACTTTTATTACCGCTTATTCTGATCGCGCTGATTTCTTTACCGCTGGTGAATGTATTCCGTGGAAAGAAGAGCGTGTCAGTAGCAAAACGCCGTATGATTACGCACGTCTGCTTCTTCTTCGCTATCGTACTTGGAACGGTGTTCTTCAGCGCTACAAAGGCGTATGCTGCCGGTGCTGATGATGTCACAATGAAGATGGCCGGCTCCATCGGTCAGGGTCTGGGCTTTATCGCCGCTGCACTTGCGACCGGGCTGTCTGCACTTGGTGCAGGTATTGCCGTAGCTGCCGCTGCTCCTGCCGCAATCGGGGCATTCTCTGAAAACGAAAAGAACTTCGGTAAATCCATGATCTTCGTTGCTTTGGGTGAAGGTGTTGCTATCTACGGTCTTCTGATCTCTATCTTCATTATCTTCATGAAGCTGTAATAACGGGTGGTGATCATTCGTGAAATTCTACCTGCTCAGTGATAACATTGATACCCAGATGGGGATGCGTCTGGCAGGTATCGAAGGGGTGGTCGTCCATGAGCGTCACGAGGTTCTGCAGGAACTGGAGCGTGTGATGCATATGGAGGATGTGGCCATCGTCTTAATGACGACAAAGCTGATTGAAACCTGCCCCGAGGTTATTTCTGAATTAAAACTGAAACAGAAGAAACCGCTGATTGTCGAGATTCCCGACCGTCATGGCTCTGCCAAAATCGGAGAAACCATTGACCGCTACGTATCTGAGGCAATCGGTGTGAAACTATGAGGTGTTTGCTATGCTAGATGACAAAATTAAATTGGAGCAGTACTTTGAGGAAGAGATAAAACGAGTTAGCGACATCGAGATTGCCGGTATTGAACAGGAAATTGATGAAATCCGTAAAAAATCCATGGAGGACCTGGAGCTGGAAGCACAGCGTGAGGCTGGACTTACCAGAGAACAGGAGTTGAAGGAAATGGCCAGTGAGCATGCCATTCGTCTAAGCAAGGCGCATGAGGAAACGAATCGCAGACTTATGAAAAAACGCCGTGAGCTTACCGATGCAGTATTCAGGGCCGCAAAACAGCAGCTGAGGGATTTTGCTGTCAGTAAGGATTATGTGGAGCTTTTGAAGAAAAAAGCTGCCGATCTGGCACAGCTGTCCTATGAACAGGTTGTGTTTTATGTCGCAGACAGAGATCAGGCTGTTTTGAAGGATATTTGTGAGGCGTATGGAAAGCCCTGTGAAGGGAAATGCGATGCAGATATTCTGCTTGGAGGATTTCGCATGGAATGTGAGGAAAAAGGAATTGTTGTAGATGAGACCTTTGACACCGGCATTGATGAACAGAAAGACTGGTTCTATACGAACTCCGGATTGTTTATAAAATAAAGTGCATACGAAACCGTATGATTGAGGTGATAATGTGAGTGAAAATGTTATATATTCCATCAACGGTCCAGTCGTAAAGGTCAAAAATGCAGTCGACTTCTCCATGCTGGAGAAAGTATATGTCGGTCATAAACGTCTGATGGGAGAGGTTATTTCCATCAGCAAAGAGGCAACGACGATTCAGGTGTATGAATCCACAACAGGGTTAAAGCCGGGAGAACCAGTCGAGCCTACGGGCAGTCCGATTTCTGTAACACTGGGGCCTGGTATCCTGCGTAATATCTTTGACGGCATCGAACGTCCGTTGAAGGAAATCGCTAAGGAATCCGGAGCCTTCATTGCGACCGGAAGCGATGTGGCACCGCTGGATGAAGAGGCTTTATGGGATGTGACAGTAAAGGTTTCTGTGGGAGATGAGGTTGTTCCCGGACAGATATTTGCGACGCTTCCGGAAACGGATCTGATCGAACACCGCTGTATGATTCCGCCAACCCTGTATGGAACGGTTGTGGAAGCGGCAGAGAGCGGAAAATACAATATCAACCAATGCATCCTGAAGGTGAAGGATGCAAAGGATAAGCTTCATGAGCTGACGCTGGTACAGAAATGGCCGATCAAGACGGCTCGTCCTGTGGCAGAACGATTGCCGATCAGTGTGCCGTTGATTACCGGGCAGCGTATTTTCGATACGCTGTTCCCGATTGCCAAGGGTGGAACGGCAGCGATTCCGGGCGGCTTTGGTACCGGAAAGACCATGACGCAGCATCAGCTGGCGAAGTGGTGTGATGCCGATATCATCGTCTATGTCGGCTGCGGGGAGCGTGGAAACGAGATGACGCAGGTTCTGGAGGAATTCTCCGAGCTGATCGACCCGAAATCCAACCGTCCGCTGACGGATCGTACCGTACTGATTGCCAATACGTCCAACATGCCGGTTGCAGCTCGTGAGGCGAGTATTTACACCGGTCTGACACTGGCCGAATATTATCGTGATATGGGATATCATGTTGCCATTATGGCGGACTCCACATCACGCTGGGCGGAGGCGCTTCGTGAAATCAGCGGACGTCTGGAGGAAATGCCGGCCGAGGAAGGCTTCCCTGCATATCTGCCAAGCCGTATCTCACAGTTCTATGAGCGTGCCGGTTATATGAAGACACTGAATGATCAGGTGGGGTCGGTATCCATCATCGGTGCCGTATCCCCGCAGGGTTCTGATTTCTCTGAGCCGGTTACCCAGAATACGAAGCGTTTTGTCCGCTGCTTCTGGGCGCTGGATAAGCAGCTGGCCTATGCACGTCACTATTTTGCCATTAACTGGACGGAAAGCTATTCCGAATATGTGACGGATTTGACGAAATGGTACAATAAGAATGTGGATATGCGTTTCCTGCGCAGCCGTCAGGAAATCATGAGTCTGCTGGCAGAGGAAGCGAAGCTGATGGAAATCGTGAAGCTGATCGGTAGTGATGTACTGCCGGAGGATCAAAAGCTGGTCATTGAAATCTGCAAGGTCATCCGGGTAGGATATCTGCAGCAGAATGCGTTCCATAAGGATGATACGTATGTACCTTTACAGAAGCAGCTGAAGATGATGGATGTGATTCTGTATCTGTACAAACGCTGCAAGGATTTGGTAGCACAGGGAAAACCGATGAGTCAGGTTGTGACCTCCGGTATTTTCGATAAGGTTACCAAAATGAAATACGATGTGCCGAATGACCATATCGAGCTGCTGGATGATTATTTCAAGCAGATTGATGCGGCCATCTCACAGGTTGCGTAAGGAGGAAAGTGCATGAGTCTTCAATATGTAGGATTGAGTGAAATTAACGGACCTCTTGTCTTCCTGGATAACGTGGAAAACACCAGCTATGAAGAGATGGTGGAAATCAAATGCGGAGATGGAACGACACGTCTGGGAAGAGTGGTTCAGCTGGAGGGTAAAAAAGCAGCCATCCAGGTATTCGAGGGAACCAATGGAATCTCTTTAAAAAATACAAAAACAAAATTCATGGGAAAGCCGATGGAGCTTGCCCTGTCGCGTGAAATGCTGGGACGTACCTTTAACGGAAGCGGGCAGCCAATCGACGGTCTGGGTGAAATCTATGCGGAGAAGAGTGCGGATATCAACGGACAGCCGTTGAATCCGGTTTCCCGTGTGTATCCAAGAAACTATATCAATACCGGTATCTCCAGTATCGATGCCCTGACGACTTTGATCCGCGGTCAGAAGCTTCCGATTTTCTCCGGCTCCGGTATGCCGCACAATGAGCTTGCTGTTCAGCTTGTTAAGCAGGCGAAGATATCGGAGGGGGACGGTAAGAACTTCTGTATCGTCTTTGCGGCAATGGGGGTCAAAAATGACGTTGCCGATTACTTTAAGCGTTCCTTTGAGGAAGCTGGGGTTATGGAAAAGGTTGTTATGTTTATCAATTTATCCAATGACCCGATTATTGAGCGTACGCTGACACCGCGTTGTGCCTTGACCGCTGCAGAGTATCTGGCGTATGAGCAGGATATGCATGTACTGGTTATTCTGACGGATATCACATCCTATTGTGAGGCGCTACGTGAATTCTCCAGCAGTAAGGGGGAGATTCCGGGGCGTAAAGGATATCCGGGGTATCTGTATTCTGATTTGGCTTCGCTGTATGAAAGAGCAGGTATCGTCAAGGGAGCGGGAGGCTCTGTAACACAGATTCCGATTCTGACCATGCCCAATGATGATATTACCCATCCGATTCCTGACCTTACCGGTTATATTACCGAAGGGCAGATTGTACTGGATCGTAATCTGAACCAGATGGGTGTTTATCCGCCGGTTGGTGTTCTGCCTTCTTTGTCACGTCTGATGAAGGATGGCATCGGTGAAGGCTTTACAAGAAAGGATCATTCAGATGTTTCCAACCAGCTGTTTGCAGCCTATGCAAAGGTGCAGGATGCCAGAAGTCTGGCTTCTGTTATCGGTGAGGATGAGCTGAGTGATGTCGACAAGCAGTATATGTCCTTTGGTACATTATTTGAGGAGTATTTCCTGAATCAGGGATTTGATGATAACCGCAGTATTGAGGAAACGCTGGATCTGGGCTGGGATCTGCTCAGTGTCCTGCCGCGTGCAGAGCTTGATCGTGTAGATAACGAGGTTCTTGAAGTGTACTACGATCATGAACGTGCGGTGAAACGCTTTGGGCTGAAGAGTGGACCTATCATCAAGGAACTGGCATCTCAGGGTAACTGATTATGGCTAATAAACAGGTGTTTCCAACCAAAGGAAATCTGATTGCGACAAAGAAATCAAACGATCTGGCTCATATGGGCTATGAATTGATGGATCGGAAACGAAATATCCTGACGCGCGAAATGATGTCGCTGCTGGATGATGTAAAGCTTCTGCGTGATAAAATTACCATTACCTATCAGAAGGCTTACTATGCCTTACAGCAGGCGAATATGTCCCTAGGTGTCATCAGTGATATGGTGGAAGCAGTGCCGGTGGATACCGGTATTCAAATCAGCTATCGAAGTGTTATGGGTGTGGAGATTCCAAAAATTCAATATGAAAAGCAGGAGTATAAGCTGACATACGGCTTGGATCATGCAAATTCCAAGCTGGATTATGCCTACCGCTGTTTCTATAAGGTTAAGGAAATGACGGTGATTCTGGCAGAGGTGGAGAACAGTGTCTATCGTCTTGCGAATGCAATCCGTAAGGCGCAGAAGCGTGCCAATGCTTTGAAGAATATCGTCATTCCGGATTTTGAACATAATATCAAGTTCATAACGGATGCACTTGAGGAAAAGGAGCGGGAGGAGTTTTCCCGTCAGAAGGTCATCAAGGCAACCAAGGATCGAAGAAAAGCTGAAGAGTCCGCAACTTAGCGGCTCTTTTTTTTGATGCTGTGCTATACTAGAGATAGAGATAGAGATAGAGATAGATGTATAAGGAAACGTGTTCATGTAAAGGAGAGGAATATATGGTAAAGACTACGTATCGGACAATACAGGACTATGTACAGGGATGTGATGAGGAATATCGCGGCCGCATACAGGACATACTTTCAATATGCAGAGAGCTGGTGCCGGATGCAGAGGAGAAAATCAGCTGGGGATTGCCAACATTTCTGTATCATGGGTATCTGGTGCAGGTGGGGCAGTGCAAGGGCTATATCGGCTTCTATCCGGGCGATGATGCTATTCGTGAATTTCAGGAGGAGCTTGCTTCCTATAAATGTACTAAAACAGCAATTCATCTGCCTCTGCATGAAAAACTGCCGCTTGCTTTGATTCGCAGAATACTGATTTTTTGTAAAGAATATAATGAGACACACGATTAATCCTGCAAAAGGGGGGGAAAGCAATCGGAGAAAAAGGCACAAGTCCTTTATTTATAAGGCTATTTTGCATCTGTATAAAAAAAACGAAAAAAATTCAAAAAAAGTCTTGCATAAATGGTCTTTCTGTTGTATTATATATGAGCGCTGATGAGAACAGCGTGATGATAGAAAACGAAAAACGATGCGCCCATAGCTCAACTGGATAGAGCGTTTGACTACGGATCAAAAGGTTGTGGGTTCGATTCCTGCTGGGCGCGCCATTTATTTCGGGATGTAGCACAGCTTGGTAGTGCACTTGATTTGGGATCAAGGGGTCGCAGG